>ENA-ORBV01010299-ORBV01010299.1-microbial-mat-metagenome-genome-assembly--contig:-NODE-10299-length-15016-cov-6.451570_pt1 | contig 15016 bp, 15 predicted proteins | sample MGYA00237777_ERZ505514 | MGnify/ENA primary metagenome ERZ505514 (study PRJEB26160, sample SAMN06269048) | microbial mat metagenome | isolation source: Oligotrophic lake microbial mat | place... | reverse complement strand
GTGGTCGCTCCGCTCGGCGTATCAGGGACAGGATCGCCTCGGTCGCCCCGCGATCGATTTCGCGATGGATCCCGTCGGCGCTGACATGCTGGGAGAACTTACCGGCCAGAACGTCGGCAAGAAGATGGCTGTCATCCTCGACGACGAGATCTACACCGCCCCCACGCTCAACTCTCAGATCAGCTCCAACGGCGTCATCGAGGGCGAGTTCAGTTCCGCCGAGATCAGCTACATCATCAAAGTCCTCTCGCACGGCTCGCTGGAAGGCAAGCTGAGCAACGAGCCCATCAGCGTGCAGGTCGTCGCCGCCGAGGCAGGCGCGGATAACCTTCGCAAGGGACTTCTTGCGGGCTTTGCGGGCTTTGCGCTCTGCGCGGGCTTCATGGTCGTGTATTACTTCAGTTGCGGCCTCATATCTGTCTTCGCCCTACTTCTCAACGCCTTGTTCATCGTCGCGGCGATGTCGTTCCTCAACTCGCCTTTCACCCTGCCGGGCATCGCCGGCATCGTGCTGGTCTTTGGCCAGGCGATCGACGCGAACGTGCTCATCTACGAACGCATGCGTGAGGAAATGCAGCGCGGCCTCGACTTCAAGACCTCCGTCAGGCTGGGTTATGACAAGGCTCTCTCCGCGATCATCGACAGCAACATCACCACGTTCATCGTCTGCGTCGTCCTGGGTTTCACCGGCACGCAGGAGATCAAGGGTTTCGCCATCACCCTGGGTCTCGGCAATGCGATGACCCTGTTCACCCAGCTCTTTGTCACCCGCATCATCTTCGGCGGGTCGGGCGGCTTGGTTTCAGATCGGGCGGGAGTGGTGTTCAGCCTGTCTCCGGTTTCCCATTTCTGCGACCCCGACCTCGAAGAGATGTTCTTTATCAAAGAGGACACCGACAATGGGCGACTGCACCGACTGCATATTCGATTTCAAGAGTCATTGTGCAGTCACTTCGGTTTGCGGCTTCGAATCGGAGTAACAGCGTTGGTCGTGATGCTGTTGGAGCAGGGCGTCAACCCGACTGCGGGGCTGGCGGTCACGGCTCCTGCCCGCGCTCTGCGGATTGTCGCCGAAGATACGACATTCCGGCGTCCCTTGCTCACGCCGCGAGGATTGCTGACGGCATTAACGATTCAACAGCACTTTCTCGAAGTCGTCAAGCAGTATTTGCATATTCTGCCCCCGTGGGCAGAGGGCATCGTCTCCGATTGGCAGTGGGTTCTCGATAAACTCGACACCGACCCAACGCAATTGGAAGGCTATCTCGATTGGACAATCAAGCATCGCCTGTTCCAAGAGATCGCCCAAACGCGGCACGGCATCGCTTGGGACGAAATCGGACGCATCAATCAGGGCGACTCGGCATTGCTTCGGCTCAAAAACGATCTCGTCGAAGCCGATTTTCTGTTCAGCAAGCCCGGCGACGGCTATTATGCCCTCCTCGATCAAGAGGGGCAGTTATCGCACCGTCTGCCAAGCATTGATTATCCGTCATTGGCGAGCGCGATCTCCCAGCCGCCGACGGGCAGCCGTGCCGAAGTGCGGGGGCGTTTTATTTTGGATCACTATCCGCTCGACGGCAAACGCTATCGCATGACATGGAGCGGGATAACCGACACGCAGGAAGACAAGCAGATCGAACTGCGGAGTCCATTTGCCTCGAAGTTGCCCGACTGGAAGCCGCTGCCGACCTACTCCGATTATGCCGACTATACGGAGCAGGATTTCAGTCTGCTGTTGGAAGACGCCGGGTCGCCCGATCTCGACATGGTGACGACGATGGAGGCGAACGAAGCCAACATGACATTGCTGCATGATCGGGGCGTCTCGTCGGAGCGGCGCGGCATGATGAGCATGGCGGCTCGCTACTATCAGCGCACGGTGGAGATGGCGGAGCGCATCGGTCAGGCGTCTATGGCGACCCATTGCCGCTGGCATTTGGCGTCGTTGTGGATACACGAAAATCGGGCGGATCAGGCGATGGAGGTTGTCGTGCCGATATTGGATCGCCCCGACGACGACCCCGAAGCCGATTTCAGCATCCATTTGCAGAGTTCGCTCGTGGTCGCCCTGCAAGCCGCGATTGCCCTGCAAGAGCCTTGGGAGACGATTGAAGCCCTGTACCAGCGCGGCATGGCGATTGATACGCGCCTCAACGATTCGGTTCGCACTCGTCTGCGCGGGCTGTATCAGGGAGCCATCTTGCAGCGTTCTGTCTAACCCAACGCCTGAAGAGAGGAAACAAAAACCAATGTCATCTGCCGCCGCACACTCTCTCGCCGAACCGGAACTGCCCGCTCCCGAACCGCAACGCAAAACTGTCGCCGAGTATCTCGAAATTGAGCGAAACAGCCCCCTTCGCCACGAATACGTGGACGGCGAGATTATCGCGATGGCGGGAACAACGCCACTGCATAATCGCGTCGCTCGTGATACGTGTATGGCTTTGGAGATTCTTTTCGGCAAGCGGAAATGCGAGGCATTCGTCGAAAGCATGAAGGTCGGAGCAACCACGACACGCTACTGTTATCCCAGTGTTGTCGCCGTCTGCGGTGAGCAGATGTATAACGCAGACAATCCACCTGCGCTCCTGAATCCGATGGTCATTATCGAAGTGCTGTCGCCGTCCACACAGTATTTTGACCGCTGGGGGAAATTCGAAGAATATCGCCAAATTCCTTCGCTGACGGACTATCAGCTTATCGAACAAGCGCGTCCGTTCGTACTGCATTTTGCCCGCTACAGCGCGACTCAATGGCTGGTCAGTGAATATGAAGGGCTGGACAAAAGCGTGCCATTGCCAGCCCTCGATGTGATTTTGCCATTGGCGGAGATTTACCGCAAAGTGGTGTTGGCTTCCCTTGATGTTACGCTAGCCGCTTCACCTTCACCGCGTTCGATCCCTTCTCATTATTGGTATCGGTCACCACGAAAATCTTGGCGAAATGTCCAACTACATGGCAAAGGAAAACTCTTACGGGGCTATAGGAAAAGTTTACAGCCTCCGCATACGGAACGCCCCCAGTGGCATAGGTATCTGCACAGATTCGGCGTGGGGTATTCTTTCTTGCATGAAAACTCCACCGATTGATTTAAACGCTCGCTTACAGACACGCTACGGCGTTCTGCTCATCGTCCATGAGTGGAGTTGGCTGGATTTCAATGGGCATCTGCCCAAGAAAGACCGTAAAGCCCATTCGCATCAGCGCGCTCGGCTACGACCTGCTGAGTTCGCTTGCCGTTTCCGGGCAGACGGGGGCTCCCCTCGCGCCGGTTTTCATGGCACTGGAATCCGCCGAGGGCGTTTATACCAGCACCACGGCGGCGTGTCAGCCCGCTTTTGCCAGTCATCAGGAAGCCCTGTTGGCGCAAATCGCGGCGGTAGAGAGCCTGACGCTGCCTGCTTGTTGCGTCCATATTATTGACCGCGAGGCGGACTCGGTGGCGAACTATCGCGCCTTGGCGTCCGCCGAGTGGGTGTTCGTTATCCGTGCCAAAGACAATCAGCACGCCGAGGTCGACGGGGAGCGAGTGCCCCTGCGTGCATTGCCCGCACGTTTGACATGGAAGGCAGTGCGTCCCGTCTCGTATCATGGGCATCCCGCGCAGCAGTATGTCGCCGAAACCGCCTTGGTGCTGACGCGTCCTTATGTTCGCAAGCGAGCGGGAAAGCAGGAGACCATTGCCGGTCCGCCGGTGGCTTTGCGTCTGATTGTCAGTCAAATCCGCAGCGAAGCGGGCGAAGTGCTGGCAGTGTGGTATCTGCTGTCCAACGCGCCCGAAACGGTGTCGGCAGCGACCCTTGCGCTCTGGTACTACTGGCGTTGGCAGATTGAATGCTATCATAAACTCCTCAAGTCCGCGGGCTGGCAGCTCGAAGACTGGCAGCAGGAAAGTGCGTCCGCTCTGGTGAAACGTCTGGCGGTTGTGGCGATGGCAGCCGCCTTGGTCTGGGCACTCCAGCAGAGTCCTTCTCCCGAAGCCGCCGTTCTGCGGGAAGAACTGGTTCGGTTGAGCGGGCGACAGATGAAACGAGGGCGGCGCGTGACGGCTCCAGCATTATTGTCAGGATTATGGCTGCTCCTTTCGGCGGTAGAATTATTGGAACGTTATACGCCCGACCAATTACGTGCACTGGCACAACAGGCGAGCGGCTTCAGGAGTTAGTCGCCTCGATTCTGTGTAGATACCTATGCCCCAGTGGAGGAATTTATTCCGCCGTGTCCAGCATTGTTGGGAATGCGGCGAAATTCATTTTGCTGAAGAGAGATTGGCAATCGGACGTTCCAGTTAGGCTTTGGCGGCGCGAACCTTGTCCAATGCGGCACGCACCAAGCCCACAATCTCTGCCGTCGTATCGGCAACGGGAACCCCTGCCGCCTGTAGTGCTTCGACTTTGGCTTGCGGCGAGCCGCTTGTACCGGAGATAATTGCGCCCGCGTGTCCCATGCGCTTGCCTTCCGGTGCGGTGCGTCCGCCGATAAACCCGATTACAGGTTTCGTTACGTGTGCCTTGATATATGCCGCCCCGATCTCTTCATCACTGCCGCCAATCTCTCCGACCATGACAATAACCTCGGTCTGCGAGTCGGCTTGGAATAACGGCAGAACGTCAATAAACGTCGTGCCGATCATCGGGTCGCCGCCAATGCCGACGCCTGATGACTGCCCCATTCCGGCGCGTGTCAGTTCGTCGGCGATTTCGTAGGTGAGTGTGCCGGAGCGCGATACCAGCCCAACAGGTCCCGGCGTGAAAATACTGCCCGGAATAATACCGATTTTGCATTTTCCGGGAGAGATCAAGCCCGGACAGTTCGGACCGATCAACCGCACACGCGGCATCAAGCCTAAATTTGCATTGACGGCGATCATATCCTGCGTCGGCACGCCCTCTGTGATGCAGACAACCAGTTCGACGCCCGACTCTGCCGCTTCCAGAATCGAATCTGCCGCGTTGAATTTCGCCGGAACGAAGATCACGGAAGCGTTCGCGCCAGTCTCTCTTACGGCGTCGCGCATGGTGTTGAAAACCGGAACGCCCTGCGTGGTTTGTCCGCCTTTGCCGGGCGTCACGCCGCCGACGACTTTGGTTCCATATTCTATCATCTGCGCGGTATGGAATCCGCCGTCTTTTCCCGTGATGCCTTGCACCAAAACGCGGGTATTCTCGTCAATCAATATGCTCATAGGGGTCAGTGTTCTCCTTGGTGGGTCATTGGGTCGTTAGGTGATTGGGGCATTGGGGGGTTTCTCCCTCTCTCCCCCTCTCCCTTTCTTCAATAGTCCTCTTGCAAGAGTACAGCGAAATGAATTTCTCGTGCAGGTCTCGTTCCGCCGTGCCGTGCTTCGCACTCTCAAGGCAAGAGAATTTCGTCCGTAGGACGGCTGTTTTTGAGTCGGGTACGTTCTTGTACCCGCCTCTTGCAAGAGGTCTAATAGCGCGGGCTTTCGGTCGGGTGTTCGTGCGTGCCGTTGCGCCCTGTCGTTGTCTCGTAATACTCCTCATCGTTGGCGGGTTCAAGAAGGAGCAGTTCGCCGTCAGCGGCACAAAAGCCCTCGCCCTGAGCATAGACCAATCCGTCGGAATACTCGGCGAGCGAACGCAACAGGGTATCGAGTCCCTCCCATGCCTGATGCTCGTCATTGTCGAGAAGCGCGGGCATGAGTTCGAGGGCGTAAATGCACTGGGTTTTGCTGAGATGGTCAGCGACAATCGTTATCCCAACTTCATCATCGGAACCCGCGATCATCTGTTGGGCGACGGCGAGAATTTCCTGCGCTTCTTCATCGTCTAAAATGGTTCCACGCTCCAAGACTGCGACCTCGTGGACTTCCGGCTCTTTCCAGCGCACAAAGATCGCGTCCCATTCTGCGCCGACAAGGGCGTCTCCCTCGGCGTCACCCGCGATGCTGATCCCGAAACTCATGGGATAGCCTTCCGCATCTATTGCGTTCTGCAAATGAAGCAACGGCACGGCTTCGGGCTTAATCGCAAACACCATCAACGGTTGAAATTCCATAATAATTGATTTCACTCTCTGTCTATATTTTGGTACACATTCCATTTTAGAACCAACCAGTGGCTCCGAGCAACTCTTTGGTTTCGGTGTCGCCGTCTGCAATCAGGTTTGCCGTGAACGCGCCCCCGAAGCGGTCAATCGGCTTCATCCATGTCGGGCTATAGCCCAAAATGAGCAGGCGGCGCGTGGTTCCGGCGGCGGTATGCGGCATTCCGCGATGCCAGATTCCTGCGTCGGACGTGATGCAGCTTCCCGCTGGAACCCGCACGATCACTTGATCGGGTTTGTCCGCGTAATCGTCGCCGGGCAGTTCGGTGTGCAACGGAAGATGCGAACGCGGCACAACACACAGCGGACCGTTGGCGTCGGTCAAGTCGTCAAGATAGATCAGATTGTCAATGACGTGCGGGCGCGCAAAAAACGGCGGCAAGGGTTCCGGCACAACGCGCTGATGGAAATGCCAGTGGGTCTCCTGCTTCTCCTGTCCGGGATAGGTAACGCGCAAAACGAACGCATGAACCTGAACCTGCGGACCCAAAACGGCACGCGCCAGCCCCAGCGTCGGCGCATAATCCAGCATTTTGAGAAACGTCGGGTGATGATCCAACAGATTCCGCACAAACAAGCCTCCGAAGCGGCGCGACTGATTCGTCGCGGCTCTCTCTTCGGCTCCGTGCTGTTCGGCAATCTCATCGGCGGCGGCACGAAGTTCTTCAAGAAGTTCGCCCTGAATCAATCGTTCGCGGACAAGATAACCCTCTTCGACGAGATGCTGAATCTGTTCCGGTGTGGCGTCAGTCTGGACGTGACGCAGTGGATCGGCGAAATCGGAATTGTGAATTTTATAGGTGAGATGCGGCTGTGCCACTGTCAGTGTTTCCTCTTCTCTGCACGGAGTTTTGCCCCGTCCATTATAGCAGAATTCGGCGCGGGATCGATTCGCCCCAAACGAAGAAGGAGAATCGGAAGCCATGCCGAATAAGGAGATAAGGAGAACCTCATGAACCAGATTTGTCTGTACAGCAATGGATTGGGCGTGTTCGAGCGAACGTATGCCTTGACGGAGAATCAGCCGCTGAAAATCGCGATCCCGGTTCCGACGGATACGCTCGACGAGGCGATTTCCTCCATCGGCGTGTTCGGCGATGTGACCCTGAACGAGCCGCCGAGTTTCGCGCCGACCAACAGCCAGCCGCGAGGAATCACGTTGGAGGCGAGCGATGTGATCCGCGATATGGCACGAAAGATGCGCGGCGCAACCCTGACTATCGAAACGGTCAATCGTTCACTGCGCGGCACAGTGGCAGGATTGCAGGAGTCTGTCGAGGTAGACGGCATTTCCCGACGCACACGGTTTCGGATTGTGCTGTTCGAGGAAGACGGAACAATGCGGAGCGTGGCGGACAATGAGATTGTCGCACTCAAGTTTGCGGAGAGTTCGGTTCAAGCAGAGATCGACAAAGCGTTGCGGCGAGCGTTCGAGCAAGTGAAGCCGGACAGTTCGTATATCAATCTCACGGTGACTCCCAACAGTGCCGACGCACAGGAGGTCATTGTTCAATACGCGCTTGCCAATATGGGGGCATGGAAAATCGGCTATCGGCTGCGTTCCAATAATGGGATATGGGGATTGGAAGGGCAAGCCGTCGTTGATAACAGCACAGATGAGGCATGGAACGATGTCTTGATTTCGGTGGCGTCGGGTCAGCCAATTAGTTTCGCGACGGACATTGCGGAAATTCGTCTGGTAAGGCGCGGCAAAGAGAATATCGTCTCGGAAGAGGCTCTTGGGGCGTACGAGATGGCAGAGGAAAGCACACGGTTCGCGCTCTCTGCTTCTGCGCCGTCCCTTGCAATGGGAGCAACATTCGACGCTCTCGAATCCGCATCGCAAGCGAAGTCCTATGCCCGACGTATGTCCGCGCCGCGTGCTATTCAGGAATCTGCCGACGTGAAAGCAACGGGTGAAATCGTGCAGTATACGGCGCGGCGTCCGGTCACGATTGCGGCAAACCAGAGCGCGGTGATTCCGATGTTCGAGGCGAAACTGGACTATGCGAAAAAACTGCTCGTTTATCGTTCCGCACAGCACGCGACGCGCCCCTATCGCGCCGTCGAATTCGTCAACGCGGCGGGGCATGGAATCGGCAAGGGCGTGGTAACTTTGTTCGAAGACGGCGATTATATCGGCAAGGCGATTCTCAAAGAGATGGCGGCGGGCGACAAGCAGATTTTGCCTTATGCACTCGAACCCCGTGTGAGGATAGACGATACGCGAGACAGCAATATGGGACATACGGCTCGCATTCAGATTTCGGGCGGTGTCGCGGTGACGGAAACGGTCAATACGCGAGAAAAAACCTATGTGATCCACAACCCCTATTCCGAGCCGTTTACTCTCGAAATTGAGCATCTGCTGGTTTATCATGCCACATGGAAGGCAAATCTCAGTACTGGAGAGACACCGGAAATCACGCCTATCGAGGGAGGAGGCAAGCGGTTGCGGTTTACCTTGCCCGCAGAGCAAACGATTCAGCTCACTTGCTTGGAAACACACCTGTATTCGCAATCGGTGGAATTGGGTGAGGATTTGGAGGCGGACTGGTTCACATGGAATCTGTTCGAGCAAGACCAGAGCCTTGCTTCCAATCCCACGATTCAAGAGTGCGTCGCCCTGCAAAAAGAGCGTGATGCGATTGATGAACAGATCGAGACGAGCGAATACAAAGTCGAGATGACGCTGGAGCAGCAAAAGCGTTTAATGGATTTGATCAAGGTGGGCGGTCTGGAGGCGGATATGACCGAATGGCGCGGCGATTTGGCGGCAAACGAGCGCGAAATTCGGCAACATAAGACACAGCAAGCCCGACTCAAAGAGCAGGTCACGGCATTGAAAGTTCGGTTGCGGGAGGCATTGAATCGGCTTGCGGTGACATGGAATGCAGCGTAAACGGCTCACCTTATGCACGGGTACAAAAACGTACCCGTCTGAAAAACAGGCGTCCTGCGGACGCGAAATGCCTTGGGAATTGACTCCCCTCTCCTAAGGAGCCTGCGACTGGTCAGGAGAGGGGTTGGGGGTGAGGTAAAGACGCTCGATTTATCTCGGAGCGGAGTTCAATCGGGCGACAATCGCATCGGTATCGTAGACGCAACCGCCCCATGTCCCGCCGCCCGCCGCTTGGAGTGCCGCCCAGAGTCGTGTATCGTCCGGCAGGTCGGGGTCGGGAGCAAGATCGGGACGCGGAGGGCGAGAAGCAAGCAACTGTGTGCCGAGTTCCACGCCGAAAACCGTGTCACCTGTTCCGATGAGATTGATCGTGCCTTCGAGATGGATACGGTCAACAATAATCTCGATAATGTCGCCGTCCAGAACTTTGCCGATGGCTCCCCCGGCGAGGGCTTCGGGTCCGATATGCCCGATGCACGCGCCCGTAGACACCCCCGAAAATCGCGCATCCGTGAGAACCGCAACGGTTTTGCCCCACGGGATATATTTCAGGGCGGAGGTGATCTGGTAGGTCTCTTCCATGCCGGAACCGAGCGGACCGCGACAAATCAATACCAGAACGTCTCCGGCTTGAATCGGCTTGTGATTGCCCTGTCCTTTGATGGCGGCGATGGCGGCGCGTTCGGTAGTGAAGACTCGTGCCGCTCCGACTTTGCGATACACGCCGTCGGGATCAACAACGCTTGCGTCTATGGCAGTGCTTTTGATCACAGAGCCTTCGGGGGCGAGATTGCCGGTAGGGAAACAGACGGTACTGGTCAAGCCGCTCTCTCTGGCGCGTTGGGGCGAGAGAATCACATCGTCGGGCGAAACGCCGTCTTGCTCCTGCAAGCGTTGGCGCAGTCGGCGGCGGCGTTCGGAGGTTTCCCATTGAATGAGATTTTCGCCGACTGTTTTCCCGCTGACCGTGAGGCAGTTCAAGTCGAGCAGACCCAATTCGCGCAGATGCAACATGACTTCCGGCACACCGCCCGCAAGGAAAAGCCGGACGGTTGGGTGATCTGTGGGACCATTAGGCAGCACGTCCACAAGGCGCGGAACCCGCTTGTTGATCGCGATCCAATCGGCAACAGTTGGGCGCGTCAGTCCGGCGGCGTGGGCGATAGCAGGGATATGGATCAGCAAATTCGTCGATCCGCCGCACGCCGCATGAACCGCCATCGCATTGCGAATCGCCGCATCGGTGACAATATCTTTGCCGGTGATTCCGCGCTCGTCGAGATGAATCAATGCTTGTGCGGAATCAATAGCGATTTGCCGCCAGATCGGTTGACCGGACGGAGCCAGTGCGGAATGCGGCAAACTCAAACCCAACGCTTCGCCGACGGCTTGGGCAGTTGCCGCAGTCCCGAAAAATTGACAGCCGCCGCCGGGAGTCGCGCACGCCCGACAGCCGAGTTCCGCCGCCTCTTTCAGTGTGATCAGCCCGTGAGCATACCGCGCTCCGACGGATTGGATTTTGCCCGCGTCTTCGCCGTCTTCCGGGGGCAGGGTGACGCCGCCGGGAACGATGATACAGGGCAAATGCCGCATCGCACTGAGCGCGATCATCATGGCGGGCAATCCTTTGTCGCACGTCGCGACTCCGATGACGCCGCGCCGATTGGGGAGCGAACGAATCAGACGCCGAAAGATAATTGCCGCATCGTTGCGATAGGGCAGACTGTCCATCATGGCGGTTGTGCCTTGCGAGCGTCCATCGCACGGATCGGAGCAGAAGCCCGCAAACGGTATGCCGCCAAGTTTGGTGATCTGCTCTGCCGCCGCCGCCATGAGCAAACCGACCTCCCAATGCCCGGTATGGTAGCCGAGCGCGATGGGTGAGCCGTCGGGAGCGCGAATGCCGCCCTGCGTGCTGAGGAGGAGATATTCACGGCGATTGAGTTCGTTGGGGTTCCAGCCCATGCCCGCGTTTTGGCTCAGGGCGAAAATATCACCGGAGGGGCGTTCGAGCAGAAATTCCGCCGTCAGGGGCAGTTCGCCGCGTGGTCCTATGGCTTTGGTGGCGACTTCATAAATATCGGGGGCTTCGTTGTTCATATCGAAAAGATTCCTTGATTCGGGACGGTGCGGCGCGAGGAGTGACTTAGGACGGCAGAGATGAGTCGTCATCGAGCCAAACTATCTTGGCGAGGTTTGCATTGGCGGAAAGCACACGCACGATCTGGACGCGCTCGTTGTGATAACGGTAGAATATGGTGTAGTTTCCGACAGGCAGACTGCGATAAACGACGCCAATTTCGGGACGAGCGCGACCCAAATTTGGAAAATCGCGCAGCAGTTCACATTTATCATGAATACGCTGCACGATACGGCGGGCGTTCTGTTCGCTGCGTTCTGCGTGGAATGCCCAGAGTTCCATGATATCGGCTTCTGCGCTGCGGGCATAAAAGGGCTGGCTCATGCTTTCGCCTCACGCCGCTTTGCCAGAATTTTGCGTCCACCTTCCTCAATTTTTTGCAGGAAATCGTCGGCATTCTTGTATTCGACATAATCGCCGCGCTCGAAATCCGCTGCGCCTTTGGCGATTTCAGCACGGAGGGTTTCGAGATTCTCTTTCTCAAGCTCGTCTCTGTCCTGAAGCAGACGGACGGCTTCGAGGATTGCCTCGCTGATGGAGGGGTAAAATCCGGCGGCAGTTTTTTCTTCCAGATACTCTTCGACATCGGGCGGAAGCGATACGGTCATGGGGTTCTCCTTGCCAAAATCTCTTTCACAGTATACCACAGCCCTCTCACCTACCTCACCCCCGACCCCTCTCCTGATTCCCGAACAAGTTCGGAGGAGAGGGGAGAATCTGGTGTTGAGACTCCCCCTCTCCTGCGAGGAACGAGCGAATCGGGAGAGGGGGCTGGGGGGTGAGGTGAGGGCGTGGTGGTGAGGGTGAGGATGTCGCTGTAGTCGCCGAGTGCCGCGTCATTGAGGAAATAGCGGAGACGATAGCGGCGGATTTCGGGCTGTCCGGCTGTGAGGGGCGTAGGCGGCGAATTTGAGTTGGAAATTGTTGTACCAGATGACGAGTTCGGGTTCTTTGGTGGGCAGGAAGGTTTCCGCCATGGGGTTTCTCCCTTAGGTTGAGGCTGGATTGATGGGATTGGGGTCAATGGGCATATCGCCGTCGCCATCGGGAACGGGTGAGGGAGCCATCAGTCTCTTCCGCTGTGTTTCCGGCATGTTCCGCCAACATTTCGGAAGGTTCTGGAAAGTTTCCAGAGGGTTCTGAAGGGTTTCTAACGGTTCCGAAAGTGTTCCAGAGGGTGCGGGAAAGTTTGCCGCGTGTGCTGGAATTCTTGCGGAATGTTCGGCAAAGTTTGGGGAAGTTCCTGCATATTTCCATAGCCTTCCGAAAGTTTTCCAATAGATGCGGCAAACTTTCCAGAACGGGCTTGCCCTATTCGTAGGACTAAATGATGGGATACATATTAGCCAGAAATTCCATGATTGACAGAGCAAGCGGCTTCGTCTATAATGCGACATTCCATTTTCATCTTTGGGGGATATGACGCGATGACATTCTACGATGCCGACTCTGTGTGGAAAATACCCGATGTGGTGCGTATGATTTCGGAGAACGATTTCGGAAGTCTACATATGCAGGAGCCGGAGCGACGTATCCGCTTCAAGCCTGTAATCACTCACCCGAAAAAGCCAGTAGACATAGCATTCATTGGATTGAAAGCCTACTGTGGAGACGATTATCGTAAAGTTGTTCGTCTTCCTAACTTTTTCGTTTGGGCGCAGCACGAGGAGGGGTTTAGCAAAACAATGAAACCCGTTATGGATATTTATTGCTCGGCGTTGCGATTGTGTGAATTTGGTGAGGGGAGGGCGTATTATACAAACTATCTCAAAGTCGTTCCACCATCGAAACCTTTTGGTTCTGGCGGCGGGTCTGCACTCAAAGCCGCATTGGATCAGACCGAGCAACTGAGACACTTGAGCCGCCAATGGATGTGTGATGAAATCAAAACTCTTGTCGCAGATGGCTGTCAAACATTCGTCTGCTTCGGTGATGTGGCGGCAGATTATTTTCAGAGTGCAGTGTTCAAGGGGCTTGAATGCACAATCAGGACGACAGGCTCAAAATTCAGGACGTTTGAATACGAAGGTGAAAAATGCCTAATTGTATGGGCTGTACACTTTGGCGCACGTTGCGCGGTGGAAACAGAGAGTATCGAATTAGCCGCTGAAATGTGCCGCCAGTTGAAAAGGATGGAATAGTCTGTAGCACGTTTGCGTCGGCGTCGTAAGGCATAATTTTGCCAACAACCTCACAAACTCCCGAAGCGTCTGCTGTGTCCCAAGCGCGGCAGACGCTTTTGTGTGTGAGTTGGCGAGAACGGGGAAACTGGCAGGGCGCGACGCGGTGGGCGGGTCGTGGACTGTCTCCGGCGTGTGGGGGTATAATGGGTGTGGAGGAAAACAGCGATGTCGAATACAAGATTATTGGCAGTCATTGAACGAAACGATGAGAAAGTCAGCGGTGATTGGGTGTTTCATGGGACGCGCATTCCCGTTGCCGCGCTGTTCGAGAACCTCAAAGATGGAGCGACGATTGATGAGTTTGTCGAGTGGTTTCCGGGCGTCACGCGCCAGCAAATCGAAACGCTGCTGGATTATGAACTGACTTCACTCAATGAGATAGCGCGGGCATGAAAATTCTCTTCGATCAGGGAACGCCCGTTCCCTTGCGCCGCCACCTTGCCGCGCATCAGGTGGATACGGCTTATGAGCGCGGCTGGTCGGCACTCTCCAACGGCGATTTGCTGGTGGAAGCCGAGCGCGACGGCTACGAATTGCTTGTCACCACTGACCGCAATCTGCGTTATCAACAGAACCTTGCCACGCGCCAAATCGCCATTGTGGTTCTGCTATCAACCTCATGGCCGCGCATTCAGCAACATTTGCCTGTAATCCAAGCCGTGATTGATGCCGCCGTCGCCAGTGCATATCACGAAATCCCCATTCCGCGCTGACAACCGTAAAAACGCGAAAAGCGTCTGCCGAGTCACAAGCGCGGCAGACGCTTTTTTTGTGTGGGTTGGCGAGACGGTTTTGGTTCGGCAGGGCGCGACACGGTGGGTGGGTCGGGGAACCGTCCGGCGTTGTGTGGTGTGGTATAATTGGGAAGAGGAGAATGCCGTTGGAAACCGCACAAGCCGCCGAGGAAAGCAAGCCAAGCGTTTATGTTGAGACGACGATTATCAGTTATCTCACGGCACGCCCCAGCCGCGATTTGGTGATGGCGGCGCATCAGCAGATAACGCATGAATGGTGGGCAACTCGCCGGAAGGATTTTGATCTGTTCGTTTCGCGAGCGGTGATTCAGGAAGCCGGTATCGGCGAGACGGAAATGGCGGAAAAACGCTTGCAAGCGATTGAGACGTTTCCGCGCCTTGATGTTTCTCCCGAAGCGGATGATTTAGCCGAACTGTTCGTCAAGCGTGGTTCGCTTCCGCAAAAAGCGGCGGTGGACGCGGTGCATATCGCGGTGGCGACGGTTCACAAAATGGACTATCTGCTGACGTGGAACTGCAAGCATATTGCCAATGTCGAAATTTACCGGAAGGTGGCGGCAATCTGTCGGGAAAAGGGCTAAGAGCCGCCGCTGATTTGCACGCCCGAAGAGTTGCAAGGAGAATAGACTATGTGGCGCGATGAAATTGTTGAAGAAGTCCGCAAGGCACGCGATGAGTATGCGGCGAAGTTCGACTATGATTTGCACGCGATTGCCCGCGACTTACGGGAAAAGCAGGAACAAAGCGGAAAGACGATTGTCCGGCTCAAAAGCAAGGACGCGGAGAAGACTTTACCAGAGAAAGCACCATAAGGCAGAGAATGATTTTGCCTGACAACCATAAAAACGCGAAAAGCGTCTGCTGTGTCCCAAGCGCGGCAGACGCTTTTGTGTTGTCGCTGTCTCTTATACACATCTCCGAGCCCACGAGACTAAGGCGAATCTCGTATGCCGTCTTCTGCTTGAAA
>ENA-ORBV01010298-ORBV01010298.1-microbial-mat-metagenome-genome-assembly--contig:-NODE-10298-length-15018-cov-4.853223_pt1 | contig 15018 bp, 15 predicted proteins | sample MGYA00237777_ERZ505514 | MGnify/ENA primary metagenome ERZ505514 (study PRJEB26160, sample SAMN06269048) | microbial mat metagenome | isolation source: Oligotrophic lake microbial mat | place... | reverse complement strand
GCATACGAGATTCGCCTTAGTCTCGTGGGCTCGGAGATGTGTATAAGAGACAGGTTGCCGAACAGACCCGCCGTCACGCGCAGCGCATACACCGCCACATCGGATTTAGACTGGTCGTAAACCGTACCCGCGGGTTCTGTCCAGGTAATCGTGGTTGTGTTCGCGGCTTTATCCGCTGCCACCGACGCGATCTGATGGACGGTGGCTCTCTCGATCTTGGGTTCGCCCTCGTTCTCAACCGCAAGCAGACGTTCGCCCACCGCCAGTCGGGTATTCACGCCTTTCAACACCAGCGACCGAGTGGTCGAGTTCACGAACGGCCTGTACGCGGAAGAACCGAATCCCGACAATGCGAAGCGGGACCTGCGGAACGAGATAGTAGCCACAACTTCCGGCGGCGCTTGCACGGCTACAGACTCCAGGAAAACAGCCTGTTGAGCGAAGGTCGCCGCATAGATTGAGCCTGCGGGACCGTATAAGTCAACTGCCGTCGCGGCCAGCAACGGGGGTTTGATCGCCAAGGGGCCAAAAAAAATGCCGATGCTGGCCAGCTTGGCGAATTGATTGGTGGGCGCCACCGGAGAGAGCGGGATCTCACTGCTTTCGGCGTGCGCGAGGAGAGCGGCCGCGGTCTCAAACACAGCGGCGGGTTTGGCGGGCTGGCCGTTGGAGGCCGGCTGGGCCTTACTCGCTACCCGGAAGCCCTGGGGAACGCTCACTGGTTTTCCCTTCTCCACGGTGAAGGCGGCGAGTCCGCTGGAGCCGCTTCCCGGAGCCGGGCGATAGTTAACCAGCGCGGCCAGTCTAGTCATCGAATCGCGCTGGGTAGCCGTCGGCAGATAGGCTTCGTTGGCGATACGCTCCTGATAAAAAGTAAGAATATCGGCGAGGTACGCCCAGATTTCGACGAACATCGTGTGATAGTCGCCGTCCGTGCCTTCGTGCCAATTGGCAAACGGGTTGGTCGCGACAGGGAAGAGGCCGGGCTGGGCAATCCGATCGAGCATCGCACGCCGGAAACTTGTGAACGTGCCGATACGGTAGCGGATGGCGGAAAGGCCGGCCGCGTTGAAAGGGCGCACCGGCGCGGCCGGGGCCTTGGGCGGGGTCGCACAGCACCCTTGCGAAGCGTCGGGCGGCAGGTTACACAAGGGGTCCTGAATGCTCATAGAACCGGTCCTCTGGGACGCACCAGAAGCGTCCCGTTCTCAGGGAAATTGCGGTCGTTATCGAGCCGTACAATTTGATCCGCGCCGGCCGCGAGAAAGTCCCGCGCCAGATTGACGGTTGTTTCATTCGCTGGTTGAGCCGCACGCTGCCGGGCGAGGCGCTCAATTCTGACCGATTCCACTCCTGCCACACCCATCGCCGCTTTATAGATACGGCTGGCATAAACAGCGTCGCCGAAAGTGAAGTTGTCTGGATGGAAAAAGCCCTTGCCGCCGCCGGGAAGGTCGCCCGCGCCAAGGACGAGTTGCAAGCTCTCGGCGATGTCCGTCGGCAGGAATCCCGGTAGCGGGCAGAATTCGATTTCGAGTTCGATGGGAACGTAGATGGCGCGTACAACGGCCAGGTCGTAGGCGGCCAACCGCCGCGCGTCAAGGTATCGGACGAGCGATTCCTTCAAGGCCGGGTCGAGCACCGCTCCACCCTTTGGATCGACCGCCAGCAGCACGGTAAGCCAACTACCCGTCCAGCGGAACGACGCGTTGGCGCGCTGAATGGGCGTTCCGCCGCCGCCGTCAATAAACGCCTCAGCCGCTTTCTGATAATCCGCCGCTGTAACCGCGACTAAGGGCTTCTGAAACGACGGTGGGGCCACACGGCGCGCATGATCCCGCGATTCAAGGTTGCGCCCTCCGCCGGACGGCAGCGGGTTAGTAACCGCGGTGACGTTGGCCAGCGGTGTGCGCAGCAAGGTCAGCGTATCGGCGCCCAGGTTGCCGATCGCGCCTCCGCCGACGCGATAAACCGGTGTGACAACCGCGGTCGAAGGAGGTTCGAGGCCGAAAATTCCGTTCCCGAACACGACCGAGGCCTGGCCATTGTCGTCGACTTCCAGACGATACACTGCATCGTTGCTCGCGCTCTCGAGCAGCGTGGTTTTTTCTTCGAATGGCGCGCCGTCAACGGTAAGACGCAGCGTGCTGACGCTTTGCCGGGCGCGTGCGGTAAAGCCGGTCTCCGCCGGCGTTCCAGGCCCCGAAACCAGGGCCAAAACCGACGCATCCAGGAAAGCCAGCGGAGACTGCTTCAACTCCAGGCGGATGCGCGGATTTCGCGCCACGCCGGCGAGCGGGCGCGGCCCGTCCGTTACCGTCTCGCCGTGGGCCGCCAGCACCAGATTGCCGTGGACCGTCGTTTCACTCGCGCAATAGTCGTGCCGCAACGGTGTGGCGGCCGACCAACTTAAGATCGTCAACGGGGTGGCCGGCGTTCCCGTCGCCTGGGTAATCACGGGCGGCGCAGTGAGCCGAACCACGTCGCGATGGCCCTTGTTATCCTGGAACAGGAGATGATCTCCGGCCTGCAATCGGTCGAAAGTTCCTTCCAGGGCCGCACTGAGCGCGGTCCTGGACAGACAGCAGTCCGCGCTTCCAAATTGATACAAGGGCATCGCATTGTGAGCGGCCAGCAGCCGCGCGCCCGTCAGAGTTTCGAAGATCAACACGGGTTCATTGGAGCCGCGCGGGCTGTTGCTGACCCGCACGGGAGACTCCGCGCTCAGCGTTACTTCCGCCGTCGCGGTGAAGCGCAACCAGGTATGGGCCGCGGCGCCCTGGTCCATCTCATAGCCGATGAGGGCCAGGTGTCCGGCCACGCTGCGCCGTTGTGTGGCGCTGCCCAGAAACGCCTCGTTGGCCACCCTATCCTGCATATAGCTCAGCGTGTCCGCGGACCAGGCCAGCAGTTCCATCAGCATCATGCCAATGTCGGCCTCGCTTCGTTCGGTCCACTCGGGAAGGCGGGTGGGAATGAAGTCGAGCAGGGCTTGACGGAAGCTGGAATAATCCTTGGCCAGATAATCGATGGACACCGGAATCTCGACGGTAGCCGGGTCCGCGGGGGGTGCGGGGCGGCAATCGAAGCGATCGTCGCAATCCAGGCGGAAACGCAGCTTGCGGCTGGCGAACAGAGGGTCCAGATCCGGCGCGGCGGCGCTCAAGGTGTAGGTCGAAAAGTCGCCCTCTGTGTCCAGCCCCAGGCGGACCCGTGCCGGTGCGTCGAGCACTGCTGAAAGAACGCGCGGGAACAACCGTTGCCCGCCGGTCAGACTATAGGCGCGGGGAGCCAGCAAGGAAGTTTGCTGGGCCGGCGTCAATGGCGCGAAGAAAATAACCAGGAGTTGCGATTGGCCGTCCAGCACGGCGACTCGCTGAATGCCCTGCAGCCCGGCGCGCGGCTCGGCGGCGGGGCAGGAAAGTACGGGCACGGAGGCGGCGCTCATACCTGCACTTCCACGCGCTGGCGCTCCAGCGTCTGTTTCACGTTGAACACAATTTCGATGGTCACGATGTTCTCAAAGCCCGGATCGCTCGATACGTTCACCTGCTCCACGTCGATCCGGTCACCGAGCCAGCGCTGCACGTTCGTGGACACCAGGAACTGCACGCTGGAGCGCAACGCGTCCGAATTCGGAGCAAAAACCAGCCGCTGGATCCCGGCGCCGAATTCGGGCAGATTGACGCGCTCGCCGGGATTGGTGAAGAGAACCTGCAGGATCAAGTCGCGCAGGTGATCGTCGGCCCGCGTGGTATGCGGCGTGCCGGTCCCGCTCAGCCCGTAAGGGTAATCGAGAAAGCGCTGTTCGTTCAGATCGCTCTGTTCAGCCATCTCATACTCCCGTGATATTCAGGTTCATCCCATCCACGTTGTTGTTAACGGTGGAACCGCCGCCCACCCGCAATTGAATGCTGGTTATCGTGTCGTTCTCGTGATCGTTCAAATACCTCAGCAAGCCGCGCGCGATCGCCAGATAAAGGATCTTCTGGTCGGGGTCCGCCGGATCGCCCTCGAAGGCCTTCCCCTTCGTGTCGAGCCATGCCCCGGGAAATGCCGCTTGCATCGCGTTGGCCAATCCATCTGGTTCTAGCGCCATGATTCTCTCCCTACCCCGTCTTCACTTTCGTCGACAATAAACTTGGCGTCGCCGGTGGAAACGGAGGCGCGGGGGGTGCGGGCGACACGGGAAACCCCAGCGCCGTCTGCCCAGGATGAACATGCACCTGGAACATCTGGACGATCTGATTCAGGTATTGCAAAAGATTGTCGCCGAACACCAGCGGATGACTGGCCCCTTCCACCAGTTCGATCTGCGGAGCCTCCACCACGATTTTGATGGCGCTGCCCACGCTGATCTTCACTGTGCTCGAATCCATGGTGATGCTGTTTCCGTTGCTGTCGGTGATTTCAATCGTTCCGGCATCGTCGTCCAATATGAGTTTGTGTCCGCTCTTGGTCTTCAACACTTTCTGGCCGGGCTGAGCCCCTTCGGGAATCGAGCCGGTCGAATACCACGTGCCGGACCAGATCGGATAACTCAGGTCTCCTTCTTCGAACTCGATCCAAACCCCGGCGCCCACATCGGGCATCGCGAACAACCCCTGCTCAGCGGCTCCGCCGTAGGGAAACGCGGGCAGCGCCCAACCGGTCTCTTCCTCACCCAGCAACCGCGCCACCCTCGCCTTGAGGCGACCCAAATTTTCCGGATCGGCGTTGTCCGTCACCAGTCCCCGGTACTTTCCGTAGTGACGGCTCTCGACCCGCTCAATCAACTGCGCCGTGATTTCGTCAATTGTAATGGCCATTAGAATCCGGGAACCGGCAGTCCGAGTCCGTCTCCTCCAAATTGTTCGCTTCCATCCACATCCCGCGCATTCCGCCGCCCCTCGAAGTGCTGCGCGTATTCGCCGCCGCCGCGGATTTCGTGAGTCACTCGGGTGACGTAGTACTTGCCGCTGTATTGTGAGCCGGCGCCTTTTATCAGCACCAGCCGCCGCGGGCGGAGCACCGCCTGATAAGCGTCGCTATTGATCTCCCCGCTGGCGGAGATAAACCAGGCGGCCTCATCGCGCACGGCCTGGGCGATGGTCCGCAACTCCCCCGGGTCGCTGGAAGGGGGGCCCAGCGCCAGCGTCTGCGCCGCGGCCTCCTTCGGCGTCACCAATGCACCCAAAGTGCCGCCCACCAGGGTGTTGTCGTCCAATGCGCCCAAGGGAGCGCGCTGCGTGCCGGCCGCATCGCCAAAGTTCGCGCCGGCGGTCTTGATATCGGTCTGCGAGGTCTTCACGTTGAGCGGACGCAAAGCACTCAGCCGGGCGTTGAAACTGACAAGGTTGCTTGCGGCGCCAAACTGAATCGCCAAATCGGCCTGGGGCGTAGCGTCTAATTGAGGCGCGCGCAGGAAGGCAGTAATTGCACCAGTGTCCTTATTGGTCTCGAAGTAGAATTCCAGCCCATTGCGGCGCGCCAGGTTACGCACGAACTGCAGATCGGTCCCGCGTTGGACGATGGTCGTATCGTTCTCCTGGTGGACCGTGCCCGTGGCATCGGCCTCCACGGTGACACCGTAAGCCGCGACAATCTGCTGGACGATTTCGCTATCGGACAAGTTCGGCCAGCGCGCGACCTTCTCCTCTAGGCTCATCAGAACACTCGAGTCCATGGCCGAAACGTCGAGGAACGTTTCACTCGGCTGGCTGCCCAAACTCAGGCTGGCGGCGGTAACATAGCCGTCGAACACCGGCTCCAATCCGTCGTTCCCCGATCCACCGAGCGCCGCGCCCAGCGCGCCTGCCAAGCCTTCGCCGCTCTGGAAACCGATTTTGGCGGAGATCTTCTTATACGGGGCCAGCCGCTCATCGTCGAGCGGTTCCCACGATCCGTCCTCGCGCTTGGTCAACGCCAGCCGTAGATGCAGCGTGCTTGCCATGTCGGAATTTTCTTCCACCGTCAACGAATCCACTTCTCCGTAAAACTCCTGCTCCACCGCCTCGTCCCCAAAAAAGATCTGGTATGCCTTATCCGCCATAGGCTAAGTCCGGTCCGGCGGAATGCGCAGCCGGCGCCCCGGCTCCAAAAGATCTTCGGGATCCATCTCATCGTTGGCGTCGGCGATGAGCCAGAATTTCTCCGGGTTCCCGTAGAACTTGAACGCCAGTAAATCCAGCCGGTCGTCGGCCTTGAAGGTATGGAGGAAGCCGGCGTCGCGCGCCGGAATAAACCGGATGGACCGCGCCGTTACCGGCTGTCCGTTGGGTCCGGCGATCTGTTGAACCGGTGTCTTTTCGTAACGGCTACCTTTAAAAATCATTCCCTTTTCCTCCTCTTCGTCTCATAACGAAAACGACAAGCTCGAGCTCACTCCGATTTCAACGGCGTTCGCCAGATTCAACGCCGCCATCACTTGCTTGACCCCCTGGGTGTAATCGTAGGCGCCCCGCGCGAAGCCCTGGTTGTTCGAGAGATGATCCGTTGTCAGCACTTCGAGGGTCACCGAAACCTCCGCCCGGATCGGATTGAGAAGCGTGTCGTACTGCGTCTCGGCAATACTCATCGTCGTGATGTTAACCGGAAGGATTCGAAATGGCCCCCAGAAAAAAAGCACCGTAGGCAGCTTGTTCGGCGGGTGCAACTCGGTCTTCGGTCCTTTGCTGAGGCCGAACAGGTCGACGGACCGCCGGTTCTTCGCAAACATCAGCAGTTCGAGCGCGGAGAGCGTCGGGAGAATGCCGCTGGCGGCGGCGATGGGGTTGCCGGCAGCGAGTTGGTCAGTGGCATCCAGCCGCAAGGTGAAGCTCATCGACTCGCTGGGCAGGCCGGGCTGTTCACTGGTGTTGCGCCCGCCGGCTCCCTTGGCCGGCGCGGGCGGCTGAACCAGTTTCGGGGTGCGGGTCAGCCGGTCTGGATTGAACTGAAACACCACGATATTCGGCAGCGCTCCCAGAAGACCGGCGCCGAGATTTATAAATGCTCCTTTAAGTGCCGCCACGGATCAAAACCTCACTTTCATCGCCAGCGCTTCGAGCATCGCCCCGGCGATATCTTCGGCCGCCTGCTCATTTGAAGTCCGCGCCATGTCCAATCCAACGGGTCCGGCCGCGATGCTTTCCATACTCCCGGATGCCGCCGCGCTCCGTTGGCTGGTGCTCCAGCGCTCCGCCAGACGCTCCGCCAGCAGCGCTGCGGCCCGGCTCACGATAGGCGAAATCCGGTGCTCGTGCCCGGCCGCCACCGAAATGTTCACGTGGAGCCGATCGATTTTCAATTCCAGTTCCGGCATTGTTCTCCCTTCCTCATTGCACGACGTAGTCCCCGGCATGGGATGTACGGCTGTCTTGTGTACTTGTCATTGTCTCGTTGGCCAGACACGCCGGTTCCCGTTTGGACGGATCGCGCATCCGATGCGACGAGCCGTGCGGCGCGGCTTTCTTTACGGAGTTGGGCGCTCATTGCCACGCTCCGATCTCGGACTCGCTCAGGGGCCGTTCCATCTTGGCGAACTCTCCGCGTGCCGCCCTGGCCAAATGGGCCATGCGCACCGGTTCTCCGGCATCGGCCGCCAGAAACGCCGCGTTAACGGCGATATTGCGTATATTTCCGCCAGTCAACGACAGCCGGGCAAGCTGGCCCAAGTCCAGCCCTTCCCGGGGAACGAGTTCGGGAAATATGCGCCGCCAGATCTCGGCGCGCCGCACCGCATCGGGAAACGGGAAGTTCACCACGAATCGAATTCTACGCAGAAACGCCGTATCCAGCGCGCTTTTCATGTTCGTCGCGAGCACGGTCAAGCCCTGATACGACTCCATGCGCTGCAATAAATAATTGATTTCGATGTTGGCATATCGGTCATGACTGTCTTTGACCTCGCCGCGCTTCCCGAACAGCGCGTCCGCTTCGTCGAAGAAGAGGATGGCTCCGCCGTCCTCGGCCGCGTCGAAGACGCGCCGCAGATTCTTTTCCGTCTCGCCAATGTACTTGCTCACGACACTGGACAAATCGATCCGGTAAAGATCCAGGCGGAGCGAGTTCGCCAGCCCCTCCGCCGCCATGGTCTTGCCCGTGCCGCTGGCGCCGGCAAACAGGGCGCTGATTCCCAATCCACGCGAACCTTTGCTCGCGAATCCCCATTCGTTATAGACTTTGCCCCGTTGCGCCACATGCATGGAAATTTCCAGCAATTGCCGTTTTTCGGCCTCGGGCAGCACTAGATCCTCCAGGGTCGCTGCCGCCTCGATGCGTTGGGCGAGATCGTCTAGGCGCGGACGAGCCTGGGACCGGCTGGCGTCCCACACGGCGCCGGCCATCGCGCCGGGCCGGGCCCCGGCCGCCAGCACGGTCCGAACGGCCTCACGAATCGCGGGCGCGGTGAGATTAAACTGGGAGACGAGCCCATAAATATGCGCGCTGGAGACGGCGCCCTCCAGAAGCTGTACCCACAACGCCGCCTGTTCCTCCGCGGCCGGCTTACGGACTTCGAACGAGATGGCCGGCCGGCGCAAAGGCCGCCACCGGTCCCGCGCCCCGAGAAACACGCAGCCCTGAACGCGTTCCATCCAACGGGTCACGATCGCCGCGTGTGCATCGGCGGGATCGAGCAATTCGGCATCGATGTACAGGGCGCTTGGGATGAGCATGGTTTCTCTCTCCCAAAGTGCAAGCAGTGTGTGCATCTCACCGGCGCCGGCCGGGATGAGCGCAGAAGAAAGCGCCAGCAGCTGGAGTCCGATAGCGGCGCAGCCCGCCGCGGCGAGGAGACGGCGGCTGGCGCCGTCTCCCCCCCACAATTGGATGATGGGCGGCGGGCCGGCGGCGGGCCACGCCGCGGCGATCTGGCGGCTCAATTCCCGATGCGAGGGAACCTGGTCATCGGGCGGACAAACCATTTCCATCAATCCGGAAAGGCGGTCGTCCAAGTACTCAATTCCCGTCAGAAAATGCAGAATCCGCTCGTCAATCCGCAATGGCGAGGCGGTCAGCGGCGTTCCCTGGGGTCCCGCGACCTCGATCAGCCGCCATCGCCGCAGCGGCCCCACCGGGGTTAAGGCGCTCCAGTGCGGCTCGGCCAAAACCGCGAGGGCAAGGCTGAACGTGGGATACGGACGAGACGGATCGCCATTGGCTTCCGCGCACAAACGGGCCATGGCCGCGTCCAACTCCACGGCCGCGCACAATGTCAGTAGCTGCCGCTCAAAAAGCGACAGGCCGAAATTCAGAGCCAGCGTATCGAGCGCGGTCGGCGACTCGCCGGCGGGAGGCCGGACGGCTTCAGACCCCGCATCCCACCCCGGTTCCAGCCTGGAACGGATCCCGGCGATAGCCGCGATCAAGTGGCTTTGGTTAAGCTCCGTCCAGTTAATCCCGCCCGTAGGCATTCGCTTCCTTTCCGCTCCTTAAATCGTCAAACTGAATTCATGGGAACGATGTCCGTCCACCTGGACCGCCACCTGGTGCGCGCCCGCAGCCAGCAGCCGGCCAGCAGTGAATATCATTTGCGCCGCATTCACATTCGCGCCGGTCTGGTGCAAAACGCCGTCAATCAGTACCCGCACATCCTGACCGTTCAGGCGCGCACCATTGAATGTGATCCGGTGCACCTGCTTCAAATCCACGTTTACCTCCGCGACGCCCACCGGACTGTCTATCAGCGGGATGACTTCCAACGAACGGGCATTGGACGCGCTGCTCGCCGCGTCCGCCAGCACCAGGCGTACATTGTACGTTCCGCTTACCAGCGCCGCGGGAATAGCGACCAAGGCCCGCGTATCGGAACCGCCCGCGTCGAACGCTGTAACGGTGACCAATGTGGCGATGGGAGGACCGGGAGGCGGTGTGCTCGTCAACTCGAACCGGACGGCCTGCGGCGTCGCAGTAAAGCCGTTCCCGGTCAAGGTCAGCTTGGGGCTGGGACCCTCGATGGCGGTCCGCACCGGTGTCGCGCTCGCGATCCATGGGCTCACTTGAAAAACTAGGGGAACGCTCCGCCGTCCATTTAACGCGACAGTGACGTCAACCTGTGGACCGGCCGTGGGACTGGCCGGCATGGTTACAGTAAGGGACTCGCCGGTGGGCGGGGGAACAATGGCGATCGTCACCGGCTGTCCGCCAACCCTTACCACCGGCGTCTGTCCAGGGAACGCCATGCCGAACCCGTCTATACGGAGGGAAAGCGGGGCCAGTGCGCCGCCGGCCGCAGTGGCAATCGGGCCACCTTCAGGAATAAGCGTAGACGGACGCGGCGGATCGAGCGTGATGACTTGCAGGCCGGTGGAAAGCACGATTCCGCCACCAGCCTCCACCGGGGGCGTGGGCGCGATCTGCACGATCGATACTTCGTAGGCCACCGACAAACGGTAAGGCTTGTTGATGGTGGACCAGATCTTGGAAAGTTCGTCGAGTGTGGTCGGCACGAGTGTAACCTTGACCTGTTCGAAACTGTTCTGGAGAAAATCTGGCAGGACCACATCGGCATCGAAGCCAGTGATGTGAACGTTGTTGAGAATGGGGTTCTCGTGCAGGGTCCGCATGGCAATTCCCAGCATTGTGTGGGCGTCGTCGCCGGCATCGAAGGTGCCTTCCGAGGGCCGAATCCCAAGCGGCGTCATCAAATAAGAGAGTTGTAACGAGAGCGCCGGGTGGGGCTTTGGCGGCGTGAGGCGATCGCCCGCCCATGGTTCATTCTTGAGATGAGGACTTTCAGAAACCCGGTAGAGATAGAGATTGACACCTAAGGCTTCGGGCAACGCGTCGCCGGGAGGCAGCAGGGTTACGACCGCTGTCGGGTTGGAGAGGGCAAGTTGGCTTCCCAGCAGCATTCGCAATCCCCGGGTTACTTGAAAGACGGCATCGGCGCTCATAGGATGTCAAAGCCGAAACAGGAATCGATTCAGAAAGCGCGCTTCGAGCGGATCTGTACGCGGCGAAGGCAGGGGCCGGGACGGACTGGAAGACTGGGGGGCCGCGACCGGAAACACCTGCACGTCTATTTGGCCGATTTCGATGCGCGAAACCCTTTCCGTGCGCGCCGCCGGCGGGGGCAGGATCAACGGCGCCGCGGCCGGCGTGGGAGAGTTCGCGGGCTCGATGCGCGGAGGCTTTGGATCGCGCTGGGCCGCCCCATCTTCCGGCTCCGCGGCACGGACCGGATAATCCGTCGTCCCTTCCAGGGGCCGCAAGGTCCGCGGAAGGTCGATCACCCGATGCGCCTGAATGCCAGGTAACGACACCCGCACCGAGCGTGAAGCCGCGACCGGCCCTCGCGCGGCGGGCGCGGGCGGCGTGAACTGGGGCCTGCGCGTGGCCTCGGCCTTCTCTTCCGGTGGAGACACCTGCCACGTTTGTGTCTCGACAATCACGTCAGCTTCCTGCCGTTCAGGCCCCCTGGCGATCTCGGTATCGATTTCAACCTGGGGGGCTGGAAAGGTCGAACGCTCGGCGCTTACCGGCAGGCTCGTGGCTGGCCCTCGAACGGGAACAGGCGCCGCCGTCCGATCGGCCGCCGGCGCGTTGAGGGGCGGAACATCGAATGCCGCGCGGGGAGTCAAGACCGGAGCCGCTGCCGGGGGGCGGGCCACCACACCGGCTCCGGAGCCGGACATGGCGACACGCTGGAGGTAGTTGGGCATCGCTATTGCACCCGCGTCGAATCGCTCAGCAGTTCCAGATACGCCCGCCGCCGGGGCCGGGTCAGGCTAAGAATTTCGCTTTCACTCCAGTGGTAGTACAGCGCCAACGTGTGGATCTCTCGCAGGAGGCGCTCCCTTTTCAAACGGATTTCCTGGAAAAAAAACGCCGTCATGTCGAAGGGCGCCAGGAATTCGTGATTGCATTCCGGACAGTGAATATCGAGCTCTAACTCCACCCGGGGCGCCAGCCGTTCCATCTCGTCAACCACTTCAGCCCTCTCAGCCTCGCTCAAGGTCTCAGCGCCTTCATCCAAGAGGCACATCTTTAAAAGTTGGTCCGCCGCCTGCTCAACCGGTAGGCCCGCTACGGCTTCCTGGTCTTCGCCAGTGGGTAGACGAAATCGTATGGAGCGGGAACCCGCCGCGTACTCTGACGCCGGCGGCTCCGATCCTCCTTCCACGGGAACCGCTCCCGCATCGAACTCGACATCGATTTTGCCGCTGCACGACGGGCAGTCGAGCACCGCCTGCACACGATCGCCGAGCGTCAGGCGGCGCAATTGAAGCATGAGAAAGTCCCGGTCGCCCGCCAACAAACGCCGGGCCAAATCGCGTCCCGCCGGTGCGTCGCCGGCGTGTATCAGACAACCACCGAGAATTGCACTGACGGCAACCGCGCCGGGCGCGCCGGTTTGGTGAGCCAACCAGTCTTCTTCATGCCCGGTGAGCGGCCGCAGCCGTACCCGGTCCACCCGGCGGCCGTCGCTAAGAGACAGTCCTCCGGGAAGCTCGAACACGGTTTCCCGCAGCAGTTCGTCAACCATGACCATTCTTTCAGTTCAGGCTCGCGGCGCTTATCCGATCCGCGCCGGACCCACCGCTTCGTTCACGTCCAGATCGCGCTCCCAGGACTCGACTTCCAGCTTGATGGTGGTGATGGCCACGGCATTGGCGCTGGCGTCCAGGTCCGGCAAAGCCTGAAACTCCGACACCCAGCAGCGATACAGGTTGTAGGAGAGAGCCTTCTGTCCGGCCTCGTTAAACACATCGACGATGATGTTCTTGCGGAACTCACCGAGGTTCGTCAGGCTGTGACTGGCAAAATCGTTGACCAGATTCGCCCAATCGAAGAACGCCGTGTCATACGTTAGACCGGCCTCCAGCGAGACCGCCTGATAGGTAGTTTTACCGGGCAATTTGCGGCTGGTGATGTTTTCGCCAGCCTCCCGGAACTCGACCATTTCGGTGGTACGTTTAAGGGCGCCCATTTTGGTGAGTCCGGCCACATACAGGCCGTCCCACTTTACCCGGAAACGAAAATTGCGAAACGGATCGAAACGGTTGGATTGAGGGGTTAAGCGTGCCATAGCGGGAAAATCCTCCTGATATTAAACGCCGTTATGCCGGCGCCTGCACTTTCTGGCTGAGCTTGAGAACCACGAACTCGGCGGGCTTCAGGGGTGCGAAGCCGACGAGTATATTTACCACGCCATTGTCGATATCGGTTTGGGTGGTGGTGGTGCTGTCGCATTTTACAAAGAAGGCCTCATCCGGCTTGCTGCCCTGGAAGGCGCCGGAGCGGAACTGGGTCATCATGAAGGCGCGTATATTTAAGCGAAGGCTGGCCCACAATGGCTCGTCATTAGGTTCAAAGACGGCAAACTGGATTCCGTTGTAGATACTGACGCGGAGAAAAATCGCCGTCCGGCGGACGGGGATGTAGCGCCATTCCGCATCGCTGCCAATCGTGCGCGTGCCCCACACCACCAGGCCCGCCGCCGGTACCGTGCGGATGACATTCACTTTGACGGGATTGAGCGTATCCTGCTCGAAGTCGCTGACATCCGTGAACGGCGCTAATGCCCCGGCGACGCCCGCCTCCGTTCCCGCCGGCGCTTTGAAGACGCCGCGCGAATTGTCGGTGCGCGCATAAATTCCAGCCATGAACCCTGAAGGCGGCAGCAGGATACGAGGGTTGTTTCCGGCGCCGATGGGATCGGCGGCCAGTAGCCACGGGAAGTAAATGGCGCCGTAATCGCCCACCGACTTGTCGGTGATGGAAGTGACGGCGAAGGTCCGCGCCTCGGCGATGGTGCGCACGTCTGTGCTTGCTCCCTCCAAACGTGCCGCTTCCACGCTGGCTATCGATCCGACGTCGGCGATGTAAAAGCAGTCCTGCAACGGGCGGACATTCTTGCAATAGGCCATCGCGGCGGAGGCGGTGGCAGCGTCGCCCACACCCGGAATCGCGATAATGTTCACGTCGGTGATCTTGTCGAGCGCGAACAGTCCTGTACCTGTGAGGGTGTTGTTGTCCGCCGCCTCGCCCACATGCGCCGCGGGGGTCACGGCAACGCCGTCGCTACCCCCGGTCAACCGCGCCGGAGGCAGCGGGATCGGGGCCGGCGCAGCCAGCAGATCGCCCGTAAAAGCGATGAATTCAGAACGCCCATTGACCAGCGTTTTCACATAATTGGCTGGGGCTGGACCCGCCGCGCCGGGCTGGAACGTTACGTTGTCGTAGGTTTCCACAATACTGCGCGCCGCCTCCGTCTCCGTTGTTCCGGTCATCACGATCAGCTTGAAATTTCCGGTTACTCCGTCGGATGAAGCTTCCAGCGAGACCCAGATATCGTTACCCCACGCGCCATGAGTGGCTGCCGATACCGGCAACGCCGCCGCGGCGGGCAAGGCGGCTGAGAGAGCGGTCGTCGCCACCCGCACGATGTAGACCCGCCGCCCGCCGTTGTCATAGAAGGAGCGCACCGCGTAGGTGAGAAAGCTATCTCTGCGGAACCCGCCGAACTGCCGGAGATAGTCGGTGAAACTCGTCACCAGCACTGGTTGCGCGACTCGCCCGGCCGGCAATTTCGTCCCTGGCAGCGGTCCTTTGGTGGTTACACCGATGAACGCCGCCGTTGAGGTGCTGACCCCTTCAATTGGACGAACGCCGGACGAAACTTCCTGAACATAGACTCCAGGGTGAAGAAGCTCTGGCATGGACGCCTCCTTTGTAAAATGATGGTTATGCCAATACTGGCTAACCGGCGAACTAGGTAGTGAAAAATCGAACTGCCGGATCGGAGTGCGGGAAGGTCTCTCTTTGAGACTTGGTGAGCGAGATAATACCACGGAAAATTACGGCGCCACCAAAGAAAAGGCGCTGGCCATCCCGAATCATTCGTCAGCTTCATTCGCGGTTAGGCGCGAACGATACCTGGTACTAAAATGACGCGTACCAAGTATCGACAGCATATCGGATCGTATATAGGCGGTCAAGCTAAAACTGGGAATCTTCTCAATAAACCGGGGGGGGCGCGATTACGGAGCCCCCCACGAAGGACTGAGATTAATCGTTTTGGCTCGTTGTTGGATCAGTTCCGCCAGCGAGGGC
>ENA-ORBV01010297-ORBV01010297.1-microbial-mat-metagenome-genome-assembly--contig:-NODE-10297-length-15018-cov-4.912523_pt1 | contig 15018 bp, 9 predicted proteins | sample MGYA00237777_ERZ505514 | MGnify/ENA primary metagenome ERZ505514 (study PRJEB26160, sample SAMN06269048) | microbial mat metagenome | isolation source: Oligotrophic lake microbial mat | place... | reverse complement strand
GTAAGATTGGAACAAAGATTGCCATGTCTGTTGCAGGTCAGTGTCATTGGTGAATGGTTAACTCTGAACACATCAAATGATAAATGTGCACAACTTGATTGTTGACAGTTGGCATGTCAGTCAATTGCTGCAAATGGAGTGTGATCAGACAATGTGACAGCAGTGGGAACCTGGCTTGAAATCTCTGAGCTTCATGGGTCTGATAATGAGCTCACATTTTTTCAGCTGGACACTCAATAAGTAAAGTCTTTATTGTAGGCTTGATGTCCACGACATGCTTTAAGTTAAAACTTCTTGAAGATGCATGCAAGTGAAAACCAGGAGACTGAAGTGCTCACCCATTGCCATCTTGTCTGCCTTCTGTTTTCTGTGCCAGGCAATGGCATTCAAGCCAAACTTTCCTTGATGTGAAAGAACTGCAACATGGTGATTCGCCTTCTAATGTTTCTTTTCTGCTAAGCTGCTTCTTTTTCTAAAAAGAGACTGACTTGTCATGCTGACTTGATCTCAAATGTGTCTTAAATTTTTTGGTCAAAGCTTTTAAGATGGATCGGCTTCTGTGCCAGACAAGAATCCAGGAGCTACCACATCAATGTCAAAAAACGGAAGAAAACATGAATGATCTTCAGTTCAGAAGTTAGCTAAGGGCAATCTTTTGGCTACGTTTGATAGGTTGACAACAATTCTTGGAAAGAGAAAAACGCGGACGTGACCATCAGCAAAGTTTGCAAAGGACATTCGGTCCTACGCAATGGGTAGATTTGCGGTGCGATGATGAAAGGGCAATGTCTTCTGCGACTTTTGGTTCAAACATACAAAAACTTGTGGACTGCTCTGCGTCCCTGAAACAATAATGCTACATTAATTAATGTTGGTGTCACAACTGTTGCCACCATAGCCATGAGTGACGAGCCATTGGTCCATGGCCTGCACAAATGCTTTGTTATGGGCTGCATTCAAGGCTCCCAGATGGGGTGTTCCAAATTGACAACGATCATTGTCAAAACATTTGCCATTGGCGGTAGGACCAAAGGACTTGCTAACCGTGGCTTCTACTAAAATGTCGGCACCAATGTCCAACGACTTGCCCTCCACGCCAAAACCTTCTTTGACCATTTTGGTGCCAATCAGGGAGGATTGATTTAATGAGGCAAATGCAATTTGGTGGTTGTTGTTGTTCTTGTTATCCGCAACAGCAGTCGCGGCCAACGCATTCGTCCACATAATCACGACAAGTGTGGATTGAGAACAGGCGTCAAAGTCATTGTCAAATCGAGCTGGTTTTGTCTTGCCATTGGACGGCAGTGCTTGTGCCAAGTTGACTGGGGCTTGTCCCGCGGAGGACACATCGATCACACGGCCTCCTCCTTTTTGTAAGAGTGGCAAGAGTTCCTTGGTCAAGACATGGGGCGCCACCGTGTTGACAGCAAATCGAATGACCATTCCATCTTGATTGGTGGTTGGAGACACTTTCAGGACACCTGCATTGTTCATCAAGACATCATTTTTTTTGCACTTGGCTTTGATGTCGTTTGCCAATTGGCAGACTTGAGAAAGTTCCAAAAGATCGGCCAAAAGCATGTTGGCCTGTCATTGGCTGGTCCGCCACCGCTTGGAGCTTGGAAGCTCTGCGTCCATGCACCAAAACGTGGTGTCCTTTGGCTACGAGCTTCTGTGCGGCAAACAAACCAATCCCATTGGTTGCTCCAGCAAAGAGAATGGTCTTCATTTTGTGATGTTTGATTTGTTCCAAGAAGCACAAACTGCTGGGTCGCTTTGCTTTTTTTTGTTGGTGTTTGTCTCCGTGCTAATTCTGTTCCTTTCACAACTGTCTTAGGACAGATTGAAGGATGAGCAAGGGAGGGCAAATTGATTGTTGCCCACACTAAACTGAACGCAGTGGAGGTTGCGGGAATTCGTGATTTGGTCGCACAATGGTTGAAAATGGTTGAATTTGTTCAAAACGCTTCAAAGTTGAAAAGGTTTAATTGAATCCAAGTGACTCCATTTGAATTGAATTTAAAATAGTTTGAAACAGTTGAAAAATGTTGAATGTTTGACATCACAAAAGGTGTCAGAAGCATGCACGTTTTGCATTTGTGTTGAATTCAATTGAATTTGGTTGAATTTATTTGCTTCAATTCATTTTAGTTGAATTTAGTTTAAGTTGAAAAACACTTAGTTGAATTAACATGAAAAGATTTCAACCATTTAGCGACCAAATCACCAATAATCACAAATTCCCGCAACCTCCTGCTGATAAACTTTTAAACAAAATAAATCAAAAGCTTGCCTGCAATGTTCAGGAAAACTCAAACAAATCATAGCTTAAAAATGACCCCAAAAGTGGTCTGTTGGCATTTATCATTTATCTGGGAATGACTTCAATTGCAATCAATCTAGCTAGCAAACAGTCAATGTGCCATTGGGCAGATGGCCGGCTACAATGCTAACACTGGCTAGACTACTACTAGCTAGTTGCTGCACCCGCAGCGTCCAAATCGCCCGGGACCAGTGGGCAGCCGTTAATCTTGCGTTGAGGCTACAAACCGAATCCAAAGTACCAGTGGCCTGTCTAAAAGCGAATCGAATGTGACAGTGATATTACAGGTCTCATTTTTGAACTTCAATAAATCAATAATGCATCTCACAAACAAAAACAAAAGCATTGGTTCGAAGTCATTCATGATGTTTGCTATCACCAAAGCGTGGCTCCTTGTACTCGGCTTATGCAGCCTTGTGCTCTCCGCAGAAGCGGGATATCTCAAGAATAAGAATGCGTTCAGGGAATCAGAGCTCAACAACGCAGTGGATAGAGAACTAGAAATTGAGAGTGTCGAAGACATAGAAATGGAGAGTGAAGAAGAGGACGGCGATGGTGGAGCTGGGATCTTTGGCGAAGAAAATGGTGGGTTTGGAATCAATGGCGGAGCCGGTTGGGGCGGCATCGAACTATGCGAGAATTACGGAGGCCCACCGATCCGCCTATGGACCTTACAAGAGGCAAGTATTTCGTCCAAAGGACGTCCAAAGGACAGAGCCATGTGCTGTTAGCTGATGTTTCACGACTCGCATCTGTATCTTATCTGCACTCTGTTACTCTCGATCGCTCCACAGGTCGCACAAAATAAAACTCATTGTAACATTGTCTTTTATGACAAAGTTTATCAGTTGGACGATTTCATCCCGATTCACAAGGGCGGACCTGAATCCATGATTCGCAACTGCGGGAAGGATGCTACCTGGCTCTTTGAGAATCTCCAATGTATTTCTATGGTCCCAGATCACTTTGAAGGCATGCTGAACATGTGCAATGACTACATTGTAGGCGTGTTGAAAGGATCCGCCGAAGATCCCTGCGCATCAGCGGGTAACTGGGAACCTCCCTACTATCCGTATCCTGATTTCGAGGATTGTGATGTTTACTACAACATTACTTGTGATGCCCTCTCTGCGCTACCAAACAGTGGCCCTAGAGGAGGTCTATGGACCGCGGAAGAAGTCGCGGAGGTCCAGAGCAATTATCCAATCGACCTGGTCAACAACCGTACGGATCATTGTTACACGATCCTGCATGACTGGGTTTATGATTTCGGCGTTTCGCCCCTCGATGGCTCTGCTCCCTTCTACTTGAAACACGGCAATGGCTGGTACCCCCAAGCCATTCTCAAATGGTGTGGGCTCGATATGACACAGGCATTTGACCGCACCGTCGACCAAGATCGAGAGTGCGTCCCCGACCACACTCGTGGGGGAATGAATGTCCTGTCTGGTTATGTGGTCGGCGCCATCGAAGGCTCCAATGCTGATCCTTGTTTCTCTGAACCGCCAACTCCTCAAGAAGTCTTTCAAGACAAGAATCTGCAACATTTCTCGATGAACGACGTGCGGAACATCCAGACAGGATGTCCCATTGTCGTACTTGGTAAAGTGTACAATTTGGAAGAATTCGCTATCTACCATGCGGGAGGGAGGAGTAAAATCACGGTACGTGCATGCCCGCGGGAGTATTCCTTTTCCTTCGGTGCGTTGGTCGCAAACACATCTCACAAAATTGCATCTTGATTTCAGGAACGTTGCGGGCGAGACATTACCCACGACTTTCTTGATAAAGACGCCCACAAACCTCGCATTCATTTGGCAGCGCTCCAAGACTTCCAGCTCGGAGTGATCGCTGGAAGCGTTTCCGACCCTTTCAGCATCCATTACGACCCGGAATTGTTCTATTGATATGCTGGATCTGGAACCGGCTTCTTTGACTGCTGTGGAAGTGTGTCGGTTGCTCAGTACCAAAAAGGCGCATCGTACTATTCTCCAACAGACTTCCGAACAAAATGGAATCTGAACAAGCATTGATTCGGTGCTGTGCTTGGGCGAATGATCTTTGACATGTGCATTTTTTCTTATGCATCCATTATGGGAGGCCACCAGGCGCATGCACATTTGCTATGTATTTCCATGCTTTCAAGGGAGCAGCTATCTGGTAATTAGCTAGTAGCTACCCCTACTACTATTCCAACTGCTGCTCAACTCGCTTACCTACCTAGTAGTACTAACTAGCTAGTACTCCCTATCTCCACAGGGAGACTTGTCGACAGGGTGCAAGTTGTTCACAGCTGCAAAAATAAGTGGATCGGCAAATGCTCGAGACAGTCATATCACTAAATCAATTCTATGACGCAACAAATCATTAATGACTTTATTGTGAAGTACTCTACTTCAGTACTCCACCGTCTGAAGGATAATAATGGAACAGTCCTTTTTTTGATAATTTGAAATGTCTGTGTCTTCCTTCAGTCATCTCATTGCAGAAGTAGGCCCAAGTAGGGACTCTACTTACTGTACAACAACATGTTGGCATTGTCCTGCATCGTGACTTTTTAAAGTCTTTTTCTTTGCGGTCCCAGTCCCAGGTCCTCTACTACTCCTTGTATGTTTGTACTAGCTACTGTACTATGACTGTTTCGTTTTCCCCATGCCACCATGGGGAATTGAGTAATTATCCAAAATCCAAGACCCGAGCCTGTTTGATTTGTGTCGATCACCAACCTGCAAATTACTAACCGGTCCATGCAGGTACGACAATCATAGACATGCATCATCACATCATAACACTGCACACGGACACAGACATCTCATAAAAAAAGTTAAAAGACCAAAACGATCCTGCAAAAAGACAGACTAACAACCAAGTAAAAACATGACATCCCACTCCAGCCAGATTGTTCGTTTCCTCCTGCTGGCTGCCACCGTTGCCAATGTCACGACGGCATTGGGTGGAGAACGAGCCTTTCATGACATTTATCAAATGGATCCCGTGGCTCCCGCCGATCGACCTCGTTTGAACGTGTGTGATCGATACGAGGCCTTTGACAATGGGACGTTGGCCCTCGAAGATGGCTTGAACGGACTCCAGCTCAGTTTGGCCATGGCAGCGTATAAGGGTGCCTATTTCAACTATGACGAAGAAACGGGCATTGATAAAGAGTATCCTGGCATGCAAGCCGTCGTCTTGGATGAGTTGGCGCGTCGAGGAGGCTGGACATGGCGTCAAAGTTTTGGCATTACGACGAGTCCACCTGGCAATCATACCTGGGTGGAACTGCTCAAGTGGAGCATTGATGTATACGATATGCACATTTCTTGGTGGTCGCCCACCACAGAACGTTTGCAGATTGGATCCGCGATTGTCAAGGAGTGGTATGATGCCTCCATCATTCTTGTGAGCAAGGAACGACCGGTTGTCGTTGAGAATGAAATCAACTTTTGGAATTGGTTGCGACCGTACTCGCCACGGGTCTGGCTCGCCACCATCATGACCATTCTGGTCAGTGGCGTGGTTTACCAGATTCTCGAATGGTACGCCGACGATCGACAAGAACGATCCATGTGGGAATGGTGGTTGGAGAATGCCTATATGAGTGCCCTCAATTTCACACAGGCCTATGAATATCAACCCAAGACCTTGTCCACGCGACTCTTTGGAGTGAGCATGGCCATTTGGGCCCTCGTCATGACGGCGACCTATACGGCCAATTTAGCCTCCCTCTTGGTAGATCGAAAACCTCCGCCCTTTTTTGCGGAAACCTTGGAAGATATTATCTTCTTTGAAAAGACCATTTGTACCTGGGAAGGAACCATTGGAGATGAATTCCTTCGGACCAGTCATCCCAATGCCAAGCGTATCCCCATCAAGACCAACCTTGGGACCTATCAAGCATTGCACGATGGCATGTGTGACTATGTCGCGGATGCCGTGACCAATTGGCACCGAAACAAGGGCATGAAAGAATACAATCCACACTGTGACTTGTTTTGGGTAGGCGGTGATCGGGTCATCCACGAGGTCATGGCAGGATTTGTGGCCAAGGCGGATTCTGGAAAACTCTGTTCGGGATTTGTACGGGATGTCCTGGGCTTTCATATGTATCAAATGTGGAATGATGGTTTTATGGAAAATGCATGGATACGGGATGCCAAACAACAACAAGATATCAATTGCGATACGTACGATGCAGCGGCAGCTCTTCTGACTACAGAAGAAGAAGGTGACGACAGCAGCAATTCGACGCGACGACGTCTTCGTACCACAAGCAGCCAGCAACAGCGTGCGCCGAATCGTGGTCGCGTGCTCAAAGCCAACAGTAAAGGAGCTGCAGGTGGCGCCGTTGCGGCGGCTTCTGCGGCTGCTGGAGGAGCCGAGAGTGCAGCTTCTGAAGCACTTACAATGGAGAGTATGGTGGGAACCTTTGCGTTCCACTGGGTAATCATGGCGATTTCGCTTGTGATAGCCAACATGAATGCTCTGTACGTCAGGCACCGCAAGAAGCAAAAGGAAGCCATGCTAGAAGAGTATGAAGTGTCCATCGAGAAACCACTAGCAGGTGATCTGAAGTACCAAACAACTGTTTCCATGCCAGAGAGCCAAGCTGGCACTACAACAATATTCGAAGATTCTGTCGGTAATAACACCACAGAGCCCATTGACAAGCCACACGATATTTTCAAGAGCCAAATAAGTTCACTACAAAAGTCGCAGACGCAGATGGAAACGACCCAAGCACAGCTGGGGGAATCTCAGATGAGGATGCTTCAAAGTCAACAACAGATGTTGGAGGATCTACATCGACAAATGCAAACTCTTCTCAATGCATCTCCTGAAAGAGCTAGGGAAGTGTAGTTCAGAATCCGATACAGATCGCCAAACCGAATGCTATGAGAGAACCAAGAGGACCCAGAAGAGCCTTTGCGGAGAAAATTGTTTCCTCTATATAGTTATTTTGTATCCACGGATTGAGTGAAGCAAAATGCACAATTGTACAGTACATCTACTCGGTATTTTGAAAAATAATTATGCAGCCAGTCCCTACTAGTCTCATGTTTTGCTACTTTTACAATAAAACCGACCTGGCTACTAGCTAGTAGACTTGGGGGTCCTGATAGCGAGCTAGTCTAGTAGTGTTAGTCGGGTGGTCTCTTGCTGCCATAAGGCTGCTACCAAGTAGAGTACGCTTTCCATTCCCGTCCAGATCTGAAGAGACCCCTGCCCCTCTTTCTTCCATCCTCGGAATAAAAGTAGCCATCAAGTTGATACCAAACTGTCTTATCACAGGGCAAGTGCGCCGGTTTCTAGCTACTCAGTCCAGCGCTTGTAGTCAGCTAGCTAGCTAGCTGCCCCTGGCCGGCACACGCACCAAGCTTTCAGCTGGGGGTTTGAAGTTTTTTTTGGAAATTTTGAGTAGACTGAGGACTCTTTGATCACAGCTGCCACACTGTTCCACTGTGCATCTTGCCTTTCCATTCTCCCCAACAAATTAAGGACGAAGCATGTTAAGTGAAGCTTGACTGATGAAGTTGCATTGAGTTGCAAAGAATGGTGCATGAGGCAATGGTGGGAGGGACTGAGCATGTGCTGCAGTTGTGGAGCAGTTTGATCATGTAAAATTTGTGCGGTGAGTTGCGCTGATTTGCCACAGGATGACCATGTCTTCTAGTGTGACAGCAAATTTGTTGGAGCATGCACACAGTCAGACAGACCATGTGTTTTGGTTGTTGACTTGCATTCTGTGTGTCATTTTGTGACCGCTGAGGTGGTCACATTTGTGCATGTGTTTCATTGACTGGAGAGATTGCAGGGTGTGTTCCTGCGTGGTCTGTTGAAGTCTGCACTGCCTTTGGGAGGGCTTGCCCTGTGCTTGACCGTCAAGATTTGAACCGGTGACCTCCACGGTGCACTCAGCACATGCCCAGTGTGGGATGAATTCACAATGTGTTGTGCCGATTGGGCCAAGGGGGTAAGCATCAGGATGATCATCCAGAGTCAATTCTGATTCTCATTTGCTGTGCTCTGCATTTGTGGTTGGGTTGAGTTCCGCGATCCCAATTTTTTTACAGGTGTGCCTGAACCTGATGTGCACAGTTGCAGTCACATTGAATTTGAAAGTGTGATGAGACTGTGCTGTTCTCAACCTTGTTGCACTTCCAATGCAACACCAGCATTCTGTGAAAGAATTGGCAGACTGCTGCAACAAAAGTGGTGATCTGATGTTCCAGTCAAATGGACTGCAGCATTGTCATCACAATTGGCATGGTGCCAATGCTACCCTGCAGTTGCTGACTTTGTCAATTGCACAATGTGCAAAAACATGTCATCTTTTTCTCTGCATCTTCATGTTTGTTTTCTTCTTCACTTCAAAAAAATGCAGCAGTTGTGCCTAAAGAAGTGCTTCATTCATCATGTTTTGGGTGAGAAATCATGTGCCAATCAATGTGACAGCTTCCAAATCACATTTGGCACACGACTTCACAATTGGTGAGTTTTGATGAATGTCAGGAAGCAGGGACTGACTTGTCAATTAAGATGTGAGCAGTTGACTTGACCACAGCAGCAGCTGAACCAGCACCAGCACAACAGTGTCACACTGCAGAGCAGCTGTTGCCAGATGTTGCACTTGTGGACACAATTGTTAGCAAAACAATTCGTGTTTGAAGAAATGACACACTCAGTTTTGGCCCTGGCACAAATTGTGCACACTCTGAATCATTCCCCCCTTGTCCTGAAATCTGGGTGTCAGACTTGATCACATGCGCATTGCGCACATGACAGATGATGTGCAGACCAACAGATGCCAGGGTGGACGGACAAGTCAGAAACCTTAGCAGGGGCCGCCAAAATGTGAATCACAAGCACCTTGTTGGGGTTGGGGTCATGCAACACTGACCCCAACAGCTGTTGCCAGCAGCAGCAGTGTGTGCTGTCAGCTGTCAGCTGCTGTTAGCTGTTGCCGGTAGGTGATCACAACAACACAACAACTGTTGGCTGTTGGCTGTTGGCTCTCAGCTGTCAGCTGACATCTGAGGATCATCTGAACAAATGAAACAAAAGTTCTCTGCATGAGAATGAAGTGCATGCACTTGCACTGCACACACCAACTTTTTCTGCAGTCTGAGCCCTGAGGTTGTGGTGGGCACTGCAGTGGCATTCGCCAAAGTGATGCAGTGCCAGCTCTGCGGATGATGCAGGAAGAATTGATGCCAGGACAATGCAGTCATTGGAGTGCATTGCTGCAGCTGGATTGCTTCAGACCACTTGCCAGATGCAAACCACGTGAAGACCTCACAATTTTCTCAGAAAATGGAGTGCATGAAAAGTCAGGAGCCGGTTGCTCGCAATTGTTTTCTTCTGACAGACAGACGATTTTGCATGTGATTCAACCGAAGTCACAACAGGAGGTTTCACGTGAGCCACACACCAGATGCACAATTCCACCAAAGTCAAATGTGCGTGCGCACTTGGGCTCACTGCCGGGCTCACTCTCGACTCAACCCGTGGTGAGCCCAGCAGTGAGCCCAGAAGTGAGCCAAGCAAGCGAGCCAACCTGAGTTTTCATGTGATTCCAACGTTCCACGATGAATGTCAGCCAGAACGCCAGGCGAGTCTCATTCTCACTGGCTCACCACTGGGCTCACCACTGGGCTGACTGCTGGGCTCGCTTCTGGGCTCACTCTTGGCTCACTCTCAGCTCACTCTGGGCTCAACCAGCAGTGAGCCCAGCAGTGAGCCCAACGTGTTGCTTGTGAGCCTGTGTGCGACCAGATCAGGCTCACGTGCGACCTCCAGTGATTTGCATTTCTCAGACACGAACTGAGCAGACAGATGGTTTCTGTTGCAGGGCAAATCAATCCCACACTTTTCTGTGAAGTTGTTTGCTAGGTTTTGCACCACTGTGTGGCGCTCTGCCTGCTGGCATTCCATGATGCCAGTCGTGTTGTTGTGTCGACAAATTCAGAAGGCCACAAAGAAGAAAGAGGCATTTAGATCTTCAAAAAGGTCACGATGGCGCATGTCTCTGTGGATGCTGGTGGTGTTTTGTCAGAAACGCGCAGTCTGTTTTCCTGAGGGCCCATTCAATTTGATCAAAATGGACCTCAGTTTGATTTCTTGTGAGTTTCTCATTTGTGACATGCACAAGCAATTGCTGTTTGGTGAAACATTGCAGTCAGAGACTTCACCCCCAAATAAAATTTATTGCCAACAATTGTGCCATTTTGTGACAAGTTGTTGGTGATCAACAAGCACATTTCACTTCACTGTGTGGTCCGGTTAAAAGTGAGAAGCACACATGGACCCAGCACGCTGTCAAACCCCACCAGCAAGGTCGGGTGAACTGTGTCGAATCCAGTCGTGTTTTTGGACCAATCACATCAAGAGGTTCAACAGTGTTAAGCGTTTCAAGGATTTCAAGAGACAGCAGCACGTTTCAAGAGCATTTCAAGAGACAGCAAAAGACAGCATGTGTTTCAAGAGCACGTTTCAAGAGCACCAATTTGATGTTGGATTCAGGGAGTTTCAACCGTGCGCGCCGGCTCTCATTTCAAACAAATTTTATGTCGAAGTTTTAAGAGCATCAAGAGTGTCAAGCATTTCAAGAGACAGCAACACATTTCAAGAGTGTTTCAAGAGACAGCAAGAGATGGCAAGTGTTTCAAGAGTTTCAAGAGCATGTTTCAAGAGTGACCAATCACGCACAATTGAATTGTCTGTCAAGGCAGTTTGCCGTGCCTTGCAGTGAAGAATTTGTTGTGGCTTGCAGATTGAAGCTCTGGTTGCCTGTTTCTTCCTCTTTGAAACAAAGAGGTGGATTTTCTGATCAAATGGAAGCACAGCAGACAACAAAACGTCGCAGCACACGAGCTGGTTATGACTCCTCGTTTCAGAGCGTCCTCTTGACCATGTTGGTAGCACAAAACAGGCATTGTGCCAATGGTCTACTCTGCTAGCAATCCAGTCAACGAAGCAGCTAATGTTGGATGATGGGCTTTATGACTTGTTGTCCAATTAGGACTTATGCTGGGCTAGTAGCTAGAAGTAACCAACTCTGCAATCCAGTAGCTACTGCTAGTTTCCCCCACTAAGTGCTCAACTACCTACTAGCTAGCTACTACCGCTACCACTGCTGCTACTGCTACCAGCTACTCTAGTAGTGCTACTAGCCACAATAGCTACTATGGACCTTGTGTTCAATCAGCCAAACCAAGAGTTTTCAACCCATCCTTGGACGGCGTCTCTAGCTTTCTCCCCAAAAAGCACTCCTGCGACAACTGCGACGGCACAGCATGGGTTGGCGGTGGGACTGAGGGTAGTAGTGGGGGTAGTAGGACTGGGAGTAGGACTGGGAGTAGGACTGGGGGTAGAACTTGGGGGACCAGGGGTAACGGTTGGGCTTGATGTGGAGATTAAAGCATCGCATTCACAGGTACCGCCGTCAATCACAAGCTCTTGAGACATCGCCCCTTCATCCTCATGAGTAAGAATATGGCAATGAAGCATTATGTGTCCGACATGAACATCCGCTTTGTATCGAACGATCATGTTACCAGTAGAAAGTTCCGTGGAGACAACATCATGCCAGTCCCCTACTTTATAGTAGATCAATTCGTCTGCATCCACAATATCTGCTGGACCTGAAATAAGCTGATAGGGGTACACATGTTGATGGTACGGATGCTTGTCCTGGCCTTGAAGGGTTCGCTGTACTACTGACCCGAACGCAATGGTGTGCAAGTACAATGAGCTGTCAAACGAATTGTCGTTGATACAAAACCGCGTGTTGTCGCCAGTACATGGCCGAATATCAGTTGAGCAGGAGCACCCACTATCGGCTGACGTGGAAGTCAGATCCGTCAAGTAGGCTGGATAGGTAGGTGTCCACGCCGAAAGAGCCGAGGACGCCACGACCGTCCCTGTCACTTCAATCGTCATCAATGTGCTATCGAAATCCAGAACGTTAACTGTTTCTGCTGTACTACAACGAACCATGATATCAGCGCGCCCTCCAGTGGGGATGGTTGCCTTTGTAATTGTTCTGGGGAAATCAGAAATGTAGATCCCATCTTTTGCCAGTAGTTGCATTTCACAGTTGGCCGAGTCAATTTGAAGGTTCAGTAGGTTGCCTAGCCAACCAGCCCACACAATACGCCATCGTTGCCATTCACCTGGGGCCATTGTGATCTTTGGTTGAAACTGCCCATTGACAGTTCGAAAAGCATTGCTGCTTCCCATATTCGATATTCCGAGCTTGCTGTCAACAATTTCGCTGATCACATCACTGAGTTTCCCAATATCCATCTCGTGAACAACCAAGAGCATATCTGAGGCATCTGAGATCTCAGTAGGCAACGTTCCACTTTCATCCTGAACAATTAATGCCATGGCAGCACCACCTCCAACCTGCAAGGCCGACGAACCGTGTACGTGCGGATGAATCCAGTGGGTTCCGGCCATGTGGTTGGTTGGGAATGTCACTTCGTATTGGTAGCTATCACCAGGAGCAACTGAAAGGCGTACATCGTCCGAAGGTAGAGTTCCTTGTACATGACTACCATGCCAATGCAAGTTGGCATTGTCTGGCTGATGAAAAATGTTCGTGCCTGACTGCACGGCGCCGCTTTGATACTCTAGGTTGTTCTGAAACAAAATCTTTACCGTGTCACCCGCTCGGATCCTGATCGTAGGCCCAGGATACAATCCATTAAAGAGTCGTGCGTTCGTAAACGAGTAAGTCGAGAAGGAAAAGTCTCCGTATTGCATCGTGATTGTTGTATCCAAGAGACCACCACTGGAATCGATGGTGGTTGGCTGGACGAGAGCATCGCCCTGGGCTTTCACCACAAGGGAATGCTTTCCTACACCACCAGTGCAGAAGAAAAAAACGAAGGTCCAAGAGCATGCTTTCATCTTGTTCCCTTTCTTACTTGCCTGTTGTTTCCTTTTCTGATTGTGGTCGCTACTAGATAATTTGATTGTGGTCGCTAGCTAGATAATCAAAAGTAACCACTAATCAAAATCTGGATGCAGTAGCTAAAAAAGAACAAAATAATGTGTTGTGGTGTAGTGAAAAGGCGAATGGTGTCAAGAAAGAAATAAATTGAAGGCTAACGGGCCGGGGCCGTTTCGTAAGGTTTCGGGCGATTTTGTGACCTGTAAAAAGTGATCGGGGAGTCACTATTAATAAAAGTGCGTGTGCTCTCCCTGCTTGCAAGCGCCCTAAGGATGACGCAAATCTGTTTTGTATTTAGCTTTTTAGCAGTTTCTGCGACGACTCACACCTGCCCGGGGACCACTTCTCCAAGCAGGAATTCGAATGCTGGTGAAGTGAATTCAGTCTCACATCAGACCGCTAAGATGGGGGACAGTCTGCAAGGGGACCTCTGATTGGAAAACCCTGAGAGCAGACAATGTGACTTCCCTGCAAATAAAGAAACAGCCACCTTTTGGCACTTGTCGGTCAGATGTCAAGTGGCACAGACCAACTCTTGAGAAATGACTGTGTGTGGGTCGCCTGGCTCACATCACTCAACAACAAAAGGTTTGGTGCAGTTGTCCGTTCGCATCCGCGGTTCATTGGTCAAAAAATCCACTGATGTGTTTTCCCAAAGAAAGATCCAGCAGAATTTTGGGCATTTGTGTGCTTTGTCTTGCTGGGTCCATGATCATTGGGCTGTTGTGTGGCTCTGGCACTGAAAGCCACGCGTGACCGCACCAAAAACTGCACAATTTGTCTCAAGGCTAGCTCAGGTGGGGGTGAGACCCCCCTGCGGGAACAGCCAATTTCTCAAAAGTTGGCTGCCTTTGTCATTTAAATCATGGAGCTGCATTCACCCTTTCTCCACCGACAGCCTTGGAACCAAAAGATCCAATGTGGACAAACCTCTGTCATTGATTCCTGTTGGACAAGGAACTCCAATGGAAGCGCTCACATTTGACTTGTTGTTGCCTTCAGATCTTGTGCTTGGTCATCAACAACCAGACTCAGCTCACAATGCACACCCCGGTCTCTGATTTCTCACTCCAAAAGGAAAAATGTTCAGCAATTCAGAAAACATTTTTGTTAGGGCTCTTTGCAGACATGGTGACAGAACAGACAGTTGTTTCAGAACTCAGTCCTGTTTTCTTGACTGCAGCCACAAGTGCCTGCACTCTGGCTGCACCCAAATCAGAGGAGGAAACCAAGCCTAGTGCCAGCACTGCAATCATCACCACCACAGGCAGAGACCACGACGTGGATTTTTCCATTGACATTGCCTTTGGTTCCGTCCAGTGTTTCCAGCTGATGAATCCTTGAGTTTGTTGGCATCCACTGTTCAACACAATGACAGCACCAACGACAACCACATTCTCTTTACTACAAACGCACAGCTAAATCATAGCAACATGCCAATGAACTGCGCAGGACACTAGCACTGAGCCTACACACTGTGTCATTGTTAGTGGCACCATCTCACATGCGCACGAAGTTCAAATCGACGAAGAAGTGGTGCAGAACAAATGCAAAGATCCAAAAAATACAAGTTGGGGGAAAAAACAAAAACTGCTGTTTTTGCATGTTTTAGCTAGCTACTAGTTTTGCACACTTGCCTTCTACAGTAGATTTCCGCCCTCACTCTGTTCGATTGTAAGACAGCCTTCAGATTGCCAGCACCAACACCATTGGTGTGAGCGAGCAACGTCCCTTGAAC
>ENA-ORBV01010296-ORBV01010296.1-microbial-mat-metagenome-genome-assembly--contig:-NODE-10296-length-15018-cov-5.576334_pt1 | contig 15018 bp, 12 predicted proteins | sample MGYA00237777_ERZ505514 | MGnify/ENA primary metagenome ERZ505514 (study PRJEB26160, sample SAMN06269048) | microbial mat metagenome | isolation source: Oligotrophic lake microbial mat | place... | reverse complement strand
TAATGATACGGCGACCACCGAGATCTACACCTCTCTATTCGTCGGCAGCGTCAGATGTGTATAAGAGACAGCTCGCTCAATCCCGACAACGGCGTGCAGACGCCGCGCTCCGTCATGTTCATCGACGAGGCCTGGTGTATCGGCTGCACCTTGTGCATCAAGGCGTGCCCGGTCGATGCCATCGTCGGTGCCAACAAACTGATGCACACCGTGATCGAAGCCGCTTGCACGGGCTGCGCTTTGTGTATCCCCGTGTGTCCGGTCGACTGCATCCTGGTCGAGAACGTGACCGGTGATGCGAGCGGATGGGATGCCTGGTCGCCGCAATTGGCAGAACAGGCGCGGGACCGCTACGCTGCGTCCCAGCGGCGCTTGCAGCGCGGCGCCATCAGCGCGCGTAACACCGGCCAGGCACCACAGCAGGCCGCCATGGGCACACCCGGCACGGCGGCCACAGCACCAACTGAGCAAGTTTTCGGGCCGGCGCTGCCCAGCAAACAATCGATCATCGCTGCGGCGCAGGCGCGCGCGCGGGCGCTACGGGACGGTTGACAGCGCACCTGATGCGCACCTGGCACGGGGCCGCGCAGCTGTCAGCGAAACGCCTTGTTCAGGCGCGCCAAGGCCGCGGCGCCCGGACACAACTGGCCGGCACCCAGGCTGTTGAGGGGCGCAGCGCTGGTCGATAACGCGGCATGCAGATCGCTTGCCGACTGGTCCACATACAGCAGGCCGGTTACGACCTCGCCGAGCGCCTGGTGGGTCTGCACGTGGTTCATGGCCGACAAGCGGTTGGTTGGGTCGTAGTCGGGGTGCAGTTTGCGCAGCCGCAAGGTGCTGCCGTCGGGTTGCGGCAGTTCGACAACGGAGCCCGGCGCGTAGTCTCCCGTGATTTCGTCGGCCGGCGAAATGAAGTCGATCCGGCTCACCGATTGGTTGTGTTCGCGCACGTAGTCATAACTCTTGGTGCTGCCGGCATGGTTGTTGAATGCCACGCACGGGCTTACCACGTCGATGAATGCGGCGCCGCCATGCCCGATGGCGCCCTTGATGAGCGGAACCAGCTGCGCCTTGTCGCCCGAGAAGCTGCGCGCCACGTAGGTCGCTCCCAACTGCAGCGCCATGGCGACTAGGTCGACCGGGCTGTCACTGTTCACAACGCCTTTCTTGCTGCGCGAGCCCTGGTCGGCGGTGGCCGAGAACTGCCCCTTGGTCAGTCCGTAGACCCCGTTGTTCTCGACGATGTAGACCATACGTACGGCGCGCCGCATACTGTGCGCAAACTGCCCCAGGCCGATCGACGCGGAGTCGCCATCGCCCGAGACACCGAGATACAGCAAATCGCGGTTGGCCAGGTTGGCACCCGTCAGTACCGATGGCATGCGCCCGTGCACGGTGTTAAAGCCGTGCGATGCACCCAGGAAATAGTCCGGTGTCTTGGAACTGCAGCCGATGCCGGAGAGTTTGGCGACGCGGTGCGGCTCGATGTCGAGCTCCCAGCACGCCTGCACGATCGCGGCCGAGATCGAGTCGTGCCCGCAGCCAGCGCACAGGGTCGATACCTTGCCTTCGTAGTCGCGCCGCGTGTAGCCGACCTTGTTCGGAGCGAGCGAGGGGTGGTGCAAGCGGGGTTTGGTGATGTAAGTCATGCTGCCTCCGTGGCCTGTTTGGATGCGCGCGCCGGGCGTCTGGGAGCGGGGGTCCGGGCCGGCTGCGCGTGTTCCGCGATTTTTCTGGATATGAAGCGCGCGGTGATCGGTGTGCCGTCGAAATGCAGCACCGCAATCAGCCTGGCCGGATCGATGCCCAACTCGTTGACGATCAGCTGGCGCATCTGTGCGTCGCGGTTCTGTTCGACCACATAGACCACCTTGTGGGCGGCGATGAACGCGGCCACCGAGTCCGGGAACGGGAATGCGCACAAGCGCATCGCATCGAGGTGGATGCCCTGGTGCGTCATCACGTCCAGCGCCTCGTGCATCGCCGGGCTGGTCGAGCCGAAGAAGATCACGCCCAGGCGGGTCTTGCGTTTGGCGGCGCGCAGCACCGGTTGCGGAACCAGCGTGGCTGCCGTCTTGAACTTGGTCAGCAGGCGCTCGACGTTGTAGACATAGTCGGGACCGAGCTCCGAATACCGGGCGTACGGATCGCGTGTGGTGCCGCGCGTGAAATAGCTGCCCTTGGTGGGATGGGTGCCGGGCAAGGTGCGCCAGGCAATGCCGTCGCCATCGACATCCTTGTAGCGACCGAAGTCCTTGCCGGCTTCCAGCTCGGCTGCGGTCATGACCTTGCCGCGGTCGAACTCCCGCGCGTCGTCCCAGACCAATGGTTCGCACAGGCGCTGGTTCATGCCGATGTCAAGGTCGGTCATGACGAACACCGGCGTCTGCAACCGGTCAGCCAGGTCCAGCGCGGCGGCGCCATGGGTGAAACACTCGTGCGGGTCCTGTGGGAACAGCAATACGTGTTTGGTGTCGCCGTGCGACGCGTAGGCACAGGCGATGAGGTCGGCCTGCTGGGTGCGGGTCGGCATGCCGGTCGACGGGCCGCCACGTTGCACGTTGATGATGGTGATCGGAATCTCGGCGAAATAGGCAAGTCCGATGAACTCGGTCATCAGCGACACACCGGGGCCGGACGTGGCCGTGAACGCCCGTGCGCCGTTCCACCCTGCCCCCACCACCATGCCGATCGATGCGATCTCGTCTTCGGCCTGCACCACGGCATAGTTGTTCAGGCCGGTGCTCGGGTCGACGCGGAACTTGGCGCAATAACTCTGGAACGCCTCGGCCACCGACGACGACGGCGTGATCGGATACCAGGCCGCGACCGTCGCGCCGCCATACAAACAACCCAGTGCCACCGCGCTGTTGCCGTCGACGAAGATCTGCTCGCCGACCTTGTCGCTACGCCGTACCCGGATTCCCAATGGCCCGGGCAGGTGCTCGCGGGCAAAATCGCGGCCCAGGTGCAGGGCCTGCACATTGGCCGCCAGCAGCTTCTCCTTGCCCTTGTATTGCTCGGAGAACAGCTTCTCGATGACTTGCGGCTCGATTTCCAGCAGCACCGACAAGGCACCGACATACACGATGTTCTTGAACAACTGGCGCTGGCGCGGGTCCGAATAAACCGCGTTGCAGATCTCGGTCAGCGGCATGCCCAGCACCTGGATGTCCGGACGGAATTTCGACTCCGGCATCGGTCGGGTGCTGTCGTAGAACAGGTAACCGCCCGGCGCGATTTCGGCCACATCGGCGTCCCAGGTCTGCGGGTTCATCGCCACCATCATGTCGATGCCGCCACGCCGCCCGCAGTAGCCCTGCTCGCACACCCGCGCTTCGTACCAGGTCGGCAGGCCCTGGATGTTGCTCGGGAAGATGTTGCGCGGGCTGACCGGCACCCCCATGCGCAGGATGGCCTTGGCGAACAGTTCGTTGGCCGATGCAGAGCCGGAGCCGTTGACGTTGGCAAACTTGATGACGAAGTCGTTGATGCCATTGATCGGATTCATGCGACCTCCACGGTAGCGCTGCGGGTTTGCGGGTCGTGGCAGGACGGGCCGGCCTGCGTTGTCGTGAGAAGGAATTTCTGCATGTCCCAGGCGCCAGTCGGACAGCGTTCGGCGCACAGGCCGCAATGCAGGCAGACGTCTTCGTCCTTGACCATCACGCGGCCGGTCTTCAGAGGAGCCGACACATACAGATCCTGCGTGAGGTTGAGCGCCGGCGCTTTCAGGCGCGTGCGCAGATCGGCTTCGTCGCCGTTGTCGGTGAACGTGATGCAGTCCATCGGGCAGATGTCGACACAGGCATCGCACTCGATGCAGGTCTCTTTGGTGAACACCGTCTGCACGTCGCAGTTCAGGCACCGCCTCGCCTCCTTGAAGGCGGTCGCCGCATCGAAACCGAGTTCGACCTCGACCCGGATACTGGCCAGTGCCTGTTCGGCCTTGGCCCAGGGCACCTTGAAGCGGTGTGCCGGCGAGACGTCGTTGTCGAAACTCCACTCGTGGATGCCCATTTTTTGGGACACCAGGTTGGTCGTAGGCGGCGGGCGCTGCGTGAGCGGCTCGCCATTGATCAGCCGGTCGATCGATACGGCGGCTTCATGGCCGTGCGCGACGGCGGTGATGATGTTCTTGGGACCGAAGGCCGAGTCGCCGCCAAAAAACACGTTGGGCACGCTCGACTGGAAACTGCTCTTGTCGAGCACCGGCAGACCCCACTCGTCGAACACGATGCCGCAGTCCGGCTCTATCCACGGGAAGGCGTTTTCCTGACCGACGGCGATCAGTACCGCGTCGCACTCGATGAGCACGTCCGCCTCGCCGGTCGGGATCAGCGAGCGTTTGCCATTGGCATCGCGGATTGACTTGACAAGCTCGAACACCATGCCCGTGAGCTTGCCGTCGACATGTTCGAACGACTTGGGCACATGGCAGTTGATGATGGGAATACCCTCGTGCTGCGCATCCTCCTTTTCCCAGGGCGACGCCTTCATCTCGTCGAAGCCACTACGCACCACGACCTTGACGTCGGTCCCGCCGAGCCGGCGCGACGATCGGCAACAATCCATGGCGGTATTGCCGCCTCCGAGCACGATGACGCGCCGTCCGATACTGGTGATATGGCCGAACGACACCGAGGCCAGCCAGTCGATGCCGATGTGGATGTTCTCCTTGATGTCGCCGCGCCCGGGCAGATCGAGGTCGCGACCGCGTGGTGCGCCGCAACCGACGAACACCGCGTCAAAGCCTTGCGCCATCAGGTCCTTCATGGATGTGATGGAGTGGCCGCTCTGGAAGTCGACACCCATGTCCAGGATGATCCCGGTTTCCTCGTCGATGACGGTATCGGGTAGACGAAAGCGCGGGATCTGGCTGCGAATGAAGCCGCCCGCCTTGTGCTCCCCGTCAAATACCGTGACCGCATATCCGAGTGGCAGCAGGTCGCGGGCCACCGTCAACGATGCCGGTCCGGCGCCTACACAGGCAATACGTTTGCCATTGGGCTCGGCGATCGACGGCAGGCGCGCGCTGATGTCGCCCTTGTGGTCTGCCGCCACGCGCTTGAGACGGCAGATCGCCACCGGCTCGGGCGGCGCACCGCCGTTGACCTCGACGCGGCTGCGTCGGCACGCCGGCTCGCACGGGCGATCGCAGGTGCGACCCAGGATGCCGGGAAACACGTTGGAGGCCCAGTTGACCATGTAGGCGTCTGAATAGCGCCCCTGGGCAATCAATCGGATGTATTCGGGAACGGGGGTGTGTGCTGGACAAGCCAGTTGGCAATCGACGACCTTGTGGAAGTAGGCCGGATTACCGGTGTCGGTAGGAAGCAAGCAATCCTCTCCTTGCCGCAGTGTCTGTGGCGGCGTGGATGCGGTCCAAGGCAGTCACTTGGTCGACCGATCCGGTCCCACATCAACGCTGTGCCACAGCGCCCTCGATGTAACTGCCCGGTAACCTTACCTGCAAACGCTTTACCCTATTCAAAATAGTGCCGCTTTCAGGCACCTGTCTGACCGTGTTGTTGCGCGAAAGCAGCAAATGCGGCAATAACCGCGGCGGGAGCCTGGACAAGTTCGACCAGCACGCCTTCACCCGCGATCGGAAACTCGTCATTGGCCTTGGGGTGCAGGAAACAGATATCGAATCCGGCCGCACCCTTGCGGATGCCGCCTGGCGCAAAACGCACGCCCTGCCCTTGCAGCCAGCCGACCGCCGCTGGCAGATCGTCGATCCACAAGCCGACATGGTTGAGCGGCGTCGTGTGGACAGCCGGTTTTTTCTGTGGATCGATCGGTTGCATCAGGTCGACCTCGACCTTCATCGGACCGGTGCCGATGGCGCAGATGTCTTCGTCGACGTTTTCCCGCTCGCTGACGAAATTGCCGGTTACCTCCAGACCGAGCATGTCGACCCAAAGTCGGCGCAGGCGCGTCTTGTCGGGGCCGCCGATGGCGATCTGCTGGATGCCCAGCACCTTGAACGGTCGTTGCATGTGTGGCTCCAGGGTTTGTCGCACGCGACCGCCGTCAGGCGAACTCGACGATGGGTTGGTCCACCGTCAAGTGGTCGCCCTTGGCGGCCAGCACCTTGCCGACGACGCCATCGGCTGTGGCGAACAGCACGTTTTCCATCTTCATCGCCTCGATCACGGCTACGCGTTCACCAGCCTGCACTTTCTGGCCGACCTGTACGGCCACATCCACCAGCAGACCCGGCATGGGCGAGAGCACGTATTTGCTCATGTCCATTGGCGGTTTGAACGGCATCAGCCGGTGCAGCGAGGCCATGCGCGGCGATCCCACTATGGTCTCGATGCGGGTGCCGTTGTGCTGCACCACCAGCGCCAGCGGATTGCGCGGCGTGCCGCGTTCGATCTGCGCCGTGAACGGCTGTCCATTGCATTGGCCGGTGATGCAGATGTCGTTCAGGCGCGAATGGCTGGTGATGGCGTACCGTTTGCCGCCCAGCGTGACGGCCGCCGAGCCGATCTGGCCACCGACCTCGTCTACATGCACCTGGGTGTAGACGTGGTTGCCACCTGCGTCGAGCGAGATCACGCTGTAGTCGTGCCCAACCTTGACGCCGTAACCGGGCAACTGCCCGGACATGGCCGCCGCGCGTTCGCGCGATTTGCGGCGCACGAAGGCCGCCAGCGCAACCAGGAAGCCCGGGTCGGCATGGGGAACGTCCTCGGCGCGGAAGCCATTCGCATAGTGTGCGGCTATGAAGCCGGTGTTGAAGTTGCCCGACACGAAATCGGGGTGCGCCAGCAGCGCTGCCTGGAACGGGATGTTGCTGCCGATGCCTCGGATCACGAAGCCGTCGAGCGCGGCGCGCATCTTGGCAATCGCCTCCAGCCGATCCTTGCCGTGCACGATCAGCTTGGCGATCATCGAGTCGTAAAACATCGGAATCTCGCCGCCCTCCTGCACGCCGGTGTCGACCCGCACACCGTGCCATCGGGTGGTGTCGGCGGCAAACATGGTTTCGTTCGGCGGCGCGAAGCGCACCAGGCGCCCGGTGCTGGGCAGGAAGTTGCGGAACGGGTCTTCGGCATTGATGCGGCACTCAATGGCCCAGCCCTCGCGTTTGACGTCGGCCTGTGCCAGCGGCAATTTCTCGCCGGCGGCCACGCGGATCATCAGTTCGACCAGATCCAGGCCGGTGATGCATTCGGTGACTGGGTGCTCGACCTGCAGCCGGGTATTCATCTCCAGGAAATAAAAACTCTGGTCCCGGCCGACGACGAACTCGACCGTACCGGCGCTCTCGTATTTCACCGCCCTGGCCAGGGCGACGGCCTGCTCGCCCATGGCCTTGCGCGTGGCGTCGCTGATGAACGGGCTCGGCGCCTCTTCGATCACCTTCTGGTGGCGCCGCTGAATAGAACACTCGCGCTCGTTCAGGTAGATCACGTTGCCGTGTGCGTCACCGATCAACTGGATCTCGATGTGGCGCGGCTGCTCGACGAACTTCTCGATGAACACCCGGTCATCTCCGAAGCTGCTCAGCGCCTCGTTGCGGCAGCTGGTGAATCCCTCGAACGCCTCCTTGTCGTCATGTGCGACGCGCAGGCCCTTGCCACCACCACCGGCGCTGGCCTTGATCATCACCGGGTAACCGATGCCACGGGCTATCTCGACCGCCTTGTCGGCGTCATCGATCGCATCGTTGACGCCGGGGATGCAGTTCACGCCAGCCGCACCGGCCAGCCGCTTGGACTCGATCTTGTCGCCCATGGCCGATATCGAGTAGTGCTTGGGGCCGATGAAGACAATGCCCTCCTGCTCGACCCGCTTGGAGAACGCGGCGTTCTCGCTCAGGAAACCGTAGCCTGGGTGCACTGCCTGCGCGCCGGTCTGCTTGCAGGCGGCAATGATGCGGTCCGCCAGCAGGTAACTCTCGCGGCTCGGAGCTGCGCCGATGTGCACCGACTCGTCGGCCAGCGCCACATGGCGCGCGTCGCGGTCGGCGTCGGAGTACACCGCCACCGTCTTGATACCCATCTTGCGTGCCGTCTTGATCACGCGGCAGGCGATCTCGCCCCGGTTCGCTATCAATATCTTGTCAAACATCGCACACCTCCATCACGGCGAAATCGCCTGCGTGCGCTACGCGCACCATGCAATGTGGCTTCGCCGCTGCGCCGCTGCGCGGCTGGTCGCCCCAGTTGGCTATCAGTATCTCGTCAACCATGTGTATTCCTCGCTTCTACGAAAACTATCCGTTCGGGCTGAGCTTGTCGAAGCCCTTCGACAAGCTCAGGACAGGCTCCTTCGACAAGCTCAGGGCGAACGGTTTCTTGCCAGGGTGTTCGCATATCGAAAGCTCTGCTGCGGGAATGGGATTGCGCGCTCACAGCGGAATGTTGCCGTGTTTGCGCCACGGGTTCTCGATCTTCTTGTCTTTGAGCATGACCAGGGAGCGGCAGATGCGTTTGCGGGTTTCGTGCGGCAGGATCACGTCGTCGATGAAGCCACGCGCGCCGGCCACGAAGGGGTTGGCAAAGCGCGTCTTGTACTCGGCCTCCTTGGCGGCCAGTTTCTCGGCGTTGCCTTTGTCCTGGCGAAAGATGATTTCGACCGCACCCTTGGCGCCCATGACCGCGATCTCGGCGTTCGGCCAGGCGAAATTGACGTCGCCGCGCAGGTGTTTGGAGCTCATCACGTCGTAGGCGCCGCCATAGGCCTTGCGCGTGATCACGGTGATCTTGGGCACGGTGCATTCGGCAAAGGCGTACAGCAGCTTGGCGCCGTGTTTGATGATGCCGCCGAACTCCTGGCTGGTGCCGGGCATGAAACCGGGTACGTCGACGAAAGTGACCACCGGGATGTTGAACGCGTCGCAAAAGCGCACGAAGCGCGCCGCCTTGATCGAGGACTTGATGTCCAGGCAGCCGGCCAGCACCAGTGGCTGGTTGGCGACGATGCCCACCGTCTGGCCGCCCATGCGAGCGAATCCGATCAGAATGTTGCGCGCGTAATCGGGCTGTAACTCGAAGAAGTCGCCATCGTCGACCGATTTGACGATCAGCTCCTTCATGTCGTAGGCCTTGTTCGGGTTGTCCGGCACCAGTGTGTCGAGGCTGTAGTCCATGCGGTCCGTCGGATCGCCGCTGTCGCGCACGGGCGCCTTCTCGCGGTTGCTCAAAGGCAGGTAGTTGTACAGCCGGCGCAGCATCAGCAGCGCCTGCACGTCGTTCTCGAAGGCCAGGTCGGCCACGCCGCTGCGCGTGGTGTGGCTGACCGCCCCGCCGAGTTCCTCGGCCGTGACCTCCTCGTGCGTCACGGTCTTCACGACTTCCGGCCCGGTCACGAACATGTAGGAGCTGTCCTTGACCATAAAGATGAAATCGGTCATGGCCGGCGAATACACGGCGCCACCGGCGCAGGGGCCCATGATCATGCTGATCTGCGGCACTACGCCACTGGCCATCACGTTGCGCTGGAACACGTCGGCATAACCACCGAGCGAGGCGACGCCTTCCTGAATCCGCGCGCCGCCGGAGTCGTTCAGGCCGATCACTGGCGCACCGACCTTCATCGCCTGGTCCATGACCTTGCAGATCTTCTCGGCGTGGGCCTCCGACAAGGCGCCGCCAAAGACTGTGAAGTCCTGACTGAAGACGAACACCAGGCGCCCGTTGATCATGCCGTAGCCGGTCACGACGCCGTCGCCGGGAACCTTCTGGTCCTGCATGCCGAAGTCGACGCAGCGGTGCTCGACGAACATGTCCCACTCCTCGAACGTGCCTTCGTCCAGCAACAGTTCGAGTCGTTCTCGCGCCGTCAGTTTGCCCTTGGCATGTTGGGCCTCGATCCGTTTTTGGCCGCCGCCTTGCCTAGCCTGTTCGCGTTTGGCCTCGAGTTGGTCCAGGATTTCATGCATCGTTTTTCTCCGGTAAAGGGGATTGCCCATCGGGCAGGTGGTGCCTGTACATGGCCGCACCGACGGCTTGCAGGCTGACAAAATCCTTGCCCCAGACAGCGCGGTTGGTGGGCAAATGGCGCAACCACGACAGCCGCCTGGCCGCGTGGCGCAGGACCGCACGCACCGGCGGCGATTCGCGCTCGAGCACCAAGCGCAGCGCGGCGTCGAGCCGGTCCGGCTCCAGGGACAGGTTCCACACCGTCGACTGCAGGTAGATGAGCCAGTCGCGCGCCTGGGCATGGGCCAGGTCCATCACCTCCAGCGGGTCGTCTTCGAAGTCGATCAGCCCTTCGAAGCGCTCCGACACGATGATGTTGCGCGCAAAACACTGGCTCAGGTACTGGCCACGCGCATGCACCAGCAGCAGATGTTCCATCGCGGACATCCACAGACCATACGCCTTGGGCCCTTGTTCACGCAAGGCGCGCGCCAGGTCGTTGTGGCCCAGGAAAGACATGACGAAATAGTGGGGTGCCACATGGTGCACCCGGGGCACGGCGATGCCCGCGTCGTGCAGCGCCTGCAGGCGCGCGATCTCGACCGCCTGCGAACGTGCGCCACCATGCACCGGAACCGCCTTGGCGTACGGAACGCGGGCGATCCAGGCAAACAGGTTCAGCAAACGGTGCGCCCACGGGCTGCGCGGCGACCGCTGGCCCTTGACCAGCATCTTGCCCTCGGGCAGGTCGAACACCTCGACCCGCTTGTTGCGCCAGACGGTCGACGCCTCGATACGCGCGAACGACGTGAGCGAAATCAAGTCGACGCTCCCGGCAGTGGCGGTTGCGCGGCGTCAACCTGTGGTTCGCTACAGAGGAAAAGCGCCAGCAGCTCGCGCGCTGCAACCGATCCCACCACCCGGCCTTGTGCAACCTCCTGCGACAGGGTCAGCAGCCGCTCGCGCACCGGCGCATCGGCGCGAAAGGCCTGGCGCAGACCGGCGTCGATACGCTCCCACATCCATGCCTGCGCCTGCTGGCGTCGACGCGACTCCCAGGCACCGCTGCCGGTGCGCAGCGTGCGAAACTCCTGCGCCGCAGACCACAAGGCGGCGACGCCCTGCCCCGACCAGGCGCTGAGCGGCAACACGCGTGGTTGCCATTGGGTGGGGTCATGCCCGGCACGCTGCGGGTTGCCGTGCTGGCCGAGCAGGCGCAACGCGGACGCGATCTGCGCCTGCGCCCGTGTGGCCGCGTCCGGATCGAGGTCGGCCTTGTTGATCAGCACCAGGTCCGCCACCTCCATGACACCCTTCTTGATGGCCTGCAACTCATCGCCCGCGTTGGGCAGTTGCATCAGCACGAACATGTCGGTCATGCCGGCCACCGCGATCTCGCTCTGGCCGACGCCGACGGTCTCGACGATGACGACGTCGTAATCCGCCGCCTCCAGCACCAGTATTGCCTCGCGCGTCTTCTCGGCCACGCCGCCAAGCGTGCCGCTGGACGGGCTGGGCCGGATATAGGCTTTTTCGTGTACCGATAGTTTTTCCATCCGCGTTTTGTCGCCGAGGATGGAACCCCCGGAAACGGTGGAGGATGGATCGATCGTCAGTACCGCCACCGACAGACCCAGGCCGATCAGGTGCAGACCCAGAGATTCGATCAGGGTGGACTTGCCGACGCCTGGGGTGCCGCTCAGGCCAATCCGGAACGCGTGGCCGGCGTGCGGCAGCAACCCCGCCAACAAGGCGTCGGCCGCCTCGCGATCGGTGGCCCGCGTCGACTCCAGCAGCGTGATGGCCTTGGCAATGGCGCGGCGCCGAGCCATGCCGTCTTGGTGCAGTATCGCGTCCGCCAGCCCAGCGGTCCTTTCCGGTTCGAGCCGACCAACACTCCGGTCGAGCTGTCTAATACCCCGTTCGGGCCGACCAATACCCCGTTCGGGCTCGCCAATACCCCGTTCGGGCTGAGCTTGTCGAAGCCCTGTATGAGCCTCAACGATTGGCAATTGGGATTCGGCATCGTGGCTGGACTTCGCCAGTTTCTGAATTCGTTCCCAGTCCCCAGCAATCAAGGCTTCCTTTTTCGCCCGCGACCAACCCTTGATCTGCTGTTCGAACGCAATAGCGCCTACGCGCGACTCGAACTCGCCATGCCACACCAGTTCGACCGGATTACGCGTTGAGGTGTATGCGTGTTGACCCGCCTGATGTTGCTCCAGACGCAGGCTCAGGTTGTCGGTCTTTCCGCAGTAATAGGTACCGTCTGAACAACGCAGCAAGTAGACAAAGAAGGGACGCACCAGTCAACCCGCTGGAGTCATTGCGACGCTTGTGGCGAGGGGCTTCGACAGGCTCAGCCCGAACGGGGTGGGTATCACGCCATCGGCCTGATGTTGCGGGAGCGACCCGCTGCCACGCAAGGTGTCATGCGAGGCATCAAGCAAGGTGTCAAGCAGTGTCATGCGGTGTCATGCAGTGTCGTGCGGTGTCATGCAAGGTATCACGCAAGCGACTGTTTGATCTGCCGGAGTACATCCGCCGCCGAATCCGGTATCGGCGTACCCGGCCCATAGATTCCCTTGACGCCGGCCTGCATAAGGAAGTCGTAGTCCTGCCGTGGCACGACGCCGCCCACGAAAACGACGATGTCGTCGGCGCCCTGTTTGCGCAGCTCGGCGATGATGGCCGGCACCAGTGTCTTGTGGCCTGCTGCCAGCGTGGAGACGCCGACCGCGTGCACGTCGTTCTCGATCGCCTGGCGCGCACATTCTTCCGGGGTCTGGAACAGCGGGCCGATATCGACGTCATAACCCAGGTCGGCGAAGGCGGTGGCAACGACCTTGGCGCCGCGGTCATGCCCGTCCTGGCCGAGTTTGGCGATCATCACGCGGGGCCGACGGCCCTGCTCTTGCGCGAAGGCAGCAATATCCTTTTTGATCGTGTCCCATTGCTGCATCACAGCTCCCGGGTTGCTGGCGTTGTCGTACGAGGCGGCATACACGCCGCTGACCTTGTGCGTGTCGGCGCGGTGGCGGCCGAAGGTCGACTCCAGCGCATCGCTGATCTCGCCAACGGTGGCGCGCACCCGCACCGCCTTGATCGACAGATCGAGCAGGTTGCCGGTGTTGTCCTTGGCCGCTGCGGTCAAGGCAGCCAGAGCGGCCTGCACTGCAGCGCCATTGCGCCCGGCACGGATGGTCTGCAGGCGCTTGATCTGCCCTTCACGCACTGCGACATTGTCGATATCGCGCGCCTCAATCTCGTCATGGGCGTCGAGCCGGTACTTGTTGACACCGACGATGACGTCCTGGCCCGAGTCGATCCGTGCCTGTTTGTCGGCCGCAGCAGCCTCGATCTTGAGCTTGGCCCAGCCACTGTCGACCGCCTTGACCATGCCGCCCATGGCCTGCACTTCCTCGATGATCTTCCAGGCTGCGTCGGCCATGTCCTGGGTCAGCTTTTCCATCATGTAGCTGCCAGCCCACGGGTCGATGACGTTCGGGATATGGGTTTCTTCCTGGATGATGAGTTGCGTATTGCGCGCGATGCGGCTCGAAAAGTCGGTCGGCAAGGCAATCGCTTCGTCAAAACTGTTGGTGTGCAGGCTCTGGGTGCCGCCAAACACCGCCGCCATGGCCTCGATGGTGGTGCGCACGATATTGTTATAGGGGTCCTGCTCGGTCAGCGACCAGCCCGAAGTCTGGCAGTGGGTGCGCAGCATCAGGCTTTTGGGATTCTTGGCCTTGAAGCCCTGCATGATGCGGCACCAGAGCAGCCGCGCCGCGCGCATCTTGGCCACTTCGAGATAAAAGTTCATGCCGATGGCCCAGAAGAAGCTCAACCGCGGCGCGAACTCGTCGACGTCCATGCCCTTGCCGATCGCCGTCTTCACGTATTCCTTTCCGTCGGCCAACGTGAAGGCCAATTCCAGCGCCTGGTTGGCGCCGGCCTCCTGCATGTGGTAGCCCGAGATGCTGATGGAGTTGAAGCGCGGCATGTGGGCCGCCGTGTATTCCATGATGTCGCCGATGATGCGCATCGACGGCACCGGCGGATATATATAGGTGTTGCGAACCATGAACTCCTTGAGGATGTCGTTCTGGATCGTTCCACTCAGCTGGGCCTGGCCCACACCCTGCTCTTCTGCGGCCACCACGTAGCCGGCCAGCACCGGCAGCACGGCGCCGTTCATCGTCATCGACACGCTGATGCTGCCCAGGTCGATCTGGTCGAACAAAATCTTCATGTCCTCGACGCTGTCGATCGCCACACCGGCCTTGCCGACGTCGCCGGTCACGCGCGGATGGTCGGAGTCGTAACCACGGTGCGTCGCCAGGTCGAATGCGACCGACACGCCCTGTCCGCCGGCAGCCAGAGCCTTGCGGTAGAACGCATTTGATTCTTCGGCGGTCGAGAAACCGGCGTATTGGCGGATCGTCCATGGCCGCACGGCGTACATCGTGGCCTGCGGCCCCCTGACATAGGGCGCGAAACCGGGCAGGCTGTCGGTATGGGGCAGGTCCCGGATATCGGCGGCCGTATACAGCGGCTTGACGGTGATGCCGTCCGGGGTGTTCCAGTTCAGGGCCTCCAGGTTCCCGCCGGGTGCAGATTTGCCGGCGGCGGCCAGCCATTGGGCCATGGCGTCGTGCGGCTTGCTAGTGTCAGCGACCGCAGTGGGTCCGGGTTGGGCGGTGGTCTGGCTGCTCATGGCGCGGCTCCGATTGGTAGTCTGAAGATAAACGGGCTTGTCTGGGAAAAACTGTTATTTATAATTATAAATTCAGAATCTTTTGTCAAACTGACAGTCCATCCCCGACGATAGTCCACCATGTCAGTCCCGTCCCTCGCTCCCCGCGCGCTCTACCAAGAGGTGGCGGAGCAATTGCGCCAACGCATTTTCAGCCGGGAACTGGCCCCCGGCGACTGGATCGACGAGCTCAAACTGGCCAAGGACTACGGCATCAGCCGCACGCCCTTGCGCGAAGCGCTCAAGGTACTGGCCGCTGAGGGCCTGGTGACAATGAAAGTGCGCCGCGGCGCCTACGTGACGGAGGTATCGGCGCAGGATCTGGCCGATGTCTACCATGTGCTGGCACTGCTGGAGTCCGACGCCGCCGGCCTGGTTGCAAGC
>ENA-ORBV01010295-ORBV01010295.1-microbial-mat-metagenome-genome-assembly--contig:-NODE-10295-length-15019-cov-3.394459_pt1 | contig 15019 bp, 16 predicted proteins | sample MGYA00237777_ERZ505514 | MGnify/ENA primary metagenome ERZ505514 (study PRJEB26160, sample SAMN06269048) | microbial mat metagenome | isolation source: Oligotrophic lake microbial mat | place... | reverse complement strand
GTCTACGACGAGATTGCGCCGACACCTGCCGCGTCGCTGGCGCTGATCACGCGCGAGCCGATGGGCGTCGTCGGCGTGATCGTGCCCTGGAACTACCCGATGATCATGGCCGCGTGGAAGCTCGGGCCGGCGCTGGCCACCGGTAATTCCATTGTCTTGAAGCCGAGCGAGAAGTCGCCCTACACCGCGCTGCGTCTGGCCGAGTTGGCCGTCGAGGCCGGCCTGCCGCCGGGCGTGTTCAACGTCGTGCCCGGCTATGGCCACGAAGCCGGCGAGGCGCTCGCGTTGCACATGGATGTCGATGCCATCGGCTTCACCGGCAGCACGCGCGTGGGCCGCAAGATGCTGGAGTACGCCGGGCGCAGCAACTTGAAGCGGGTCTACAACGAGCTCGGCGGCAAGTCGGCCTTCCTGGTTTTCGACGACTTTGCGAACGTTGAACGTGCCGCCAAAACCGCCGCCGGCAGTCTGTTCTTCAACCAGGGCGAAAGTTGCAATGCGCCGTCGCGCGTGCTGGTGCATGAAAGCATCGCCGACAGGTTCGTCGACCTCGTCGCGGCCGAAGCGCCGGCCTACCGGCCCGCCGATCCCCTCGTGGCTTCCACGACGATGGGCGCGCTGGTCGATGAGGGCCAGATGCGCACTGTGCTGGGCTATATCGACGCTGGCACCCAAGAAGGCGCGCGCACCGTCACCGGCGGTCGGCGCGCACTGACCGAGAGCGGCGGCTACTACGTCGAGCCGACGGTGTTCGACGGCGTGGCCAACGGCATGACCATCGCCAGAGAAGAGATCTTCGGCCCGGTGATGAGCATCATCCGTTTCAAGACCGAGACCGAGGCCATCGCCTTGGCCAACGCGTCGAACTACGGCCTGCAAGCCAGCGTCTGGAGCGACAACATCAACCGCGCCCACCGCGTGGCGCGCGCACTGCGTGCCGGCACCGTGCATGTCAACCAGTACGACGAAGACGACATCACCGTGCCCTTCGGCGGCTACAAGCAAAGCGGCAACGGGCGCGACAAGAGCTTGCACGCCCTGGACAAGTACACCGAGTTGAAGACCACATGGCTGCGCATCGAGCCAGCCTGACACCAGGAAAGGGTTCGCCATGAACCACTCGAAGAATGAACAATTGATGGCCCGCAAAGCGGCAGCCACGCCACGCGGCGTGGGCGTGATGGGCAGCTTTTTCGTCGACCGCGCTGAAGGCGCCGAGTTGTGGGACATCGAGGGGCAGCGGTACATTGACTTCGCGGGCGGCATCGCGGTGATGAACGTCGGCCATGGGCATCCGAAAGTGCTGGCCGCGATCGAGGCGCAGTTGAAGCGCTTCACCCACACTTGCTACCAGGTGGTGCCCTATGAAAGCTATATCGCGCTGGCCGAAAAGCTGAACGCGCTGGCGCCGATTGAGGGGCCGGCGAAGACGATCTTTTTCTCGACCGGTGCCGAAGCGGTTGAGAATGCGGTGAAGATTGCGCGCTATGCGACGAAGCGTTCGGCTGTGATCAGTTTCTCGGGCGCGTTTCACGGACGCACAATGTACACGATGGCTTTGACCGGCAAGGTCGTGCCTTACAAGGCGGGTTTCGGGGACATGCCTGCGGGTGTCTATCGCCTGCCCTTTCCGGTCGAGAGCCATGGCCACACGGCGGCGGATTCGCTTGTGGCACTGGACAATTTGTTCAAGTTCGATCTTGAACCGTCGCGGGTTGCGGCGATGATCATTGAACCGGTGCAGGGTGAAGGCGGGTTTTATACGGCGCCGTTTGAGTTTCTGCGAACGCTGCGTTCGATTTGCGACAGGCACGGGATATTGCTGATAGCCGATGAGATCCAGTCGGGGTTTGCGCGCACCGGGAAATTGTTCGCGATTGAACATTCGGGCGTGAAGCCTGATCTGATCACGACGGCGAAAAGCCTGGCGGGTGGGATGCCGCTGTCGGGCGTGATCGGGCGGGCGAGTGTCATGGATGCGCCGGAAGCGGGCGGGCTTGGTGGTACCTATGCGGGAAATCCGCTGGCGTGTGCGGCTGGCTTGGCGGTGGTTGAGATCATCAAGGATGAGAAGATTCTCGAGAAGAGCGTGGCTCTCGGCGAGAAGCTGAAAGCTCGTTTGAAGCAAATGTCGATGCGCAACGATTTGCCGCCGATGGATGATATTCGCGGACTTGGTGCGATGGTGGCGTTTGATATCGTGACGTCGCGCGGGTCGCAGGAGCCCGATGGTGAGCGCACGAAGAAGTTAATGAGTGAAGCGTTGAAGCGCGGGCTGATATTATTGACCTGCGGCCTTTACGGCAATGGCGTGCGGGTGCTGGTGCCGATAACTGTGGAAGACAAAGTGCTGGATGAGGGGTTGGCGATTTTGGAAGACGCATTGAAGGCCGTGGCATGATCCCACGCTATTCCCGTCCCGAAATGGTGGCGATTTGGTCGCCGGAGTCCAAGTTCCGCATCTGGTTTGAGATTGAGGCGCATGCGGCGGATGCCTTGGCTGAGCTTGGTGTGATTCCGAAATCGGCGGCGGCTACCATTTGGGAAAAAGGCGGCGCGGCGAAGTTTGATGTGGCGCGCATCGATGCAATTGAGCGCGAGGTCAAACACGATGTTATCGCCTTCCTGACGCATCTGGCGGAGTTCATCGGCGATGATGCGCGCTTTGTGCATCAGGGCATGACGTCTTCGGACGTGCTGGACACGTGTCTCGCGGTGCAATTGACGCGGGCCGCGGATTTGTTGATCGAAGATACAGACAAGGTGCTGGCGGCGCTGAGAAAGCGCGCCTTCGAATTCAAGGTGACGCCGACCATCGGGCGAAGTCACGGCATTCATGCCGAGCCGACAACGTTTGGCGTCAAGCTCGCCGGGTTTTATGCGGAGTTTCAACGAGCGCGGGCACGGCTGGTGACGGCGCGGGCCGAGATTGCGACCTGCGCCATCTCGGGTGCTGTTGGGACGTTTGCGCAGATCGATCCGCGCGTCGAGGAGCACGTGGCGAAGGCCTTGGGTCTCGTTTCCGAGCCGGTTTCCACTCAGGTCATTCCGCGTGACCGGCATGCGGCGTTCTTTGGAGCGCTCGCCGTTGTCGCCAGCTCGGTTGAGCATCTGGCGACGGAAATTCGCCACCTGCAGCGAACGGAAGTGTTAGAGGCCGAGGAATATTTTTCGGCCGGTCAAAAGGGTTCGTCGGCGATGCCGCACAAGCGTAACCCGGTGCTTACGGAAAATCTGTCGGGGCTGGCGCGCATGGTGCGGGCCTATGCGCTGCCCGCGTTCGAGAACGTGGCGCTGTGGCACGAGCGGGACATTTCGCATTCCTCGGCCGAGCGGATGATCGGGCCAGACGCGACAGTAACGCTCGACTTCGCTTTGAACAGATTGGCCGATGTCGTCGATCGTTTGGTCGTCTATCCGGAGCGGATGCAGCGAAATCTGGATCTGCTGGGCGGGCTGGTGCATTCGCAGCGGGTGATGCTGGCGTTGACGCAGAAGGGTGAGGCGCGGGAGAGCGCTTACAGCCTGGTACAACGCAACGCTATGCCGGTGTGGGAGAATATGCATCACGGACGGAGCGGTACTTCGTTCCTGGAAAACCTCAAGGCCGACGCCGATGTCACCAAGTCGCTGCCGGTGAATGAACTTGAAGCGCTGTTCGACCTCGCCTATCACTTGAAGCACGTCGATACGATATTCCGCCGCGTATTCGGCGTCAGCTAAAACCGGAAAGTAGCACGCATGGGAACGCCGATTTCGTTGGGTAATGTGTTCGGCGTTCACTTGCGCATTGATATCACCGTCTTTCTCATTGCGGCGATGTTTGTCGTCAGCGGGCTTGGTCAAAGCGGATTGAGCGGCGTACTCGACGAAGTGACGTTCGTTATTTTGTTGTTCCTGAGCATCTACCTTCATGAGATGGGACACGCGGCCGGGGCGCGCGTTTTTGGCATCAGTACGCTCGATGTGACGCTGACATTCTTCGGCGGCTATGCGCGATTGGGGCGGCCGACGCGCGGCACTGTTGAAGAAGTTGTCGTGTCGTTTGCGGGGCCGGCTGCAAACCTTGCGATCGGTGGCGTGCTGTATTGGTGGCTTAGCAGCGCACAGGCGGGCGCGGTCTCCGACCATTCATGGCTGATTTTCAGGCGGTTGGCGGATGCCAATCTTGCGCTTGGAATTTTCAATCTATTGCCGGGATACCCACTCGATGGGGGACACATCGCGCGGGCGGTCCTGACCAATTTCATGAAACGCAATCGGGCGCGGGTGATTGTCGGCTATATCGGCGCCGGGATTGGTTTGCTGTTGGTTGGCCTGGGACTGCAAAGTGGCGGCTTGGGGTTCACAGTGTTTCTGGGAATTCTTCTGATCATTTCGGCGTGGCAGGAAATTCAGGCGGCAAAAAGTTCGCGGTTCTGAGGGGCACTGTTATAGTGGACGACCATGGCAATTCCCGATTCCAGCACTATAGGGCGTCTTCAGCGTCTGCTGTCCGAGCTTCAGCGGCGCAAGGTTATTCGCGTTGCGGCGGGCTATGTGGTCGCGAGCTGGATCATTCTGCAGGTCGCGGCTTCGCTCGAGAACGCGCTCACGCTGCCCGCGTGGTTCGACACGGTGGTGGTTGCGTTTCTCGTCGTCGGCTTTCCCGTCGCACTGATCGCATCGTGGATGTTCGAGTTTACCGCTGATGGGATCAAGCGCTCCACCGGCTCCGGCGACGGCGCACTCATACGGCCACACACCAGCGATTGGATTCTGACCGGTATGCTTGTGGTGGTGCTGGGCTTTGCAGTCAGCCAGTCTGTGATGCCGCGTTCGGGCGAAACATCATCGGCGTCGCAGGGTGTGCCGGAGGCCTCCGTCGCGGTGCTGCCGTTCGAGAACCTCAGCGCCGACAAGGACAACGCTTTCTTTGCCACTGGTATCCAGGACGAAATCCTGACGCGGTTGACGAAGATCGGGTCGCTGAAAGTGATCTCGCGCACATCGACGGCGCATCTTGCGAGCCGTCCCGACAATCTGCCCGAGATCGCCAAACAGCTTGGGGTTGCCAATATTCTTGAGGGCAGCGTGCAGCGCCAGGGCGATTCCGTGCGGGTCAATGTCCAGCTGATCAAGGCGGCGACCGACGGTCATCTGTGGGCCGAGATCTACGACCGCAAGCTCGACAATATCTTCAGCGTACAAAGCGAAATCGCCATCGCAATCGCCGAAGCCTTAAGCGCCAAGGTCACGGGCAGCGAGAAGCGGGACCTGGCCGTTGCGCCGACGAAAAACACGGCGGCTTACGATGCCTATCTTCGCGGGTTGGCGTTCTGGCGCAGGACCGAGTTCTTGAACGCAGAGCGGCAGTTGCAGCAGGCGGTCAAGCTCGACCCCAACTTCGCGGGCGCATGGGCCTTGTTGGCACAAGCCGAGGCGGGGCGTTTTCATGACGGCGACCGTGCCAATGCGCGCCGCGCTGCCGCACGCACGACGCTGGAGACCGCGCTTCGCTTGCAGCCCGAGTTGGTTGAGGTGCTGTTGGCGCAAGCATACCACCAATACTGGGTCGAACGAGATTTTGCTGGTGCGCGCCGCCGCTTCGAGCAGGTGTACGCCAAATGGCCCAACAATGGAGATGTGGTGGCGGCCCTCGGCTATATCGCCCGGCGCCAGGGAAGATGGGATCAGGCGAAAGACTATTTGGAGCAAGCTGTCGCACTCGATCCTTTGTCGCAAGTGGTGCGTAGTGCCGAGGTAGAAACGCTTTTACTCACACGTGATTTCTCTGCCGCCCAACGCCGCGTTGATGCAGCGCTGAACATCTGGCCTGACGTTCTCCAGTTGATCGGCATCAAGGCGCAGATCCATCAGGCGCTTGGCCAGTTGGATCAGGCGGATGAAACGCTCAAGGACATCCGGCTAGGGTTGGATTACGATTGGTCGCTTGACGCTGTCTTCTATCAGGCGGTGTATCGGCGCCGTTACCCCGACGCCATCAGCGCCATTCAGGCGGTGCTCGCGTTGGACGAAGCGGCGGGATCGCATGATGTGGCGTCCAGCCAATTTAATCTCTATCTGGGCGATTTGCGGCGCCTGTCCGGAGACGCAGCGGGTGCGAAGGCCAATTACATCCTTGTTCGCGATGAATTGTTGCCTGAACTGAAGCGGCAACCCGGTAACCCCGTGATCATCAACATGCTGGCGCTCATGTATTGCGGTCTCGGCGAGCGCGAACAGGCGATGGACTATGCCGAGCGTTTGGTCAAACTCGTGCCGGTTACAAAAGACGCGGTTGACGGGCCGAGGTGGGAGGCAACGCGGGCGCGGATCTGGGCCCGGTTCGGTGACCGGGAGCGTGCGATCCCGGCGATCACACGCCTGCTGAAACTGCCCGCGAGTCTTCTGACACCCACCATCCTGCGCCTCGACCCCAACTTCGACAGACTGCGCGGCGACAAGCGGTTCGAGGCGCTGTTGATGGAGGATGGCAAGCCTTGAACTTGAGGCTGGGGTGGACTACCTTGTCCTGGTCGGGGATGCGGCAGGCTCCCGGTGCTTTTCACAGATGGTCAGCCATCCAAGCTCTGCCTCGTTAAACACGAGGGCTTTGGTATGACCGTTTCTTCCCAGCTTCAAATCTTGTTCGGCGAACGGCGTCCTACGAAATGGGTGACGGGGCTTGTGATGTATGACGCGTTCTATGCCTGGATTCTTGACGCTCAACACGAGACACATGCGTGGCCACCGAAAATCGCCTGACTTCCATCCCGAGCTTTAGCGAAGCCGCGCGGCTTTGGGCGTATATCGGCTGCATCAATTTCGGCGGGCCTGCGGGTCAGATCGCGATGATGCACCGGTTGCTGGTCGACGAGAAAAAATGGATCTCGGACGCGCGGTATTTTCATGCGCTGAACTATTGCATGCTGCTGCCCGGGCCCGAGGCGCAGCAGCTGGCAACCTATGTCGGCTGGTTGATGCACGGGGTGAAGGGGGGATTGGTGGCGGGGCTGCTGTTCATCGTACCCGGCGCGTTGGTGATGCTGGGGCTCAGTATTCTGTATGTGAATTATTCCGACCTGACTGTTGTGTCGGCGATTTTCTACGGTATCAAGGCAGCAGTTTTGGCGATTGTTATCGAGGCGATTCTTCGTATCGGCAAGCGGGCGTTCACTGGGCCCGCGATGATCTGGATCGCTACGGGTGCGTTTGCGGCGTTGTTTTTCCTTGCAGCGCCCTTCCCGCTTGTGGTGTTGGCGGCGGCGTTGACCGGGTTTTTCGGTATGAAATATGCGCCAGAGCAGTTTCGCGCTTCCGGGCATGCGGCGAAGGGTGGGGTTTCCGGGGACGGGTTTGCGGTCGATGACGCTTTCGCGCGCGGTGAGCTGGCACACACGAAAACGACGCGTGGGAGGACGGGGCTTACGATTGCTGTCTGGGGTCTGATCTGGTTGCTGCCTGTGGTGGTTCTGGCGGCATGGTTGGGCGGGGACAGTGTGTTTACGAAGCTCGCGGTTTTTTTTAGCACAATGTCGGTGGTGACGTTTGGCGGCGCCTATGCGGTGCTGGCCTATGTGGCGCAGGAAGCAGTGGCGACCTATCAATGGTTGAGCGCTGCCGAGATGCTCGACGGGCTAGCGCTGGCTGAGACGACTCCGGGGCCGCTGATCCTGGTACTGCAGCATGTGGGTTTTCTTGCGGCGTTCCGGCAGGCGGGGATTGATCCGCTGTTGGCCGGCGTGTTGGGCGCTATGGTGACACTGTGGGTGACGTTTGCGCCGTCGTTCCTGTGGATTTTTGCCGGTGCGCCCTACGCCGAGCGCGTACGGGAAAATCGGGCATTGTCGGCGGCGCTGGCCGCGATTACGGCGGCGGTGGTGGGCGTGATCTTGAACCTGGCGATCTGGTTTGCGCTGCATGTGCTGTTTGGGACGGTGGATGTTGTGACGTTCGGGCCGCTGCAGGTGCATACGCCGGACGTGTTGACGCTTGATGTTGCCGCACTTGGATTGGCGCTGGTTGCGGCTGTTGCGCTCATCCGGTTCAAGATGCCGGTGCTGGCGCTGCTCGGGCTCTGCGCGGCGCTTGGGCTGACAGTCCGATACTTGGCTATTTAGAAAATTGGTTCACCGCGAAGGCGCGAAGGACGCCAAGGGAGAATTTTTCGCGTCCCTCGCGCCTTCGCGGTGAATTTTTTTCTAGCTGCGCCAACGATTGATCAAGCGCCAAAGACCGGCAACCGCGAGACTCGCGCCTCCTAAGATCAGTGCGAGGTTGAGCCACATGCGGCCGCCGGGGCGGTCAATGGTGCGAGACCACCATGAAGGTGCTTCGCCAGGTCCTGCTAGGCGGAATGCGACGAAGGTGTCACCGGGTTCGGTTCCGAGTTGGCCGTGGCCACCTGCCGCGATGACGACATACTGCGTGCCTTTGTACTCATATGTCATAGGGGACGCGAAGCCTGTTGCCGGAAGGCGGCCCTGCCATAGCTCCTTTCCGGTCTTGGCATTGAATGCGCGGAGATACTTGTCCATCGTCGCACCGATAAAGACGAGACCCGATGCAGTGACGAGCGATCCGCCCAAGGTCGGTGTGCCGGTCGGCAGCGTAATGTTCAGAGGCGCTAGCTCTTCAGTGGTGCCGAGTGTTGACTCCCACAAGATCTTGCCTGCCTTCAAGTCAATGGCCGCAAGGACACCCCATGGCGGACGATTGCAAGGAACTCCGAGAGGTGAGAGCACCACGTCACGGATCACTCCGAAAGGCGCGCCTTCTTGCTGTGAGACTTCCTTGTCGGGGTACTTCGCATCGAGTCCCTCGAATTTTTCTGCAGGAAACAACTTGATGAGATGCGGGCCGCGCGTGGTGTTGGCGTAGAGGATCTGGTTGACTGGGTCGAAGGTCACTCCGCCCCAGTTCACGCCGCCGCCCGTCATCGGGAAGAATATCGTGCCCTGTTCCGTGGGCGGCGTGTAGAGGCCTTCGCTGCGGGCAGAGGCAATCACATCACGGCAGGCACCCCGGTCCCAGGGAGTGAACCCGAACGCTTCTTCGGCGGTCAGCTTTTGCGGCACTAATGCGGGGACATGCGTCGGGAAGGGCTGCGTCGGCGACAGGGTTTCGCCCCTCACTCCACCCTGCGGCACAGGTCGTTCTTCGACGGGAAAGACGGGTTCGCCTGTGTCGCGGTCAAGCACGAAGAGAAAGCCCTGCTTGGTTGGCTGGATGACGACGTCGCGCGGGCCGCTTTCCAGGTTCAGCGTGACTAGCGTGGGCTGAGCCGGGTTGTCATAGTCCCATACGTCGTGGTGGACGGTTTGGAACGCCCAAACGAGTTTGCCGGTCTGGGCGTTGAGAGCAACGACTGAATTTGCGTGTTTGTTGTCACCCGGTCGCAGACCGCCGAAGAAATCGGGGCTTGGTGATGATGTCGGCAGGAATACAAGGTGACGCTTTCCGTCAGCAGACATGGGCGCCCAGACATTTGCATGACCGACATTTTTATTGCCGCCGCCCCAAGTGGCAGTTGCCGGATCGGTGTCGTCGCGCGGAATGGGATCCCAGGTCCATTTCAGCTTGCCGGTTTTGGTGTCGTAGGCTCGCACCGTCCCATGGGGGGCGTCTACCCGATTGTTGTCACCAATCGAAGAGCCAACGATCACTGCGTTACCGATGACAATGGGTGCAGAAGTAATCTGAAATTCGCCTGGCCACTTCAGGTCCATGCCCGGATCGATTTTCACTTCCCCATTGGTGCCGAATGATTTGCATCGCTCCCCGGTGAAAGGGTCGAGTGCGAAAATGCGGGCGTCGTTGGTGGCTGAGAATATGCGATTGTCGCAATGTCCTGCTACGATGCTTGGTGTGATGTAAACTGCCACGCCGCGACAATTGAACTTGTTGGCTGGGAACACTTTGTCGGTCTGAATTTTTGGATCAAACCGCCAAATTTGCTTTCCAGTGGCAGGATCGAGTGCGATTACTTCGTTGAAGGGTGTGCACACGACCAATTTGTTGGAAAAAAGCGTTGCAGTGGCTTGCATTGACGAGCGACGCATTGTTTTTGGGTCGCGTTTGTCGAGATCACCGGTTGAAAACTCCCAAGCACGGATGAGATTGTTGACGTTTTCTGGTGTAATTTGCGTTGCGTCGCTGTATTTCGGAGTTCCATCGTCAACATCTTCATAAATGTTGGTGAATTCAAACGTCCCCGGTATTATCTTTACGCTTGGTTGACTTGTTGATAATGGCGAGAGGGGGGCTGCTGCTGTTAAGTCCGCGCTCATAGCGAGCGCAACGATCAACGAGAAAATATGAAAATAGCGCTGCATGTTCCGTTCCCTGCGGTTGCAAGGATTGAACCTACCACAGTTGCCACTGTGTTTGGCATGGGGAGTGGCAGCTAGGGCTGTCTACCTAAATTTGTCACGCAATCCTCTACTGTTGTCATGGCCTGCCTTCGCACACCACGACCCAGTTTGGGAAGTTCACACCTTGCAGCTACGGACTAAGATTCAACCCGTAAGATTAGTAACTAAGTCCCCGACTGAACCTGTTCGACCGCGGTTGCCATCAGCTCTTCCATTTCGCGGCGGATTTGGTGGTCGGAGATGGCGACGCTTTTGGCATCGAAGTCTTTGCGGATTTTGCGGAAGACGTCGTCGTCGCCTGCTTCTTCGAAATCGGATTTCACGACTTCTTTTGCATATTCGGCCGCGGCGTCACCAGTAATCCCCATTTTGTCTGCGGCCCACAGCCCCAGCAGTTTGTTGCGCCGGGCGGTGGCTTTGAACTTCAGGTCCTGATCATGGGCGAATTTGCTCTCATAACCTTCGCGGCGCTTATCAAAACCGGACATGGGGTGGATAACTCCTATCAATGTGCCGCAGGCTCTAGCTCAATGATCCCAGTGCTGGCAAGGGCCGCGCATTGTAACGCCTCTTAGCCTTGCGCTAGTGTCTATTGGCATTTGTGCGCACGAACCATGGATTACCATATGAAAAGCCGCAAGCTTGTTTACGAGGGCAAGTCCAAGATCCTTTACGAGGGTCCGGAGCCCGGCACGCTGGTTCAGTATTTCAAGGACGATACCACCGCTTTGGACGCGACCAAGAAAGCCGTGCTCGAGGGCAAGGGAGTGCTTAACAACAGGATATCCGAATATTTGATGACGAAGCTCACAGATATCGGTGTGCCCAATCATTTCATGCGGCGCTTGAATATGCGCGAGCAATTGATCCGCGAGGTTGAAATCATTCCACTTGAAGTTGTGGTTCGAAATATAGCCGCCGGTTCGTTGTCGAAGCGGTTAGGGATCGAAGAGGGAACGACTCTCCCACGATCAATCATCGAGTTCTTTCTCAAAGACGACAAGTTGCATGACCCGATGGTGACAGAGGAGCATATCACCGCTTTTCAGTGGGCAGCACCGCAAGAGATTGACGAGATGGTCGCGTCGGCGATTCGCATCAACGACTTCTTGTCTGGGTTGTTCCTGGGACTCGGCATCCGGCTTGTCGATGTGAAATTGGAATTCGGAAGGCTCTGGGAAAATGATATGATGCGTGTCATTCTCGCTGACGAGATCAGCCCGGACTCGATGCGTCTGTGGGACGTTCGAACGAACGAGAAAATGGACAAGGACCGTTTCCGGAAAGATCTTGGTGGTGTGATGGAAGCCTACAGTGAAGTTGCAAAACGTCTCGGCATTTTGAACGAACTGCAGAACAGCGAACGCAAAGGACCGGTCCTCGTCAAATGAAAGCGCGCGTGACAGTGATGTTGAAGTCCGGCGTGCTCGATCCGCAAGGCAAAGCGATCGGGCAGGCTTTGGGCCGCTTGGGGTTCTCAGGCGTTGGTGATGTGCGTCAAGGAAAAGTGATCGAGCTCGACATTGACGAGACAGAGCAGGCACGGGCCCGGGCGCGACTGTCAGAGATGTGTGAAAAACTTTTAGCAAACACGGTGATCGAAAACTACGCGATTGAATTGCAGTGACAGCCTGAAACACGACAATCCAATAATCTGGTGAAAATTGGGGACCTCAAATGACACGCTTTTTCTCCCTCGCTGGCGTGGCGTGCCTTTCCTTGTTGCTTGCGCCTTTGACTGCCTCCACTGTTGCCGCCGCTCCTGTTACGGCCGGCGAGATGGATGCACGCATGGCTGCGGCCAAGGATTTGCTTGATGCCATGGGTGGCCGTGCCGCCGTGACCTCGCAGATTGCCCGCGTTATTCCGGCGCAGATGCAGGCGTTGCAGGCGCAATTTCCCCACATGACGTCCGACATGAAGGTTGCCATTGAAACATCGATGCGCGTGGAGATGACAAAGGGCGTCAACCAACTGCTCAATCAGATGGCCGGCGCGTGGGCGCAGCGGTTCAGCGCTGCGGACCTGCGCGAGATTGCGGCGTTTCACCGCTCGCCGCCGGGACGGCGCCTGCGGGCCGAGCAGGCGGAGTTGCAGCGGGAAATCTCCGAGATCGGGCGCAATTGGGGCGTTGAAATCGGCCGGCGCATTCAAGACCGGCTGAAAGAGCAAGTCGCAAAACCGCCCGCGCTGACGAGCTAGCAGTAAATTCACCGCAAAGGCGCGAAGCCGCAGGCTTTGCGCCCTCGCCTTTCAACGAGTGAGGCGCTATCAGTGACGCGCCAACGCGCGAGGAGATTCTTTCATTGAAAGCGGCCGTTGTTGTTTTTCCTGCTTCGAATTGTGATCGCGATGTGGCGATGGCGCTTGAACGTGCCAATGGCCGGCCTCCAGCCATGGTTTGGCACGGCGATGCCAGCCTGCCCGACGGGTTGGACCTGATCGTCCTGCCGGGTGGCTTTTCTTATGGCGACTATCTGCGCTGTGGTGCGATGGCGGCGCATTCGCCGATTGTGCGTGATGTGATTGCGCGGGCCAAGAAGGGCACGCCGGTGCTGGGCATTTGCAATGGCTTCCAGATATTGTGCGAGACCGGATTGCTGCCTGGCGTTTTGATGCGAAATGCCAGCCTCAAATTCGTTTCGCGTTCGGTCACGATGACGGTCGAAGGCGCCAACACGATGTTCACCGCGCGTTACAAACCCGGCCAGAAGATCAAACTGCCGGTGGCGCACGGCGACGGCAACTACTTCGCCGACGACGAAACGCTTGACCGCATCGAGAGCGAAGGCCTCGTCGCCTTGCGCTATGTCGAAGGCTGCAACCCCAACGGGGCGGCGCGCAATATTGCCGGCATCTTTAACGGCAAGCGGACCATCCTTGGGCTCATGCCGCATCCCGAACGCGCCGCCGAAGCGTTGCTCGGCGGTGTGGACGGGGCGGTGATTTTCGACAGTTTGGCAGGTGCGCTCCCGTGACCATAGCAACACTCACGCATGCCATCGAACATGGGCTTTCCGAAGATGAGTGGCGAGTCCGGTGCCAGTTGTGTACCGGCCCCCAGCAGTGGCTGGATGGAAGGTGACACAGCGCGGCCAGTGGAGCGATTGAAGCAGTCACGACAGGGCTTCGTGATGCGCAGACAAGTGGGAGCCATGCGCTTCCACAACTTGCCCGCAAAGCGATAGGCAACCAGACCCGACAGCACCACAATGAGGCCGATGATATCGGTGACCTTGAGCGTCTGCTTGTGAGGCATGAAGGGTAGGGAGAAGGACACGTTGCCGAGCGGAACCATCACTGTCATCGCCAGCCACAGGAGATTGGACGAGCCGTACTTGAGGATCATAATGATCAACACATTGTACGCCAAGTTGAATATCTACCATGCACATCGCAGACATCACATCACACGTTAATTGACACATTCGTGCAATTCATACAAACGTGACCAATCTCACCAAGTAGATGCTGACATAGACCGGGCTCATGGCACAATCATCCTTGTTGGAACCCGACAGCACGGTATCGATGCCCACGAAGCACTTGGTACCGCCCCACAGGTTGTTGGGAATCTGATCGATGGCGAGCGCTGAGGCAGGTGCAGACGGGAACAGCAGCGGGATAGAGAGCAAGAACTGGAACACCGCCACCCAGCCGTTCAAGTAGATCACGTCAATCTCGACCTCACCCAGCGCTTTCTCCTTGTACACACTGCAGACAGGATGTTCAATACCGGATACGGTGAATCAGTTTATGTGACCCATGGCCGATCATGCATGCGTCACACAGCGGGATAAACAGAACCAACTGTACCTGGACAAGCACTGCGGCACCATGGACAACATCAGCACGATCGACCACAGCGGGACATCCTTGGGCTGCGCTTGCTGGGAGTCATCAGACTACACGCCCGAGAGGAAACATCAGAGACATGATCTCATGCTTGGGGAGGCACAACTGCATACCTTGGGAGGATCAACAAACACAGGCACCAGCACGATCGCCAGACCGCCAGCGACCACCAAAGCGCCAAAGTATTGTGACAGCTTGTACTGGGTCTTGAGGAAGATCTTGGAGATCACCATCGACACCTGGAGAGGCGCGAGTGCACACACGATCAGTCTGTGGGTCTGTCGTTCAGAACAGCTATTGTGACAGCGACGCAACATACCGGCACGGCTGCTTGCATCAATAGGGTGACGAGGGACCCGTTTGAAATGTAATTCACAGCCAGCACTTGCATGATACCAGCGACCGAGTCCAGAGCTCCCATGACGGCGAACTTATACTGCAATCCAGCACACATGCTAGGTGACAACACTGTATGCGGCCACAAGCTCATCACGTTCAGTTCGCCAAACCTTGGGAATGCTGAGCGCCTCGTCACCGATCTGCTTGCCCCACTTGAGCATGGGCCAGATGTACGCGAAACACGCTGGTAGATACACGAAGGTGCTGATCATGTTGACCCACAGCGGGTAGTTGTTCATGGGAATCATCATCAGCACGTTGAAGATGCGGTTGCCGAGGCCCACGATGACCATCAACACGAACGAGATCACCAACAGACGCTGTCGCTTTGCCTCGTTTGCCAGCTCCTCTTCTGCTCAATCGAGCGAGCCCACAACAGCACACCGAGGTCAAACTGGCTGCATCTCGAC
>ENA-ORBV01010292-ORBV01010292.1-microbial-mat-metagenome-genome-assembly--contig:-NODE-10292-length-15023-cov-5.173625_pt1 | contig 15023 bp, 8 predicted proteins | sample MGYA00237777_ERZ505514 | MGnify/ENA primary metagenome ERZ505514 (study PRJEB26160, sample SAMN06269048) | microbial mat metagenome | isolation source: Oligotrophic lake microbial mat | place... | reverse complement strand
GCGGCGAGTCCTCGCAGGCTGCCTATTACTACGTGTACACCGGCAGCCAGACACTGACGCCGGCCACCGGCGCCTGCATCAACAGCGACCCCAATTCCATCTCAACTTACAACACCAACATCGCCGCCAGCGGCGGCAGTCCGATCATGCCACCCAACATCCGGCGGCGCGACAGTGGTTTCGATCTCTGCATGGTCATCGTCCTCAGGGCCTCGTTAGGTCTACAGCGGTTGCCACCATTATCTCCCGGAATCGAAATTGCGATTTCCGGAACACTTCCGCGATCCGCGCGATCGGGGTGCCCAGCGAGCACCCGATCATCTGTGAAGTGGTCCCTCCTCAATACCGGTCCACTGCTATCGGTATTCTCAATACCTGCGGTTCCGCCGCGGGTGGCGTCGGGGTGCTCCTCGCTGGTATCTTCAAGCAGGACCTCGGACTCAATCTGATCTTCGGCGCGTCTTCTTTCCTCTATGTGCTTGCCGGGCTCGTCATGCTGCTCGCGTATTGGTTCTCCACCGCCAAGGACATCGCCCGCGCCTCCGCTCACGAGGCGGCCACGCTACACCGGCAGCCTGGTGACTGACCGTGCCTGCCCGACGGCGGGGATACGACGGCCATCTCTTCTGAAGGGCGACGCGCCGGCGGCGCCGGCGGCGTTACTTCACCAGCCGGTTAAGTGGATTGCGATACGCAGGGCGGGAGCTGCGCGATGAAGGCATCGGCAACCTCGTGCGGGAAGTGCCATCCGTACCTTCAGCGAGCCGGGCTGGTAATACAAGTCCCACGAGACCACCGCCGACCACGACCATCTTCATGAGGTGGGACGAGTCAGGATTGGCAGACCGTTCGGGCGCAGTTTCCAGCGAATGACACCCACATGGTACCGTTGGTGCGCGGGCACGCCGCGGCTGTAGTAGGCGGTTACGAACGTGTCATCGGCGAGCTGCACGGTCGACGGATACCCGCCGTCACTCGAAGGCACGGGGTCGCGCTGGAATTCGGATGATCCTTCGAAATCCACCAGCAGCATCGGAGCCGACCATGCCTTGAGTTCCGGATCGCCAACCTGCACCCACACGCCGTAGAGCCCGCGGTTGCGCGCGCCATAGGACAGGAGCACACGACCATCCGGCAGTTTGAGCAGGTCACCCGGCATCTGCAGCGCCATCGTCAGAGGATCCTCCGGGGTCCAGGTTCGCCCACCATCGCGGGAACGGAAACCCTCGAGCCGCTGGAGCCCGTAGGTACGCGAGGCCGCGTAGAGGTCACCGTTGTCGAGCTGCACCCACGTGGTCTCATTGTGCGTCGTGGGGGTGCTCACAATCGTGCCGGCACGCGTCCAGTTCGCCCCGCCATCGTCACTCACAAAATAAAATACGCCGTCACCATAGAGGCACACCCCGTATCGGCCATCCGCCAGCTTTGCCACCCTCCCGTAGGGCACCAAGCTCCGGTTCGCGGGGCGCTTCGGAAATTGCATCTCGGGGAAGTGGCGCCAATTCTCTCCGCCATCGCCGGACCACGCAACAACCGGGTTGATGGTAACCGCTCCCAGCCGCGCCCGTTCAGCCGCGCCTTCGGAGCTCATGCTCTTGCCGCCTGTGTAAGGCCGGCGTTTGTCCCAGCCCCCCACCATCGCCAGGAGTCTGCCGTCAACTTCTCCTGCTGCTACATTCATCCGGTTCGTCCCCGGTTGATGAGGCACCGGCACGCCGGCTTTGCGCCACGTGGAGCCTTGATCATCACTGAGCCAGCTTTCGGCCGATCCTTCCGTGACACCATGATTGGTGAGCGGCCAGATGATCGCGGCAATTCGTCCGTCCGGCAGCAGGCTCAGGTTCGGCCAGCCGCAGGCTCCATCGATCGCGATGAAGCGCTCGTGGAACGCGAGCACGGTCGGCCGGGGCGCATCGGCCCGGGCGTTGCAGGCGAGACCGACCGCCAGCACCAGGCACAGCTGGAGGACGACGACGGGACGCAAGGGACGGAAGGGACGGAAGGGACGGAAGGGCTCTTGCGGGATGTTCATGGTTCTTGAGGTGGGTGGAGCATGCGTTGGTTGTTTTCTCCAGACGCATTCATTTGAAAAAGGAACCAGCAGAAGCCCAGCAGGAAGGGAACGCGGCGGCGCAACTTGACTCACCGGCCGGGCGGGGCGTCGCCCAGCTGCGACTGACCGATTACGGTCAGGCCCGCGAGCTGACGGTGTTCCGGAGGTGCGAAGAACCGGCTCGCGATGAGGGTGGCAAATAGCGTCGAAAGACAACCGATCACCCCGAACCACATGAAATAGACCGGGGAGAAGAATGAAGTGTAGACGATGACGACGGTACCGACGACCGCTCCGATCAGAACGCCGGACGCGTTGGCGCGGCGGCTGAGCACCGCGGCGAGGAAGATGCCCAGCAGCACGCCGCCGATGACGCCGTTGAGCTTGTTCGTGATTTCCATGACGGTGCCGATATTGCCGACGAACATCGCGCCAATCGTCGCAAAGCCGCCGATGGCGAAGCTCAGCCAACGAGCCAGCCGAAGTTCGCCTTGGTCCGAGGCGATCGTCGTCTCAGCGGGGGCCGCGCCACCCGCCCGCCACCGCCGCCACGGCCGATGGAGATCCACGATGAAAACCGTCGTGAGGCTGTTCACGCCGCTGTCCGCGCTCGACATCGTCGCCGCCAGCAGTCCGGCGATGATCAGACCTGTGATGCCGGCCGGAAGCTCGCGGACGATGAACGTGGGAAACCATTGGTCACCGATAAGGCCGGGCGGGAGGCGGTCGGGGAAGGCCATGTAATAACTGTAAATGCAGACCCCGATGGCAAACGTCAGGACGATCACCGGAAGCGTGGCCAGCATCCCGGTGTAGGCTGAGCGTACCAGCGTGCGGTAATCCTTCGTGGTAAAGTAACGCTGCACGATGACCTGATCGACACCGTAGCTGGCCAAAATGCTGAAGGTGGCGCCGATCAGCATGCTTTGCGTGGTGGGCTGAAAGAAACTCCAGGAGAAATCCAACACCCGCAACTTGCCGCCCTCACGGGCAAGTTCCCAAATCCCCGCCGCACCCTCCGGCACGCGCGCAATGCAGACGCCGATCGTCAGGAACATGGCACCCAGCATCAGTACCGCCTGGACCACGTCCGTCCAGATCACTCCCTTGATGCCACCGAGTGCGGAATAGACGGTCACGAGGCTGCCGACAATCAGCACACACACCCACAAATCGAGCCCAAGCACCTGGGTCAGCGCCAAGCCGGTGGCGTATTGCGCCGTCGCCATCCAGCTGCCGCGCAGCAACAGAAAAATACCGGACGAGACAAAACGCATCCGCGCGTCAAAGCGCCTGCCGATGTACTCGTAGACGGAGGTGACATCGAGCCGGTGGTAAAAGCGCAGGAAGAGCCAGACCGACAGCGGGATCGCGAAGAAGAAACAGACGCTCCGCGTGATCATGATGATGTCGTGGGTGACGACGTATCCGGGAGACCCAATCAGCGAACTGGCTGAAAAGTTTGTCGCCATCACGCTGATGCCGACCGGCAGCCAGCCCAGGCTGCGGCCGGCCAAGAAATAGTCACGCGTGCTGGTCTGCCCCCGCATGAACTGCGCGCCCAAGGCAGTGATGCCCAAGATGTACACGACGACGACCGCGTAGTCCAGTGGCATCATGGCGGCGAATGCAGCGGGAAGCATGGAATAGGATGGAATCGACTTACAGATACCAAATCAGGCAAGCGCCCGTTGCTGGAAGGCGGGAAATCGGCTGGGGCGGCGGGAGAGGTTCATGTCACAAGGCTGGCCGGTTGATTGAACCCTGACGGACATTCCCAGGCACGTGCTTTCATCAGGTCAGCGTCCGCCCCAGCCAACGGTCAAACCAGGCAAAGGTGTGGCGCCGGGCGACGCCTGGGAAGCTGTGTCCGCCCGGAAAGGAGAACCAGCCGAAACAGTCACCGGCCCCAAGCTGTGCCAGCATTCCAGGAATGCGCTCGGGCGGGATCTTGTTGTGGAACTGATAATACTCAAGGGTCTTGTCGTATCCGATCCGGGCCATGCGCGCAGCCACCACGCTCGGCAAACCTTCGGTGTCGCGCCACTCCGCGTAAACGCGGGCCACGTCCAGACATTTCGGCAGCAGCTTGTGGCTGTAAAACTCCCACTCAGACGAGATCACGAGCAACGGACGGGGCGCAACCATCATCATCAGTTCATCGAAATCCACCGGGATCGGGATCGCCGGATCGGCAAAATAGGGACGGAATCGCTTGATGAAAATGTACGGCCCGCTGTTGGGCTTGAAGCCAAAGCGACGCTCAAGCTCCGGGCTGTTTTGCAGGTCGTCCGGCCGGCCCCAACTGTTGGTCTTCCGGTGCCAGTCGAGCACGCCGCCATTGCTGAGGGCAGCGGTGATCCGGGACTCAAACGCCGCGGCGAAGACCGTCGTCTGCCCGCCGAGCGACCAGCCCGTGCAGCCGATCTGACTGGCGTCGACGAAGTCCAGCGTCTGAAGAAAATCGACGCTGCGACTGATATCCCAATTGTTCTTGCCCACGATCGACCACTCGGGATGGCGGAGATAGAATCCCCTCGTGTCCATGATCTTGGCACCTGGCTCGATCCGCTCACCATCGGTCAGAAGATCGATGCTCAGGGTGATGAACCCATGCCTTGCCAGGTCGAGTCCGTAGGCGACACCAATCTCGGGATCGCGCGGTGGGTCGATCGGCCGCCGGCCAGCCAGCCCGATGGTGCTGTCCTTGCCGGAGCCGAAGGTGGTGCTATGGATGCAGATGATCGCCGCGGTGCGCCTCTTCCGCGCGCTGTCCGGCACGAGCAGCCAGGCCGTGACGCGGTCGTCCGGCTCGGACTGGAAGCTGACATGGTAACGGGTGATGCCGTTTTCCTGCGCCACCTGCTTCACGATGGGACGCAGCGCCGGAATTTCCATCGGCGCGTCGCCGAGCAGATCAAGCCACGCACGTTCGACGCGGCGTCTGCGCTCGAGCCACAGCGCACCCGTTCCCTGCTTCGCGCCCACAGGTTCTTCTCCGGTTGCGGCAAGACCGGGACTGGCACCCATGGCAACCGCCGCAAGGGCGGAGCCACCGCGGGCCAAGACTTCACGCCGGGTGAGATTCGTCTTTTGCTTCATTGAAGAATGAGTGCGCACCATCGGTGCAGAGATTCAGCTTCGCAAGCGGCGACGCCTCGATTGAGGGAGGAGATCCGAGCGGTGCAAGGTCATGGGTCACAATCCGTCAAACAGTCTTAAGGTGCGAATCCGAAAGCGCAGAGATCGGCGTGCTTCAGGGTGAACCGAAGCCGCACCGGCCGGTCAATTTCAATCGCGGGCGGGTTCAAGGGTGAGATGAGCTCGGAAACAGGACCAACGGTGGGTTGACGGGCGGGCGAGAGGGCGAGGTGTTGGAGTTTCGGGCCGGCAGGCGCGCGGGAGGCGCGTCGCGGCCTCATCGAGGCCACCTACACCTGGAACGTGGACTCGCGTCGACGATGCCGGGTTGCAGAACGGCCTGACACCTTCGAGGCACGGTCAAAACGTGCCCTTGATGCCCAGCGTATGATTGGCCCCGACAAACTGGTAGTTTCGGGGACGCTGATACGCCGGCTGCCCGGGGCTGCGAATCTCCAGCCGAACGGGCTCCGCCGTCAGATTACGCACGCTGTAGAAGACCGAGAAGCGCCGGTTCAGGCGATACTCCGCCGAAAAGTCCCAACGCGTCGACGGTGCCCGGAAGTTGAAACTGTCCACCCGGTTGTTCGCATTCGTCGCGGCCACGGAGCGACGGACCCATTTATTATGATGCATGCCCAGCTTCACGACGAACTTGGAGTAGGCATAGCTGAACCCGGCATTGATGTTTCTCGGCGAAAACTCGGCAAAATCCTCCGGGTTGTCGCCATCAAGCGCGAGACTGGTCAGGTTCGCAAACACCTGCATGCGACGACCAATGGTCGGAATAAAACGGAGGACCTGACGGTAGCTCAACTCCACTCCGGTCATCTCCGCGGTGCCACCATTGCGGGTCCGCCGAATGAGATAGTCGCCGTAGTCGTCATTCAGCCCCAATTCGGTCAATTCGGTCGGCGTCACCTGCGTTTCGGAATCGACAAAAAAGTTCTCAATGTCCTTCCGAAAGACGCTCACCGAGGCCGTCGCCCCCTTGATGTCATAGACCTCGAAGGTGAGATCGAAGTTGTCCGCGGTCCACGGCTCCAAGCTTCCGTCGATCACGGTGATCCGACGGGTCGAGACATCCGCATTGGGATCCGTCACAATGATGCTCGGAATGATGTCGCCGAGTTCCGGACGGCCGATCGTGCGCGCATAGCCGGCACGGAGCACGATCTTGTCCGAAAACGAATAACTCACATTCAGACTCGGATAAAGTCCGTCGTAGCTGGTCTTCTTGCCAACGCCCCGTTCCGTGTACTGCAACCGGGCGTTGGCCAGGGCATTGGTCGTGATCCGGACGAGCTGGCCACTGGCGTTTCGAATGTAGTTGCCGTTGGCATCGCGCTGGTACGTGGCCCCGACGTCGTTGAGCCTCCCCCGTCCATCATCTTCCGTGCGCTCGTAACGGACCCCGCCGACCAGCCAAAGGCGGTTATCGAGGAATTTGCTATCAATGCGCGCATACAACGCGTCGATCGTCTCCTCGAGTTCGATCGATGCGTTGACCTGGTTGGTGTAGGCCGCGGCTTCATTGAGCACAAACCAAGCGGGGTTCTGCACGTAGAGGTCGTAAAGTTTGGCAAGACTGAGATATCGAACCGGAATCGAGCGGCCTGACGCTTCGGTCAACGGTGCGCGGCTGGAGTAGGCATCGTTGAAAACCGGGTGATTCGAAGCAACCCGCGCCGCGGCTCCACCGGGAGGGGTGAACGTGAAGGTCCGGACTCCGCCTTGGTTATCCCGTTCCATGAACTCGTTGTAATAGCCTATTTTGATCCGGGTCGGAATTTTGAAGTCGAAGTCGCGCGCCACGTTCACTCCAAAACTGGTCACGGTGTTCTTCGCATCGGAGGCCGCACTGGTCGCAGAGTTGATGGAAAAGGCGGTGGCATCGTAGGGACTGATGGCCGTCCCGGCGCGAGTGGCGGTGAGGTTTGGAATACCTCGGTCACCAATGCGGTCGAGGCCGACTGCCCGGATCACCAGACCGGTCTGATTGCTGGCAAGGGAGCCGAACAACCCGTCATCGAGGTCCTTGATCGTGGTTCCGCCATCCGAACGCGATGCGAATGCATCCAGTTTCCAAACCGGACCGTCGTACCGGTACTTTGCCGAAATGACTTCAAGCGCCCGATACTGCTGGTTGCCGCTCAGATTGTGGGCCGCGCTGCCCACGCCATTCGCAGCTCCCTGGATGACGGTGTGGTCGCCCGTGGCACCGGCACCGGGATTGAACTGAGTGAAGACCTGCCGCGTCAGGCTGCGCCGGTCCATGTCGTAGTAGCTGACTTGAACCGTGCTATTCTTGCCAATCTTCCAATCGACCGTCGCCTTGGCCGTGCGAATGTCCACATCCGAGACCAGCTCGTTGTTTTGGTAGGCGGCGAGGATGCCCGTAAGGGTGCCCCACGTGGGCGAGCGGTACTCCACTTGGTTATAGCGGGGTGCCCGGGTGAGTGCGAACGTGAAGGCCAGGTTCTGGTTGACCGGAAAGATGTAGGACAGGTCGTAGGCCATTTGCACAGGGCGTTTGCTCGATTTTCCGTCCGGGCCGGCAACCTTGCTCAGGCTCGGATCAAACTCGCCCTCGATCGCATTGTAGGTGAGGTACGTGCTGTAACTGAAAAGTGGACTTTTCCGACTGAAGCCCGACTTGGAGATGACATTGATCGAACCACCGACCGCATTGGCGGGCATGTCCGGAGTCGGCACCTTCGAGACTTCGATCCGGTCGATATTGGCGCTGCCCGCGGTGTTGACGTCAAACGAGCGGCTGGTGCCGCCCAGCGCCGAGGCCGTCGGCGTGCCGTCAAACTGGATCAGCGTCCCACTCGCCGGCATGCCCCGGATGGTGACGAATTGGGGGCTGAACGGGTTGTACTGCAGGTCCACCCCGGGAATGTACTTGATGAATTCCCCAATGTTCCCTTCGGCCTGATCAACAAACTCATCGAGGGAAATGACGTTCTTGATGTTAGGGGCATTGCGCTGTTCCGTCAACGCCACGGCCTGCCCCGTCATGGCGCGCGATTCGACCGACAGCGCCTCCATCTGAACGACCTTCCCATTCACCACACTGCCGGTGACGTTCAGGTCAAAGTTCTGCACGGCCGGCGCTCCCACGGTGACCGCGACCGTCGCCGCCTGCGTATCGAGTCCGATAAAACGAACCTCCACGGTCGCCGATCCCACCGGCACATTGGTCAGCCAATAGTGCCCCGTCTCGTTGGTAAAACCTTCAATGGTGGTGCCCGGAATCGTCACCCGGGCGTTATTCAGGAAGCTGCCGGACGATGCGTTCAGGATCTGGCCTTGAATGCTGCCGGTGTTCGCCGGTTGGGCTAGAGTCAAAAGGCAGGCACTCGTGCAGCCGAAGAGGAACACGCCCACGCGAATGGCACGGCGGACGGTCTTGGACATAATAGTAGACATGGTTCAGTGGCGGGTGGTGGTGAACGAACGGTGGGGAGAAAAAAGACGCCTTGGCTCTGCTTCCCGAACTGAGGCTCTCATCCTTCACCCAAGCGTCGCCAAACGGCGGCATCGGCGCGGGAGGATTCAGGACCCATAAAAGTATACATGGGTATTATCATGTGTGACAGTCAAGGAAAAATCTCACAGTCCTCGCAGTGATCCAATGGAAATTTAACACCACAGCAGGTCCGGTGCCCGCGCGCCGGAGAGCACCCGAGGTTTATGCGGTATAGCTCAGCTCTTCCTCTGAAAGCTCGCGAGTTACCGCCACATGTTCTGCACGCGACATCTGGCGGATGTTCGTATCGATGATGTCCTGAATGTGACGCTCCATGGCTGACTTCGCCTCGGCCGCGTTTCCGTGTTCAATCGCCTGATAGATTTCGTCATGACTCACCTGTACGTCCGCCCGATGCAGGTCCTCCAACTTCTTGTCATAGTCCTGCAAACTCCGGCTCGGAGAGGGACCCGACACCACGCGGTTGACGATGTGCAATCGGAGGACCTCCTTCTTGAGCAGGTCACTCTTGCCTGCCGTGATGATCGCGATGTGAAAACGGACGTCCTCCCGACGTAAGCCCTCAATGGTCGCTTGGTCCTTCACCGGGGCGGCGGCGAGCTTTTCGGTCAACTCCCGCATCGCTTCCAAGGCAAACTTCATCTCCCGCAATTCATCGACCGTGCGGTTCTCCGCCGCCAATCCCGCTGCATAGGCTTCCAACGCTAGCCGCAGACCGCACATCTCCCGATACTCGCGAAAGTCCATGGTCTTGACGCTCGCTCCCAGATGCGCCCGAATGATGACCAACCCATCCGCCTCCAATTGCCGAAGCGCATCACGCACCGGCGTTCGGCTGACCCCGATCTCAGACGATAAGTCCTTCGTCATCAGGGCTTGGCCTGGTCGGTAGACTCCGTTAAGGATGTGCTTCCGAATGTAAGCGTAGGCGATATCGGAGTTGACATTCTTCATGCTGGTAAGGAAATACCCGTGTATACCCAGATTTCAACCGGATTAATTTAACCAAGGCGAAATGCCCGCCCGCACCCTCCACCACCCAACGGGCTTGTTTCCCGCCAGCTTAGAACCCACGCTCCTGCTCGTTCGCTCGCTCCCGTTCAGAGGCTGCGCCCCGCTTTTCCCCGCTTGAATGCCGCTTCCCGTTCCTCCGCCCACTGGCCAGCGCCGTACTTCCCTGCGCATGGGATGCGCAGCCCGGTCGACGTCCACCCGCCGTCGATTGACGCCTCTTGGAAGCCTTTGGGGCAATCCTGGCTGCCGACCGCCTGCACCCCGGAACCGCTCTTCGCGCCCGGATGGGCCCGAGTCGACTGGACGGAGACGCACCTTCGGTTCACGGCCCTCTATTTTGGCCCAACACCCGGAAATCGCGCCCTCCACCTGAATGAACGTACGTGGGAATTGGGCGATGTCTGCGAGGTCTTTCTCCAGCGCGTGGACGCGAACGCTTACCTAGAGGTGCACGTGACTCCCGAGAACCAGCGCCTTCAGCTTCTTTGGCCCGACGGAGCCATCGCGAGGGTCCGTTCAGTTGCCAGCACCCTTGAGTCGTACATGGTGGCCAATCCGGATTGGGTGGCGTCCGCAACGTCAGTCAGTCCCGAAGCGTGGACGACTCAGGTCTGGATTCCGGCCGACCGGATCGGTCTCGACCGTTTTGCCGAAGGCCAGGTGTTTCGCGCCGCCGTGTGTCGCTACCACTACCTGCCAGCCGCTCCGTCGACTCCGGTTCTGACATCCACCGCGCCTTTGACCGCCCCGTCCTTCCATCAACGGGGTGACTGGCACCACCTCACACTCCTGGCATCCCCTTGCGATCTGAGCTCATGAAACCATCCCCTGCGCCCATCGTCCCTGTCACCGATCTCCGTGCGCTGGCGTCCCGGTTGAAAGGCGAACTGCATTTTGACGAGGCGATGCGCCTCCTGTACGCAACGGACGCCTCCGAGTACCAGGAGCTTCCCCTCGCCGTCGCCCTCCCCGAGTCGGAGGAGGACGTGCGCGCGTTGATCGCGTTTGCGGCGCACCACGGCGTCGGTGTCGTCCCGCGTACGGCCGGAACGTCGCTTGCGGGCCAGGTGGTTGGCTCGGGTCTGGTGGTCGACGTGGGCCGACACCTTAATCGAATTCTCTCGCTGGATCCCCAGCGTCGCCGGGTCCGCGTTCAACCAGGCGTGGTGCGAAACGAACTCAACCTCGCGCTCCTGCCGTACGGGCTTCATTTCACCCCGGAAACCTCGACGGCCAACCGCGCCATGATCGGCGGCATGGTCGGCAACAATTCCTGCGGAGCAAACTCCATCGTTTACGGGACCACCCGGGAGCACCTGGTCTCCGTCCGCGGTTATCTCAGCGATGGATCCGAGGTCACGTTCGCTGCCCTCACTCCGCTTGAGTTTGAAGCCAAGTGCGCCGCGTCGGACTCGCTGGAAACCCGCATCTACCGGTTCATCCGCGACCTGCTCACGGACCCGCATCAACGCCAGTTGATCCGAGACCACTTTCCCAAGCCGACGGTCACTCGTCGAAACACCGGTTACGCCCTCGACCAACTTATGGAGTGCGTCGTCTTCGATCCGACTTCGGACAAACCTTTCAACCTCTGCCGGCTCATCGCCGGATCCGAAGGCACGTTGTTCTTTGGCCTCGAGTTCGAGCTCAATTGCGAACCGCTCCCGCCTCCGGGCGCATTGATCTGCGCTCACTTCGCCAGCCTCCAGGACGCCCTGAGGGCGACGCTCCTCGCCATGCGTCTCCGGCCGTTCGGCTGCGAATTGATCGACCGCCACATTCTTGAATGCACCAAGGTCAATCTCGAGCACGCGAAAAACCGCTTCTTTGTCGTGGGTGATCCAGCGGCCGTGCTGGTCGTCGAGTTTCGCCACACCGACCGCGCCCGGATCGAATCCGACGCCCAGGAATTCGAGGCCGCGTGCCGCGCCGCCGGCCTGGGCTACGCCTTCCCGATGCTCTGGGGCAACGATTGCAACCGTGTCTGGGACCTGCGTCGCGCGGGCCAGGGCCTGATGAACAATGTCCGGGGCGATGCCAAACCACGCGAGGTCGTCGAGGACACCGCCGTGGCCGTCGAGGACCTGCCGGCGTACATCGCCGAATTTGACGCCCTGATGAAGGACAAATACGGGATCAACTGTGTCTATTATGCCCACGCCGGTGCCGGCGAACTGCACACCCGGCCGCTCTTCGATCTGAAGACGAAACAAGGCCTGGCGATGTTCCGCGGCATCGCCACGGATGTCGCCGCCTTGGTGAAGAAATATCGGGGATCCCTCTCCGGCGAACACGGCGACGGCCGGCTCCGCGGGGAGTTCATCCGCTTCATGGTGGGTGACGCCTGCTACGCCATGATGCGGCAGGTGAAGGAGACGTTCGATCCTCACGGGGTGCTCAACCCAGGGAAGATCATCGACACGCCACCCATGGACAGCCATCTCCGCCACGGCGCCGATCTCCCGGATCCCGCGTACGAGACGCTGTTCGACTTCAGCGCCACCCAGGGCGTCCTTCGAGCGGCCGAGGCCTGCACCGGCGTCGGCGAGTGCCGAAAGTCCCATCTCATGGGAGGCACCATGTGCCCGAGCTACATGGCCACCCGGAATGAGAACGATTCAACGCGGGCCCGGGCCAACATGCTCCGCCAGGTGCTGACCCACCCGAAGAATGTCGCGCATCCGTGGGACAGTGAGGAGATCAAAGGTGTGATGGACCTCTGCCTTTCCTGCAAAGGCTGCAAATCGGAGTGCCCCTCCAATGTCGACGTCGCCCGTCTCAAAGCGGAGTGGCTCCAGCACTACCAGGATATCCATGGCGTTCCCCTGCGATCCCGCCTGATCGCCCGGTTCACCACCTCCATGCGTTTCGCCACTCTCGCGCCGCGTCTGCACAACTGGCTCGTCGGTTCCCCCATGACGTCCCGCTGGATCAAGCGCTTCGCCGGCTTCGCCGAAAAGCGCAGTCTCCCTCACCTGCCTGGCACCACTCTCGCGGCCTGGCAACGCCGGCGTTCGTCGCGCAGGGTTGCCTCGCGCTCCGGTTCCCGCGGCAAGGTTCATCTTTTCTGCGACGAATTTACCAACACCTACGACGCCCTCATTGGCATCAAGGCCGTGGAGTTGCTCGAACGGCTTGGCTACGAGGTGGTGTTTCCGCGCCATGTCGAGAGTGGTCGAGCCCACTTTTCCAAGGGACTCGTGCGGGACGCACGGGCGCTGGCCATCCGCAATGTTGAATCGCTCCGGGCCGTGATCACCGACGATGCGCCGCTGGTCGGCATTGAGCCGTCGGCAATCCTCGGCTTTCGCGACGAGTATCCCGATCTCATGCCGGAGCCGCTCAAGGACGCCGCTCGCGTGCTCGCCGGCAGGGCGCTCCTGATCGACGAGTTTTTCGCCCGCGAGGCCGCCGCCGGCCGCATCCGGCCGGAATCCTTCACGATCGAGTCCCGCTCGATCCTGCTCCACGGTCATTGTCACCAGAAAGCGCTGTCCTCCCTCCAGCCCACGATCGCGATGTTGCAATTGCCCCTCCACTACGCCGTTCAGGACCTCCGTTCGGGCTGCTGTGGCATGGCCGGATCGTTCGGCTACGAGGCGGAGCACTTCACCGTATCCCAGCAGATCGGCGAACTGGTGTTGTTTCCCGCCGTGCGGGCGGCGCCGGCCACGACCCTGATCGCCGCGCCGGGCACCAGTTGCCGCCATCAGATCAAGGACGGCACCGGGCGGATCGCCCTCCATCCCGTCGAGATCCTGCACGACGCCCTCGCCCAGACACCACGTCACAAATGATTGCCGATGGCTCAGATGGAGGCACGCCCCCGATCCCCCCCCCGCTGTCTCCACCGCCGCCCATGAATGAAATCCGTCCACTCTCCTCCCCGCGCCGCCGTTTCCTTCGCCAGTCCGCGCTGCTCGCCAGCCTGGCGCTCGCCGGCCGGAGTCCGCTGTCCGCCGCGAGCACCGGACCCGCGGCGCCCGCTGCTCCCGCGCACCCAGGACGTCCCTTGGACGAGATCATCACCTTGGAAGACGCCGAGAGGTTCGCCCGCGAGCTCACGCCCCGGACGTTTTTCGACTTCGTCCAGGGAGGTGCCGGCGATGAGTTTACCCTGCGCTGGAACCATGAACGCTATCAGGAAATCCGGCTTCGCCCGCGCGTGCTGAACGAACTCGGCCGCCTGGATACAAACGTCGAGCTGTTCGGATGCGCCATGCCCAGTCCGATCCTCTTCGCACCCACCTCCTCCAATCGCATACTTCATCCCGAGGGCGAACTTGCGGTCGCCCGTGGAGCCAGTCTCACCGGGACCACCTACGTCCTCAGCACGCTTTCAAACACGCCGGTGGAGGAGGTTGCGCAGGCGACACGCAGTCCGCTGTGGTTTCAGATCTATTTGCAGGTCGACCTGGAACTGACCAAGGATTTGATGCGCCGAGCGGAGGCGGCGGGTGCCCGCGTGCACTGCTTGACCGTGGACAGTCCCGTGCCTGGAGCCCGGAGCCGGGAAGAACGCGCCCGTTTTCGTCTGCCGCCAGGATTGGATTTGCCCCATGTGGTCAAACGCCGGGAACCGGGTTTGTTCACCCTCGACCAGGTGGTGCCCATCCGCTTTGTCTGGTCGGACGTCGAGGCCCTGATCGCCCACGCGCGGGTGCCGGTGATCCTGAAAGGAATCATGACCCCGGCGGACGCGCTGATCGCGCTCAAGGTGGGTGCCGGTGGCATTCTTGTATCGAATCATGGCGGACGGGCGCTCGACACCGTGCCAGCCACCATCGAGGTCCTCCCGGAGATTGCGGAAGCGGTCGCGGGACGCGTGCCGGTCCTGGTCGATGGAGGCATCCGCCGCGGAACCGATGTGGTCAAGGCGCTTGCCTTGGGCGCGCAAGCCGTGCTGATCGGCCGGCCGTATTTGCACGGCCTGGCGGTGGGAGGCGCCGAAGGGGTGGCACACATCCAGCGAATCCTCCTCCGCGAGCTTCGCATGGCGCTCGCACTCCTGGGCTGCCGGGATCTGTCGGCGATCACACCCGACGTGATCTGGCGAATGTGAATCATCTGCCCGCATCGAACCGGCTTTTCGTGTCAGAACACGGTGCTATTGGGCCTTGCCCGCGTAGCGGAACACGGAACGTGTTTCGTCCGTCGAACTGCGATGGCCGACCGCTCCTCACTGGCGGTCCTTCGTCAAGCCCGCCTGCTTGGCACCACATCTGGGTTCGACAACCCTCGCCTAGCCCAAGTTCGTTTTTTCGATATGTAAGGTCCTTTTAATCAACGGGCTGACTTTTTAGGCACTACAAAGCCGTC
>ENA-ORBV01010291-ORBV01010291.1-microbial-mat-metagenome-genome-assembly--contig:-NODE-10291-length-15025-cov-3.750602_pt1 | contig 15025 bp, 12 predicted proteins | sample MGYA00237777_ERZ505514 | MGnify/ENA primary metagenome ERZ505514 (study PRJEB26160, sample SAMN06269048) | microbial mat metagenome | isolation source: Oligotrophic lake microbial mat | place... | reverse complement strand
TCGTCAGCATTTGCCCTCACCCTAAATCCCTCTCCCAAGAGGGGAGAGGGACTTCAATCCGGCTCCCCTTCTCCCTTTTTGGGAGAAGGGGTTGGGGGATGAGGGCAGGCTATCTCAAAACTGTCCGAAGTATTGCTATTAGCAATTCTTGATTGGCTCAACGATCAAAGCATCGGCTTCATCTTTGCGTAGACTCAAGCGCAACCCGCGCACTTCAATTTCTGTGGGATCGCCGAGCGGCGCGTGGCGTTTGACCGTCAGTGCGGTGCCCGGAGTTAGCCCCATGGCCAGCAGTTTGCGCTTATAGTCGCGGGCGGTAGGTTCATAGCCCACAACTGTCCAGGTCGAGCCAATCGGCACATTTCGCAGTTTCAAGGTAGGAGCAATGGCGGCGGCTGGCTCCGGCGCTATTTTGGCTGGCGGATGACTGGAGCGCGATCGCCCTTGTTCCATGGGTTCTATCGCATCCACCACCTGAATTTGCTGAGCCATTTCGGCTCCTAAGCCCAGCCGTTGGTCTTGCAATGCCACAATGACCGACCCGTTTGGGGTGCAGCTCACCACCTGCAACACCACACCGGGCATCAATCCCATTGCCATCAGGCGAGCATTGGCATCGCCATTTAAAGCCACAATCCGGACGCGATCGCCTACCGTTACGGTCGCTAACGTTGCGATCGCCCGTTTAGTGACAGCCCCATCGACTAGCTCAGTTCCAGTGATTCCCGACCCAGTGATTCCGGGTCCAGTATTCTCGCTCATATCATCTTGACCATAATTCGGGGACTCGCCCAGGTAGACGAATGAGTGCCAGGTGTTTTGCCTGTGGTTGGGGATGGCACGATCAATCAATTTATCTCCACCCTTCATTCTTCCTCACTTGAGACTTATTTTCAATAAGTACCATTTAAAACTCCACATTTAAAGCAAACTTTACTAACTCTTAAGAGGAATCGCTGCTTTGGCTCTGACCCTATGCGAAGTTGACCAAAAGGTTCACCACCATAGCCTTCCGTGAGTTAGCATGGTCTGTTACCTGACTCAGCTCTGTAGGGATAGATGCTTTAAAGCAGTAAAAATTGGGCTATATCGTCTAGGTTTCTATAGAATCTTTCTCAACTATCTTAGCCTTGAGGAGGCGATTTGAGATTAGATGAACGAGTGCTGCTTGCTTCAGCAGAGACCATCGCCGTAGACAAGCGAATGCGATCGCCCCCCTGACGGCCAATCTGAGAAACGATACAACCTGTAGAGACGCGATTAATCGCGTCTCTACTAATTTTTGCTCAGGTTTTGATTGCGTATCACGGTCAAGATTCTACGTTGGCGATCGCCACTAGTCGAGATCGCATAGGAAAAATCTCTGCCGTCATGGATGCCGTGGCAATTCTACTGGCCTTGGTCAATTTAGGGCTTGTCTGTGCATTGCATGCACTGGTTGCAATGATGTGGCTCATTCCCGATCGCCGGATTGAGAACACATTAACTTTGTAAGTAGGTAGGGAATATTTTAACCGTCTCGTTGGATTTTTTTGAAAAGTGCACAGCGCGCACTTTTCAAAAAATCTAACGATATCTGTCATGGAGTTGAGGGCTGAGTTTGTAGCAGCTAATCAGACGCGATCGCCTTTGATTAACCCAATTAACCTTGCTCTCTACGCCCTCGACCTATGGTGGAACGCCTGCGGGTACTGGTTTTAACAGTGCCAGCCCCTTCTCCTCTGGAGGTTTGTTTCGTGGCTGTGCCCGTAGCAGTTGCTGCCCTTCTGCCGCGTTTGGGCGGTTCTGAATCGACTGGAACATCCAGCGCAATCGTCGCTGGTTTTGCGGTCGCCTTGGCGGCGGTTTTGGTACTAGTGGCTGTCTTTCTGCCGCGCTTCGGTGGCTCTGATGCAGTGGGTTCCTCAGATTCATCCAGTTCAGAGGTGGCATCTACCGCATCTGAACTAGCTTCAGCCTTGGCCTTGCGGGGTTGCTTAGCGCGCCTGGGTGCATCGCTAGGTTTGACCTGGGCTAGATAGCTTTTCAATGTGGATGAGCTAATCTGTAACCCTTGCCCTTTAAGGACTTCTGAGATCTCTGCATGGCTATAGCCACGGTTCAAGGCAGCGGTGATCTTCTCATACATCTCAGCGATCGCTTCTTTCAGCGACAGTTCATCTTTTGGCTTAGGTGGTAATTCCTGAAGCATTTCAGATACCTTCTCTAGCTGATCTTTAGAGACAGGTTTTGGGCTTTGTCGTGTGATCATGTGTGTTGATGTTATTAAACTCATCTTATATATAGTATGCGCCCTCGATCAATTCGGAACGTTATTTTTTGAAATAATTGCTTGTTTATCCGGTTGTTTTTGTCGAGATTGAGTGAATTGTTCCCCCAATTGCTCAAAATGATGAAAGTGAGCCAGGGTTTCTCAAGCAAACTCATTCTGCTTGAGACTTGTTTTTCTGCTGTTCTTTACTTTCTCCCAGCTTGAATTCAGCGATTAGGCTGAGGGCTTGCTTAAACCTAAACGATTCCTTTTTCTGATTCAACGTCCTTGGTCAAGGCACTTTTGAGAGGATGAATCGGTTCCTTGCTGTCACAGAAAACGATTCATCGGAGGTTGATTCACGCTATCCAGCTAGATTGAGCTACTTACAGCTACTGATAGTAGATCGGCGTAGTGCCATGTCTACCTTTATATATCGATTCAGTAAATTCTCCTAACGTAGACCAGTCCGGAGGTTCAGGCATCTTTTTGATAGGAATCCATGACAAATGGGAATGATGAAAGCAACGAGCTAATAGACGGATAGCCACCATGCCTCTCCAACTGTAGAGGTGGCTAGGTTAGCCTTCTATGTGCAAGCTGCCGATGGCTCTGTCGTTGGCAGCCTCAAGTTTCACCCACGACTCATCTTTGGATGATGTGTTCTAGCTGGCCTAGGGCTAGCTGCTGCGTGGGTTTTCCCCTCTAAAACTCTATTTCTTATTGAGGAATGTTCACTATGTTATCTCAAGCGTCTACGAAGTTCCTAGTATTTATTGATCCAGCCGTTGATGACTATCAAAGTCTGGTCAAAGGAGTTGTTGCAAATACTGAAGTAATTGTGCTCGATTCGCAGCGCGATGGTGTGGAGCAAATTACTGAAGCTCTGCGCGATCGCCCCACTCCAGAATCCATCCACATTGTTTCTCACGGTTCTCCCGGAGCGCTCTATCTTGGCAACAGCCAGCTGAACCTTCGCAATCTGGCTCATTACGCTGATGATTTGGCAGGTTGGGCTGCACCGCAACTGCTGCTATATGGCTGTAACGTTGCCGCTGGCGATGCTGGCTCCGAGTTTATCGAAACGCTGTCTACCCTAACAGGTGCGGCGATCGCAGCCTCTACTAGCCCAATCGGCAATGCTGCTTTGGGTGGAAACTGGCAGCTTGATGTCACCACTCACAACGTTCCCGTTGCTTTGGCGTTTAACCAAAGCGTTGAAGCATGGCAGGGCATCTTACCTGCAACCATTAACCCTACTGGCGGCAACCTCGCCAACGGGTCTGATGGCTTGCGCGTTATCCTGACAAACGACGGTTCGTTCCAAATCTTTTATAAGAATAGTAAGCAGGTATTTGGCACAAACGCTAGTACTACGGCCATTGGAATTGGCGGTGCAACCGTAGGCTCTAGCTATGGAAGTTTTAATCGAACCTGGGACAATCTCAGCCAAACTGCCGTAACGGGTGCTGGCTCTCAAGCCGATCCCTTTGCCGTCACAACGAGACTGTTCGACGACATCGACAACGACAATATTTACGATGTTGGGGTTGAGACACAGCTTGACTACACCGTCTCCTATGTGTCGGGCAATCCCTACTTGGCTCAAACCTTCCGAATCACCGCTCCCACCAACAATACTCAAGTCTTCAAGCTATATCAAGGGATGGATACCCTGCTTGCTGGAGGAGACGCTGGCCCTGCCTATGGCTTAAACAGTTCCGGAACGGTAATTACCGGCACCACAGACACCCCTGTTTTGATTGGAACGGTCAAAAACTTGGGTCAGCCAACCGAAAGCTTTCTATCCTATGTGCAGTCGGGGCGTGCTTGGGATTCTTGGTCTTCAGGAGGATTCAGCACCCAGTTTGGCCAAGTCAACAATGGCGGCAACCTGATTAAGACCTACGATACAAATGCCAGCACTGACAATGGCATTGGGGTTCAATACAACTTGGGAGTTGCAACGGGCGTTGTGACCATCCGCAACCTGTTGACGTTTAATGCCAACACAGCGATTGGTCTAGCCACTAACAATACGCCAACCACCACAGGCACCACCCAGACGCTGACCTATGCGCCCAATGGTGCAGCCGTCGATTTTGCTGCCATGATGGTGACCGATCCAGACGCGACAGATACGATCACGGCATCGTTTACCCTCAGCAATAGCAGTGCTGGCAGCCTTGCTAGTAGTGCAGGCGGCACCTACAACGCAGTTACGGGTATCTGGTCGATTAGTGGAACGACCACTCTAGTCAATGCTGCTCTCGATGTGTTGCAATTCACTCCCGCATCGGGCTTCTCACAAACTGCCAGCATTGCAGCTCGCATCTCTGACGGCATCGATATTATCGATACCACTATTCCTCTGCAAGCTAATGGCAATACAACTGCTCCTGCTGTACCTAGCACTGGTCAATTAGATGTAGCCAGTGACAGCGGTAATTCTAATAACGATCGCCTCACCAATGACACCACTCCTACCTTTACAGGTACCAATCAACCCGGCAACACGGTCGAACTGTTTGCAGGTAGCGTTTCATTGGGTACAGCCCTAGTCAATGCCGCAGGCCGATGGAGTCTTACTCCTACCTCTGTATTGGCAGACGGCACCTACCAAATTACCCTCAGAGCCATCAGCCCAGCGGGTTTTGTCAGTGCGTCTTCTCCAGCCGTTCCTCTGACCATTGACACCCGACCTGCTACAGCGGCCATCCTCGAAATCGACCAACCTTTGCGTGACAGTGGTGCCAATACCCTGACCTTGCGGTTTAGCGAAGCGGTCAGAAACGCTGACCCGTCCGATCTAGCCCTGACTTTAAATGGTCAGGCGGTTCCTCTAGTGGGTGCAACGCTGACTACCACTGATAACATCACCTGGACGCTGGGCAACATTCCTGGCTTGACCCAAGCTTCAGGTAATTATCAAATTGGCCTCAAAGCAGGAAACGATATTACTGATTTGGCCGGGAACGCCCTAGCCATCGGTAATACTGAAAGCTGGCTGACGGGTTACACATCCGATGCCAAGCCAAGCCTTGGCTTCACGACTGGTAAGAAAGGGCTGAAAGTCCGTGATGGTGGTGGCGGCAATGTCCTTAAGGGCAAAGGCGGTAAAGACTCGTTCAATGGCGGTGGCGGTAACGATCGCCTCTTGGGTCGTGGCGGCAGCGACAAACTCAAGGGTGGTGCTGGCAAAGATCGCTTGGGTGGCGGTGGCGATAACGATCAGCTATTTGGCGGCGGCGGTGCTGATCGTCTCAAAGGCAAAAAGCAAAAAGATAGATTGGTCGGCGGCGCTGGCAACGATGTCTTGATTGGTGGTGGTGGTAATGATGTGCTGGTTGGCGGCAAGGGGAGAGATCTTCTCACAGGCAGCAACGGCAACGATAGCTTCACCTTCAATACCTTAAAAGAAGCAGGCGATCGCATCACTGACTTTAACAGCACCAACGACCTGATTGATGTGCGCGGCATCTTTAAGGCTCCCCAGTTTGGTGGCGATAACCGCTTTGCGCAATACCATCAGTTCATTCAGCTTGTGCAAGTCGGTGCCAATACCGAAGTCAAGGTTGATACGGATGGAAAAGGGGCGGGCACTGCGTTTACGACCCTAATGACGCTGCAAAATGTAACGGTTGGTAGCGTGAAGTCCACTAACTTTGTCGTGGGATAGGTGTAGTGGGATAGGTCATGCCTGCTCGTGGCTCTAGCTGCGATGGTATAGCGGTATGGAGTTGAGAGTCTGCCTCTGGGAAGGCTCTCAATCCAACCACGGATCCGATCTCCTGCCCGCTTAGGAATTGCGATCAAATAGTGTTTGCCTGGTGGGGTGCATTAACTATGCACCCCATTCTTATTGCCCCTGCTTGGGGGGAAACTGGGGAAACTTTTCTAGCGGCAGATGCAGATAACCCGTTCTTCATCTATCCTCAGAGAGGATCGGGTCATCAAGGATTGCGATTAATTGAGGTGGCTTTGTGCAACTCCCGATCTGTGTGAGGTAAATGGTAGATTTTCGGTCTGTAGATGCCACCTATCAAGCTGCTGCGGGGGCGATCGCCGCCGAACTGGCTGTTGGCGCGGTCGATGCAGCGTTGGTGTCAGATCTGCCCTGCCTGGAGCTGCCCTGCCTGGAGCCGACCAAGCCTAAATCACGAGCACCGACGGTGCTGCTGCATGCGTCTAAGGACGAGATTCGCGGCAGTTTGAACGCCTCCACATTGGATGGGGTGTTTGCCAGTATATTTTCCAATGTGACGGACGGTGTCCTGTTAACTAATTTTTTGCTAGAACTGGGTGCCACCCCAACGGAGATTGGGCTGCTGGCATCTATTCCGATGTTGGCCAACCTGATGCAGCCGCTGGGGGCATATCTATCAGAGCGCACCACCAGCCGTCATTATTATTGTCTGTGGGTTTATAGCATTGCGCGATCGCTGTGGGTGGGGCTAGCGATCGCCATTTTCGCAGTCGGCAGCCGCCATGCTGCCCCCATCTCCTTGATTAGCCTGACGCTGGGTATTGTGTTTCTCAGCCACTTTTTAGGGGCGATCGGCAGTGCGCCGTGGCTGAGTTGGATGGCTGCCTTGGTGCCCCGCGCCCTACGCGGAAGCTACTTTGGCTTACGCAACAGTGCGGCCACCCTCACCAACTTGATCTCGGTGCCGTGCATGGGGTTGGTTATATCTAGATGGCAGGGGGGAGCTATTCAGGGGTTTGGCTTGGTGCTAGTTTTGGGCATTGGGGCTGGGTTAATTAGCCTGTGGTTCCAGAACTTCATGATAGATGTGAATCCTCAGGCTAGGCAACGCCTCCTAGCTCCACCCTGCGCCCCTCATTGCCCGTCCAACTCCGAGCTTGATCGGGCTGAAGACGACTTAGATCCTATTGTTGGGTGGCAACCGCCGCTACAGCCAAGTTTTTGGCAAGATGCCAATTTTCTCAAGTTTCTACTCTATTTCAGCTGCTGGACTTTCTCGGTAAACCTCAGCGCTCCGTTTTTCAACGTTTATATGCTGAACGATCTAGCGCTTGATTTGAACCAGGTCACGGTTTATAACAGCTTATCTGCCGGGGCAAATCTGTTGCTGCTGCTGGTTTGGGGGAAACTAGCCGACCGGGTTGGCAATCGTCCTGTTTTGCTGGGTGTGGGGATTGTATTTGCTGTGTTTCCCCTGCTATGGCTCACGACGGGCGCTAACTCGATCTCGATTTGGGTTTGGCTGCCGCTGCTGCATGTGATTGCGGGCGCAACAGCCGCCGCTATCGACCTCTGCGCTAACAACTTGCAGCTCAGCATTGCCCCCGATCACAACCAATCGACTTATTTCGGGGTAGTGGCCGCCTTTGCCGGGGTCAGCGGTGCGCTGGGCACAACGGCGGGCGGTTTTTTGGCGCAGTTTGGCTATGGCGGGCTCCTCGGTCTGTTTGCTCTGTCTAGCGTGCTGCGGCTAGGAGCGTTGTTGCCCTTAGTTTTTGTGCATGAACGCCAAACGCCGTAGTTATGCTCTAGCAATGCTGGCTATTATTCGACGCATCAAGTCAGAACGAGACTTTCGTCTAATTTTGAACAAGGGGCTTAAGCCCCTTGTCTAGAGAGCCTGTAATAGTGGTTACACTTCCGCTGCCAAGTGCTAGTTGCATCATGCTGGATCCAGGCTATCTACTCTGCTGGCGGTCAACCAGGATGGAATCGAGGTAAAATCTTCTTTGATACGGCTTTGCCTTGCTTACTGAGACTGAATCCTGTGGAACTTGATCCAAACCTCCCGATTGAACACCAGAACGTCCCGGCTGCGCATCAAGGGCTGCACGGTTTTTTGTACGCGTCAGATGAGGAACATAGCGCAGCGGCGGCTCCCGTTGTGCTGGACTGTGATGGCCTTGACGCTATGTCAGTCGAGGAGTGGCGATCGCTCACCACTCAGGTGAAGGTAGCTGGCGTCTATGCCGTGTTGAATGGCGATCGCCAAACCCAGTACATTGGCTACTCGCGCGATGTGCGGCAGTCGCTGGACAGCCACTTAGCTCAACATGGAGCCGATATTTGTGCGTTAATTCGAGTTCAAACCTTTAAGTTTCCTAAACGTCAGGAGATGGAAGCCTTGCGCGATCAGTGGCTTGCAGCTCTAGATGACCTGCCATCTGGCAATCAAGCGGCCACAGAAACATGGGCTAGTACCATTGGTGAAGCGGCTCGGACAACGATGTCGCAGGCCGAACGCAATGCCTATGAGGAGAAAAAACTCAAATTGCGTAAAGCAATGGCAGATAGCAGATTGCTCGACGAATTAGAGCAAAGAGACCCGCACGACAGCCTAGATGCTGAGCGCCACCGAAAATTAGAAGCGGCGGTCAAAAATGACGACTGGAGCGGGGTAATTGAGTCCTGAGAGGCTTTGAAGAAATGCCTCAATTCGTCGTTCCCACGCTGGCGGGAATCCAGTGTTTAGGGCTGGGGCGGATTCCCATCTTTGCGGGAATGACAGATCAGGGCATGCTTGACCTGTCTGCTTGATTCATTAAGACGCGTTAGAAATCTGGTGCCCTGCGGCCACAATCAGCTGTTTGAATGTTTCTTCGGATGCTTGTGACGTAATCGTGACCGTTTTCGCTTCTAAATCAACTTTGATGGTTGCATCGGGTTGCGACGTGTAAATAGTTTCTTCTAACGATTTAACGGAGGCAAGGCTATCTAAGGTTGGGACGTGTAATTGAAGTGCCATGTGCTTTAAAAAGTGAGAGCTAAAGAGTAAGAGCCAAAGCAATTATCTAACTGATTTCTCCCTTTTACATGCAGCTATAGATAGAGCTTTAAGCTCTTCTTTTGGTCTAGCTTCTTCACGTCAGCGATCGCAACTAGAGAGCCAAACACCCGGCTTTTCATGTTGTCTGTCTCATTTGCTTGCCGATAACGAGAGCTGGTTGTCCGAATAAATTGTCCTAAAGCGGGGATTAACTAGTCCTTGGGTTCTATGTCTTGCGAAAGAGTATTAGCCCAAAATCTATGTACTTTAACGGTTGAGCTTCAGATACGAAGAAATGTATACTGCACTGCATCGTTGTCTGCAATACATTACGCTATGGAATTCATTAACTACAGACGTCCCCATCGGGCGGTGCTCCGCTGTAAGGCTAAAATGCAGCTGCTGCAAATCTTCGACAATCGCTCAGATTGGCTGGAACCCGATGACACCTTACTCAAAGAACTGACAACAGCCTTATTTCATTCACCCTACTATCAGACTCTCTATCAACACTGCGAGTCCCCACAGGCTGTTAGCCAAGCCGATGCCATGTTGATCGCTGAATTAGTACACACTTATCACCGAATCGCAGAGCATAAACTGAGTCCAGTTGTTCAGCGGTTAAACGCTTTGCTGTAGCAGTTGCTAGGCAGGCTAACGTTCGATGCCCCAAGCCCCAATTGAAGCGGCTAATGAATACTTGGGGTGTCGAACTTTAAAGCGGCTGTCATCTGCAAAAACCTCGACTGATAATGCTCACATCACTTGCAGCATTGGCACCTTGAAGCACGCTGGGGATGAGGAGGTATTTTGTAACGTTCCCAATACCTTGAGGCGATAAATTCCTGCTTCTGGTAGGCTAATTTTTGGAAATAGCGCGGTGTATGTTGATGCATCGGGGCTGGAGATAGTGTAGACAATATCTCCTAAACAGGTTTTTAGCTGCGTTGACAGATTATAGGCAAAACATTGAACCCGATAGCCTGACGGGGGGGCTACCATGTTAGCGGTTGAGCTTCCTATGGTGAGCGATACTTCTAACGTAAATGGTTCACCTAAGGTGATCGCATTAGGGAAAAGCGGATGAAACTGATCAGCTACCATGACAGCATGATTTTTTAGAGCGCGGCTGAGGCGGAGTTGAGTAATTTCTAAGCTCCATGTTGCTTCTAAAGCATCATCAGCTATGGTCTTCGGTTGGGTTAAGTTGAGTTGATTTAATATCCACTGAGGCACTGTTGCCGCATTTGCCTCTGGGTAAATTGCAGCTGTTCCGGCTTCTACATGGTGTATAACAGTCCGCTGTTCTAAATAGTCTGCTTTTTGTTTTGATTGAATTTCTACTGTAAATGAAGCAACTTTTTTCCACTCATCTGATGGTTCTAACGTAGAGCTAATCGGATTTTTTTCGTCTGTTTTTTCTGTTGCCAGCTCAACTGCCAGAGCATTCATTCCTTTTGAGTGCAACAGTCCATTAGCTTTGCGTCCATTAGAATTGAACCTGCCAGCATTAACGATAGAAGCTATGGGTGGTTCTCTTAGTTCTAAAAAACTTTCATATTCTGCTTGCATCATGTCTTGGAATGATCGATAGCGATCGGCTCCTGGCAGCCAATCTCCCAAAAACCAAGCTTCCCACTCGCCGGTCTCTGTCACGACTTGAGGAATCAGCAAATAAATAGCGGCTTCTTTCCGTTGACTAATTTCTAGGGCTGTCTGTAAATATTCAACTCGAATTTTTCTGCAATCTTGCTCATCTCCATACACAAAATAGGCTTCATTTGGAATCGACGGCGGGGCAGAACCGGAATTTGGCGATTCGGCAGCCAAATGTCCTGACTTTGCCAGCAGCGTCTCTAACCAATCTTGACGTCTGACTGTAAACCAGTCAACTTCTTGGGTAGACCACAATCGACTGATGAATGGAGTGGTTTGCCTCCAACCGTTAGTGACCTTTAGAAACGCGCGATAGGAGGGGGGTAATTTTGCCCCTAGTCGAGTCTCGGCCTGCGCAATGTCTGCTTCTGTTGCGCCGGGATAGCCCAACCAACCCGAGGCAATGACGTCTGGGGGTAGTGTATGGCGATCGCTGCCGAGCGACTCCAGTAGTTCCTGACTCCACCGCTTCAGGAAGCTTTCCCAATCGAAGCTACTCATAATTGTCATCCTCAAACGCCTTGGAGTATTGGGACTTTGAAACACCCCGAAGTTGCCTCTGCATTAGCGGCGAGCTGATTCTGTAAGCTAACAAATACCTTCAATCGGTAGATCCCTGCATGGGGTAGCATCAGCTCTGGCAGTAACGCATTGTAGCTAGAATTATTTGCCAAAGGAACGTTTACTATCACTTCTCCTAAGGTGGTAGTTGAAGCCGTAGAAACATCGTAAACAACACATTTCACTTTCCAAGCGATTTGTTCATGCGTATGGGTGTCAGTTAACTCTGTAAACTTGATTGACACCTCTAACGCAAACGATTCATCAGCTTGAACCTCACCAAAAAATAGAGGCTGAGTTTTACTTGCGCTCATGGCTTGCCCAGATTGACAAGGCTGAATCAACTTTAACTGAGTAATTTCTGGTATGACAGAACTCGCTATCTCTGGCTGAGAAACTGTTGTTTTGATCTGATCTAGCATCCAAGGTTGAACTGACTGAGACTCAAAATCTGTCCAGCTTTCAGTAGTGCCAGTTTCAAAATGATAAATTACAGTTCGCTGTTCTAATTTATCTGCCGTTTGTCGAGTTTGATATTCCACCTTAAAAGCAGCAACGGAATTCCAATCTGGAGTAGACGCAGCAGTAAGAGCAGGCGCAGCCGTAAGTTCCGGTTCTGGTAACACGTCGGGTTCGTGAGATGGAGGCTCAGGCTGTTGATGTGTAGCAGTAGCACTCCGGGCTTGAGCAATCCATTCTTCTAACTCGCTGTGAGACGGTAATCGGCCATCTTTCTTCAGCTGAGACTCAAGCTCATGAACTGAAGCTTGCGATAGCTCTGCGATTGTATAGATTCCTAGAGAGTTAAGCCACCGCATTCGACTTGCCCCAATGCCCCGAATAGCGGTCAAGTCGCTAGAGTTGTTATTGTGATCACTCTTAGAGTCTACCTGTGTTGATAATTTCGTCATCCTAATTCCTCTTAATAGGAACCTGGTAGGCGTAGTGGCCTACCAGGTAGCTTAGGTTCCTAGTGGTGACTAGGAGATCGTTGTGCGCAAATTAGTCATACTACCGACTGAGGAAAGAGTTTACTCTTGGCCAGCGGGGTAGACTTGAAGCAGCACTTCTTGGATATACCCATGACCCCAGATTTTGGTAGTACAAGGATTTTCAACTGGACCAATTGTGGCAACGGCACCAATCTCATATAGCCCAGCAGGCATGCTGAGATCAACTGGCCGAGTAGGAGGTGTTTCTACAAGGTAGGTATAAACACCGCTTGTGGTCAGGTAAGTTGCATCTAGGTTCAGTTCTACTGCCCGGATACCAAAACCTTCCAAGCCAAAATCAATCCGGATGCGGGTTCCCAGACACATCAACAGCTCAGTTAGAGGAGTTCTGTTGAACTCTACTTTAACACTAGCAACAAAGTATTCATCTGCTGCCACAATGTATTGAGAGTTGATTGGATCGGCAGGGTTGTTGCCTAAGCCTTTGACGTCCAGATCATAAAGTTTGAACGTTACAGGCCCAACAATAGCACGCGATCGCGTTTCAGTTAGAGTATTCTCATCTGGCTGTCCAGGAACGCCAGTCACTTCTTGACGACCGCGAGATCCCTGTTTTGCCATTGCTTGCATTGCGTTAGACATAATTTCCGTGCCCATTGATGTGTTAGATTTTCTAATTTAGTTATCAGCTTCTATAGCAATAAGGTTCAGGTTGTTGTCCTTTAGCTCATCTATGTTTAGCGTGTAACTGAATTCATCATGGCAACTTTATGAGATAGCGTACAGTACCCAAGCGGGGTACTCTTGCTATTCACTACCTTACTGAGTTGAAAGGATACTGTACAGAGATTTCACCGCGTTGGCACTTGGCTTGTCTGGGAAGGTTCCTTGGAAAAAAGGCTGGGCAACATCTGCTATAGCTGAATGACCAATTGGTTAATCTTTATGATCAAAATCTAGGCTCGCCCGTAATGTTTAGTAATGTTTTACAGAGCAAATTGTCGGTTTTGCGGCGCTGCTTGCAGCTTAGCCTTCAACGGTGAACTAGGTTTGACCGCTCTTAGCCTGAATAAAATTATGCTAGCGATCTCAGGAAAGGTTGAACTTCTATAACAGGAATTGCTTGACGAACCCTTTTCTTCCTACAATAGTGGAGGAATCTAGGTGGACATCTCCAGCGAAGCCGATAACTTAACGAATATAACCGTCTCAGTGGCGGGTATTCTTGTCGCGGTCGTCTCAGTCAGTTTCTAGAACTGTCTCTTCATCCTCTATGTCCGATTCCCACATATATTGCTTCCTGCTTTAGCTCGAAGCCTATCGCTGACATGGCATACCTTCAGGTTAAGAAATGCTGATTCACAAAATCCTTTTGTTTGCTGTAAGGTATTAAACAGCTGTCATTGTTCTTTTGCTTTTGATCAACCTATTTTCAGGTGCTACGGCTTTGCCATGCTTTTGGCACAAACGCGTCATGATGCTTAATCGATCCACCTGAACGGGTAAAGCTTTGCTCTAATGCTGGCTGCGCTTGTTGCTCTTCGGGCTTTTACATCCTTCGGATAGTACAAGTATACTGTGCTACAAATCAGTAGAGATTAAAGATAGCGATAAAAGCTGAATCAGACTGGATCTAAGATTTCAATCCAAAAGTTTGCGGAGTGAGCAATACTCTTGATGTATTACTATTTTTCCCCTGAAAGCTAGGAGAAGCAAAATAGCTTAGATGTTTGTTATGCGTGCCTGAATTTAGCTCAATGTTCTGGAGGTAACTGAATGACTGTTTCAATTTCCAGGATGAACAGCGGTAGCGATGCTCAGATGCGAGGCATTGAGGCATCATTGCAGAACTGCTTGTTTTCTAGAAACTGCGAACATACTGCTTTGTCGGAAGAAGTAATTGAAAACTTGATCGATGGGATATTACTCTTAACTGAACATCAGGAAATTGTTTATGCCAATGACTGTGCTCGCCGAATTTTACGCCAGCTCAACCAAAACAGCCCCTTAACAACTTTGATCCCTCAAGAAGTTTGGCATATTTGCCAAACCTTAGTGGAGAGTCGCCACTTATTTCCTAATCAGTATTGGCTAGTTGAATCAAAAGTGTTCGTCAATAGTTCGGTTGTATTCAATGTAAAAGCAAGATGGACGAGGCTAGAAAGCGTGGAATATCCCTGCTTATTGTTGAGTATTCGTGATCAGTATCAATCCATTAAAGATATTGCGATCGAAGAATCTCAAAAATATGGATTGACGTCCCGCGAACGAGAAGTTTGGCTACTGCATCGGGCTAATTACACCTATAAACAGGTTGCTTCAGAGCTTTTTATTACTCCAAATACCGTCAAAAAGCATATGAAGAATATTTACCTCAAACAACGGGCAATGGTCATTGCTCCAAATAACTGATGAGCAACCATAGACGGAGCGACGTTGTGCTAAAGCCAAACAGCCGAACAGCCTGACGTGACCGCATCACCGAATGGATATAAACGTAGTGAGAGGGAGTTAACCACAGTGATCTGGGGCGATCGCCTGTAAGGTCTGGTGAGGCTGATCTTGCAGCCGTTTGGGTCAGGTTGTTTAATCGTGCAATCGAGCGCCGATATAGCCCTAATTCTTGTAGAGCTTGAGCCTGGTTAATCTGGCTGCGAATATTGCCATCTGAGTCGTTAGCCTGTGTGGATAAAGCCGCCGCCCGTTCCCATGTGGTTAGCCCCACCGATCTATGCAGTTGACGCCGCCCGTTACGGTTCATCACACCCAGCAAAAGTTATCGAAAAATTGGGTCTAAAACCCCGTCCTTCTAGGACGGCTTTCTGTTGGTATTCACCATTCTTGTGCTGAGC
>ENA-ORBV01010290-ORBV01010290.1-microbial-mat-metagenome-genome-assembly--contig:-NODE-10290-length-15026-cov-4.709211_pt1 | contig 15026 bp, 9 predicted proteins | sample MGYA00237777_ERZ505514 | MGnify/ENA primary metagenome ERZ505514 (study PRJEB26160, sample SAMN06269048) | microbial mat metagenome | isolation source: Oligotrophic lake microbial mat | place... | reverse complement strand
TTATCTACCTGTCGTATGATCTGTCGTATGTTTTGTCGTATGTTTTTATCCGACAATTTTTATCCTACAATTTTATCGTACAGTTTTTTAAAAATTGTCGGATAAAAAGATACGACATTTTGATGACGTGTTCGCGTGACTGAAATGTGCGCGCGCGCGAAATCCAGTCGTGACACGATTTTTGGTCCCGTGAGGCACGCCCCTGATCGAACGGGAAGCATTTGTCACGCAGCCTGTGTTGCCATAATTAAATAACGATAGAGGCTTTGCTTTCCTGAGCAATTGAACAGTCGCAGAATATACAGCTCTATAAACTGACAATAAAAATGGATTACGGAGCTGGTAGCTATCAAGGGGGGTACCAAAGTGGGGGCATTGGATCGAAAAGTAAACGACGAGACTATGAACAAGTGTCGACTGCCAGTGGCGGCGTTGCTCCACCGAGCTTTCCCTACAGTCCACCACCACCACCACCACCACGCCACAGCATGCAAACCATGGAAGTCCTGAGTGGACGAGAATACACTAAGGAGTTTGAATCGGGAGAAGGACCCATTTTAAAAAATCGGGGAGCGATTTATGCTGGTATAGGACTCTTGTTGATGATTGTCATTTTGGCGCCCGACAAGGGCGGTTCAGGTGCCTTTGGAGATCCGCCTCAAAATCATACAACGACGTCTGCAGCAGCGACAGCATCGAAACCCTATGAAGCGCACACGACGACAATGGCTCCTGCATCATCCATAAGTTCTGCCGCAACAGCAGCAAAAACAGCAGCACCAACAACCAAATCCACAACCACTTTGGAAGAAAACAAATCAACGCTCGACAACGCCCATAATCACACCCCCAACTTTGTCACTACCTGTGAGCTTTCCACCGCCATACAAACCGATGCCCATAATTTTACCTTTTTGAATGACACCAATATTTGTCTAGCCGAGGTGAGTTTTTGTCGGAAATAGAATGAATTTTGAAAGAATGATTTTTTATTTCAAGTTCCTTGTTGTCCGCGTGCGTGATCTTATTATAATCTGCTCATTATTTCCGCTTTTCTGTTGTAATGTTTGTTCTGCGTGACTGCTACTTCGTATTTTGGTGGCTACCAACAATATTCACAAACGCAATTCTTTCTGCAGCCACTGGCCGATGACAATTATGCCTGTCATTGTTTGAATCCTACCGAACCGAAACGTCCCACTTACAGTCCCGAAGCATGGCCCGCCACTATGAACATGAACATTCAACTCATCAATCAATCTCTGGCGGCGGCTACCAATGCCGTGGTGAATAGTGCCAAGGAAAAGACGGGATGGTTTGGCAAAACGACCACCACTACCAATTCCGAGTCGTCAAGTAGTTATGCCTTGGATGTCGTATTTTTGGGAGATTCCATTACCGAACATTGGAATGGACGGGATATGGGAGAATTTCGAGAAAAAGATCAAAATACGTCTCTCGTCTTTCAAAACCTCTTTCAAAAACAAAAGAATCATTCCGAAATTGAAGGATTGGCCTTGGGCATTGCCGGGGATCGTGTAAGTAAATCCTTGTATGTTAGCGGAGGGCGTTCTCATTATATAGACAATATGTTCATTTTCATTTGTGAAAACACTAAAGACTGACGGACTGTGCTTTGCTACACGTTGCAATTATTACACCGAATGACAAAAATGACAATTTCCATTCAAGTGCCAAAATGTCTTGTATCGACTCCAAAATGGCGAAATGCCTCCTGCATTAAAACCCAAAGTATGGTGGCTCCTCATTGGTACCAATGATTTGGGATCGGACTCGTGCAATGCCAATGCCATCACCGTCGGAAACATCCGCATTGTGGAAGAAATTCGACAGCACCAACCCAACGCTACCATTGTCATCAACTCGCTGTTGCCACGATCCAACGAAGAATTGGCACACAATGCCAACCCCTACTGGAATGTTTTGCGGCAGGTCAATCATCGATTGGAATGTTATGCCAATCATACACCGGGCGTAGAATTCTTTAATGCAACAACGATTTTTGTTTCCCAAGATCCCGCCGAAAAGGGTGACTATTACATCAACAAGACGCTCATGGATGCCCATTATTTACATCCGTCGGGTGAAGGATCATTGCTGTGGGGTCAAGCCATTGTCAAGAAAGTACAAAGCTTGATAGCTGCCTTACCACCTGGAAAGAACTGAATACGATAAAAATGAGGATTGTATCCCAGGGGCAGTATGTGGAGAAAAGACACCAACAACCAACTACTTACCAGCGAGAGCAGTAACGCAATGTACCCATGCTAGTGCTAGACACAATTTTGAAGGAGGACCCCGCCCCATCCGTTCCATCCAATACAAGCATAATTAAGTTACTATGTATTATTAGAAGGTCCAGAGCTATAGAATTTCACTCCGTCATTTGCCTCTGTGATTGGCAAGATAGAGGGGGCTTTTTCTGACGGGATGCATGAAAAAGGCGCACAAATATTACCGCGGCTTTCGTTGATCTACGCCAGCACCACCAGCACCACTGACCAGTAGTTAGGGATTGAACTTTGTCGACAAGTTTCTCCTCCTGTAACGATCCGGCATGTTTTGGACCGTGGTAATTGCTGCAGTCAGTGACCACTATAATACTTATGAAGAATCACGCAGCCCACAGTAACTATTCTTGTTGAGAGCAGTGGCTACTGCCTAGCTAGCAGTAGCCAGTTGTGCCTAATTGTCGTCGCTCATCATACAGAGAAAAGATAGATGACAATCCTGTCAGTCTCATTCATGATTCTTTCCAAAATTTTTAATATATCCTTATTCTTATCATTCATTTTACTATACCCACGTTACTTCAACCCAGTACACGGTTGGGATTGGAGGCGGAACAATTTTCGTGCCAACGGTCAAGAGAGGTGCACAATTGCGCGACCACTCACAGAATACTTGCCGTTTCCTAGTTTATTTGAATTTAATTGATGGACAGAGCGTGCTCCATGCATAGATCCCTGATGGCACGTATAAATTGGCATGTATAAACTATTATATGACAGCGCAGTGTAAAAAGAAAACAAAATAAAAATAAAAATACTCAAGATCCAGAACCACCATGAGCATGAGCACCCATAGGAACTTGTCGTCCTTACCACAAGGTTTGAGCGATCTCAAGATTGATTTGGGAACTGGATGCGATGCCGTCCTGGCACTCTTAGGAGAACAATTGGACAATGGAAATTGCAACAGTATTGTTCGCGTCGACATTGGGTACTTTCAGTCCCACCATCTTGGTGGTGGTGTCGCCTTTCATCGTCCACTGGCACTGCGAGGCGCTGCTGCTGGCCTCAACGAGAATGAACAACTTTCTAATGCCGAGTTAATGTTGGTTTTTCAAGGCATTGTGTGTTGTTTGCCCAACATGAAGACCTTGGTCGTCATGTCGTACTTTCGAGACAATGCAATGACCTTGCCGGCAGGAGCCTTGGAAATGATTTTTCGACGTGCCATACGACTAGAAATTTTATTTTTGCATCAAATTCAATTGCATGGCACTTCCCACGAGTACCAAGAAATGGCAGAATCTCTGACAAAACATACCAGTCTGAAACGAGTCAATCTCCATTGCTGTGGGACGAGTAGTGCGACAGCTACGGCTACTGTCAATGAAACTGAGAATGAAACCACTACTTCTACAGCAGGTGCACCTCCACCAACAACCACCACGACAAGTTTGGATGCCTTGGTATGCGCCTTGGCCACACTGCCCACCATGTATTATCTGTCGCTGGATCAAGTCCCCCTTTCTCAAGTCTCCATGGAAGCGTTATCCAATGCAACCAGCCTGAAAGATTTATCCTTTTACAGCATGCCCGAGATCAAACCATGCTTGCCCATTTTATTGAATGCCCTCTGTGGCGACAAACAAAGTACAAGTGCCAGCGAATCCAGCCGTATGGACAGCCGTGCTCAACTACGAGGCCTACGCATTCGATCCTGTCAATTGGGTCCACAAGAAGGCATGTTAATGAGTCAAATGCTCGAAACCAACTCGTCGCTCGAGAGCTTGGTCTTTTTTGTCGATTCCGAGTGGCAAGGCTATGGGGTACCATTGGCATCGGCATTGGCTCGAAATACATCCTTAAAGCGACTGGAAGTCGGCATTGGCAAAAGTCGCCACAATACGACGGTCCATAATACCACCATTAGCAGCATCCACAGCAATGGGAGTTCTACCGTTACCACGACAAACGTGGCCAACACCATCGTATCTCTGGGTGGTGGCAGCAGCAGTGCACGCGACCGAGCCGAGACTTCCAGCAACACGCATGGCGACGATATGAAGCAAGCCAACCCAGACCACCACAAAAAGGCTGCCTGCGACATTTCCAAGGCATTGAAAGCCAATACGTCGTCCCCATTGCGGCATTTATGTTTGAGCCTGGCGCAAGCAGAGTGCCATGAACTATACAATGCATTTATGGAACCATTTGCCGACATGCTGGAGACCAACTACAGTTTGGAAAGTCTGCTGTTGCAAGGCAACAATACCTATTCCGTCATGAGCCCTCACGTCGCATTCTTGTTGAGTTTGAATCAACGCTCCATCTTGGACCGTCGTCAACTCTTTTCTGATATCATCCAACAAGACAACTCTTCTAAAAGTTTTGGCGCGAAAAAGAAGAATCCATGGATGGAATCGCTGGTACGACACAAGGATGATGTGAACATTATCAACTATTTGCTTTCCAGGAATCCCAATCTTATTGCAGCTGTAGCCACAACTACGCGAGCATAAACCTCATACTAGTTGTACTCTATGTAAAATTTTGTTCTATCGTCCTCCATACTTTTTAGTGCACTACTAGGCTAATTGGCTAACCAGTGCGTTTCTTTAAGAAGATTTGCAGTTGATGAAACTCAACAACCACAAAGCCGTGGATTCGGCGAACAAGTTACCATCGTGAACAGCTCCCTCTGCGGTAAATACTGCGTAAGTAGTGACCCATGCCGATTTCGGTCGTTCCCTGTCTTGATTCCTTATTAAAGGAGCTCACCACCGCTCCACTCCGCGTCGTCCTCGTCGAGGTCAAGATCACATGAGAGCAACCCTCTCAATTCTTTCCTGTCTGTCAACAGCCCCTCTTGCAATTCCTTATTTTCATATGCATTTGACCCCCACCAAGTCCATTGGGGACCCCAAGAGGCGTATCTCTGATCATACACGTTTGTGTTGTTTATCTTGCGAGTACCTTGGTTGTTATTGGCAGCCATCATATCCTCGCGACTGCAGTAATGCACGACAAACCGCTTCATACAATCGACAAAATCCTCCATGGAAAGAGTGCTGGTCTGTCGTTTGGCCTTGAGAAAGTGTTCCAAGTCGCGATCCTCCAAGATGCGTTCAAACTGTGTAAAATAATCTGCGGCGGCAAAACCCAATTCTCCACCGGTTTGACAAAAGTACTCAATGCATTGAAGGACCGTTTCCAAGTCGGCGGCACCGCCAACAGGAATTTTGTAGACGTGCCTTTGAAACTTTCCATTTGAGAGCACGATTTTTTCCAAGTTTGATTTATTGTCTAAGACAGCCATGATGGTGGCTTTGGATTGTCCTTCTATGCTTTTCACGAGCGCTAAAACACGTAACGAAGATTGATCGTGCATGTGAAACTTCTTGAGAGCTTGTTGGTATTGTTATCTCCGACAAGAACAAAAACGAGATAACAGAAGAATCCACAACAAAATGTTTGCCGTGTTTCTTTTCTTTGGAAACAACAGAAATTATCAGATGAGATGATGACGACTTTCAAATTGAGGCAAAAGAAAGGATCAAATCTTGTTTTGGCGGGGGGCTGCCGGGTCCAAAATTTGATGCCACCATCCAGGGACTCAACTTCCCGCAGAAGGAAGGACGGTGCACGAGCACCCGAGCATGTACAGATTCAAAAGGTATCTTCTTTGGAGGTCTTTTCCCTTCTCACATTTTCCAAAATCTTCGTCTGTTTTTGTCTCTGGATGTCGCTACATCTCGCATCGACAAAGATATCAAGAGCTAGCTAGACAACTCACCACTTCATCTTACATCCACTTTCCTTAACTATAGTACATAAAAAACTCATCCACACAGCATCTGCAGCAAAAAATTATTCAAATAATTCTACCCAAAGTAAATACTATCGTTAAAGATACAGGCAACTATGAAAATGAAACTTTTGAAATTCTTCGCACTAGAAGCCAACCTCTGCATGGCAGCCGCTTGGATGCCTCGCGTTCGGGCCTCCGCCCGTGGTTTCTCACATCTGGCCAAGTCTCACAGTAATGATGATAAGACTACTCGTAACATCAGACGCGATGTCCTTCACGGGTCGGTCGCAGCGGCCTCCTCTATGCTTTTCAACACCAACAGTGCCGTAGCGGAAGGATATGAACCACAGCTGTCTTCTACGGAGAAGCCGAGATCAAAACGACCAAGTGGAAAGGTTGCAGTCATCGGAGCCGGGTGGTGGTCACAAGGATGGCACATACCACAACTGAATCGTAATCCCGACGCCGAGCTTGTTGCTATTGCGCAACATTCCGAACAACCGACATCAAAGTTAGCCAATCTCAAGTCCAGAACAGACTTGTCCCAAGAATACAATGTTCCATGGTATAATGAGATTACAGACGTTTTCGACGACCCATCCATCGGACCCGATTTGGATGGAGTGGTTGTGACGACACCTCACTCGACACATTACGCCATTGGCAAGACACTTTTAGAGGAAGCTCATCGTCGCCGGAAAAATAGAGAAAAGCCATTGAATATATTGATGGAAAAGCCCATGACCGCCAATGTCAAGGAAGCCAAGAAACTGCACGATCTTGTGACTGAATATCACCAACAAGGAGGCAAGGGTTGTTTCTTGGTCAATCATAGTGCCAATTACCGAGAAAAGGCCCAAATCGCCCGCGAGATTGTCGAATCGGGCAAGCTGGGTCGGATCCAACACATGTCGGCCTTTTTTGCTTCGCCGCTCATGGAAATCTTTGATGACCCCGACATGAAAGGTTGGAACGAGCCATCGGGTGACATGCTTGGGAATGGTTTTGCTTGGGGCCAGATTGCGCACATGTTGGGATATATATTCCACGTTTGTCCCGACTTGGAGCCTCAAAAGGTCTTTTGTCAAATGAGCTACGATGACAAGACCGGCGCCGATATTGCTCATGCTGCTACAATCACCTGCACCGACTGCAATGAACAGAATGTTATCTTGTCGCTGTCTGGAACCGCGTTGGTTCCTGGAGGAGAAACCGAAGGTGTGGGCAAGCAAGCTCGCATTCAGATCTATGGTCGAGACGGTGCCTTGCTTTATGCCGGCAACGATAGTCAGTACGAATCGGGACACATGGAACTGCGACGAGTCTCCACTGGCGGCAAAATTGAAAAGCCAGCGGGCGATGGCTTTTATTTTGAAAATACAAAACAAGAGGGCAATGGCCCGGAAAGTTTGCAATCCTTTATTGATGCCTGTAATGGAAAGGAGTATTACGATGGAGCGGGAAGCCTGCTGGGTTTGAAAACGGTCGAGGTGATCAGTGCCATGTACCGCAGCGCCAAGTCATCCAAGCAAGAAGATGTCGAGTATGCTAATACTGGAAAGAGTAGCATTGTGGATGCCTAAGGAAAATTAGAATAGACACAATATATATATTATGATAATTGAATTATTAGACAAATCAGCTCAGAGCAAGTGAGAGTCCATTAGTATGCACGCCAGGGAGCAATTCGGGGCAGTTGGCAAGTGTCACGCCTTTTGCCCGTTATCAAGGTGTGAGAAGAGGTTCTCGAATCTTCTTTTTCGTTTGCGCTTCGCGTCAAAACATGACGGCTCATTTTCTTAAATTCTCAAGAACAATTGAAACCGCGAAGAAAAGCTACACAGCAGCAACAAGAAGCCAGACAAAATTCATGATGGGACGTATCCTTGCCCTTTGTCTCCTCTGCCTGGCAGTAGTCCAACCCAGCTGGGGCTGGTCTAGCCCGCACCACAAAGGACGTGATGTTTCCGTGGGATTTGTTCCCGTGACGGGTGCCGAAGAAATGATGCGTCTGGTTCGTCCTGATGTGTCGCCCTCGACGATCCAAAAACACGACCCCAAAGTCCTCTTGAAAGACCAGTACATTGTGGAAAAGAAGAGCCCCAAAGAATTAAAGGCGGAATACGATGAAATGCTCCGTCGAGTCATTGAAGAACAATCCAATTGGGGTGGTGTAGATGTCATGCAGGCACACCCCAAACACAAGCGATTGGTTCGGGCAACTCCAGCACCCAAGGGCCATCATGTCTGGAAAGTTGTCCAGTGTGATGCGACGATTGCCGACGATGACGGGCACGATATGCTTCTTCCTTAAAGACCCTTTGGTCCAAGATCCTTTGGTCCACTTACAAAAAAAGAGTAGTCGACCGTTCATGCAACGAACGAACTGCGGCACACACAGCTCTAGAGAAAGCTTTGCAAAGGAAGGCAGGTGGTCGCTGGGAATTCAAGACAGATTCACTCCCAAAATTTTACCATTACAGCACAAGAAACAAACGAAAAAGGCTGGTCGGATCACACTAAGTTTTATGCATACATCGTCGTGTCTGCCTCCTGGTTCTGCAATACATTTATTTATACGGCATAATTTTCTATCTTACACGAAGCATATAGAAGTAAGGTAGAAGTACAAACAAAATAACTACACAGCTCTTGTGTGTCTTTAATACGACTAATAGGCCACTACAAACGTCGAACGACCAAGGTTGTTTCACTCCGCACGATGTTTAACTAGAATCCGAGTTGTCGTCGTCATCCGAATCCGAGTAATAGTTGGCAGCATGGTGGCTCGAATCCTCCTTCTTGGCGCTCGGAGCCGAAGCCGCAGGGGCTTTGCCATCTTGTGCATCCAATGCAGCGCGTTCGCTCTTTGCTTCTGCCTCGCACTCGAGTGCCATAATCACAGCATCCTCGATCAGTTGTGGATCACGGCATTTGTCTTGAATGGTGCCAACAATGGCAGCCATTCTCTTCTGTGCCGCTAGTCGGGCCTCCGCTTCTGCAATATAGTATGACTGTTTTTCCTTCAAATCATCCTTCAATGACTCCAGCTTCTTTTTATACTCTTGGACGTTGTTGATGAGCTTGGAGTTCTTCACGTTCAATTGCTTGGCATGGTCATTGAGGGCTGTGAAGGACGAGGTGGCCGCTTCGTTTTCTTCCTGAAGGCGCTTGTTGTTGTCTTTGAGCTCCCTAAAGTCCTTGCGCATTGCCTCGCTCTGCGTCTTGAGTTTCGTATTTTCTTTTCTCAAGAACTCAATGATGTTGCTACTCTCATCAATGAGTGTTTGTTGTTGAGCATATTTCTTTTGCTTTTCCTTGTCGCTCCTCAATTCTTCCCGGACGACTTCCTTGTAGTCGTCGATTTCCTTCTCGGCTGCTTCCCTGGCTGCCTCGACATTCTGCAAGCGCTTCATCTCAGCCTCGCGAACCTTCTCTTCCAAGTCGTGTGCCAGCTTCTTCAAACGTTCGCGTTCCCTCATAAGCTTGAGCTTCTTTTGGAATTTCGGACGAACCAGAAAGCGACGGGCAGCGGCTTGGATTTTCATGGCCGCGAGGACACGCTTCTTGGCCTTCTTCTTCTTCTCCTTGTGGCGTTTCTTGAGCAGCTTCAACTTCTTCTTGGCTGCCAATTGACGAGCCCAGCATTGGAGGGTGATGGCTTTGGGCTTTTTGGCTTGCATCTTGTAACTGTTGACACCCGTCATTCTCTTTCGAATGTTCCAACCGCGCCACACTTTTTGAATCTTGACGGCCCATTTTTCGGCGCCCTTGAGTCGCTCCGACTCCAAAAATTCCATGGCTCCGGCGCGAAAGTAGATTTTGGTGTTTCCAATCACAAAGGCTCTTCGGACCTTGTCCCCTTTGAGCTGCTCTTCCTGACTTTTCAAGGCCGCGTCCATGAGCTCCTCCAACAGTCCTTTAATGTCATCCTTGGCCGCGTTACCACCCTTGGACGGTTTGAGCGGCAAGAAACGCCGGTAGGCCTGCAAGTGTCCCAATCGATTGGGGAAAGCGGATCGCGTAATGGTGACGGCTGCCACGACTCCGGCACAACGAAGTTGCTCCACGGTACCCACATGCTCCATGATGATTGGCTTTTTAGGTTTGTTGGGTTTGATACAACGAATGTATCGACTTTGCGTTTTGCGAAGATCCGTCATGAGGTCCGTCAATTGGTTCTTATACTTCGTCCAGATCGTCTTTCCGACGAGATTGCTCTTTTGTCGTTTGGCTGTGGCACCAGTCGGATCGTTTGGATCGGCGTCGGGTGGAGCCTGCGCGATAATGGCATTGGAAGACATGAACATGAGATCCTCCACATCTGAGGGAAGGGTATCCTGATTCCTCACGACAAAGTACTGGGCGCTGTACATGACTTTGCCAGCATAATGATGAATGCCGAAACTCATTCGATCCATATGGTTAACGACAATGCAAGGCGACTTTTTGTTTTGTGACAAGGCCTTGTTGACAAAGGCCTCGTCGTTTCCTCGTGGTCTCACGCATTCCTCATTTAAAAGAGCACACAATCCTGTGCGACCTTCGATCAAATCCAAAACGTCCGTGTTGTCGTCGTAGGTAATTTCCGCCAATGCAATGCCTTCTTCAATATACTCGGCTTGAACACTGCGAAAGATGTCTTCCGTAAACTTTTGCTGTAACTTTTCGTTGGCATAATTGATACACAATTGCTCGAATCGGTTAATGAGGAAGGATTCAAATCCAAAAATGTCCAGCAATCCAATAATACCAAAATCCGAAATTCCGCCGCCCTTGAAATGGTGCTCTGCCTTGGTGGCTACGTTGATGCCTTCGACCAACCACAAAAACAATTTGCCGTACACTTCTTTCGCAAAGGCATCCGCGGATTCTTTCGCGGTCTTGGCATCCTGTTGGACCTTGAAAGTTTCGCCACGCGTCTTCATGGTACGTTCGGTAAAGGCTTTGGATAAGTTCGTCTCCGCCACGCCCATGAGCTCGGCCAATTGCGAGAGTTCTTTTTTCGTAGTACATTCGGACTTGTCCGAATCACCCCCCAACGCTCCAAAGGTCAAGTTTCCGGTCAACATGACGGCCACAATGGCCCGCATCAACATAACGTACTTGTCACCCCCCAAATTAATGAGCTCCAGAGTTTCACGTGTATTTTCAAAATGCTCCGCGTCGGATTTGCCTTCAATTTTGACCGTTTTTGTTTCCATGACGTACTTGAACGAAGCAAAGACTGTACCACGCAATCCACTCCATATATCACCCTTGGTGGAATCCGGTGCAGCCAAAATTTGATAAAAAATATGATAGGTCCGCTCCGGATCTTCATGACCCGTCACTCGATTCTTTTCCAACAAGTAGGCTTCACAAGTGGAACCCACTAATTTGCAAGACGTATTGGCCAAATCAATAGAGCCCGCCACACCATCTGTCTTTTCGAATTGGAGCTGCGTGTATTTACCAAAGCGCGACGAGTTATCATTGCGGGTCGTTTTGGCATTACCAAAGGCTTCCAAGAGAGGATTGGAATCCAAGACACGTTTGACGACGTGATCAATTTCGCCTTCTTTTTGAGAAGAATTGCGTCCACGTTGGACACTGGCCATGTGGTTCATACAGATCTTTACGGTCTCCGTTTTACCAGCACCACTTTCTCCCGAGACCAAAATCGATTGATCTACTTTATCAAAGGCCAATCCACGATAACTCAAGGCACTAGCCTCGTAGACATGCGGATCCATACTGCGACGAGGATCGACTTCTTGCATGGTACTTTCCCACACTAGCTTGTTGGAGTAGTGAGTTTGTTGTTGTTCCGTATAGAGGTGAGTGAACCATTGAAAGGGGTTCATGGCAATGATAATATCACCGGTACGTGTATACGGACGACCCAATTTATGCCTCAACTTCAAATTGTATAAAATACCAGCCTACATGAGACAAAGTTGTGTTGGAAAGCAAACGAAATAGAGAGAGAGAGAGAGAAAAGAGGAAGATATCAAAAAGGTAAGTATCGAGTTATAAAAAACTGTTAACAACCCTGGAACGACCGCAATATCCAAAAGATACAATCCACACCCAAAAGCGCAGTGTTTTCTGACTCGCAAGCCAAGCTATACAATAATGCACACAATCATACACTTCAACGTCACCATCATAATTATTACGTACTTCATGTAAGAATGGAATTTCCACCATGTCCGGATATTCAATCAAATCGCCCTTGGCCGTGACATTTTGCAAGGGCAAGACTTTGTTCATATATTTCTTGAGGTCGACCACCTCTTTGCGAGTACTTTTCGCGGATGCGCCGCCATCACAGACGATGCTAAACTCGTCTTCGTATACGGGGACCGTCACATGTCCCTTGCCGCCTTCGGTATGCTCGAGGGTGGCGGGAATCCAAGCATAATCTTTGCATTGAATATAGACGTACGACTGATTCTTGGCTTTTTCGTCGCCGCCCATGGTGATTTGTTTGTTGTGGGTGTAGTGATTCGTTGGTGAGTTCACTTGCTGTACGCTGCTGGAGGATCGTTATCAGAAGCTAGTGTAGAGAGGGTATTCTGGATTTTTTAAAGATAGCAACGCCAAACAACTGAACTGTAGCTACTAGATATCGACAGCCACTCGTATGTATGTTGAGCTAGTTACAGTATGGGTATCTGCGCTAGTCTCATCTACTGGTAGACAATTATTACTATGGTTTGACGGCAATATAACTGGTTGCCTTGTGTTGTCATCAACATGCATCCATCCAGTCAAGTCTCTTCTGGTTTCGTAACCAAACCATGCAAGCCAAGACTGCACAAAGAGATGAAAGCGAAGATGGGTGTTCGCGCTTTGCCCGTGTTGTTTGGCACGACGTACTTTAATTAGTTGGCAAGCAAGCAAGATCCTGTCTTGCCAATAAATCAGTAATTAAATAGATGACTCACTCACTACGTACTGTACATCACGCGATGATGAGCCAGTAATAAAAAATTCAAAAAAAAGCAAAAGAATCGAACCGGCACCACTCTCCAGTCGTGCTCGGCACGAGGATTCTCGACTCACACAGTTTTGACTGCAGTAGGGTTCAGGTTCTGGTGAAACCCAACATGCTTGGCCATTGGAGCCAGTCTCACTGCATGATCCTGTGTTGCATTGGAGTGGAATCCCCATCAACATCAGTGCCACTGTGACAATTCAATTGTCACTTGTCTCAAACCATCATGGGAGCAGCCAAATGCGGATGATGGCATTTCAGTGTTTGTTTGCACATTGTCATGTCGTGACATTTGTTCGATCATGTTCTGTTCTGGTTGGTTTGATGCCACATGGATGACCAAATTGGCAGAGGTGATTTGCATCATAAGAGCAGGGTGATCCACCATCTGTCTATCACCCATGACATTTTCTACCATTTTTTGTTGGCAGCAGAGTTTTGCTGCTCATGTTCATTTGTCTGTTCATGAAGGAGCAATGAATGACATCAAAAGTGTGGAACAATCACACACTGAGGGCTGTAAAGTTTCTGCAGTGCTCTCTTGGCATTGGGCATCAGACCTTTGCACAGTAGGGTGATCAATGATCTTGCAACTTTGGGCCTGACAAATGTCTTGACTTCAAACAAACAGTTCTTTCATCTGAGTCCACTGATTTTCATGTCAACAGCAACCAACAGGGTAATGTCTACTTAGACTTGCCAATGCCTTTGCTATCAAATGGTATAAAAATGACAAAATGCAGCCATAGTCTCAAAAGTGATAAAAAATCTCACATTTTAAGGTTACAACATAAGATTGAGTGTTGAGACACTCTTTTCTGGGTCCCCATGCCTTTTCTTTTGTGTGCTGGCAAAACTAAACAGAACATGCAAGTTGCACAAGATAACATGACACCATAAATGTTAATGGAGTAAGCCAAATGGTGCTATACCAGTTGTAGTGTTCTTTTTTACCTACTCTTGCTTCATGTTAAAAACACCCAATTCATGGCAGCAAGTTGCTGGTCCCACGAAACTATTTTAAGGGAGCGAATTTGATGCGCCAATGCTGCAACCATCTGCTGTCTTGGTGTGGATATCGTCACGGTCGGACTTTACCAACATGGAGTTGGTATCGTAGCCTGAGCAATTTGCCGCCTCGCCCGCCCCCAGCATTGAAAACAAAGGATGCTCCAGGCCTCTGTCGTGACAATGTGGCTACGGACTACTCAAGAAAGCTGTGATTTTGGATCAGCACTTCTACGGGCAGCTTTTAGCGGTTTCCTTTATGTCCCTCTTCTGCATGGGATTCTTCTGCACCAGATTGATCCAGCGATTCCTTGGCAGGGGTATCATTTTCTTGAGCGATGCGAACGGATGGATCCATCGCAACCAGAGCGGTGCGGCCAGTGCCGTCCATCGGAGACTCTGTGTCTCTCGAAAAGAGCTGTCTTACAAATTGCACAATTCTTCCCGCAACGGGCCGGTCCGCCAGTTTTTGGCGGAAATAAACGAGAAAATTTGAAAACCCTTGCAATGGCGCAACAAACGCGATAGTCATGGTCCACCCCAGGGGCCCATTGACATCCACAGACGCAAGATGTACCGCAAACATGATGGGCCATGATGTAACATAAAAGGCTAACGTGTAGCAAACACACTGCCAAAAGACTTTCACTTCCAAAGTGCTTGCTTGGCCAACCCCGAACGACCACTTGCGGGAAGCTGCCGCTTGCTTTCGAACTTGGTTATGCACAACCAACATGCAGATGGAAATAGCCGCAATGGACAGACCCAATGGCAGAACCACAAACACCAATGTGACCCACATGTCTTCATCTGGATAGGGTTGGATATGACAGCCGCATTCAATCCAAGAACACACTGGCATGCCACCGAAGGCTAGACCAAGACCCAGCACAATTGGAAAGCTATGAATGCACGGACGGATCTTTCGCAACTGAAACTCTTTCCAACCGCATGCCACAACGAGCACATAATAGAG
>ENA-ORBV01010289-ORBV01010289.1-microbial-mat-metagenome-genome-assembly--contig:-NODE-10289-length-15027-cov-5.009365_pt1 | contig 15027 bp, 15 predicted proteins | sample MGYA00237777_ERZ505514 | MGnify/ENA primary metagenome ERZ505514 (study PRJEB26160, sample SAMN06269048) | microbial mat metagenome | isolation source: Oligotrophic lake microbial mat | place... | reverse complement strand
CTCTTGTGCGGAAGCTCTTGGGCAGCTGGCCTTTCCAACCTATTCGAATTTATTACCAGTATCCGGACGTATTCGGATTGAATCCGTAGTACGGGTTGTTTGACCCATAGTTGTTGTATAAATTCGGGTTCGCGTTGTTGTTATACAAGTATGGGTTCGCATACATTGTGCTGGCGTATGGATTCCCGGCGGCATATGGATTCACGCCGGCGTACGGGTTTGGCAGTCCCTGTGACATTTGCTGCTGTGCAAACCATTGCATCGCCTGCAGGTTTGCTGCGCGATCGTTGTACGGATATGGCAGCTTGCTCTTTGCCAAAACAGCTGAGTTCATGCCGAACGCCATCGTAATCGCGGCGGCCATTCCTATAATAAGCTTGCGTTTCATAAGGATCTCCTGATTAACGAAATCGCCATCGACTTCACACTATCAGACGTCCGCTAAAGCATAATGTTCTCGCCGCTACGACAAATTATTGACACCTATGTCATGTCCGGCTGAGCCAAGATGCCTACTACTACATCGTTGTGAGTGACTGCCTGGAGCCGAAGAACGAGATGCGCAGCGTCAAGTTGTGATAATCTCTCGCAGTGGCACCATCGAACTCCTAGAGATTGCCGCTTCGCCTGGACGGTTGCCAACAGGAACCGTCCGCCGACAGTTTCGGGCGCGGCCCGCACCGACAACAAGGGCGTCAGCGTGAACTTCACGGTGACCGGCAGCGACCCCGATGGCGATGTCCTCACTTACACGGCGACCGGCCTGCCGCCAGGCGCGTCCATGACGACGGCCGGCGTGATCAGCGGCACGCTGACGACCGCGGGCACCTACACGGTCACGCTGACCGCGAAGGACCCGTCCAACACCACCGGCTCCGGCACCTTCGTCTGGACCGTGATCGTGGCCGCCAATCGCGCCCCGACCGTGACGATTTCGGACCGCACCGACAACAAGGGCATCTCGATGAACCTGCAAATTACCGGCAGTGACCTCGATGGCGACACCCTGACCTATACCGCGACCGGCCTGCCCCCAGGCGTGACGATGAGCAGCACCGGCAAGATCACCGGCACGCTGGCCACCGCCGGGGTCTACAACGTGACGGTCACCGTGAAGGACCCGTCGAACCTGACCGGCTCGACGACGTTCTGCTGGACGGTGAAGACGGTGAACATTGCGCCCGACGCCAAGAACGACGCGCTGTCCACCACCAAGAACACCAGCAAGACGATTTCGGTGATCGGCAACGACACCGATGCCAACGGCCACAGCCTGTCGATTACCTCAGTGTCGACGCCGTCGAAGGGCTCGGTCGTCAAGTATTCCAACGGGACCATCAAGTACACGCCCGCCAAGAACTGGGTCGGCACGACCTCGTTCACCTACACCATCAGCGACGGCAACGGCGGCAGCGACACGGCCACGGTATCGGTGACGGTCTCGTCGCACAGCAACAACGACGACTGCGATGATGACCACGATCACAACGGCCGCCGCGGTGATCGCGACGACCGGCGCGAGCGCGATTGCAATCGCAACCACTCGCACAACAACGCCTGCGACCGTCGCTAGCGCCACGCGGCCGCATGCGGGCACTTCGTCACCAGGTCCCGGCCCCACGCTCGGGACCTGTTCTGCGTACGGCCCGATCCGGTGCTGTGCTGGACGTGACAGCGAGCCTTCCAGTTCTTCTCGTACACTGCTTCACGGTGACGCGCCCATTTCAGACACGGGCGCAGGCCCGGCGTGTCACGGCGCTATTTGAAGCGGCCCGCGCGCGCGTCGAGACCGGCGACTCCGCGGACGGCAGGCCATCGAAGTGGCCTACTATATAGGGACTCAACCAGTCACGGTGCGACCCCACTTCGTCAGGAAAGGCGGCTGCGAATGATTGAAACGATCCAGTGGAAAGACCAGATCATCGCGATCATCGTCCGCGCCGGCTACGACTTCGAAGGCATCAAGTTCCTGTCGCCGAATGAGTTTTCGCTGCAGCTGGGCCACATGCGTCGGCCGGCCGGTTACCAGGTTGTGCCGCACACGCACAATCCCGTCGTCCGCAACACCATCGGCACGCAGGAGGTACTGTTCCTGAAGAAGGGCGTGATTCGCATCGACTTCTACACCATGGAACAGGAATACGTCGAGAGCCGCGAAATGCGCGCCGGCGATTTGATCCTGCTGGCCGGCGCCGGCCATGGCATTGATGTCCTCGAAGAAGCCACCATTGTCGAAGTGAAGAACGGTCCTTACCTCGAGGGCGCCGACAAGGGCCGCTTCGAAGGCAAGAAGCCCTGACCATGATTCCCGTCAATGAACCGCTACTGAACGGCCGCGAGAAAGAGCTGCTGATCGAGTGCGTCGAGACCGGCTGGGTGTCGTCTGACGGCCCGTTCGTCAAAAAGTTCGAGCAGAATTTCGCCGGCTACATCGGTGCCACGCACGGCATCGCGGTCTGCAACGGCACGGCTGCCCTCGAGACCGCGCTCTATGCCGCCGGCGTCGGCCCGGGCGATGAAGTGATCATGCCGACCTTCACCATCGTGTCGTGCCTGGTGGCCGCCGTGCGGCTGGGTGCGGTGCCGGTGCTGGTCGATGTCGAGCCAGACACCTGGGGGATGGACGTCAGCCAGATTGCCGCGCGCATCACGCCGCGCACCAAGGCGATTTTGCCGGTCCACATGTACGGGCATCCCGTCGACATGGATCCCGTGCTGGAACTGGCCCGGCAGCACGAGCTGGTCGTGATCGAGGACGCCGCCGAGGTGCACGGCGCCGAGTACAAGGGTCGCAAGTGCGGCAGCCTGGGGCACCTCAGCGCGTGGTCGTTCTACGCCAACAAGATCATCAACACCGGTGAGGGCGGCATGGTGTTGACCTCGGATGACGCGATGGCGGCACGAGCGGCGTCGTACCGCAACCTGTGCTTCCGGCCCGAGCGGCGCTTCTATCACACCGAGCTGGGCTACAACTTCCGCATGACCAACATGCAGGCCGCGCTCGGCGTGGCCCAGGTCGAGCGCGTCGAAGAGTTCGTCGCCATCAAGCGCCGGCTCGGCGCGCTCTATCGTGAGCGGCTGGCTGACATTCCCGGCCTGCGATTCCAGGTCGAGAAGCCCTGGGCCAAGGGCGTGTATTGGATGTACTGCGTCGAGATTGACGAGGCGTGCGGCTTTACGGCCGACGTCGTGCAGCGCGCACTGAACCAGCAAGGCATCGGCACGCGGCCGTTTTTTCTCGGACTGCATGAGCAGCCGGCCGCCCACGACCTGGGGCTGTTTGTCGGCGAGTCGTATCCCGTGAGCGAACGCATTGCCCGTCAGGGGTTCTACCTGCCGTCGGGTCTGACCTTGACCAACGGCCAGGTGTACGAGGTGGTGTCGGCCTTGCGCGCGACGATGAGCGACCTGCGAGGCGGGCCGGCGGTCAGTTCCCACTAACGAAGGCACCGAGCGACATGGAAACGATCACCCGAACCACGTGCCGGCTGTGCGGATCTGCTGATCTGCACGACGTGTTTTCTGTCGGCAACCAGTACATCAACGACTTCGTGCCGAAAGACAAGATTGGCAAGGGGCTGCGCGCGCCGCTCGACCTGGTCTCCTGCGGCGGCTGCTCGCTGTTGCAGTTACGGCACACCGCGCCGCAAGAACTGCTCTACGCCCGTCACTACTGGTACCGCTCGGGCGTCACCGACACCATGCGCCTCGCGCTGCGCAACATCACCGCCGAAATCGAGCCGATGGTCGGGCTCACGGCCGGCGACGTCGTCCTCGACATCGGCGCCAACGACGGCACGCTGCTCGCCAGCTACGCCGTGCCCGGCATTGTCCGGGTCGGGTGCGAGCCGGCCAACAACCTGGTCGAGCAGCTGCGCGAGAAGGCCGATCACGTCATCCACGATTTCTGGACCTACGACAACTACGCCGCGCTCGGCTTGCCCAAGGCCAAGGTGGTGACGGCGATCGGGATGTTCTACGACCTCGAAGACCCGAACCAGTTCATTCGCGATGCCCAGCGAGCAATGGCCGATGACGGCGTGTTCGTCGCGCAGTTGATGTGCCTCACGCCGATGCTCGAAAAGAACGACCTGGGCAATATCTGCCACGAGCATCTTGAGTACTACTCGCTCGAGTCGTTGAAGTACCTGTTCGAAACCAACGGCCTCGAGATGTTCAAGATCGAGGAGAACGACGTTAACGGCGGCAGCTACCGGATTTTTGCCCGGCACTACAAAGGCACCGGCGTGGCATTTTCCGAGAAGGTGACGGCCGGCGACGTGGCGGCGTTCTCCGAACGCCTGCGCCGCAACCGCGATGCGTGCGTCACGTTCATCAAGGACGAAGTCGCGAAGGGCAAGACCGTCTACGTCTACGGCGCCTCGACCAAGGGTAACGTGATTCTGCAGTACTACGGCCTCGATGCCAGCCTGATCACGGCGGCCGCGGAGCGCAGCCCTGAGAAGTGGGGCAAATACACAGTGGGCTCGTGGATTCCGATCGTCTCTGAAGAAGCAGCGCGCGCGGCGCAGCCCGACTACTTCCTGGTGCTGCCGTGGGCGTTCTTCGACGAGTTCTACAAGCGCGAGCAGGCCTGGCGTGAGAAGGGCGGCAAGTTCATCGTCCCGTTGCCGGAATTCCGGGTGGTGGGCTGATGAAGAGGGCGTTGATACTGGGCGTCACGGGCCAGGACGGCAGTTACCTGGCCGAGGTGCTGCTCGAGAAGGGTTATGAGGTGCACGGCATGGTGCGCCGGTCGGCGACCGGCAACACCCGCAACATCCAGCATCTGATCGACGACCCTGCGGTCTTTAATCAGCAGTTCTTTTTGTGCCGTGGCGATCTCGCGGATCCGACCTCGCTCTACCGCATCATCAGCCAGGTCAAGCCGCAGGAGATCTACAACGAGGCGGACCAGGATCACGTCAGCTGGAGTTTCGACATGGTCGGCTTCTCGGCCGACATCACCGGCGGGGCGGTCGGCCGGTTGTTGGAGATCATCAAACAACTGGATCCGTCGATCCGCTACTTCCAGCCGTGCACCTCGAACATGTTCGGCCGCACCGACACGGTGACCCAGAACGAAGAGACGCCGTTTCACCCCCAGAGTCCCTATGCCTGCTCGAAGATTCTGGCGTATCACATGACGCGGTACTACCGCGAAGCCTTCGGGATATTCGCGTCGACGGCCATTCTCTACAACCACGAGTCACCCAGGCGCACCGAGGAGTACCTCACCCGCAAGGTGACGCGCGCGGTGGCGCGCATTGCCCGCGGCCGCCAGCAGACGCTGATGCTGGGCGACCTCAGCGCCAGGATTGACTGGGGCTACTCACGCGAGTTCATGGAGGCGGCCTGGCGCATTCTGCAGGTGCCAACGCCGGACGATTTCGTGATTGCGACCGGCGAGGCGCACTCGGTGCGCGAGTGGGTGGATGAAGCCTTTGCGATCGTCGGCCTCGACCCAGCCAACTACCTCGTCTCGGACCAGCGCTTCATGCGCCCGACCAAGACCAGTCCATTGGTTGGCGACATTGCCAAGGCGCGTCGCACCTTGGGCTTCGAGCCGAAGGTGAAGTTCAAGGAACTGGTGCGGCTGATGGTGGAGGCCGACCTGCGGGAAGAAGATGCCGTCACCGCCCGATGAACAACCCTGGGTGGTGGCGTTGCTGATCGGCGAGCTGTCGTATATGACCACACTCAACCGGATCACGACGCAGATCGTCGAGCGCGCGGTGGCGCGGTGGCGTGAACGTCGCGGTGCCGTGCTGATCTGCGAAGCCGAGCCAATGGCGGCGCTCGCGCGGTCGCTTGGCGTACCGGATGAGTCACTGCGCGTCGCCATTCCCGAGCCTGGTGGCCACACCACGCGGTGGGCGGCTGAGCGCATTGCCGCGATGCCCGACCACGGCAGCCGCACCCTGGTGCTCGTCACGCATCGGCTGCATGGGCGCCGCGCCGCCCGCATCTTCCACGCGCTCGGCATGCGCACCAAGGTCGACGGCCTCGACCTGCCATTTGCGCGCCGCGATGCCGACTGGAAGCTGCGGTCGACCGCGATCTTTCGCGCCTACAACACTGCGGCCTGGGGCTACTGTTTCCTGCGGGGCTGGCTCTAATGAAGCTCGTCATCGAGCCTGGCCGCACCGCCCGGAACTATTGGCGCGACTTGTGGCACTACCGCGAGCTGATGTACTTCCTCGCCTGGCGCGACCTGGCCGTGCGCTACAAGCAGACCGCGATCGGCGTGGCGTGGGCGCTGATCCGGCCGGCGCTGACCATGGCGGTGTTCGTGGTGTTCCGGCGCTTCGTCGGGATTCCCGCCGGCAGCGTGCCGGATCCGATCCTGGTGCTGGCCGCCGTGTTGCCGTGGCAATTCTTCGCCGCGGCGTTGACCGATTCATCCGGCAGCCTGATCGCCAACACCAACCTCATCTCCAAGATCTACTTTCCGCGGCTGATCGTGCCCGGCGCCGCGGTCGTGACTGCGCTGGTGGACTTCGTGATCACGCTGGGCATGCTCGCGGTGTTGATGGCCTGGTATGGCTTCGCGCCGGGGTGGCAGCTGCTGGCGCTGCCGGTGTTTGTCGCGATCACCTTCGGCTTGTCGCTTGGCTTCGGCGTGTTCCTCGCCGCCCTCAACGTCGAGTATCGCGACTTCCGCTACGTGGTGCCCTTCATCGTCCAGTTTGGGCTGTTCATCTCGCCGATCGCGTTTACCACCGACCAGGTGCCCGAACGGTGGCGGTCGTGGTACGAGCTGAATCCGATGGTTGGGATCATCGATGGCTTCCGCTGGTCGGTCCTGGGCGGCCGCACGCCCCTCAATCTCGACGCTGTTACCCTGTCGCTGGCGATGACGCTGTTCTTTCTGGTGCTGGGCGTGTGGTACTTCCGCCGCGTCGAGCGGCGGTTCGCGGACGTGATCTAGGTGGGGACGCCATGAGCGACGCCGTCATTCGCGTGGACCACCTGGGCAAGTGCTACCGCATCAGCCACCAGCGGCAGCAGTCCTATGTCGCGTTGCGCGACGTGATCACCGATCGCGTCAGGCGCCTGTGGCGGCGGGAGCCGGCGGGCAACCGGCCCAGCGTCGAGGACTTCTGGGCGCTGACGGACGTCTCGTTCGAGGTCAAGCGGGGCGACGTGCTGGGCATCATTGGCCGCAATGGCGCGGGCAAGTCGACGTTGCTGAAGGTGCTGAGCCGCATTACCGAGCCGACCACCGGACGGGTTGAACTCGACGGCAACGTCGCCAGCCTGCTCGAGGTCGGCACCGGCTTTCATCCGGAGCTGACCGGTCGCGAGAACATCTTCCTGAATGGCGCCATCCTCGGCATGTCGCGCGTCGAGATCGCGCGGAAGTTCGACGAGATCGTGGCGTTTGCGGAGATCGAGACGTTCCTCGATACGCCAGTCAAGCGCTACTCGTCAGGCATGTATGTGCGGCTGGCCTTCGCTGTCGCCGCGCATCTGGAGCCCGACATCCTGATCGTCGATGAAGTGCTGGCGGTTGGTGACGCGGCCTTCCAGGAAAAATGCCTGGCGACCATGAAGAACGTCAGCCGCACGCAGGGACGCACCGTGTTGTTTGTCAGTCACAACCTGGGCGCCATCCAATCCTTGTGCCGGTCGGCCATCCTGCTCGAGCGCGGCGGCGTGGCGCTCAGTGGCAGCGTCGAATCGGTGGTGGCCGCCTATACCCATACCAGTGAATCACGGGCGGTGGTCGACGATCTGAGCCGCTGCGCCAGGAGCGGCACCGGCGAAGCCCGCGTGATGGGCATCCGCTTCGAGGATGATGCCGGCGTGCCGCGGAACTATTTCCGGATGGGTGAGTCGTTCAACGTGGTGGTCACGGCGAACTTCCCGACGCCGTTGCAGAACCCGACCTTCGGGGTGAACATCCTGACCGATGCCGGTGTCCTGGTGGCCGACTGCCGGTCATCGCACTACGGGTTAGAGTTCGGCCGGGCGCTGGGGACGATTGAATATCACATGCGGATCCCATCGCTGGCGCTCTACCCACGGACCTACGTGGTCGAGCCGTGGCTGGCTGACACGGGAGTGCTGGCCGACATCGATTGGGTGCGCAGCGCCGCGAGTTTCGTCGTCACCGCCGGACCGAATTTCATGTCGGGGGCGAATGTGAATGCCCACCACGGCATTTCGTTTATCCCGACTTCCTGGAGCGCGGAATCGGTGCCATGAGCACCACGCCTCGCGTTTCGTTGCTGGTGGCGGACGCGCTCGTGATGGGGACGCCATGAGCGACATCGTCATTCGCGTCGCGCACCTGGGCAAATGCTATCGCATCCGCCACCAGCGGCCAGAGCCCTATGTCGCGCTGCGCGATGCGGTCGCCGATCGGGTGCGGAGTCTGTGGCGCCGGAGCCCCGACGCTGCCGGTGGTCCCCCAAGCGTGGAGGACTTCTGGGCGCTGAACGACGTGTCGTTCGAGGTCAGGCGCGGGGAAGTGGTCGGCGTGATCGGCCGCAATGGCGCTGGCAAGTCAACCCTGCTCAAGGTCCTGAGCCGCATTACCGAGCCGACGCGAGGCCGGGTCGAACTCGATGGCAACGTCGCCAGCCTGCTCGAGGTCGGCACCGGTTTTCATCCCGAACTGACCGGTCGCGAGAACATTTTTTTGAACGGCGCCATCCTGGGCATGTCGCGCGTCGAGATCCGCAGGAAGTTCGATGAGATCGTGGCGTTCGCCGAGATCGATCGCTTCCTCGACACGCCGGTGAAGCGCTATTCCTCTGGCATGTACGTGCGACTGGCCTTTGCCGTCGCGGCGCACCTGGAGCCGGAGATCCTGATCGTGGATGAGGTGCTCGCGGTCGGCGACGCGCAGTTTCAGAAGAAGTGCCTGGGCAAGATGGGCGACGTGGCCAAGGCCGGGCGCACCGTGCTGTTTGTCAGCCACAACATGGCGGCGGTCGCGTCGTTGTGCACTCGCGCGCTGGTCTTGCGCGCTGGTGCCGTGGAGCTGGACGATCGTCCGGAGGTCGCGATTCGCACCTACTTGAACGACATGTCCGACGCCGGTCGCACGACGCTCGAGGGTGTACCGCGAAAAGGCACCGGCCGCGCCAGGTTCACGGGATTCCACCTCGAAGACGATCGAGGCGTCATCACCACCAGCATACAATCCGGCGATGACGTTCGCCTGGTGTTCGACTTCGAATGCGAAGAAGGCAGCATCGGCCGGCCGTTTGACGTCGGCTTCGGCATTCATGGGGCGTACGACGAGTGCTTGTTCGTGCTGTATGCCTCGTACGTCGGGACGCCGTTGACGGTGTCGCAGACGCGCGGCCGCTTTGTGTGCCGCATCCCCCGGTTCCCGCTGAGTCCGGGGACCTATTCGGTGGTGCCCCGGATTGAGATCAACGCCGTCGAGGCGGATTTTCCCCAGGTTCCAGTCGGCACGATCGAAGTGGTGGACGGCGATTTCTTCGGCAGCAAGGTGCGGACCAACGCCAGAGGCGCCGGCCCGTTCCTCGTCGACGGGGCCTGGAGCGTGGAATCGTGATCGGGAATTGGGTGGGGCGATGAAAGTGGTGTTGGTCGGCTGCGGCGCGGTGTCGGAGATTCTGTATGCCAAGGCCTTGCGGCAGCTGGAGCAGGAGGCGCTGATCACGACGACCGCGATCGTCGATCCCAACCCCAGCCGTACGGCCGTGGTTGGCGTGAGCCTGCCAGGCGCCCGCCAGTGCGCGACCCTGGACGAGGCGCTGGCGTCAGGCGCCATCGACCTGGCCATCATCGCGGCCCCTCACAAGTTTCACGCCGATCAGGTCGTGGCATGCCTGAACGCGTCGGTCGCCGTGCTCTGCGAGAAGCCGATGGCGATGACCACTGCCGAGTGTGATCGCATGAACGAGGCGGCCGAACGTTCGGGGCGCATCCTCGCCGTGGGCCACTTCCGCCGGTTCTTCCCGTCCTGCCAGATCATCAAGACGATGATCGCGACCGGCGCGCTCGGCGCCGTCAGATCATTCCGCGTGCTCGAAGGCGAAAGCTACAGCTGGCCGGCGCAGTCGGCCTCGTTCTTCAAGCGCCAGGAGGCGGGCGGCGGCGTGCTGATCGATGCCGGCGCGCACACCATCGACCTGCTGCTCTGGTGGCTGGGCGACGTCGCCCACCTGCACTACCAAGACGATGCGATGGGTGGCGTGGAGACGAACAGCGTGCTGCGACTGACGATGACGAGCGGGGCCACCGGCACTGTGCATCTCAGCCGCGACTGGCCGCTGCCAAACCGCTACGTGATTCAGTGCGAGCACGGGTGGGTGACGTACATCTGCGACGAGGTCGATCGCATTGAATGGGGCTTTCACGACCCGGCGTATGTCATGGCGACCCGCGTGGCGGCGGCGCCGTCGTTCATGGAGTGTTTTGTGAATCAGCTGCGCAATGTCGTCGCCGCCATGCAAGGGCGCGAACCGCTCGGCGTCTCCGGCGTGGAGGCGCGCAAGACCGTCGCGTTAATTGAAGAGTGCTACCGCACCCGTACGCTGCTGGCCATGCCCTGGCTCGAACCGGCCGAAGTGATTCGCGCCACACGGCTCGCCCATGTCTGAGCGCCTGACGGTCGCGATTCTCGGCGCCAGCGGCTTTATCGGCGGCCGCCTGACCGAATCCCTCGTCCTCAACGACCTCGCCGAGGTCCGCCCCATCGTCCGATCGTTCCGTGGCCTCTCGCGCCTGTCGCGGTTTGAACTGGATTGCCGGATCGCGGACGCCACCGATCAGGCGGCGCTCGAACCTCACCTCCGGGGGTGCGAGGTAGTGTTCCACTGCGTGGTGGGCGGTCACGACACGATCATGAAGAGCCTCGAGGCCACCTACCGCGCGGCCGCGGCGGCGGGGGTCCGACGACTCGTCTATCTGAGCAGCGCCGTCGTCCATGGCCACAATCCCGCGCCCGGGACCACCGACGACAGCGAGTTGGTCAGCGGGCAAGACTTCGAGTACAACGTCAGCAAGGTCCAGGCCGAGCAGCGGCTGAAGGAGCTGAGCCGCGACGGCGTGGTGGAAACCGTCGTGTTGCGGCCTTGCATTGTGTTTGGGCCGCGGTCGCAGTGGTGGACGGCGCAGATTGCCACGCAGTTGCTGCTGAAGACCGCGTACCTGGTCGAGGGCGGCTCGGGCATCTGCAACACCATTTACATCGACAACCTCGTCAACGCGATGTGGCTGGCGGCCACCACGCCGGCCGCGGCCGGCCAGGCTTTTCTGCTGACCGATGGCGAACGCGTGACGTGGAGGGAGTTCTACGCCAGCGTCGCCGACGCCGTGAACCTCGACCCGGCCGGCATCGTCAGTGTTCCACTCGACGAGATGCGGGAGTTACAGCGATCCGCCCTGCTCCGAAAGCGGCTCGGCAAGATCAAGCAGAGCAGCGTGTCGCAGTTGGCGATTGGCATGATGTCCGAGAAGGCGAAGCATGTGGCGCGGGCCGTACTGTCGAATCCGCCACCGCCTCCCGGCACACCGGCGAGGGTCGCGAGCGGCCCCACCGTGGATCCGGAGATCGCGAGCTTGCAGTGGTGTGAGAGCGTGCTGCCGATTGCGAAAGCGGCGACCATGCTCGGGTACCATCCGCGCATCGGTTTCGCCGAGGCCTCGAGGCGGACCGCGGCATGGATCCGGTTTGCGCTTGGGGTGCCCTGAATCGCCATGCACGTTTCGATTCTGATCCCGACGCGCAATCGCTGCGAGCCGCTGAGCCAGACGCTGGCGTCGCTGCGCGCCATTGCGCACGACCCCGGCGATCACGAGATTATCGTCATCGACAACGGCTCGACCGATGGCACCCGGGCCTTGGTTGAGCAGGAGGCGGCGGCGCGTCCGGCGGTTCGTTACGTTCACGAACCCATGCCCGGCTTGTTGTCCGGCCGGCATCGTGGCGCGCACGAAGCGCAGGGCGACGTCTGCGCGTACCTGGACGATGACGTGTGGGTGGGACGAGAGTGGCTGACGGGGCTGAAAGAGGCGTTCGCCGATCCGGCGGTCGCGCTGGTGGGGGGACCCTCGGCGCCGAGGTTCGAGACCGAGGCGCCAGCCTGGCTGGACGAGTTCTACGCCGAAGACGAGCGGGCGCGTTACTGCGGCTGGTTGAGCCTGATCGATGCCGGTCAGCAGATCAAGGCGATCGATCCGTGCCTGGTCTGGGGACTGAACTATGCCATCCGCAGATCAGTCATGGAGGCACTGGGCGGCTTTCATCCCGACAACATCCCGAAGGTCCTGCAGCGCTATCAAGGGGATGGTGAAACCGGTCTGAGCCTGCGGGTGAAACGGGCCGGCCTGACCGCGCTGTATCATCCGCGCGTGTCGGTGGCGCACATCGTTCCCGCATCACGGCTGACGGTCGGCTACTTCGAAGGGCGCGCATTCTACCAGGGCGTCTGCAATTCGTTCACCGAGATTCGTGCGGCTGGCGCCGTCACCGGTGAAGTGTCGCCGAGTATCGGCCCGGCGGCATGGATCAAGCAGGTCGTTGGCGACGTCGTACGCGGGGCCCCGACCGAGGCCGAGGCGATCAAGCGCCGGACCTCAGCCGGGTACCGCGCTGGCTACGCCTTTCACCAGGCCGAGGTGCGTCGCGATGCCCAACTGCTGCAGTGGGTGCTGCAGCCGGACTACTGGCAGTATCAATTGCCGGCGGGTTGGGAGCGGTACCTGAATGCCGCCAGGCCGGCACGCTAGCGTCATGCGTCGGCAACGCATCCTGCTGGTTCGCGACGGCGATTTTTTTGTCCACGTCCAGCAACTGGCCGAGCTGCTGTCGCGGCATGGCCACGACGTCGAGGTCCTGCATACCGCCAACGCCGAACCCGAGCCGCTCTACCGCGAGCTGATCGCCGACACGCGGCGCCTGAATGTGCCGTGCCACCTGATTCATTCCCAGGCATCGTGGCTGGAGCGCAAGTTGATCGCCCTGGCCTACACGGTGCGGGCGATCACGAAACTCGGGGTGATCACGCCGTACAAGCTGCGGATGGCGCGGCGGGTGTTGGCGGCGCGGCGGCCCTTCGACGTGGTGATTGCCTACGACCCGCCTTCGTTGTACCTGGCCTGCCGGCTGTTTCCGGCGCGGCTTGGGACGATCGTCGACTACAGCCTGGAGATCAGCGACGAGTCGCATCGCGACTTTCAGACCAGCCGCACCGAGCGTGCGTTTCGCTACTTCGAGCGGTCGGTGCTGCCACGCGTCGGCGCCCTCATGATTCAGGATCGCTTCCGCGCGCAGGTACTGCTGCAGCATGTGCCCGAGGCGGCGCGCATCACGACGATCTTCATGGCCGTGGCCATCAACGGGCCGGCCCTGGTCCAGCGCGAGCGCCACCCGCCGCCGTTCACGGTGCTGTTCTTCGGCGGCCTGTGGTCGGATGAGTTGCTTCAGGAGCTCGACGGGGTCTCGCGAGCGCTGCGAGAGGGGCAGGTGCTGGCCATTCAAGGTGGCCGGGGCACCGTTCGTCCGAGCCCACGCGCCGGCAGCCGGTTGGTGATCTCGACCGAGCCGATCCCGTTCGACCGCGTGAACCAGGTCATTGCCGCGGCCGACGTTGGCCTGGCGGTGTATCCGCAAGCGGAAGCCAACAGCCGCTGCTCGGCGTTTGCCTCGGAGAAGGTCGCGCGCTACCTGCAGTGCGGCATTCCGTTCATTGCCTTCGACAACGAGGACTACGCGTTCCTGCGGGACGAGACCGGGTGTTGCGAACTGGTCCGGAGTTACGGCGAGATTCCGGCTGCGGTGAACACCATCATGGACCACTACGAGCGCTACCAGCGCGGCGCGCGGGCGGCGTTCGAGAAGTATTATTGGCGGGAGGCGGCCGCACCCGCGCTGCTGCGGTATCTCGAAGCCAGGACACCACCACCATGATTCAATCGGCGCTGCGGCGCTTTCTGCGGCGGCTCGGCGGCCATCTCACGCAGGGCCTGGCCCAGAAGAAAGACGTTGACGATCTTTACGACATGGTGGCGGGCCTGCTGCAGATTCAATCGGGCCTGGCGGGAGGACCGCTGCTGAAGCCGCTGCGCGGGTGGGTGATCTCCCCAGACGCCATGGCCTGGATGCTGGCCGATCTCCAGGAGCGCACCGCACCGACCATCGTCGAGTTCGGTGCGGGACAGTCCACGGTGATCTTCGCCCTGTGGCTGAAGAACAGGGGCGCCGGCAAGGTGATTAGCTTCGAGCACGATCCGGCCCACGCCGACGCCATCCGTCGTCAGCTTGAGGCCAGCGGCGCCGCCGACTGGGTTGATCTGCGGATTGTGCCGCTGGTTGACTATCCCGCGGTTGGCTCGCTCCCTGCGTGTCAGAGCTACGCCCTGACGGACCTGCCGGATTTGCCCATCGACCTGGCGCTGGTCGACGGCCCGCCGTACTGGTTCGGCGCATCCTGCCGCTATCCACCTCTGAACTGGGCGGTGTCGCGTCTCGCGACGAGCGGCACGCTCTACCTCGATGATACGGCCCGGCCGGCGGAGCGCGGTGTGTTGCGCCAGCTGTCGGCGGCGTGGCCCGGCGTGGTCGTTGACGATCTGCGGGCCGAGAAGGGACTGGCCCGGTGCACCAAGGGGACCGCGATCGCGCCAGGGCCCCGCCCGTGAAGGACTTCATCCGCGGGATGTGCCCGCCGCTGCTGTGGCGGGCGCTCGCCCGAGTGCGGCGGGCGTATACCCCGAAGCCGCGCCGAATGTTCAGTGGCGTCTACACCTCGTTCACTGAGGTGGCCGATCAGCGCCCATGGGCGCAGGTCGGCTACTACGACACCTGCCGTGCCCAGCTGCGCGAGTGCCCGGCGATTCACCCGACGGCCCAGACGACGCACGCCCTGCTCGCGTTCCTGATCAACACGGTGCCGGCGGACCGTGTGCCTCGCATTCTCGATTGGGGCGGCGGCACCGGGCTGCGCTACTGGTCCACGCGTCCCGCGCTGAACCGGCCGGTCGCCTGGCAGGTCGTCGATGATCCGGCACTCGCCGCCATTAGTGGCGAGGTGATGGGCG
>ENA-ORBV01010287-ORBV01010287.1-microbial-mat-metagenome-genome-assembly--contig:-NODE-10287-length-15030-cov-4.474019_pt1 | contig 15030 bp, 16 predicted proteins | sample MGYA00237777_ERZ505514 | MGnify/ENA primary metagenome ERZ505514 (study PRJEB26160, sample SAMN06269048) | microbial mat metagenome | isolation source: Oligotrophic lake microbial mat | place... | reverse complement strand
GTATTCGAGCGTCAGGGCGTTGAAGCCGAAGGCGGGATTCTTTTCGCCGCCCTGGGCAACCTTGGCGACGACGACGGTGCCCTTTTCGCCGGCGTTGTCAGCGATGGTCTGAAGCGGGACGACGAGGGCTTTGTAGACCGTGTCCATGCCCGCGGCGACGTCGTACTTGGCCTGACCGACGTCTTCGGAGGTGACTTCGCCGCTCTTGCCGTAGACGGCCTTCCACTCGGGGAGCTTCTCGATGGCGGCGCGGGCGCGGATGAAGCTGACGCCGCCGCCGGCGACGACGCCTTCGGCGACGGCCGCGCGGGTGGCGTGGAGAGCGTCTTCGACGCGGGCTTTCTTCTCTTTGAGTTCGACTTCGCTGGCCGCGCCGACCTTGACTTGTGCGACGCCGCCGGCGAGCTTGGCGAGGCGCTCCTGGAGCTTCTCGCGGTCGTAGTCGCTAGTCGTGACCTCGATTTCCTGGCGGATCTGGGCGATGCGGGCCTGGATCTTCTTGGTGTCGCCGGCGCCTTCGACGATGGTGGTGTTGTCGGCGTCGACTGCGAGCTTCTTAATGAGGCCGAGCTGCTTGAGCTCGACCTTGTCGAGCTCGACGCCGGTGTCCTTCATGATGGGATCGGCGCCTGTCAGGACGGCGAGATCTTCGAGCATGGCCTTGCGGCGGTCGCCGTAGCCGGGGGCCTTGACAGCGCAGACCTGGAGCGTGCCGCGGAGCTTGTTGATGACGAGGGTGGCGAGGGCTTCGCCCGTCACGTCCTCGGCGATGATGAGCAGCGGCTTCTTGGCCTGCATCACCTTCTCAAGCAGCGGGACGAGCTTCTGGACGCTTTCGATCTTGTCCTCGTAGATCAGTACGAAGGCCTTGTCGAACTCGACGGTCATGTCTTCGATGTTGGTGCAGAAGTTGGCGGAGAGGTAGCCGCGGTCGAACTGCATGCCTTCGACGACGGTGACCTCGGTGTCGCGGCTCTTGCCTTCTTCGACAGTGATGACGCCGTCCTTGCCGACCTTGTCGAAGGCGTCGGCCATGATCTTGCCGATCTCGGGATCGTTATTGGCGGAGATCGAGGCGACGTTTTGGATGTCCTTGGAGCCGCTGACGGGCTGAGCGATCTTCTGGATGTGCTCGCTGGCGGCGGTGACGGCCCGCTTCATGCCACGCACCAGGGCGTTGGCTTCGACGCCGGCCGAGATGTGCTTGAGGCCTTCGCGGAAGAGGGCCTCGGCGAGCACGGTCGCGGTGGTAGTGCCGTCGCCCGCGTCGTCGCTGGTCTTGCTGGCGGCCTGCTTGACGAGCAGGGCACCCATGTTTTCGACGGGGTCGCTCAGTTCGATCTCGTCGGCGACACTGACGCCGTCCTTGGTGACGGTGGGGCCGCCCCACGACTTGTCGATGACGGCGTTTCGGCCGCGGGGCCCCAGCGTGGCCTTCACGGCCCGCGCCAGCTTCTCAACACCCGCGAACAAGGCTTGACGAGCGTCGACATCGAACACCAGTTCTTTGACAGCCATCTGGGAGAACTCCGCAGCAAGGGATGAATCGTCCGACGCCGGTGGCCCCGCCCACTGCGGGAAGCGACCGCGCCGCTCAAGACGCTCTGCCCCATGCAAGGGCGATGCCATGCCTGTGAAAACCGCGCAAGCCCCTGCTATTGCACGATTTACGGGATGCGGCACCCCCTCTAGCCCCGTCGTGGGCCTGTCACCTGTCGCCGACCCCCCTCCTCCGCCTGCCGCTTTGGCAGACTAGGCGGTCGGCGAGTGTGCAGGCTTGCCAGTTCGCCACCTCGCCACTCACCCACGCCAAAGGCGGCGGGCCGGCGGCGGTTTGGGCGGTGTGATCTCCGGTCGGCGTGACGATGATCCCCCCGGGTCGCCGGCACCACCTACGGGCGGCTGGGCGCGCGGAATCCGAGTCTCTGAGAGCGCTTGCACTTGACCTTCGCACCCGGATGCTGCATATTTATGCCATGACTTCCAAGGCGAGACGCCGACAACTTCTTCTCGACATCCTTTCTCAGCAGAGCGTGGCCAATCAGGAGCGGCTCGCGCACCTGCTCGCCCAGCGCGGGGTGGAGGTGACGCAGGCGACGCTTTCGCGTGATCTGCGCGACCTGAACGTCTTCAAGGGCCCGTCGGGCTATGTGCTGGGGCAGAACGCGCCGGAGGCCGCGCTGCACAATCAGCAGCTTGAGACGTCGTTCAAGCTGTTCATGATCAACGCGCAGCCGGCGGGCAGCCTGGTGGTAATGCGGACGCGTCCGGGCCACGCCTCGCCGCTAGCGTCGGAGCTCGACCGCGTCGGGATGCCCGGGGTCGTGGGCACGATCGCCGGCGACGACACGATATTCATTGCCACCGTTTCCCCGGCGCGGGCCAAGGGGCTGGTGCGGATCGCGCGGAGTTTGGTGGGTCGGACTTAACGCCGCCGCGTCTTGAGGGTCAATACTCGCATCGCCTTCTGAACACCCCGGCCCGCACACCCGGCCCGCACACCCGGCCCATCTTGCGCGTCCGGCTTGACCGAGTCATCCATGACGACGCCTGCTCAAACATCACACCGGCAGAAACCCTTGAGCACGAAGGACCTTGTGTCGGCCGCCACGCTCACGGCTAGCGATCTTTCGATGATCCTCGACACCGCTCTGGCGTTCAAGGCCGATCCGGCGGCGTATCGCGGCGTGCTCGACGGGCGTTCGGTGGCGATGCTGTTCGAGAAGCCCTCGCTGCGGACCCGCGTCACGTTCGAGGTGGGCACGGCTCGCCTTGGCGGGCACCCGCTCTACTACGACCATGGTTTCGAACGCATCGGGCAACGCGAGTCGGTGAAGGACTACGCCCGCAATCTCGAACGGTGGGTCCACGCGATTGTTCTTCGCACTTACAGTCAAAGGACGATCGAGGAGATGGCGGCGGTGGCGCGGGTGCCGGTGATCAACGCGCTCTCGGACACCGATCATCCGTGCCAGGCTCTGGCCGACGCGTTGACGCTGGTTGAACGCTTCGGCCGCGTAGAGGGCCTTAATGTCTGCTATATCGGCGACGGCAACAACGTCTGCGTCTCGCTGATGCACGTCTTGTGCAAGTTGGGCGGCCATGTGCGGGTGATCACGCCCAAGGGCTTTGCGCCGCCGGCCGATGCGGTTGCCGAGACGCACGAGTTTGCGAGGCTCTCCGGCGGGAGCCTGACGCTGACGAACGACCCGGCGGCTGTGGCCGGGGCTGACGCGGTCTATACCGACACCTGGGTGTCGATGCATCAGGAGGATCAGAGCGACGCCCGCGAGAAGCTGTTTGTGCCGTATCGGGTCGACGCCGAGCTGATGGCCCGGGCCGCGGGGCACGCGGTGTTCATGCACTGCCTGCCCGCGCACCGCGGCGAGGAGGTGACCGACGAGGTGATCGATTCGCCAGCGTCGGTGGTATATGACCAGGCGGAGAATCGCCTGCACGCGCAGAACGCGGTGCTGATCCACACGGCCGGGGCCCGGCCGGCGCGGCTGGCTCGGTAGTTGGCCGGGGTGCCCGCGTACGCTCGTGCATGTCGCCATGGCTCTTGCTCATCGTCGCGGGGATTTTTGAGGTGGTGTGGGCCTCGACGCTGAAGCGGACGGACGGGTTCAGCAAGTTGTGGCCCTCGGTGATCACGCTGGCCGCGATGTCGGTAAGCTTCTATCTGCTGGCGCGGGCCATGCAATCGCTACCAGCGGGCGTTTCGTACGCGGTGTGGGTGGGCATCGGGGCCGTGGGCACTGTGCTGGTCGGTTGGCTGACGCTGGGCGAGCGGCTCGCGCCGGCGCAATGGGTCTGTCTGGGTGTGGTGATCGCGGGGCTGGTGGGTCTGAAGGCGCTGACGCCCGTAGAGCCCAAGCCGCCCGCGGCGGTGCCGACGGTCGGGTCAGAAGGGGACCGGGCTGACGAATCGCACCAGGCCCCCGGTTGATGGATCCGGAAACTCCAGCCACTGGGCGTGCAGCATTAGCCGCGGCGCTGGCTCCACTTCCGGCTGTCCGTAGAGCACGTCGCCGATGATCGGGTGGCCGATGTGGGCCATGTGGACGCGGAGCTGGTGCGTGCGGCCCGTGTGTGGCGTGAGCGCCACGCGCGTGCGATCGACTTCGTAGGCGAGCACGCGCCAGTGCGTCAGCGCGACCCGCCCCTGCAAGTGATCGACGATCTGGTAGGGCCGCCGCTTGATGTCCGCGCGTATCGGCTCGTCGATCGTGCCGGATTCATGGGCGAGCGTGTCGTGGACCAGCGCGACATAACCCTTGCCAACGCGGCGCGATTCGAACGACCACGACAGCGCCCGCTGCGTGGCTTGGTCGAGTGCGTAGACCATCACGCCCGAGGTGTCCATGTCGAGCCGATGAACGACGATGGGCCCTGAGGCCGCAGGGAACACGCCGCGCAACCACGAGATCACGGAGCGTTGATTCTCGGCGGCCTTGCCGGGCACGCTGAGCACGCCGGCGGGCTTGTCGAGGACGACATAGTGCGGCGTGCGCGCGATCAGGCGGAGTTGATCAATCGCGTTTTGTCGCCGCGCGTCGGTGCTCATTTCTGATGAAGGCTAAGCACGCCGCGCGAATGTAAGCGTCATGCAAATACTCACCCCCGGCCCGAGTGGTTCGGCCCATGATCTGAGAGAGGGGGATTTCACCCTAGTGATTCATCCGCACCAGACGAGTGTCTTTAGGTGTCGATAGCTCGTGGATGACCTGTCAGTTGCTCTTTTACGCACCGCTCACCCGCACGGGTCGCCGTCGAGGGTGCGTTAACGAGATCTACCCGTTCGGGCGGATGAATCGATCAGGACAGATGGAGTAGCAGGCCTTGTCTGCGTCGCGGTGCGATGGCCATGGATGGCCGCGCTGAGAACGGACTCTCTCGCCACACCGCGGCGAGTGGTTGACCGCGTTTCTTCTCCTTGCACAGCCCGATGATCCGGGGGACGGATCATCGGGCCTTTCAAAGACGCTGTTCAGCACTCGCTTCGAGCGTCCGTTCAAGGAGCCGACTGTGTCGACACGCCGCGCCCTGCGCGTTCATCCTGTATTGCCCGGTCCGCCCGCGTCGGACAACCCGCTCGTCGCATGGTTCGACGACGAAGTGGGCTGGAGCGCCGCCGAGTATTTAGCGACCCTTCGAGAAGAGGCGCTGGTTGCCACGTCGCCGCTGCACGCCGACTGGCCCCGGCAGCCCGACGCCGCGCTAGTCGCGGCATACTTGCTGCTAACAGATTTCGGCACCTCCAAAGGGCTGCGTCTGGGCGAGGTGATCATGCTGCTGCCGAGCCCGATCCAAACGGCGCTGCGGGGGCTGAACGAACTGGCGAGACGAGACCACAAAACGCAAACAAACTACAAACCTACTGAATGGACAATGGATTAGGGCGAACGCCCTCCTTTCTTAGGCGAAGTTCTGTGTCAAGATAGATAAGTTGGGCAACTTGTGCAGTGAGGAGTCCGAGCATCTTGAATGAGTCCGACGCCAACCAGCGAATCGCCGAGCTCTACGGGCGTTTGGGAGCGGCGGTGGTGGCGTATGCGCGCCGCTACGCGAACGAGCACGCGGCGGCGGACTGTGCGCAGGAGGTGTTTCTGCGACTCATGCAGTACCGCGTGTTGGAGCGACGGCCTGTGGGGCTCGCCTATTTGCTGAAGATGGCTCGTAATCAACTTCGGCGTGAGCATCGCCGGGGGCAATCCGCGGGCCGAGCGGGGACGACCGCGACGCGCCGTCGCGGTGAGGCTTCGCCGAACTTGGGGACGTCGAGCGAACTCCCCTCCAGTTTAGAGCGACGGCTGGCGCGGCTCGAGCCGGCGCATCGTGAGGCCGTGGTGCTCACGAGCGTCCGCGGTCTGCGCTGCGACCAAGCCGCGAGCGTCTTGGCGGTTTCGTCTACTTCGCTTATCCGCAAGCGAGAGACCGGTCTAAGGCACCTCCGGCAGGACTTCCCTCAGCTCCAGATTCGCGTCATGCCCCGTAGAACGCTCCGTGTAGAGGAGTCGGCGGCGTGACTCTGCGAATGGAAAACGCAGCTGCGGCTGCGGAGGAGCCCTTTGAACGAGCGATTCTTTCAAGGCGCGACCAATTGTCAGTGTTATGTTTGGTACAGGGAGGAAAACTACCTATTCGTCACGATCGCTACAGATCGTGCGACCGGCGCTTATTTCTCGGACCCGAATGGCCGTTGGAAGGGGTCATGAAAGACGCGCCCAAGCTCCCAGGCCAACGGATGGAACTGGGTCTGAATGCCATTGAACCCAAGGCGATCGCTCCCGCCAAAAGGGGGGCACGCACGCGAACGCGCGGCGATGCTGAGGATCGGCAGAGCCAGAAGATGGCCGCGCTGGGGGCTCTGGCGGCGGGGATCGCGCACGAGTTCAACAACCTGCTGATGACGATCTCGACGCACGTGGTGCTGGCCCGGGGGCCGGTGGCGGGGCGGGCGCGTCCGGGTGGATCGGCGATGAAGAAGCACTTTGAGGGGATCGACCAGGCAGTCGAGCAGGCTCGCGAGATGACGCGGTCGCTGTTGATCGTGGCCCGCAAGGAGCAGCCCGATCGTCAGTTGGTCGACCTTGGCAATCTGGTGGAAGAGGCGGCGTCGATGTTCCGGCGGTTGCTGCCGGCGTCGATCCGGCTCAAGTTAACCCCGGTCGCGCAGCGTTGGCAAACGGAGGCGAACCCGGATCAACTGCGCCAGGTGCTGTTGAACCTGGTGGTGAACGCGCGCGACGCCATGCCCGACGGTGGCGAACTGCATCTGGCCGTGGCGGCGGCGAAGGGCCGATCGCGGCCGCGCGGGGCGCGGCGTTGGGTGACGATCATCGTGGAAGATACTGGTTGCGGGATGCCCGACGCGGTGGTGCGGCGGGCGTTCGAGCCGTTTTATACGACCAAGCCCCGGGCCCACGGCACGGGCATCGGGCTGGCGATCGTGGCGGGCATCATCGACGCCCACGGCGGGCGGGTGCTGTGCCAATCAACGCCCGGCACCGGCACACGCTTTGAAGTCTGGCTGCCCACCCAGGCGAGGAAGTCGCCGGCGCGCGGCGGGATCGGGAAGTCATCGAGGGCCAGCAAGCGAGCGTCAACATGAACCCCATCAGCGTAGTTCTGGTCGACGACCACACTCTTGTCCGCGAGACGTTGAAGCTTCTGCTTGAGGCCGACCCGGGGCTCAAGGTGGTGGGGCAGGCGGGCAGCGGGAACGAGGCGTTCGATCTGCTGCTTCGGACGAGGCCGCAGGTGGCGCTGATGGACATCGACATGCCGGGGCGGACGTGCTTCGATGTGGCGGACGCGCTGCGGGGCGTGCTGAGCGGGACGCGGATCGTGCTGCTCTCGGGGTTCTGCCACGATTACTTCATCCAGATGGCGCTCGACGCCAAAGTGTCCGGGTACATCACCAAGGACGAGCGGCCCCAGCAGGTGCTGGCGGGCATCAAGGCCGCGGCGGCGGGGCAGACATACTTCTCGCCCATGGTGAAGGCCCGCATCGAATCTGGTGCGGCGGCCCAGTCGCTTTTCCGCGACAAATCGACACGGGTCGACCTGCTCTCGCTGCGCGAAAAGGAAGTGCTGATCCAACTGGCCCGCGGGCAGACGCTCAAGGAAGTGGCGGGGAGCCTGACCCTGAGTCGCAAGACCATCGACAATCACGCCCAGCGGCTCATGGCCAAGCTCGACATCCATTGCCGGGCGGAGCTGGTGCGGTTTGCGATTCGTGAGAAGCTGGTCCAGGCGTAGGCCGCCGCCCCACTATCCGCACCGATGCCTGCGGCCCTGAAGCCGATCCGCATTCTGGTTACGCTGCGCGGTCGGTTCACTCAACGGAGCTGCTGCGCATGGAACAATTCGGCGGGATCATGGGCGTCGTGGTGTTGCTGTCGATCGCGGTGCTGCTCTCGACGGATCGTCGGCGGATCGACTGGCGGCTGGTAGGGACGGGGGTGCTTCTTCAGGTGGCGCTCGCGTGGCTATTTCTCTCGTTTCGACCGGTGGCGGCGGCCTTTGAACTCCTGGCGACGGGTGTGACGCGCGTGATCTCGTTTGCCGGTGCGGGGGCCCAGTTCGTCTTCGGGAGCTTGAGCGAGGCGAAGATGCCGTGGGGGTTTGTGTTCGCATTCAATGTGGTGCCGGTGATCATTTTCTTCGCGGCGTTGATGGGCGTGCTCTATCACTTGGGGATCATGCAGCGGGTAATCGCGCTCATCGCCTGGGTGTTGCGGCGGACGCTGCGGATCACCGGGGCGGAGGCGCTGTCGGCGTCGGCGAACATCTTTGTGGGGCAGACGGAGGCGCCGCTGTGCATTCGGCCGTATTTGCCGACGATGACGCGATCGCAGTTGATGGCCGTGATGGTGGGCGGTTTCGCGACGATCGCGGGGAGTGTGATGGCGGCGTACATCAATATGCTGGGGGGCGAGAGCGAGGCCGCGCGGATCATGTTCGCCAAGCATCTGATCACGGCGAGCGTGATGTCGGCCCCGGCGGCGATAGTGATGGCCAAGATCATGCTGCCCGAGACGGAGACGCCGCGGCCCGAGTCGATGCGCGCGATGATCGGCGAAACCCGGACGACGCGGAACGTTGTCGACGCAGCGGCGGCGGGAGCCACCGACGGGTTGAAGTTGGCGCTCAATGTCGTGGCGATGCTGATCGCGTTCGTGGCGCTGCTCGCACTGATCAACTGGCCGATTCAGAGCCTGGGGGCGGTGCCGGCGGTGCGCGAGTTCACCGACAGCATCGGGCTGCCGCCGCTGTCGCTGGAAGGGATCCTCGGGACGGTGTTCGCGCCGCTGGCGTGGACGTTTGGCCTGGCGTGGAGCGACGCGCGGAGCCTCGGGACGCTGATGGGGACGCAGCTCATCGCGACGGAGTTTGTCGCGTATCTGAAGCTGGCGGAGATGAACGCCAGCGGTGCGATCAGCCCGCGCGCGGCGCTGGTGGCGACCTATTGCCTGTGCGGGTTCGCGAACCTCCCGTCGATCGCGATTCAGATTGGCGGTTTGTCGGCCCTTGCGCCGGAACGGCGGGATGATCTGGTGGCGTTAGGCCTGCGTGCCATGACGGCCGGGGCGCTGGCGTGCTGGATGACGGGGTGCGTGGCCGGGCTGTTTATCCCGCGTTGATGGCGGCGCGAGCGGCGGCGAGGGCTTCGCGGACGCGATCGGGCGCGGTGCCGCCGAGGGCGACGCGGCGGGCGACGCTGGCCTCGATGGTGAGCCACGAGGCGACGTCGGGGCCGATCAATGCGTGAACCGTGCGGAGCTGCTCGATAGCGAGCTTGTGCAGCGGCGTGCCGGTCGAGATGGCCAGGCGCGTGGCTTGGCCGGCGGCGTGGTGGGCGTCGCGAAAGGGGACGCCTTTGGTGACCAGGTAATCGGCGAGGTCGGTGGCGAGGATGGTGCCGTCGCCGAGCGCCGCGGCGGCGCAGGCGGCGCGGTTGACCTTGAGGCCTTCGAGCACAGGGATCATGGCGGCGAGCGAGAGCGAGAGGTGCTCGACGGCGTCGAAGAGCGGCTCCTTGTCCTCTTGCAGGTCTTTGTTGTACGCGAGGGGGAGGCCCTTGAGCGTGACGGCCATCGCGACCTGAGCGCCGAGGACGCGGCCGACCTTGCCGCGGAGGAGTTCGAGGGCGTCGGGGTTTTTCTTCTGGGGCATGAGCGAGGAGCCGCTGGTGACGCTGTCGCTCAGGGTGACGAAGCCGAACTCGCTGGTGCAGTAGAGAATGAGGTCTTCGGCGAAGCGCGACAGGTGCAGGGCGGTGGCGACGCAGGCGGAAAGGATCTCGAAGACGAAGTCGCGGTCGCTGACGGCGTCGAGCGAGTTGCGCATCGGTTCTTCGAAGCCCAGTTCGTGTGCGAGTGCGGCGCGGTCGATGGGGTAGGCGGTGCCAGCGAGCGCGCCGCTGCCCAGGGGCGAGCGAGCGGTGCGCCAGTGGGCGTCTTCGAAGCGTTCGGCGTCGCGTCCCAGCATCTCGAAGTAGGCGAGGCACCAGTGGGAGAAGAGAATCGGCTGGCCGCGCTGCATGTGTGTGTAGCCGGGGAGGATGACACCCAGCTCGCGCTGGGCGACATCGAGGAGGGCCGAGCGGGCGGCGCGGATCTGCTCGGCGAGCGTGCGGAGCGTGCTTAGGCACCACAGGCGAAGGTCGGTGGCGACCTGGTCGTTGCGAGAGCGGCCGGTGTGGAGCTTTTTGCCCAGGTCGCCGAGCTTTTTGACGAGTTGCGACTCGACCCAGGAATGGACGTCTTCCTCGCCGCTGGCGACGATGGCGGCGGGGTTAGCGCGGGTTTCTTCGATGAGCTCTTGAAGCGCGACGATCAGACGGGCGCGTTCGTCGGCGGTGATGACGCCCACGGCGTGGATCGCGCTGGCCCAGGCGATGGACCCGATGAGATCTTCGCGCAGGAGGCGATAGTCAAAGGTGAGTGAATCGTTGAGCTTGCGGAACAGCGGGTTCGCGGGGCCGTCGAAGCGGCCGCCCCAGAGTGATGCCATGCGCGATGGTAGCGGGACGGCTAGGAAGAGGTCGCGCAGGCGCGGGGCCCCGACTTAGCGCTTAGCGGCGGGCTTGGCTTTGGGCTTGACCGCGGCTTTGCTAGTCTTCTTTTTGGCGATCGCTTTGGCTTTGGGTGCGGACGGCTTGGGGCTGGCGGCCTTGGCTGGTGTGGTGCTCTTGGGCTTGCCTTTCGGGCTCAGGGCGGCGAGGTATTGAGCGATGTAGGCCTTGGCGGGCACGCGGCGGACGGCCGCGCCGATGACATCGAGGGCGAGGTCGTCGAGCTTCTTGAAGCGGATGCAGCTCTTGCCCATGTCGAGTTTCTTGCCGGTCTTGGCCCAGGATTGGCGGAGCCATTTTTCGTGCTCCGCGTGGCCGTAGATGCACATCAGGTAGACCGACATGTGCTGCTTCTGCGAGGCGAGGCCGGCGAAAGGCAGCGGCTGCTTGGGGTCGCAGTGATAGCCCTGCGGGAAGATCGAGTGCGGGACGGCGTAGCCGATCATGCCGTAGCTCATGGCTTCGGCGTAATCGGAGTCGAGGTTGTCAAGGATCACCCGGCGAACGGCCTCGATGGCCGCGCGGCGCTCGGGTGGCAGTTGGGCGAGGTATTCGGCGACGGTGGTGGCTTTGGAGATCATGGATCGAGTTTATCAAAGAATGGGCAAACTGAAGCGTGTTGTGTGAATCGGCGCAATCGGGCCCGGCGGAATCCAACTATTGGGAAAGGAGCCTTTCTGTGGCTGAAGCCGCGACAATCAACCTTCCCGTCGACGACCTGACGGCCCTGCGTTTGCACACCCAGAGCGGGGATCCGCGGGCGTTTGAGTTCCTGGTGTACGGTAACAGGCCATGGTGCTGGCGACGTGCCTGCGGGCGACACGCAGACGCAGCGACGCGGAAGACACGACGCAGGAGACATTTCTGAAACTGGCGCAGAGCGCGCGGCGGATCCGCTCCAACGCGGCGGCGTGGCTGCACGCGTGTGCGCTGCGGACGTCGATCGACCTGCAGCTCCGGCGCGGGTCGCAGGCGCGGGCCGAGCAGGGCGCGAGCGTGGAAGCCCAGGGCCTTGAGAACGAGGCAGGGCGGACCTGGCATGAGATCAAACCGATGCTCGACGAAGCGCTCGCGGCGTTGCACGAAGACGACCGCGAGCTCATCGTGCAGCGTTATTTCGTGGGCTGGCTGGAGAACGAGATGGCCCGCGACGCGGGCCTGAAGCCAGGGACCAAGAACCGTCGCGTCGATAAAGCGGTGAAGAAGCTGCGGACGCACCTGGCCAGGTCGGGCCTGGCGTTGGCGGGCGCGGGCGGCTTGGGCGCGGCGTTGGGGATGGGTGCTTCGCCGCCGGTGAGCGGAGCCGTCACGACGTCGCTGATGGAGATCGGCGTGGCTGGTCCCGGCCCGGCCGCAGCACCTGAGCAGCAGGATCGCCCGACGGGCAACCTCGGCCCGTTCAAGTTTCTCTCCATCATGCTCGATTGCGTGCCCAACGGGCAGCTCACGACCAAGGACCGGCGCCTCGCGTGCAAGAACGACTTCGGGCCGGGGGCTGAATCGGCGGAGATCGTGCTTCGCATCGAGCACGCACGAGGCGACGGCCGTGCCGGCACATGGGACGAAAGATCGAATCGATCACCATGCCCAAGCCCAACGAGTTTGAGAACTTGATGGGGTTCAAGGTTGAGCTTACATATACGATCGAGGACAGCACGCTGAGCTTTTACGCCGAGGTCTAGGGCGCGGAGAAGCTCAGAACGATCCACTGGATCGGCAGTCGGATGAACACCGCTGGAACGATCAAGGCCGACGCCGATGCTCTTGCGGCGGTGCAGGGTGCCTGGGTCGAGAGGCTGAACTGGGATCTGACCGTCAACCAGGACGAGATCACGAGCAAGGCCGAAGGCTTCGAGATGTTTCGTTATCGAATCATTGAGTGGCAGACGACTCCCGATGCCGCGCGGGTGCAGACGCTCTGCGTGCGCAACGTCAACGGGGCGTCCGTCGGCGAGCGGACCAAGCTGCTGGTTCGCAAGACCGCCACCGGTTACCAGATCGCCCTCCACGACAAAGGCCGCGAGAGGCTCAACGGCTGGCCCTCGGGCTTTGACACCAAGCCCGGCGAGGGCGTTCGCGTGTTCACATTCGGCAAGGACAAGCCATGAACACCTCAACATCACCCCGCGCCTTCACGCTCATCGAGCTGCTGGTGGTGATCGCCGTCATCGGCGTGCTACTGGGCATCCTGCTCCCCTCTTTTGCTTCGGCGCGGCGGAACGCGCGAACGGTCGTCTGCCTGTCGCAATCGCGGCAGATCGTGACGGCTATCGCGGCTTTCGCGTCTGGCAACAGGGCCCGCCTGCCTGAGAACCGCCCGCTCGTCGCGGCGGGCCAGCACATCACCTGGCGGCACCTCTTCGTCCGCGACGGCTGCATCCCCAAGGACCAGGGCTGGACCTGCCCGGACCACCCGCGCGGCGCGCCCGCTGGGGAAAACGGCCTCGTAGACAACGGCACGCTCTGCGTGGGCGACGTTTCATCGAGCTACGCCATCAACGGCCACCTGCTGTGGCGCGAGGACAAACGCGTCAGCGAGGCAGATCGCGCCGACACCGCCGTCCAGCGGCCGAGCCACACCCTGCTTCTGGCGGAGACCAACGCGTTCTTCCCCGACATCCGCGTCACCAACCAGATCATCGCCACCGACAACGGCACCGGGCCCTTCTCATACTGGCACGCACGCAAGGGCACCTACGCGTTTCTTGATGGCCACAGCGAGACGATCGGCCTGCTCGCGACGGGCATCCCCGATTGCCGCTGGCACAACGGCAAAGATCTGGCGGTTGATCCCGTCAACACGCAGCCCGCTCAGGAACTCGGCTCGCACAGTCACCCGGACTGGCAGTTTCTGGTGTCCAGCGCGTACAGCAGAAGGTGGACGACCGCGGCGATCTAGTGAGCCCCGCCCTTGGCCTTCATGGCGCGGATCCGCTCGGCCAGCGACAGGAGCTTGATGAACCCGCCCGCGTCCTTCTGGCTGTAGATCTCTTCGCCCTCGAAGCTCACCATCTTTTCGGCATACAGCGAGTGCGGGCTGGTGCGCTGGATGGCCGTCGCGGTGCCTTTGAAGAGACGGACCGTGACGCTGCCCGTCAGCGGCTTGGCCATGTGCTCGGCCGCGGCCCACAGGCTCTCGCGGAGCGGGGTGAACCAGCGGCCGTCGTAGACCAGCTCGGCGAAGGTGAGGCCCAGGTGCTCGCGATAGTGCCGCGTCTCGCGGTCGAGGACGAGTTCCTCGATGGCGCGGAGGCCTTCGACGATCACCGTGCCGCCGGGAGTCTCGTAGAGCCCGCGCGACTTCATGCCCACGCGACGGTTCTCCACCAGATCAACGCGGCCCACGCCGTGGGGCGCGGCGATCTGGTTGAGCTTGAGGATCAGCTCGTGCCCTTGGAGGCGCTGGTCGTTGAGCGTGCGCGGGCGGCCGTGTTCGAAGCCGAGCGTGACCAGCTCGGGTTTGTCTGGGGCCTTGGCGGGGTCGGCGGTGAGCATCCAGGCATCTTCGGGCGGGGCGTTGGCGGGGTCTTCGATGGTGCCGCCCTCGTGGCTGATATGCCAGAGGTTACGGTCGCGCGAGTAGATCTTGGTGGCGCTGGCGGTCGTGGGGATGTTGCGGGCCTTGAGATAGTCGAGCATCGCCAGCCGGCCCGAGAGCTTCCACGAGTCCATGCGCCAGGGGGCGATGATCTCGAGTTCGGGAGCGAGGGCGGCGTACGCGGACTCGAAGCGGACCTGGTCGTTGCCCTTGCCGGTGCAGCCGTGGGCGAGGGCGGTGCAGCCGGTCTTGAGCGCGGCTTCGACCTGGCCGCGGGCGAGGATGGGCCTGGCCATGGCGGTGCCCAGCAGGTAGCGGCCTTCGTAGATCGCGCCGGCGATCATGGTGGGGAAGACGAACTCCTCGGCGAAGGCTTCTTTGAGATCAACGACATGGCAAGACGCCGCGCCGGAGTTTTTGGCTTTTTGCTCGACGCCGGCGAGTTCTTCCTCGCCTTGGCCGACGTCACCCACGACGCAGACGACCTCGGCCCCGGGGATGTTCTCCTTGAGCCAGGGGACGATGCAGGAGGTGTCGAGGCCGCCGGAGTACGCGAGGGCGATCTTCTTGCTGGGCATGTCGTTCCTTGCTCAAACACAGGCGAGGGCAGGGCCGGCTGCGGGGGCGGCGGTTGAAGGCCCAACGGTACGCGCGCCGGGGTTCACTTGGGCCAAAGCGCTACTTGACGGCTGAGCAAAAAAGAAACGGGCCCGCGACAAGCGCGGGCCCGTTTGGAATCAATGTTGTAGAAGCGAGGGGTTACCAGCTGCCGCGGCTGCGACCGCCGCCGCCGCTACCACCGCCGGCGCTGGCGCGTACAGCGAACAGCAGGACGCCGTATCGCAGGTACGCGATGCGGCCGGCGGTTGCGAAGGTGCGGCCCGCGAGCCCCGGTGTTACCGCGAATGAA
>ENA-ORBV01010286-ORBV01010286.1-microbial-mat-metagenome-genome-assembly--contig:-NODE-10286-length-15030-cov-4.846252_pt1 | contig 15030 bp, 9 predicted proteins | sample MGYA00237777_ERZ505514 | MGnify/ENA primary metagenome ERZ505514 (study PRJEB26160, sample SAMN06269048) | microbial mat metagenome | isolation source: Oligotrophic lake microbial mat | place... | reverse complement strand
CGCCGGAGCAACATCACCCGCCGCTCGTTCAAGCCGACGCTCAAGCGCGCAGGACTTCCCGACATGCGGTTCCACGATCTCCGGCACACGTCGGCATCGCTCCTGCTGACGAAGGGCGTGCATCCGAAGGTCGTCCAGGAGCGGCTGGGCCATTCGCAGATCAGCCTGACGCTCGACACCTACTCCCACGTGATGCCTTCGCTGCAGCGCGACGCGGCGAATTCCCTAGACGGGTTCCTGGTGCGCAAGAAGGCAACGACAGCTTGACATCCGACTTTGGCTACACTGTGGCTACATTTCCTCATCTTTGGACTTTGGCGAGCGCAACAAAAAAGCCGTAAACCCTTACGGATTCACGGCTTTCAAAATCGGGGTGACAGGACGTCTATTGAACTTTTTTCGGGCTCGTTTGGCAACTGGACCAAGCCGCTAATCGCTATTGCCCAAGCACTTGCGACTTGAGGCCGGAAAATCAGCCGCAAAAAGTGACCCGGGTCGATCTGGCGAACCCACTTCGGTCGATGTGATTGCGCCAAGGAAGCTTGGGAAAGGAGGATGAGATGTAAGGAAACACCTTTGAAACCTTTCGTTTACAACCTTGCGGGTGTAAAGCCCGTCCGGTAGCGCCTGACCAGCGGCCGGAAGCGAGTCTTGCGTGGGGTTGGGGTGACCCACACCGCGAAGCGTAGACAGCCAGTCCGAAAGCCATGCTATTGAGCGTCGAAAGACCTTTCGTGTGAGCCTTTGCCTTTCACATACCAAGGGCCACGTTGCTGCACCGCAATGGTCTGGTGTCAGTAGTCCCACCGGCGTCGACTGAACATGTGCAAACGGACAATCGGGGTTCCCCAGGAACTTGGGAGATCCAGTCGTTTCCTCGGCAATATTTCCGGTCGGAGATACCGGGTTACCAACTCCAGGCCTTGGCGGCGCACTTGTCCGCCAGGGAGCGAACCGAACGAGTGCAACCGAGGTACCGCCAAGCGAAGGTAACGAAGCGCGGCGGGACGAGCGGCGGGAAGTCGTAGCGCTTTGATACCGTTGAAGCAGGGGAACTCGCCCCGGAGGACCCTGTGGAGGAAAGCGAAGCGTCGGCCGACAGACCCGATCGAGGGAAACATGTCGAACACATCGAGGTTCGATCACCATGTCACCGTAAATCGATCGGATAGCTTCGGGGACCATCGCGGCTGGCGAACCCTGTCGGTCGAGGAACCGGATGCGCTAATGTGCGCTCGTACGGGTCTGTGGGAGCCCGGGCGGGTAACCGCCAGGGCCACCCGGCCCGAAGCGTTCTGCGGACGCAGAGAACTCAAGATTGCTGAGTTTCTCGCCGGGTCGGCGCTCTTGCCGCTCCGCCGTAGTAGCAGGTCCCTTCATGCACTTGGTCGAGCCACTTTTCGGCCTGCACCGAAGTCTGTCCAGGAGCCAATTCCGGCCGTACATGGAACTTAAAACTCTATTTGGCAGATTCATGGATCCTGCGCGTCGACCTCGTCACGTCGAATGCTTGCGCCCCGAACTGCCGTTAGAAATCGAGCGAGGTGGGATTCATGACTCGTGATTGAAGAAATCTATCTCGCCGATATCGCAACCGTTGTGAAGAGGTCCAACCTTAAGCAGCCGGCATGGGCCTGCTACGATTCGCGCATACGCGTTGCGGACTGCGAGAACTGCTCGGCAAGGAGCGTCTGAAGAGTGGCTGAATCGGCCGGTTTAACTAGATGGTGATCGAATCCCGCTTCCCGCGAACGGCGGCGGTCTTCTTCCTGGTTCCAGCCGGTCAGAGCGATCAGCGCCATGTTCTGGCCCCAAGGCTGGCCGCGGATGCGACGCGCCACTTCATGCCCTGTCAGTTTGGGCAGGCCGATGTCGAGTAGGATCACATCCGGTAGGAACGTCTCCGCGAGCTCCACGGCTTGCAGCCCATCGCGGGCGATGGCGGTCTCATGGCCCAATAATTGAAGCATCATCGCCAGAGTGTCCGCGCTGTCCCGATTGTCATCCGCGATGAGAACGCGGCGTTTGCAAGGAGGAGGGTTGAAGGCGGTAGGAAGAATCGGATCGGAATCTGAATCGGCCTTTGGTCTGCCGCCGTCATCCTTCAAAATCGGCAGACGAATGACGAACTCGCTTCCCTGGCCGGCGCCGTCGCTGTGGGCCTCAACCGAGCCTCCATGCATCTCGACAAACCCTTTGACCAATGACAACCCGATCCCCAACCCGCCCTGGGTCCGTTTCCACTCCCTATCCACCTGCGAGAACATCTCGAATACCTGCGGCAGATGGATAGCCGGGATGCCGATGCCGGTGTCCCTAATTCGGACGACGAGGGTTGCCCCCTGGTTCCCATTTCCTGCCTCCTGTTCGCCGTCTCCCGTTCCCGGTGCCCTGTCCCCTTCGGCCGCAGCGGTCAGCCATATGCGGCCTCCGCGCTCCGTGTATTTGGCGGCGTTGTTCAGCAGGTTCAGCAGAGCCTGACCCAAGCGGATCGGGTCGGCGTCGAGCCAAATCGGCGCGTCCGGCAGAGTAACGGCCAGCTCGTGGCCCTGCGAGTCAATCAGCGGGCGGCTCGTCTCGACTGCGTTCCGCACGATTCCGGCCAGTTCCACGCGCTCTTTGTGGAGCACCAGCTTGCCCGTCGTGATCCGGCTGATGTCGAGCAGATCATTCACCAACAGCACCATTTGGTTCAACTGCCGTTCCATCATGGCCCGGATGTCCCTGGCCCCGTTGTTCGGTTGATCCTCGAGTAGCTTGAGCAATTCCAGCCCGTTGCGCAGTGGGGCGAGTGGATTGCGAAGCTCGTGGCTAAGCACCGCCAGGAAGTGATCTTTGGCTCGTATGGCGGCTTGCAAGAGTGCGTTGAGCCGCTCCGCCGTTGCTGTAAGCTCGTGTTGCCGAAGAGAAGATACTAGCAGCGATTCGTTGATTGTCGTCGCCTGTCTACGGAAGACCGAAATGTCGGTCGAATCCGTCACCTGGATGATCAAGCCCGCCGGAAGCTCGTCGGCGCCGAGGATAGCCCATACCGAATACGACCAGCAGATCGGCGGCGTGGGACCATGGGCCTGCTCGACGATAATCTCAGGCTTACCCGTGCGATAGACACGGTCGAGAAGCGATTGGCAACCATTCGCCGCCCCTTCCGGCACCGCCTCTGCGAACGGCCGCCCGATCATTTCCTGCCCCTCTTTTTCCACGAGGTGTAAGAAGGCGGCATTGACGTAGCGCACGACGTGCGTCGCCCCCTGCACAGCGATCATTGGCTGAGGTGAGAGTTCAAAAAAGCTCCGGCTGAGGCGCGGGAACTCGAAGGGCTCCTCTCCCGCGGCTAATTTTTGTTCCTCACGCATGCCTGCCCCTATTGCTCGTCCGTCGGCTCGTCAAGTAACGCGATGGGGTCGCCCGGTCCCGCGCCCCACGGGCCCGGGATTCCGGTGGTCAGTCCGCGGTAACCGCGCAACGGTTCGCCGATGACGATTCCCTTGTCGGTGACCTGGTATTCGTTCATGTCGATGCTGTGCGCGCCGCCGCGCATCTTGACAATCAGCAGCATGCGGCGGAGCTGGCCGTTGATCGAGACGTAGCGCAGGCGCACGATGTCATCAGCCAGGAACGAGATGACGAAGTTGCTCAGGTCCATCGAGGTGAACGCGTCTTCGATCTCGACGGTGCTGATGATCGTCACGCCCATCCGGGTGAGGGCGCCGATCATGCGATAGAGCGACTCGCGGAAGTCGGTGCGGAAATCAGGCGCGAGGGCCATCTCGAAGCCCGCCAGCGAGTCGATGACCAGCCGCTTGGCGCCGATCTTCTTGACCTTGTCCACGATCTCGTGGACGGTTTCATCCACCGACAGATCCAGCGGGCGCAGGTAGATGATTTCGAGCTTGCCATTCTTCTGCGGCGTGTCGAAGTCGAAGCCGAACGAGGTGGCCCGGCGCACGTACTGGTTGGGCCTCTCCTCGAAGATGGCGACGATCCCCGGTTCGCCCTGCTTGATACCCTCGGCGATGAACTGCGTGGCGAGTATCGACTTGCCCGCGCCGGAAGGCCCGGACATCAGCAGGCTGTCGCCTTCGGGGATGCCGCCGTGCAGGAGTTCATCGAACTTGGCGATGCCGGTGGACAAACGCCGTTGGCCTTTGGGCTTTTCGGCTTCTCCGGTGAGGCCGAAGGTGCGCGGGAAGGTTTGCAGCCCCTCCTCGGTAATGCGAACGGTGTGCAACCCCGGAACGGAGCCTTGCCCGCGCAGCTTCACGACCTGCAACTTCCGCACGACGGAGTTTCGCTCCGCCTGCTGGGAGAGCCAGAGTAATCCGTCGGCCACGGTGAAGACGGGGTTGTCGCGAATCTCACCCTCGACGTATTCCCCGATCAGGAACGTGGTCGCTTGCCAACTTGCCAAGTGCAGGGCTAATCGCTGGATGAACCCTTGCAGTTCAATATCGCTGACAGCACCCTGGGCCTTCCGCACGACCGTGCGGAACGAGTCCACGAAGACGAGTGCGGGATTGGCGGCCTCGACCTCGCGGACGATCTCCGCCAGGACCGCGTCCAGGTCTTTCTCCAACACCACCTGGCTGAGATTGATGAAGCGAATCGCGGTATTCAACTTGTCTTGGTCAAAGAATGCATACTGTTGCTGATAGCGGAGCATCTTGATCGCCGGTTCACCCAGCACGGTGATATAAAGCGCGGGCCGCTCCGGGGTGGCATTGGCGAACATGATTTGATGCGCGAGCGTCGTCTTCCCGCTGCCGGGAGCGCCCGCGATGATGTTGAACGAGAATTCCGGCAGGCCGCCGCCCAGAATCTCATCGAGACCAGGCACGCCGGTCGGCAGCTTTCGAATAACGACTTTGTCCTGCGTGCTCATGGTTTTTCTTCCGCTTTCAAATCCGTCTCATTGATTGAGGCGTCCGGCCAGGCATCACGCACGAGGCGCAGTGTCAGGGATTCGCCAATGAAGGTCGCCAATAGGCCCAGCAAGTGGGCCACGAGCACCAGCCGGCCCTTCTCTAATTCCCCCGCGTCTTGGTCCTGCTTGATCTCATCGAATCCCACCAAAATGCCGTCGGGCCGGACCTGCACCACCTGGAGAGCGGGGACTTCCGCCTTGGCCAGTACCAAAGCCCGAGACAAAAGAGACAAAAAGCCCACGGGCCCCGTGAATTTCGAGAGAGGCACCTGCAACGTCGCACAGACTTGCAACGCTTCATCGACCTGGGTGTCGGCCGCTTTGACGCGCGCCGCCGCGACAGCGAGTATTCGCCGAGTCAGATCTTCTAGCGCTGGAAAAACTGCGGTCATACGCTGCACCTCAACGTCCGGGTCGTCAGCCCGCTGATCACGCCGACCCGCCCAGGCCCGGATGGTGGGACTCTCGACCGGCTGGCAGCTCTCTTCATTGACGAACTTGAAGACGCTCTCCACCGACACGCTCGCCGCCTCGTCCTGCGTCCACTCGGTCAGGAACTCTGCGACCGGGTTGAGGATCGTGACCCGTCCTGCGGTGTCCGTGGTGCTGACGGCATCGCCGATGCTGGCGAGCGTGACATGACCGGTTGCAAGCGCAACGGCTCCTTTTTCGCGACGAAGGATCGATCATACCTCCCCCAATGCCGGCACCGCTAGCCCAAAGACCTGATGATACCGCTTTGCCAGTAAGTGAGGAACAACGCCGACTATAGCTATAGCTAAAAACGTCGAACGTCATTAAGAGTTGGGCGTCACCCATGCTGGCGGCGACCGTTTGTGGAATTCTCACCGGTGCTCGCGGCTACAAGACGATTGCCCAGTGGCTGCGAAACCAGGAGCCGAAGGTTTGGCACTGGCTCGGCTTCACCCGTAAGCCCCCCTGTGCCAACTCGTTTCGCAACATTCTCATCGCCCTGCCGCCGGAAACCTTGGAAGCCGCGTTCCGGCCTTGGATCGAGGCCGCCTTGGAGCATCTGCCGCCGCTGGATATGCAACCCGTGGCCATGGACGGCAAGTCGTTGTGCGGCACACTCACGCCGCATCAACGGTGCGTTCATTTGTTGGCGCTGTACGACCAGCGCAGCGGCGGCGTGCTGTCGCAGCAAGCGGTGCCGAACACGACCAACGAGGCCAAAACCGCGTTGTCGCTGCTCAAAATACTGGTGCTGCAAGGACGCTTGATCACCGCCGACGCGATGTTCTGCCAGCGCGAGCTGTGCCAGCAGATCGTCAACGATGGCGGCGACTACTTAATCACGGTCAAAGACAACCAGCCGGAACTCAAGGCCGCCATCAAGGCCGAGTTTCAGCCGGGCCTTTCCCCCCTGTAGTGAACGCCAGCGACAAGCGGAACTCACCGAAGCTCGCGAGACGAAGAAAGGACATGGCCGCCGCGTGAAGCGGTATCTACAGGCCAGTTCGCGGTTGGCTCGGCATCTCAATTGGCCGGGCCTGAAGCAAGTGTGCATGCTCGAACGCACCACTTGGCGCAACGGGAAAGAAACCGTTGAGATCGAATACGCGATCACCAGCCTGCCGCCCGAGCGGTTCTGCGCCGTCCGAATTTTGCCGGCATGGGTGGGTCACTGGGGGATTGAGAACCGCTTGCACTGGGTCCGCGATGTGGTCTGCGGTGACGATTCGTGCCGCGTTCGCACCGGCCATGCCCCCCAAAATCTCGCCGCCTTCCGCAACGCCGCCCTGAGCTTGCTACGCCTGGCTGGCATTAAAGAGATTCTCCCCACCCTTCGCACTTTTTCTCAACGGCCTGAAGAACTGCTCAAATTCCTATGCAAGTTCAAAAAGTGATTGGCCCTGGGGGTGACAGGACGTCTATTGAACTTTTTTCCCGTTCGTTTTCCGCGTGGACGAAGTCGCTAATTGCTGTCGCGCATGCACTTGCGAGTTGAGTGTGGAAATCGGCCTCGCGAGAGTGACCCGGGTCACTCAGTCACCACGTCTCCGTCGATGTCAACGAAGCAGTTTGTTTTTGGGAGTGTTGCAACCGCAAGCCACCGGAGCCGAAGGCGTTGGTGAACGTGCTGGCAGAATTGAATCGCCCCGATGTCCAGCAGACAGAAGGGTGGTACCGTGCATTCGAGGAAGAACCGACCGCCGAACCAGAAGCCGACAGGCCATTGTGACAAGTGGCGGATCTTCCGATCCTCCGATACGATGAGCCTTACCAAGACGCCTTTGCATCGAAAGAGGAGTTTCCTCGGCGGCAAGAGACGGACGGAGGAACGGTAGTGAATCCAGACAAACGTCCACCTGAGCCGCAGGATGCCTTGGCGTATGCTGAGAACATCATTGCGACCCTGCGAGAGCCGTTCGTGGTTCTCGACAACAGCCTGCGAGTCCGCACGGCCAACGCCGCCTTCTACCGGGATTTCTACGTCTCGAAAGAAGAGACGGAGGGCCGCTTCGTCTACGAATTGGGCGACGGCCAATGGGACATCCCCCAACTGCGGACGCTGCTGGTCCAAGTGCAAAGCAACAGGCATCCCGTTGAAGACTTCGAGGTTGAACACACCTTCCCGGCTATCGGGCGAAGGAACATGCTCCTCAACGCCCGCAGGTTCCCTTCAGAAAGCAACAACCCGGAATTGATCCTTCTCGCCATCGAGGACAATACCGACCACAGGCGGGCCGAAGCCGCCATGACGAACTCCGAAGTCCGGTATCGGCGGCTCTTTCAGACGGCCAAGGACGGCATCCTCATCCTCGACGCCGACCAGGGCAAGGTGCTCGACGCCAACCCGTTCATGACGGCCTTGTTGGGTTACTCGCACGACGAGTTCTTGGGCAAGGAACTGTGGGAGATCGGCCTGTTCCGAGACATCAAGGAGAGCCAAGCCGCTTACCGGGAACTGCAAGAGAAGGGCTACGTCCGCTACGAGGATATGCCGCTCGTAACCACCAGCGGGAATAAGGTCGAAGTCGAATTCGTCAGCAATGTCTACAAAGAGAACGGTCACAAAGTCGTTCAATGCAACATCCGTGACATTACCGAACGCCGGAAGGTAGAACGGGCGTTGGCGAAAGTCCTTGGCTACGCTGACGACATCATTGCGACCCTGCGAGAACCGTTCGTGGTTCTCGACGGCGACCTGCGGGTGAAGACGGCGAACCGTTCCTTCTACGACTCGTTCCACGTCTCGAAGGAGGAAACGGAGAATTGCTTTGTGTATGACTTGGGTAACGGTCAGTGGGACATCCCCGGCCTGCGGACGTTGCTGGATGAAGTCCTTTCCCGCAACAAGTCGGTTCACGACTTCGAGGTTGAACACTCCTTCCCGTCTCTCGGTCGAAAGACCATGCTGCTGAATGCCCGGCCATTCCCTCCCGATTCCAAACACCCTGAGTTAATTCTGCTCGCCGTCGAAGACGTTTCTGCATTGCGAGAGCGGGCCGACGAACTGGCCGAAGCCAGCCGCCACAAGGACGAGTTTCTGGCGACGTTGGCTCACGAACTGAGAAACCCACTCGCCCCGATCCGCAACGCCGTGCAGTATCTCGGCATGGATGGCTTGAAAGAATCGGACGTGAGCACGGCGAGAGATGTTATCGACCGGCAAGTGACCGTCATGGTCCGCCTCATTGAAGACCTTCTCGACGTGTCCCGCATCAGCCGCAACCAGTTGGACCTCCGCAGGCAACGCATTGAACTGGCGAGGGTGGTGGAAAGTGCCGTGGAGAGTAGTCGCCCCCTCATCCAGCAGTGCGGTCACGAACTCATTATCAGCCTGCCGTCAGAGCCGATCCATCTGGACGCCGATCCCATCCGGCTCGCTCAGGTCTTCGCGAACTTGCTGAACAACGCTGCCAAGTACACCAAGCTGCGTGGCCACATTTGGCTCACCGGTGAACGGCAAGGGAGTGATGCTGTCGTCAGCGTGCGAGACAACGGCATCGGCATCCCCGGCGACATGCTGTCCCGCATCTTCGATATATTCACGCAGGTTGATCGGTCGCTGGAACGATCGCAAAGTGGACTCGGCATTGGCCTGACGCTGGTGCGGCGGCTGGTTGAGATGCACGACGGCACCATTGAGGCTCGCAGCAACGGCCCCGGTGAAGGTAGCGAGTTTGTGGTCCGTGTGCCGGTTTTTATCCAATTGTCCCCTGAGCTGCCGAAGAGTGACGGACCAAAGGCAGCAGCCCTGAGCGAATGTCGCATTCTGGTGGTGGACGACAATAAGGACTCGGCTGACAGCATGGCGATGTTGTTGCGGCTCAAGGGCAACGACATTCGCACCGCCCACGACGGCCTTGAGGCCGTGGAAGTAGCCGAGACGTTTCGCCCCGAATTGGTACTGCTGGACATTGGCCTTCCCAAACTGAACGGCTACGATGTCGCCCGGCGCATTCGTCAGCAGCCGTGGAGTCGGGACGTTATCCTTGTTGCGCTGACCGGCTGGGGGCAAGATGAGGACAGACGCCATTCGCAGGAAGCAGGGTTCAACTTCCACATCGTCAAGCCGGTAGAACTTGCGGCTCTTGAAAGACTGCTGGCCGAGCCGCAGCCGAAGCCAGTGTGACAAATGGTGTCCTTGTCATAATTGAACGGCTCGGCTTAACGATCACCGGCATCACGGTGAACCAATTGGCTCGGGCACGTGCAGCAACGGGTAATAGAGCCCCTCAAAACACTCTGCGGATTCCAACCCCTACTTGCTAGCCCATAAGCCAGCGAACTACTCATCACGTAGACCACGAGAAGAAGAGTGGCCACCCCGACACACAAGGCAAATCCAGCCGCGATTGAGTACGCAGGTCTTACAGGCGTTCGGTCCGTTTTGCCCATATCGCCATTCTACCGCTCCTCAGTCGCCACCAGCACCATCTAGAACGAATCGCGTAGGGAACCACTTTGTTTGTCAGGGGGTTCTCTTCGCCAGTATCTCGGTCTCTTGCCGGCGCCAGGCCGCAGAGATTGGATAAGCCTCGCGGCGGAGGCGATTGATTCCTCCTAGAGGTCGATGATCCTCAAGGGCGTGCCAGACATTGAAGGACAATTGCTGGCAGATCGCCTTCTGCTGCTCCGTGTGGATTTCTTGCCGGGGTATCAGGAAGAGCGCCACCGTGCGGTAAGGAGATGCTGTCTCCGGCCATTCGACGCTGGCATCTTCCACGGGCATGGTCTGAGCAACAGTTCGCAATTGGACTTGGAACTCAAACAGCAATTGTTGCGTGCGTAGGGTTTCTTCCAACATCAACCGCAAGGCATCCGCGTTTTTGCCAAGCCTCGTCGCCAAGTCCACGAAAGAACCGGGCAGATCTCCGGCGGGCTTGGCCCGGTATTTAGCCACGTACTCTCCGAATCGAATCGGTGCCATGCTGAAATAGGTGTTGCTCGCGGGATGTGCCGGCAGGTGTCCGGCAATCTGCACGGCGGTCAGTGCTTCGCGCCAATGCCAGTTCAACGGATTCCAGTCACCACCTGTGAATGCTGCATTCAGGGTCTTGAGCTTGTCGTCCTTCGCTGCCGCTAGAACCTGCTCGAACTGTACAAAATCCTTCACATTGCCGGCAAAGAAGACGGGATGATTGACCATCACGAAGTCCTGGGTCCCGATGTTGCTGGTTCCCGAAAGCACCTGTTGGCCCTCGACATTGCTTACCTTGATCGCCATACCGCGACCATCGGGGACGAAATCAGCCTGCGGTTGGTTTGCGGAATTGGAGAATCGAACCGCGGCAGAGTACGTGCGCTCCTGCGCGAACAGACCCTGTGCTAATTCCGCCGGCAAGTTGGGGAGCACGCGAAATTCGCCCGTGGCACAGCCATGAATTTTCACGTGGACATCGCCCTGAAAGTGCCCGCTCTGCTCTCGGCTCTGGCGGAGAATTCTCTCCAGCGATTGGATCGCCAGGCGAATGTCCTCGGCCTCGTCACTTGGAGGAACTTCCACGCTATCCGCATACGGGATTGGATCAAGTTTTGCCATTGTCACGTATCTTCCGTCGGCTCCGGCAGATAATCCGCGGCGTTTGGGCGCTTAGAAGGCATGGTGGGATATTCCGCGACACCACCATGACAGTGAACCAGCCTACCATTTAGCCAGATGGCATGTGCAACAAGTAACCGCCTTTGCAGTCGTCGACGATCAGGCCTGCGCCACCCCAATCATTCCCTCGCTCCAGAGGCGCGCGCGCTGCGGGGGCTCTTTTCGGCATTCGTCGTAACACTTTTCCACGCTGGCCTTTCCGCAGTTCAACGTTTGCCTTTGGAAGACTACTGGGACTGGCCCGAGCCATATTCAGGATGAGCCGCCATTCTACCCTCAAGGTCCGGCTCGAGTGATCCGCCAGACCACACCGGTACCGGGGTACGGCCTCGGCGTCGGCCCCGTCCCACTTCGCATGAAGACGACCGCTCCGATGTCCACCACGTAGAGGGCGTCCCCTTGGGGGGAGAAGCGCAGGCCGACCGGACGGCGGGGGCCGGCAGTCATGACATACTCCAGATCCTTGGGGCCAAGCGCGTCGGGCCTGGTCCGGAGGAAGTCGTGGGCTTTCCCCGTGTCGAGGTCAATGCGCTTCACCCAGTAGCCAACCCGCTTCTGTTCTGTTGCCGTTGCTGGCGAGTAATCGCCGGAGGCCGCCAAGAACAAATGCCCCTCGAATCCGAACTTCGGGCTGCGGCTGAATGCGATGGTGGTGACGCTCGTGTGCGGCTCGAAGGTCATCAGCGGTTTCTCGACTTTCGGGTGTTCCTTCAACAGGAACTCAGGGGCGGGGGCGTTTTTGGGCTTAAAGCGTTCATCCGTCACCGGGATGCCGGAGACAAAGTCGGGCCAACCGTACCACCCACCCTCCTTGATGAGCCAGAGATTGTCGGGTGCGTTGGCAATGGGACGGCTGCCCCGCTCGTCGGCCCCGTTGTCCGAGGCGTAGAGCTTCTTGTCCGGCCCCCACATAACGCCGAAGGGGTTGCGGAGTCCCCAGGCGTACACCTCCAGGTTCGAACCGTCTGCATCCATACGCATGATCGCCGCCGTGGCCCGGTTGGTGCCCTTCACCATCGTGCCTTCCGGGACCGTCTTGCCGAATGATTGAAAGGCGGATGTCTGGACCGTTCTCGCCTTGTTCTTAGCCAGGGCCGTGAGGGGGTCGGCCGACTCGAACGCCTGGCCGCGGAGGGTAATGTCCTTGCCTGGCCGGTCGCAGAAGTCGGGGTGGGGTGAAAGCCAGCCCAACAGGAAGTTGTCAACGCTGACGACGCCGGAGTTGGTAGCGGACCCCTGGCCGAAATAAATCTTGCCGTCAGGCCCGACGCTCATCTGGTTGTTATGGTGATCGCCGAAGCTGGGCAGGTCTGTCACCAGATCGCGTACCTTCCCCTTCTCCAGCACGGAGATCTTGCCCCGGTGGGAGATATACAGCCGGCCCGTGTGCCACAGGATGTCGGTCACGGGACCGGAAAGTTGATCGGCAACCACTTCAGTCCGTCGATCCTGCGGGCTGGGCCAAGTGAATTTCAGGATGCGTGCCCGCGCCACCCAGGCTCCGTCGATGTTGCCGGCCTCGGCGACGTACAAGGCACCCTGGTCGTCGAACTCAATACTGGACGGGTACTCCAGGTCGGTCAGAATGACTTCGACGCGATACCCCTCGGGCACTTCCGCCGCCTTCGCGTCCGGCGGCGGGACGCGGGGCAGCTCCCTGGGAGCGGGTCCAGGCTGTTTGATCGCCGGCAGTTCGCTCGCGATGTCACCAGCCGGATCGCCGAGACCCGGTCCGCTCTGGGGTATCACCAAAACGCCTTGGGGACGAGCGAGCAGGTCATTTTGAACCGGCAAGATCACTGGCGAGGAGTCGGTCTCTTCGAGCATGCCATCGTGACCCACTGTGAGCACATTCAGAACACTCCCGTCTCCGAGCGGTGTTTCATTGAAGGTGCGATGCTTCACGACGTAGAGGGACCGCTCATCCGGACTCAAAGCGAACTGATACGGGTGGCCGTGCCCTTTGAGTTGCAGCGTTTGAATTTCTTTCGGAGATTCCGCATCCGACAAGTCGTAAACCGAGACCGTATCGTCGGCGTTGTTGGTCGTGTAGGCACGCGTTCCCGCCTTATTGATCTTGATCCAGCAGACGAGCTTACCCTTGTTGGGAACCGACCGGACGAACGTCAACCGCCCTTCGTCGTCGTACCGATAGACCCCAATCTTGGCGGCGGTGACGAAACCGATGTAAATAAGTTTCTTTTTGGGATGCACTTGCAGTCCGAAGATCAGCGGATCGGCATTGCCGTCTCCGTCCACGTCCATGCCCCCGTCGAACTCCCCTTCCGGGGCCAGGACCGGCGGGTGCTGATGCAGCGTGCCATCGGAGTTAATCTTGAAGGAGCGGATCAAACTCGCGGAGTCCTTGAGCAGGCCCTTGCCCCACATCTCGACCCGGCTGGGGAGTGGGAAGCTGCCGAAGTCGCCGTCGAACAAGAACTTGCCCTCGACAACCAGCGCCTGCGTTGGCGACCGCGACGCGGTGGGGAGTTCGAACACGGACTTGGGAATCGGCGTCAGCGAGCCGTCCTCCCCCACCCGGAAACCCGCGTAGTTCGGGAGCGTCTTCGTCATGTCGCGGCCGGGGTCTTCGTTCTTGTTGACGACGTACAGTCGGTCGCCAACGAGGCCCAGGCTCACCGGGTTTTTGCCCCCGGAGGGGAACGGCGATCCCGTCACGGGCTTCAGGCCGCCATCGGCCTGAACGTCGAAGACGGCGACCGTATCGGACCCGCCGTTCGTGACGAACAATCTCGACCGTTCCGGATTCGCGATGATGTTCTGATCCAGGTCGAATGGCCCGAAGTGGGGCAAATTGTACTTCGTCGCGTAACCGGTTCCACCCGTCTTGAACGGCGAGCCGGGCAGGTGTGTCAGGTTGCCCCGGCCGTCACTGAGGTAGGCGAGAACCGCGTTGCCTCCCTTGACGGGATCGTTGCTGACGACGTAGACGACGTCGGTCTTGGTCGGCGCGTCGTCCTTCTCGCCCAGAGCCGCCTCGCCGATATCCAATCCCGTCAGGAAAGCCACCATGTCTGCCCGCTGTGCTTTATCCTTCAGATAGAATGGGTGCGGTTCCTTCTCACCGCGCTCCGGGTTCAACAGGGCATCCAGGCCGGGGACTGAGTCGTCGTGTAGGAAAGTATTCTTGCGGGTCAGGTCCAGCAGCAGCGGAAGGGGGATGCCCCGCTTTTCGCCGCGTTCGCTGGCGTCAATCACGACCATCTTGTCGTCGTAGCCACCGGGGGAATCTTCGACCGGACTGAGCGGCAGCTTCCGCTTGGCAAGGATCGCGGGAGCGTAGGCCGGCCACAGTTCCTTGAGCGCGATCAGTTTCGCCGGCACGGGCTTGCTCTGGTCCGCGTTGTGGCACTGGGTGCAGCTCGCCTCGAACAGTTTTCGGCCGCGGGCGGCCATTTCCGCGTCCACCTTGAAACCCTTCGGCGCCGGCAGACTGAAGCAATAGGCCTTCATGTCGAGCAGTTTCTGCTTGTCCACCTGCCGACCGACGGGCGTATCACGTTGGCCGACCTTGTGTCCATTGGTTGCGTTGACAAAGGGGTAGCCGGTGACGCCCGTTTCTTTGAGGATCGCGACGTAGTTTTCGTGCAGTTCCTCGCCATCTTTGCCCGCAAGGTTCATAAGCAATTCGCGGCCCTCGGGGGTGGCCAGGGTCGTTGGGTCAAGATTCGTCGTGTACGAGGCATTGCTGATGCCCTCAAACTTCTCATGCAACCCGTTGCTGCCGTAAGGGCCAGCTAAATCCTGGCGGAACAAGGGGGTGTTCTGCACCGGGCTGCCGATGCCGTCCTGGTCTCGTCGAACGTGCCCACGGGGTAGAATGTCGGGTTGCTAAGGTAAGCGTCCACTTCTGCTTCGGTGGAATCCTTGGTGATCCCCTTCGGTGCCCGCCCGATGGTTTTGCCGCCGAGTTCGAGCTGAAGATTGGGGTAGTAGGCTGTAAACGGCGCTCGAAGAGTGCAGCGCTTGGCGGGTTACCGATGGTCGGTCGAAAAGTGTAGTGCTCATGTTCCCT
>ENA-ORBV01010285-ORBV01010285.1-microbial-mat-metagenome-genome-assembly--contig:-NODE-10285-length-15033-cov-4.817264_pt1 | contig 15033 bp, 14 predicted proteins | sample MGYA00237777_ERZ505514 | MGnify/ENA primary metagenome ERZ505514 (study PRJEB26160, sample SAMN06269048) | microbial mat metagenome | isolation source: Oligotrophic lake microbial mat | place... | reverse complement strand
GCGGTGGACAGGCACCCGCTCGATTAGTTTCCTTGACTCATCTGCAACGATTCCGGACCGACTGCATTCGATGTGGTGCCTGGGCCGCGTTGGTGGCCGGCCACGCCGGCGCTCCGATGTACTTGGTAGTGGGAGTGGATCGACCACGGCGAGCGCCGCCCTTCCACGCCCATCTCGCCCGCAAACGGTGGCGCACGAGTAAAGCCGACGACCGCTGACCGGCACCGGCCGCCTGCCGTCAGCCCGCCAGAGGGCCTCGTCGGCGCTGGTCGGCAAGTCTGTGCAAGCCCCCCTCTACACCGTGAGAGCACCCCTCGACCCGGGCTATGGTCGCCCGCACATGAGTACTGGGGAATTGGTATGGCTTATGCAAATGGGTCCGGCGCTGCGCGCCGGACGGACTGGAAACCTCGGAACGCGGTGATGGCCACGGGTATGAGCCGTCTTCGCCTGGCGGCGGCCTTGCTCGCCGCCGGGGTGCTCGGCGCTGCCGAGAGCGTGCCGTCAGCGGCGCCCACCGTGGTCCCGATTTCGGCGGTGACCCCGGTCGCGGCACCAGCCCCCGCGACCACCCTGTTCGCCGGTCAGTCGTACCAGGTTGTCGACGAGTACTATGTCGACGATCAGGGGACCTACTGGAAACCCCTGGTGGTGACCACCACCGCCTACTCGCCGACCACCGAGCAGTGCGATGACACGCCCGGCGAGACCGCGACCGGCACCGATGCGCGCCGGGTCTACGGCGTCGCCGCCGATCCGCGCGCCGTGCCCTATGGCACCGTGCTGCGCATCCCAGGCTACGGCGATGCCCCGGTCGACGACACCGGCGGCGACATGCGCCGTAACTGGAAACGTGGCATCGTGCACCTCGACCTGCGCATCCCCCTCCGCCGCTACGACGGCCAGTGGCGCAGCGAGGACGAGGCGACCCGCGTCGCCCTCGAACATGGCGTGCGCCGTGATCGCATCGTGCTGATGAAAGTGACGATGCCGGTGACCGCGGCGCGCTGAGCCGCCGACGCTCGGAGCCTGTCGGGGATAGCGAGCGAGGATGGCGACGCGGATCGAAATACAGATCCAAGGCGGCGAAACGACCCAAGGTAGCACCACGACCTGGTCGTTTCGCCAACCCAGGAGATGCCGTCTGAGACCGAGCCAGCGCGACGCTCGCTATCCCCGACAGGCGCCTAGGGTCCGACGACTCGACACTAGCCTCCTCGCCTTCCCTGCCCACCATCCGCGCCGATGGCCAAGTCCCCGCGCAACCAACGCAACGCCAAGGCCCTCGCCCATGTGCGCGGACTCCTCGAACACATCGGCGAGGATCCCGACCGCGAAGGCCTGACCGAGACGCCGATGCGCGTGGTCAAGGCCATGGCCGAGCACTTCTCGGGCTATGCCAGCGATCCCAAGGTGCACCTCGCCAAGACCTTCGAGGACGTCGAGGGCTATGACGAACTGGTGCTGGTCAGCGACATCGATCTGCACTCGCACTGCGAACACCACATGGTGCCGTTCGTGGGCAAAGCCCACGTCGCCTACATCCCCGCCGGGCGCGTGGTCGGCCTGTCCAAGCTGGCGCGCGTGGTCGACGGCTACAGCCGCCGCCTCCAGGTCCAGGAACGCCTGACCGTGCAGGTGGCGGATGCGATCCAGGATGTGCTGCGCCCGCAAGGCGTGGCGGTGATCATGCAATGCCAGCACTTCTGCATGTGCTACCGCGGCGTGCGCAAGCCAGGCTCGTGGACCACGACCAGCAAGCTGCACGGCGTCTTCCTCGAAAACCCCGCCTCGCGCCTCGAGCTGTTCACCCTGCTCGGCACCTCCCCCGGCCAGCGCCCGCGCTGAGTCCCTACGCTGTTCTGCTGAGCCACTCTGCTGAGCCACCCGATTCCAAGGGGGCAGGCCCGCAGGGCCGTTCGTTGGGGGCGCCGCCTGCTGCGGCTCCCCCAACAAAAGTGTTGAGGTATTCACGGGTTCCCGTTCTGAACCCGATGGCCGTTGCTTGAATCCACCCGAGCCAGCGCCGTCCCGGCTATCGCAGTGCTGCCGCCGGGTCGACCCGACCTGGCAGGCACGAGCGTTCCCGGACGGCCGGTCGATTCCCGGGGACCATGACGCACGCGGTGAACATCCTGTTGATCGAGGACAACCCGGGCGATGCGCGCCTGCTGGAGGAGTATCTCGTCGAAGGACTCCCGGACGGCTTCCGCATCACCCACTGCAGTCGACTGCAGGAGGCCATCGCCTCGCTCGCCGCTGGCTCCTTCGACGTGGCGCTGCTCGACCTGTCACTGCCCGACAGCAAGGGGCTGCCCACCTACAACGATCTGCGCGACATGGCCGCCGACCTGCCGATCGTGATCCTCACCGGCTTCGATGACCAACGCCTGGCTTCCGAAGCGATGCAGAACGGTGCACAGGACTACCTCTCCAAACACGGGCTCGATGCCCGCCATCTCGCGCGCACCATCCGCTACGCGATCGAGCGCAAGCACTGGGAGGAAACCGTACGCGTGCGCGAGGAGCGCATCAACCGCATCGAGAAGATGGAAGCGGTCGGCCGGCTTTCCGGCGGGCTGGCGCACAACTTCAACAACATCCTCACCGCCATCATCGGCAACTGCGAGCTGCTCGCTCCACTCGCGCTCAGCGATGCCAAATCGACCCGCTACGTCGAGACCATGCAGAGCGCAGCCCAGCGCGCAGCGGCCCTCACCCGCCAGCTGATGGCGTTCTGCCGCAAGCAGCCGCTCAACGCTCAGCCGGCCGCCATCGACAGCTTCGCGCGCCGGCTGGAAGATCTGGTGCGTGGCCTGCTCGACCCCGGCACCACGCTGCGCGTCACCCTCGGCGCCGAGGGGGTGACGGTGCTGGCCGACGACAGCCAGCTCGAACAGGCGGTGCTCAACCTTGCGCTCAACGCGCGCGACGCGGTCGAGGCCGGCGGCGTGGTGACCTTGACCACCGGCGTTGCCGAATTGGAGCAGATTCGCGACGGCGCGCCCGATTCGATTCCTGCCGGATCGTACGCCGTGCTCACCGTCGCCGACGATGGTCCCGGTATCACCCCCGAGATCCTTGCCCACGTCTTCGAGCCGTTCTTCACCACCAAGGACGGCGGCAAGAGCCCTGGCCTGGGCCTGGCGACCGTGCACGGCATCGTCAAACAGCACCAGGGTTTCGTCCAGGTCGAGACCGAACTGGGCAAGGGATCCAGCTTCGCGATCTACCTGCCACGCGTGCACGCGCCGCTGCCGCCGCGCGCACGTCCGAGCGAACGCCGCTCGACGCGCGGCCTCGAGACCATCCTGCTGGTCGAGGACGAGCCGCAGATCTGCGCCGTGCTTGCCGAAGCCCTTAGCGCCCACGGCTATCGCATCCTGGTCGCCTCGGGCGGTGACGAGGCGTTGTTTCTGTTCGAGCAGAACGCGACCTCGATCCAACTGGTGGTCAGCGATGTCGACATGCCGGGGATGTCGGGCTACGACCTCGCGCAACGGCTCAAGGCCATCCGTACCGAGGTGCGCATCATCTTCATCTCGGGCTATGCCGAGGAACAACTCGCCCCGGCGCGCGAGACCGGCTTGGTCGCGGCATTTCTCTCCAAGCCGTTCAGCCCCCAGACCCTGACGCGCACCATCCGCGAGGTGCTGACGCGGCAGACCGCCTGAGCCACGTGACGGCGGTCGCCGGTCGCTGATCGCGCCCGTCATCGCCCACTACGGCCCCCCTCCCGGACCGTGCGCAAACGTGCAGTCCATGTTGCCGCGCGACCGGCCCAGGCCTATGCTTCGCTCATATTGGAAAAGGAGGTGTCGCATGTTGGTGCGCGACGTCATGACCCACGACCCCATTTGCTGCACGCCCGAGACCCCCGTCGAGCGGGTGGCACGGATGATGGTCGAGTACGACTGCGGCGCGGTGCCGGTGATCAGGGACGAGGATGACTACCGACCGATCGGCGTCATCACCGACCGCGACATCACGGTGCGCGCCATCGCCGAAGGCCGCAATCCGCTGAACCTGGTCGCCAACGACTGCATGTCGAACTCGTGCGTCACCATCACCCCCGATGCCGGCCTCGACGAGTGCGGTCGGGTGATGGAGGCCTACCAGGTGCGCCGCGTGCTGGTGGTCGACGAACATGGCGAAGTGGTCGGCTTGGTCGCCCAGGCCGATCTCGCCAGCGCGGCCTCAGAGGAAGAGGTCGCGCAAGTCGTGAAGGGAATCTCGCAACCGAGCTATGCGCTCGACGAATTCGCTGAGTTCCCCGCCCGTTCCGGCGAGGAGCGTTGATCATGCGCCTCATCACCATGCTCGCCGTCGCCACGCTCGGCACCGTCGGCTGCACCCAGGACCAGAACACTGCGCTGGGCGATCCGATCGCCCCCACCACGACGGTGAGCAGCAGCAGCCTGCCGCCGATCGGTCACGGCGGACCGCTCGATGACCAGGCGCATCCCGCTGCCGAACGTGGCAGTTCGGCCGGCATGCAGGGCGAGGATGCTGCCAGCGGCACCTTGTCCCGCCCGATCGACCCCGCTGAAAATACCGGCTTCGTCGACGCGCCAGGCGCCGATGGTGAGCCGGGCGCGCAGAGCGACGGCGCGCCGATCGCGACCGACACCGGCGATTCGGCTGGCACCGAGCGTGACCGTGAGCTCAACCAGCGCATCCGCCTGACCTTGGCCAACGAGCGCGAGCTGACCTCCGCGGTGACCCGCCTGCGCTTACTGACGGTTGATGGCGTGGTGACCCTGCAGGGCCAGGTCGCCACCGTCGAAGGCAAGGAGCAGCTCGAAAAGGCCGTCGCCTCGCAAGAGGGCGTCAAGAAGGTCCAGAACCACGTGGCGGTCGGCGCCCAGTAAATCGCTCAGCGATTGGTGGGATGCACGCTGGGCAAGAGCCGAGCGACCTCGGCCTCCTGGGCCTGCGCGGTGGCCATGTCGCCTCGCATGCGCGCCACACGGGCGAGTCGGCGACGCAAGGGCAGGTGGGTGGGATAAAGCTTCACCGCTCGAACGTACAGCGCCTGCGCCATAGCGAGGCTGCTGTCGCGATCAACGTCGGGGAGATCGGCCAGCCGACGATGATGTTCCGCAGCGGGGGCGACGAATCCGAGATGACCGGGCCAGCGTTGCAGGGCGTCGCTGAAGAAGCGGGTGAACCTCATCTCGCTGGCGGGATCGAGTTGGGAGGCGCGCACGGCGATGGACACCGCGAGGGTGGCCAGCGCCGGGTCCGCCGGCCAGCGGGCGCTTGCGGCTGCGAGTTCAGCCACCGCCGCATCGGCCAAGCGAAGCTCGGGCTGAGGTTCCAGCATGGCGAGACCGATACCGAATTCACCGAGCGCCTCGTGCAGACCCGCGACCGTCTCTTCAGACCCAGGGTAGGCGAACTGATGCTCGAGGACGAGCCGGTGCAGGACGGTATCAGCGAGCATCGCGCGTTGGCGCAGATCGTCGCGCGCCGCCCAGACGATGCCCAGGCCGCTGATGACCGCCAGCAGCGCGATGGCCGTGGCCGCCCCCACGCGCGCAAAGACGCGTGAAAAAACGCGCGGCGCCACGCTGCTGCGCCCAGTCGCCAATACCGCGATCAGTGCCAATGGCCCGACCACCTGGGGGCTGTGCAGATGGAAATCCGCGCCGGCATGGATGAGGCAAGCCAGCAACCCGATAGGGGCTGCCCATGCCGGAAGTGGCGGCAACGGCACCCCCCACGCCACCACCACCGCCAGGACGATCAGTCCAGCGCCGTACCCCAGTTGCCAGATCGGTTCCAAGGCACGTCCGTCGAGCACGCCGGTGACGACGAACGCATAGACCATGACCGCCCCGGCGGTCAGAGCGGCGGCGCCGCGCGCGCGCGCGGGTTCGTCCAGCGCGATCACCCGCCGCGTGCGCCAGACGCCAGTCAGGGCGAGCACCCACCACGCGACCAGCAGCGCCGCTGCCGGCAGTCCCAGATCCACCGCGGCCTGCAACGGCTCGTTGTGCGCGATGATGGTCTCTTCGGCAGCCGGCGGCTTGAGACGGGGATAATGCAGTTGGAAACCATCGAGTCCGTGTCCGGACCATGGCCGCTCGGCAATCATCCCCACGCCGGCACGCCAATAGTCAATGCGCACCCCGGCGCTGGCGACGACCCGTTCGCGTAGCGTTGGCAGCGCCAGGCCCGTGAGCAGCACACCCAGCAACGCGGCCAGGATCACGGTTCGCCAGCGCCCGGCGCAGGATCCCGCCACCACCATCGACGCCAGCAGCAGCGCGAGCATACCCATCTTGCTGCCGCTGCGCGCCAGGGCGAGCAAGGCCAATGCCGTCAACGCGCTCAATGCGAAGCGGCCGGGGGCGCGCCGCCGCCATGCCGACCACGCCAAGCCGGCGACCAACGGCACCACCGTGATCAGGTAGGCAGCGAGGGTATTGGCGAGCAGGAAAGTGCCTTCCAAACGCCACGTTGTGGCGCGCACCTCGTACTGCTCACGCAACTGCTCCTGCTCGACCGCCGCCGGATTGATCGCCAGTTGCGCGATCAGGGCCGGCCTTTCCCAACGCACCTGGGCGGCGAGGGTCGCGCATTCGGCGGCCAGTCCGGCCAACAGGCCAGCGACCAGCAACCCGGGACGCGCGTGGATGACGTCGGACAACGCCACCGCCGCACCCAGATGCAGCACCCACCCGCACCAGGTCGTCCAGGCCTGGAACGGAAACGGACTGCGCCAGGCACCGATGGCCGCGATGGCGAGGAAGACGACCCCCACCCAAGCCACGCGACCCAGCGCGAGGCTGCCGCCACCCAGCGCGCGACGCATCAGTCCGGTGGCGATCGCCGCCGCGAGCAGGCACGCATAGCCGGCATTGGCGGTGTCGGAGGGTTCACCGCTCCACACCAGCGGGCGCAGCGCGGGCAGCACGACCAGCCAAGCCGCGGCGGCCGCGTCCAGCCACCGCCGCAACCGGTCGTGGCGCGCGTCCGCCCCCTCAAGCGCAATCACCCGCTACTGCGCCGCATCGATGCGCACGAGGTCGCCGGGCGGAGGGTTGGTCTCGCCCTGGAAGGTACCGACGTCGCCCAGCAGGCTGACGATCGCGCCCTTGGTGAAGGTGGGCAGGTTGCCGAAGGCGGTGATCACGGCCACGCGACGTTCCGGGCTGGTCTGGACCTCGCTGCCCGACCACTCGACCGCGGTGTTGTTGGCGACGTCCTCGGCCTTGCCGTCGTCACCCAGGGCGAGCACCACGCTGGTCAGGCCGTTGCTCGGCGGATTGGCCAGCAGCACGCGGCCGCACACGGCGTATTTGCGCTTGGGGACAAAGGTCTGCCCGCTGTCAAGCTGCGCCTCGGGCCCGGGCGACCCGCCCACGCGCGGCGCGCGGTCGATGTGCGCGACGTCGGCGGGGACGAGGGCGACCGAGCCGCCGATCATGAGCCAGCCCAGCAGCGCCAGCACCGCCACCACGCCGGCGGCGATGCCGAGACGCACGCCGAGCGGCTGGTGCCAGGGAATCACCACCGCTTCGCTGGGGCTCTTGCCGCACTCGCGGCAGGTGCCGCGTTGCGGCTTGTTTTTGGTGCCGCAATGCGGGCAGGCCCACAGATCCTTGGCCATTCCCGGCTTGATGTCGGCCTCGGCGTCGGCCGCGGCCGCCTGGCTGGCGGCGGTGGGCTTGGCCGACGGCGCGGCATTGGGGTCGACGGCGACACCGGCGAAGGGATCGAAGCCACCAGCCGCGGGAACCTTCGCCACCGGCTTGCCTGCCGGTCGCGTCGGCGCCTTCGCCGTGGGAGCCGCGGGCGGCGCTGCGAACGGGTCGAAGGCCGGCTTCGGCGCGGCCGGCTTCTCGGGCTTCTTCGGCTCGTCGTCGATGAATCCGGGGAACTGTTCGTCGCTCATGATGGGTGTCCTGACACGGGGTGGGCGCCGACAGCCTGCCGCACCGACGCGGCGAGACCCGACGCTTCCGCGGGCGTCGGCGCCTCGGCAATGATACGGCTCGCGGGCTCGGTGCCGGACGCGCGCACATGCACCCAGCGGTCGCTCCACACCAGCTTGAGGCCATCGCGGGTGTCGACTTCGGCGCCGGCCGCCAGCGGGTGGGCGCGCAGCGCGGGAATCGCCGCGGTGACCGCGGCCCGGTCCATCGCCACCTTCTCCTTGTGCATGGCATAGGCCGGGATCGCCGCGATCACCTCGCTCAGCGGCTTGCCCTGACGGGCGAGGTATTCCAGCACCAGCGCCATGCCGATCTGGCTGTCACGGCCCATCACCACGCGCGGGTCGATCACGCCGCCGTTGCCTTCGCCGCCGATCGCCGCCGAGAACTGTTCCATGGCGTCGACCACGTTGGCTTCGCCGACCTTGGCGCGCACCACGCTGGCGCCGAAGCGCGCGGCGACGTCCTCCAGCATGCGGCTGGTCGAGAGGTTGGTGCAGGCGACCACGTCCTTGGGGTTGGCGCCCTCGGCGATGCGCGCGGCGATGCGCGCGGCGGCGCACAGCACCAACGTGTACTCCTCGCCGATGTAGCGCCCGTGCTCGTCGATGATGGCGAGGCGATCGGCGTCCGGGTCCTGGACGAAACCGATGTCGGCGCCAACGGCCTTCACCACCGCGCCCGTCGTGCGCACATTGGCCGCGGTCGGCTCGGGGTCGCGCGGGAAGACCTGGTCGGGACGGGTGTAGAGCGGCACCACCCGGCAGCCGAGGCGAGCCAGCAATTCGGGTGCGATGGCGCTGCCCGAGCCATTGACCGAATCGATGACCACGGTGAAACCGCGCCGGGCGATCAGCGGCACGTCGACTGCCGCGAGCACGCGGCGCAGGTGGACCTCGATCGCGTGCTCGGCGCGCGCCCAGGTGCCGACGCCGCTCCAGCCGCGCCAGAGATCGGTCGGCATCACCTGATACGCCTCAAGCACGCGGTCGAGCTGGGTCTGGTCCACGTTACGCCCACTGCCATTGAAAAACTTCAGCGCGTTCCATTCGACCGGATTGTGGCTGGCCGAGACCTGGATGCCGCCGGTCGCCTTCAGCTCGTTGATCATGATCGGCACCGTGGGCGTGGGCACGACGCCGATGTCGACCACGTGGCAGCCAGCGCCACGCAGTCCGGCCGCCGCCGCCTGGGCAAACAGTTCGCCGGTGGGCCGGCTGTCCCGGCCGAGGACCACCGTGCCCTTGCCCCCAGCGACGGTGTGGGCGAAGGCGGCGGCCAGTCCGAGGATCTCGGCTGGGGTGATGGTGTCGCCGACGACCCCCCGGATGCCAGAGATGGAGACGACGCAAGCGAGGGGACGGTGCATGGGCCGGCAGCCTCACGATGGCGGGGCGAGCGTCCAGAAGGCTGCCGCCAGAGACAACATCGCTGTGCTAAGCATTGCATACTCAGCGCGTGCCAAAACGGTCTACGACGAGCTCACCATACTGGGGACGCCCCCGGCACGTTGATCTGGTCGCGGGCGCCGCTGGGACTGACGCCCACGCTCTGATCCCACTCGGCCACTCCGCGCCGTGGAAGCGATGGCATCCCCGGCACGGGCGTGATGATCCGCCCGCCATGTCCATGTCCGCTGCCGCTTCCACGCTGTCCTGCGCAGCCCTTGCCCGGGTCAAGCATCCCCGCACTCGCGGCACCTTCCTGCCCGTCGATGCCGCCCGGCGGCAGCTCGGCCTGCTCAGCGTCGCGGATGCCGGCGGCCAGGCCCGGCTCTACTGGCTGGTCGATCTCGGCACCAAGGTCATCGAGGACGCCCGCTTCCTCGCCTTCGGCGACCTCACCAGCCATGCGGTGATGGACGCCTTTACCGAGCTGGCACGCGGGCGGACGGTGGAGGACGCCTGTCGGTTGAGCGCTGAGCAGATCGAAATCATCCTGCGCGGCGACGACCATGGCACGCCTGCCTTCGCCGATGGACTGGCCCCCCTCGCCTTCGTCCGCAAGTTGCAGGACGCGGCCGAACTGGCGTTGCCCGCGGTCCCTCTGCTGCCGCGGCCCATCGACGCGCCGGCGTACGTGCGCAAGCGCAAGGCGGACTGGTCGGCCGAGGATCAGGCCTGGCTGCCGCTTACCTTGATCAAGAAGGCCGCTGCGGTTGAGGCGATCGCCGCCGAGGTCCTGAATGCCCGCGTCGAGGGGCTTGGCGTGACCTACCGCATCGATGCCATCAATGATGACTTCCGCGTCGTCATCGCCTTCGCTGGGCTGGCGGCTGAACAGGCGCCGACCCTGGCGAAGTTTCTCGAGGATGCACTCAAGGTGCGCATCCATGGCCACCTGGTGGTCGAGACGGCCTGAGGCGCCGGCTGTCCCTCGGGCCGTTCAGCCCATGCGTCAGGCGATGGCAACCCATGCCCCGCTAAGGGTTGTGCCGACGCTGCCACGGCGGAAACTACCGCTTCACCCACACGCGGATTATTGCCGCTGACGGGATCAACCATGACCGACGCCACCCAGACCCCTGACCAGGACGCCTACAAATACGGCTTCTCGACCGCCGTCGAGGCCGTCACCCTCGGCCGCGGCCTAAGCGAGGCCGTGGTGCGCGCGATCAGCGCGGCGCGCAACGAGCCCCCCTTCCTGCTCGCGTTCCGCCTCAAGGCCTTCCGCATCTTCCAGGGCATGGAGGAACCGAGGTGGGCGAACGTCGAGTATCCGCCCATCGACTACCAGGCGATCCAGTACTACTCGGCGCCTAAGGCCAAGGGTGAGGTCGATCCCGCCAAGTACGATTCCCTGGCCGACGTCGATCCCGAGATCCTCGCCACCTTCGCCAAGCTCGGCATCCCGCTCAACGAGCAGAAGAAGCTTGCCGGCGTGCGCGAGGTCGCGGTCGACGCGGTCTTCGACTCGGTCTCGGTCGCCACCACCCACCAGGGGCGGCTGTTCGACGCCGGGGTCATCTTCTGCTCGTTCGCCGAGGCGGTGCGCCAGTTCCCGGCCCTGGTCGAGCGCTGGCTGGGCTCGGTGGTGCCGAGCGCCGACAACTACTTCGCTGCGCTCAACGGCGCGGTGTTCTCGGACGGCTCCTTCGTCTACATCCCGCCCTACGTGCGCTGCCCGCTTGAGCTGTCGACCTACTTCCGCATCAACAACACCGAGTCCGGCCAGTTCGAGCGCACGCTGATCATCGCCGATGTCGGCAGCCACGTCAGCTACCTCGAAGGCTGCACCGCGCCCAAGTCGTCGAAGCACCAGCTGCACGCGGCGGTGGTCGAGCTGGTCACCCTCGACGACGCCGAGATCAAGTACAGCACGGTGCAGAACTGGTACGCCGGCGACCCGGTCACCGGCGAGGGCGGCGTCTACAACTTCGTCACCAAGCGCGGCGCCTGCCGTGGCGCGCGCTCGAAGATCAGCTGGACCCAGGTCGAAACCGGCTCGGCGATCACCTGGAAATATCCCAGCTGCATCCTGCAGGGCGACGACAGCGTCGGCGAATTCTACTCGGTGGCGCTCACCAACGGGCGCATGCAGGCCGACACCGGCACCAAGATGATCCATCTCGGCAAGAACACGCGCTCGACGATCATCTCGAAGGGCATCGCCGCCGACCGCTCGCGCAACGTCTACCGCGGCCTGGTCAAGGTCCACCCCAAGGCCGAGGGCGCGCGCAATTTCACCCAGTGCGATTCGATGCTGGTCGGCAAGGAGTGCACCGCGCACACCTACCCCTACATCGACGTCAACCATCCGACCGCCCAGATCGAGCACGAGGCGACCACCTCGAAGATCAGCGACGAGCAGCTGTTCTACCTGCGCAGCCGCGGCATCGCCACCGAGGATGCGGTCGGCGCCATCGTCAGCGGCTTCTGTAAGGACGTGCTCGAGGTGCTGCCCCTGGAGTTCGCTGCCGAGGCGCACAAGCTCCTCACGCTCAAGCTGGAAAACAGCGTCGGTTGACGCTGCCCGGCTGTCCTCTCCCGCAACCGACCGGCACCATGCTCTCGATCACCGACCTGCACGTCTCTGTCAACGACACGCCGATCCTCAAGGGCCTCAGCCTGCAGGTGCCGGCCGGGGAAGTGCACGCGATCATGGGCCCCAATGGCTCGGGCAAGTCGACCCTGGCCAAGGTGCTCGCCGGCCATCCCGCCTACACCGTCACCGCCGGCAGCGCGCACGTCGCCGGCAAAGACCTCGCCGGGATGGAGCCCGAGGCACGCGCGACTGCCGGTGTGTTCATCGGCTGGCAGTACCCCGTCGAGGTGCCGGGCGTGAACAACGCCGACTTCCTGCGCCTGGCCTACAACGCCAAGCGCAAGGCCAGCGGTCAGGGCGAATTGACTGTGAAGGAGTTCACCCCCCTGCTCGACGCCAAGCTGAAGGCGGTGGAACTCGACGCGGGCTGGAAGGAACGCCAGCTCAACGCCGGCCTTTCCGGCGGCCAGAAGAAGCGCAACGAAATCCTGCAGATGGTGCTGCTCGAACCGACCCTGGCGGTGCTCGACGAGACCGACTCCGGGCTCGACATCGATGCGCTCAAGGTGGTCGCGGATGGCATCAACGCCTACCGCCGCGCTGACCGCGCCATCGTGCTGATCACCCACTACCAGCGCCTGCTCGGCCTGGTGGTGCCCGACCGCGTCCACGTCCTCGCTGGCGGCCGCATCGTCAAGAGCGGCGGCAAAGACCTGGCGTTGTGGCTGGAAGAGCACGGCTACGACGACCTGACATGAACGCGCCTGTTCCCACGGTGTCGTGGCTGGAACTGTCGCGTCACGCCCTGACCCGGGCCGACCGGCTGGGCCTGCCCACCACCGCGCTCGAGGATTGGCGCTACGTCGATGTCCGCCCCCTCGCGCACGTGCCGACCGCGCCCTGCCTGCCGGTGACGGCCGTCGACGTCGCGGCGCATCGCATCGGGGTCGACACCGTGGTGCTGGTGGACGGCGCCCCGCGCGAGGACCTCGCCGTGGGCAAGCCGATGGTGGCGGTCACCGATCTGTTCGCCCTGGACCAGGCGCAGACCGCGGCCCGCCACCAGCGTTGGCTGGATGCGCTCGAGCGCTGCGACGACGTGAGCGCCTGCTGGACCCTCGCCGACCTCGCCGGCGGCCTGCACCTCGCTGCGCGCGGGCCGATCCCCCGACCCCTGCACCTGGTGCTGATCTCGACCGGTGGCGCATCGGGTACCCGCCTGGTCGTCGAACTGGCGCCGGGTGCCGGACTCGAACTCGTCATCAGTCATGTCGCCCTCGCCCCCAGCCGCAGCAGCGTTGGCATCGAGGTCGAACTCGGCGCCGGATCAGCGCTGCACCTGGACGAGATCCAGCACGGCGGCGATGGCGTCCACCTCCACCGTCATGCCTGGCTGACCCTGGCGCGCGACGCCTCGCTGGCCTGGAGCACGGCGGCGCGCGGCGGCGATCTCGTCCGCTTCCGCACCGAGGCCGTCCTCGCCGCGGCCAACGCCGAGGTGACGCTCAACGGACTGTCGGTTCTCGACGGCACCCGCCAGGCGCACCAGCATGTCCGCGTCCGCCATGCTGCCGGGATGACCCGCAGCGCGCAGCTGTTCAAGGCGATCGCGGACGGCAAGGCCATCGCCTCGTTCGACGGCCTGGTCGCGATCGCCAAGGGCGCCGACGGTGCAAACGCCGCGCAGGAGAACCACAACCTCCTGCTCGCCAAGACCGCGCGCATCGACACCCGCCCTCAGCTCGACATCCTCGCCGATGACGTCAAGGCCAGTCATGGCGCCACCGTCGGTCAGCCAGCGCCAGATGAGATATTCTACCTGCGCAGCCGCGGCCTGAGCCAGGCAACCGCGCTGGCGATGCTGACCCGCGGTTTCGCCGACGAGGTCGTCCTGGCGATGCGCAACCCTCAGGCGAGAGCGTTGGCGGAACGGCTCGTGATCGGGAATCTTGGGCGATGAGCACGCCCTTCTCGCCCGGCGAAGTCGAAGCCATCCGCGCCCAGTTCCCCGGCCTGCAGGGCATGGCGCACGGCAAGCCATTCGTCTACCTCGACAGTGCCGCGACGGCGCAGAAGCCGCCCAATCTAGCCCGAAAAGGGGCGGAGAGTCAACGACGGGGAAGACAGGTCGGCGAATGAGGCAATCGGTCCCGATTAGCAGCGCCGAAAAGCAATTCGGCTCAAGTAGCGGTCGGGGGAGATGGCGGAATGCCGGCTTCAACCCTGAACGCAGCCAGATTCCGCAGGTATCCTGCAGTGAGCTCCGTATACAAGTCATCATAGGTCATACAGAAAACGCGGTGCGAATCAACGATCACGTTGTGGGTGCGCCACCGCAGACGTCGTAGATCATCTTCCGTCAGCCCCCGCGTTCGACCGATCAAGAGGAGACCGACGAAGTCAACATGACCGTAGCCAAAGTTCCGGCGAAATCGGTCCGTCTTCTTGAAGTCGTCCAAATGGCAAAACCAATCGACGATCTGACTAAAGCCATGCTCTAAACGCTTCGACCACTCCTTCGTCGCTTTCTTTCCAAAAGTTGTCAGTACCGCGTCGGGCCCCGCGCTTTCAAGCTCGACAAAACAAAACGTCTTATCCCTGGTACCAAAGACTGCATCGGCGGCATAGTCGCCAAATATCTCGAATTCGAATGCCACTTGGTTGGCAATGCCTGTAATTCCGATCGTGGTGCCAATATACGCGATGAGATGAGGGGACTTCTTAAGAAGTTCCTGCATTTCGCGTTCGGCAACCAATTCCTTCAAGGCAAGTAGAGCACCAAAATGTTGCAGCTCCTCTTGAAAGCGTTTAGCGTCAAATTGGATTTCCGTGAAGTCTTTCGACATCACGTTCCTCCTGCGGTCATACTGCCGGAGGCAAGAATTGTCTCTTTAGTGGCCAGATCAAGCACGTGAACGATCTTCTCGGTTTCGTTAACGGTAAAGAAGATGCGGAGTTCCGAACTGGTTCGAAACATATAAACCGTTTCTCCTTGCACATCCAAAGTCACTGACTTTGCTCGCACGAACGAGTCCTGCTCCCAGTTGCGAAAATATCCAATCCAAGCGTGAACTCGTTCGCGCTCATCGAGACTCAGGGTCTGCAG
>ENA-ORBV01010283-ORBV01010283.1-microbial-mat-metagenome-genome-assembly--contig:-NODE-10283-length-15037-cov-4.695455_pt1 | contig 15037 bp, 13 predicted proteins | sample MGYA00237777_ERZ505514 | MGnify/ENA primary metagenome ERZ505514 (study PRJEB26160, sample SAMN06269048) | microbial mat metagenome | isolation source: Oligotrophic lake microbial mat | place... | reverse complement strand
CTTTTCTCGCGGGCAAAGGTTTCCTGACGGGCAAGCCCACGATCGCCATGCCGCAGGGTTCCAAGGCCGCGATGTTTCCCGTCGAAATGATGCAGCCCTCGCCACCAGGCAAGCAGACCCACATCCCTGACGGCATCACAACGTATCAGAACATCGAATACAAACCTGGGCTACTTCTCGACGTCTTCGTGCCACAGGGTCCGCCAAGACCGCTCATTGTTTGGATCCACGGCGGTGCCTGGCAGAACGGCAATAAAGAGAACGCGCCATCCATGCGGATGATTGCGGAAGGATTCGCAACCGCCAGCATCCGCTACTGTCTCGCGCAGCAGGCACCCATGCCAGCGCAGATCGATGACTGTCTCGACGCAATCCGCTTTCTGCGCGCGAATACCGCAAAGTACGGCTACGATGCCTCGAAGATTGGCGTCTGGGGCTCTTCAGCCGGCGGCCATCTTGCAGCTCTCGTCGGAACGAAAGGCGACGGCGATTCGAAGGTACAAGCTGTGGTCGATTGGTACGGACCCACCGATCATCGACGCATGTCGATGTGGCCTTCTACAATGGATCACGACTCGCCGGCCTCGCCCGAGTCGCGCTTGCTCGGAGGTCCCTTGCAGCAGAACGCGGAACTAGCCGATAATGCGAACGCGATCACTTTTGTATCCACAGACGATCCGCCATTTCTCACTCAACACGGCGATGCGGATCCGTTGGTGCCGATGGAACAGAGCGAATTGCTCGCAGAAACCCTGCAAAAGTCCGGTGTGCCGGTGGAACTGAACATCCTGCACACGGCGGCCCTGCATTCAACACGACAGAGAAGATAGCAAAGGTCACGGCGTTCTTCGCGAAACATCTCAAATGAGCTGGCGTTGCTTGATTTCCGCATAGGTTCCCACTAACTGTTGACAAACCGTATCCGGATTCATCAGCACAAACCGCACGTTCTGCCGCCGCAGAGCAAGCTCGGTTTCTTTGAGTCCGCGCCATGCCAGATGCTGGCTGAGACGATCGTAGACGTCCCGATCGGTCTCGACTGCCCCATCGGAAAACAGCGGAGCCAAGCCCGCAGGCTTCAGCATCCCCGCCAGCAATACATGCCGTGAAGACAACAACCGCGTTGCGCGAGCAAAGCTTTCGCTCAGCATCGGATCGTCGAGTTCCGTCAGAAACACAATCAACGCGCGACGCCTCAACCGCAGCCGGAGGAAAGACGCGAGTTCGTCGAAGTCCGGAGACACCGGCCTCGGATCCAACTGATACAGCGCATCGCGGCATGCCGAATAATGAGCCTTGCCATTGCGAGCGCGCACGAAGCCGTGCACCTGATCGCTGAACGTCACGAGGCCAAAGAGATCGCCGTTGCGCTCGGCAGCCGCACCGAGCACCAGCGCCGCCTGGATGTAACGTTCCAACACCAGATCTTTGCCTGCTGGCCTTCCGCTGAGCCGTGCGGCGTCGATGGCAACGTAGATCTCTTGGGTGCGCTCGACCTGAAACACCTTGGTGATGGGTCTGCCACGGCGCGCAGTAGCCTTCCAGTGGATCTCATCGAAGCCATCGCCAGGTGAATATTCGCGCAGCTTCTCAAACTCGCGTCCTTTGCCAACCTGCCGCAGCACATTCATCCCTTGCGCTCCACGTTTCAGCGCCGCCAACGCGTCGGGATGCCGCAGGTTCGGGTAAACCCGCAGTTCGACATTCAACGGACACTTTCGACGCAACGCCCAAAAACCAAACCTGGAAGCTGCTTCGATGTAACAACCATCAATGGAAAACTTGCCCCGGCGACGCCCCGTGCAAGTCCAATCGAAAACAGAATCGGTGACTGCTTCCATGCTCACGGCACGAACTTCGTCGGGACTTTCCATTGAGTCCGGCAAGGGCAGTGCGAGGCGCACGATCTGCGCCACCGGATGCACCCGCACTACCCGCAGCGGGATCTCGCCCTCGCGATCGCGATAAAGCCTCACCAGTTCTGGAGCCACGACCTGCACCGAATCCAAATTGCCACGCGACACAAAGGCATCGAAACCAGCGAACACCAAAAGCAACGCTACCAACAAGACTGCGGGAATCGCAGCGCCAGGCACAAGCGCACCGAACAGAGCCGCTGGCACCCAGACCAGCGCAATCGTCCATAGCAGTCTTGCGGAAGGAACCATGGTTATACCGGAACCGCGACCGTCTCCAACAGCTTGCGGACGACTTCCCCGCCCGTCTGCCCTTCGATTTCGAACTCCGGGCGCATGATGAGGCGATGTTCCAAAACCGGCACCGCCATCAGCTTCACATCGTCTGGAGTGACGAAGTCGCGCAACTGCAGTGCGGCGTGAGCGCGGCTTGCGGCGATGAGTGACTGCGTCGCTCGCGGACCTCCGCCCACCAACAGCGCCTCGTGCGTGCGGGTCTTGCGCACCAGATCCACGATGTACGCAGTGAGTTCCTCTCGCATCGCGACATCCTGCAGTGCTTCGCGCGCTACGGCCAATTCACCGGCCCGCAGCACGGGGTGTGCATGTCCAGCAGCCAATGCCCTTTCTGGAGAATCGCCCGACAACATTCGACGCGCCAGTTCCAGCTCATGATCGCGATCGGGAAACCCAACCGGGATCTTCATCATGAAGCGATCTTTCTGCGCTTCTGGAAGCGGATACGTGCCTTCGTACTCAATCGGATTCTGCGTCGCAAACACTGTAAAGCTGGGGTCAAGCGAATGCGTCTCGCGATCGATCGAAACAGCGCGCTCCTGCATCGCCTGCAGCAGAGCGGATTGCGTCTTGGCGGGTGCACGATTGATCTCGTCCGCCAGCAGGAAGCTGGTAAACACCGGCCCCTTCACCAGCGTGAATTCGTTCTTCTGAAAGTTGAAGACGTTGGTACCGGTGATATCGGCGGGCATCAGATCGGGAGTGAACTGAATACGCGAAAAGTCGCAACCCAGCACCTGTGCCAGCGTACGCGCGAGCAGTGTCTTGGCGACGCCTGGCACGCCTTCGAGCAGCGCGTGTTGTTGGCAGAGCACCGTCAGAAGGCACTGGTCGATCACTGGATCCTGCCCGATGATGACCTTGCTCACCTCCGCTCGCGCGGCATTCAAAATCGCATGAAGTTGTTCAAGTCTCGGTGTCATTTTCTTTCCGTCAACAACTGATAAATTCTTCGATAGCCCGCGGCCAAGCCTTCATTGACGAGCGGTGCACCCGGTGCTTCGCGGCCTTGTACCAACGGCAACAATGAACGCGCCCGTTCCCATTCCGCCACACAAACATCGAGTAGACTCTCTCGTGGAACGCTGCGCTGCAACAGAGTGAGCATGCCCTGCTTGCTGTCACGACCCATCGCTTCCGTTGCTTCCGCCTTCGCATCTTTGAATGGCAGCAGGCTGGTGGAATTGCGCCAGATGAACAGCAACCCCAGCAGGAACAGCAACCCAACGACCCCTTGCATCCGATAGCGCCGGATGAGAGATCCAATGCTGCCCGTCTCATCGAGACCGTGATGCAGTTCGTCGAACACAACCCGTTTGTTCACGCCCACCAACTCGCTCACCAGTTTGCCATTTGCCTGCTCGCGCAGCCCTTCGTTCGACACGGGAAAGATGCGCGAGACCAGCGCCACAGATCCCTTGCCCATCGGCTTTTCCACATGGTTCGCGACGCCGTCTTTCTCGCCACTGACAACCCGCCAACTCTCATCGCCTTCGAAATAGAGTGCCGAGTTTCGCGGCGTGCGGTCGATTTCCGCGCGTTCTTTCACTGTCACCGTTCGCACGCGCAGGCGCACGCCCCATCTCGATTGCACCGGCGGAACCTCGATCTTCGGCTTCTGGCCCGGATCCCGCTTGACGAATAAATCGAAGTTTGCGTCCATCCTCGGCAAGGCGCTGCGAAAAACGAACACCAGCCGCCAGCCCGCGGCCGCCAGTCCTTCCCACTCTTTGAGAACTGGCTCAGCCGTGCCCGCGAACTCCGGCCCGCCACCACCCAGAAAGAACAACGTCCCTGGTTCGGATTCCCGAAGGTGGCCGATCCTTTTGAAACTGCGTTCTACGCGCAGCCCTGTAACTTCGACCAGACTGTCGTGAAGAATCTTCGCGCCTTGCGGATCGGCACGCAGCGTCGAGTAGGGCGGATAGGCATCGCCCAATTGCAACGGTGTCATCACGATCCAAACTACCGCGCACAAAAACGCCAGCAGCAGCGCGGGCGCGATGAGCCATCTAACCGCGTTCCGCATGCGCCCTCATCTCATCGAGTCCACGGGAAAACGTCTCCAGCGCACCGCGATCCACTTCATGACGCCCATACCAGCCCGCCTCAAAGATCTTCAAATTGCCGCGAAATGCCGCAGACACCTCGGGAATCGAGCGGCTTCGGCGCGACAACTCCGATGAGTAATCCATACCGCACTTCCATTGCTGCACCGTCACCAGGCTCCGGCCATTCAAGTAACTCAACCCGGCGAGATGCATCGCACGCAAGGCCAATCGCAAGTCGCCTCTTTCAATCCAATCCTGCGCGAGCGAAAGCCACGAACTTTCCGGAAGCTTGTCCGCTGTCAAAGCTTCGTCGCGCAGATCCACCGCCAAAGGCGCGGCAGCCGAGGCCGCAACCACAGTGGCGCCTTTGCGGGCGTTGCGCTGGCGATAAAGCAGCAACGCAGCGCCAATCGCGAAAAGCGCGCCAAGGATCCACAACGAATACTGCAGGGCGAAGTCCCATACGCCAGCCGTTCCGCGCTTCTTGGCGGAATCCGCGTCGTCGCTGGAAAACATCTTGCGGAGTCCTTCTTGCAACCAATCCCAAAATTCGCCTATTCGCCCAAACACTTTGTCGATCCAATTCGCCCACTCGGGGCGCTTCGACGGATCCTCGGTCTTTGGCATCCGCCATGTGTATTCGCGTCGCCGCACGACGGTTCGGATCGATTGCTCCAACTGTTTGGCATCGATCGTCACAGTGCTCTGCGCGCTTGCGATATCGATGCAGGGGCTCAACAGAAGCAGCAGGCCTAACGCGGCCTTTGCAGCGATACCGCGGAACCGCGCGCGGAGATCGGCACCCGATTGAATCGACTGACCGTAGAAACAGCGCAAAACATAAACCGCGCTGAAGATCGGGTCGAGCGTCACGTAAACAAGAATGGCCACAGCGACAAATCCTGTGGAATTGAGCATCCACAACGGATAGCGCGTGAGCGCGTTTTCGAGCCCAAAGATGCTCTTGCCTAACTGCGGAATCATCGTCAACGCCGCGAAGTAGTTCACCAACAGCAGCAATCCAAGCAGCGAAAGAAATGCCTGCACAAGCCAATTTGAGCGGACCCAGCGTCCCGCCTGTTCGCTGGAAAGGCGAGTTGCATGAACCGATCCGAAGCCAGCATACAAAGAGAGATTGCGAAAGAAGGCGACGGTCCATGCAAGCGGAACCATCATCACCGCGGCGAATGGAAGGGCGATCAACGACCATGGCTGCAGGGCCGCCTGCAAGGTCACCATTCGAAAGATCCGCCGGATCGTCCAAGGTTCGCTTGCTCCGGAAATCCGCTCATGAATCGCCGAGCAAAAGACCGCTTCCCAAACTTGTTTCCAAAGAAAGAGCAGCGCGGCGGCGAACGAGTAATCCACCAGCCTTTCGGTGGCGAAGGCGCTCCACGTCATCTCTGCGGTAAACCACAGCAAGCCCAGCGCAAACGGGATCGTTCCGACCAGATAAGGTGAGTAGAAACGCAACGGGGCCGACCGCAAAAGATGCACAGCCTCTTCGACGAGATCGACAGCGGAATCTCCCGTTTGCACCTTCTTCATGTCAGGTGTCACCGTGAAAGTTCGCGGGTATGCGGCTCAGAAACGCACCCGCGTAATAGAAGACGATCCATGCGACTATCAATCCCAACAGCGAGAGCAGGGCCCAACCAACTACACGACGGCGTACAAAAGGATCCGCAACGGTGAGCTTGGCAAGGCATTCCGCACAAGTGACGCGGCCCTCATGCTCGGTCACACATTCACGGCAGAAGTATCGCTTGCAACTGGGACACCGCGCCGCGGCCTCGCGGACTGCGTGATGCAAACACCGTTGATGCACTAAAGCTACGATGGCGGAACCTCCTCACGACTCATCCACAGCAACACAAAACCCGTGAGGCCGACGAACACGCGCCAGCCTATTGAGACTTTTCCCAAGATCATGAGCCACGGAAGATCCCAAAACTTCGGCGCAGTCGCCTTCGCTCGTCCAGCTTCGGCGATTGAGTAAATCAGATATCCCGCTTGCGCGATGCCAGACACCAGATCGAACGCCAGCAATGCGGCAGCAACCACGACAAGGGTCTTCATTGCGCCATCCACGCCAAAGCGCTTGGATCGCAACAGCAACAGCCCGGCGAGCACGAACTCGCCCATCAGAATCAAGATGGAAAGAGCAAAGCCTTCCTCATACTTCCAGTAATAAAACGCCGAAAGAAATGCCGCATTCGCCCAAAGCACCCCGAATAACGTGTGCCGCAGATATTTGCTTGCGCCTTCAGGACCCTGGTCTTCGGGCTTGACGAAGGCTTGCCGAACGGTGAGCCCGGCGAGTTGTTGTTCGTCAATGGGCAGCACACCCTGCGCCACTTCGAGTGCGGGTCCAAGCACGGCGAGCAAGCGCCGGTAGTCACTTGTGCGGGTCACGGGATCGATTGTCTCTGAACTGACCTCCGTCAGAAGCCTGCAACGGCAGCGCTGCCCTCGAACGAGATCATAGGCCGCGATGCCCAGCAGCGTTACGCCCAACAGGGCGAGAATAGTCCGGCTCAAGATGTCGTTCGCACCGAACATACCCAAGAACGCCAGGGCCGCTGAGATCGGAAGAAGTATCTGCATGGCCATGCGCGGCGAGCTTTCGACAGCAACCACCGCCTGAATGTCCGAAAGTTGAAATCGGCGGTACTCCTCTTGGAAGTGTGTGGAACGCACCATCAATACGTGATCGTCACCCAACCAGAGTTGCGTCGAACCCAGCAGCGTGCGTTTCTTGCGGGTGAGCTTGCGATAGGACATGGCCGGTTATCCCCCGGCCTTTCGCTGCGTGGCCACGGCCCAGATTAAGCCTGCCCACAGCAGCGATTGCGTGACACCGAAGACGATTGCGAGGATGAAACGAACGCGTGTCCGAGGCACAATGCTGCGGGGGCGGTTCCAATACCAAATCGCGAGAATCACTGACAAAGGGGCAGTGAAAAGCGATGGCCAGATGAAAAATAACGGCCCCGCAAGAGACACACCGAGAACGATCGAATCGTACAGCACCCTTCTGTTGTCGAGAACCGAGGCACTCTTGGTGGCAACGCCTTGCTGGAGACAAGTCGGACAAACATGCTGCGTTCCGAGTTCGATATCGCAGAGCCTGCAGAGGAAACGCCCGCAGGCATCGCACGCCAGCGCAGCCTTAGTTTGCGGATGAAAGAAACATCCCGCTTCGGCGTCACTTGTCACCGGCTCGCCAATGGTTCCCCACTTTTCGGCAAGCACCGCCGGAAAAACTTGTGTCCAGATGCGAGTGCGGCAGATAGGGCAAGGCGCACCCCATTCGCGGTTCCAATTTTCTGCTGGAATCGAGGTACGGCAACTGTCGCAGCGGAGCTCGGCGGTCACGGCTGGAGTCTATTTGTAGACGACCCGGGTGTCGCAAAGGTGGTCGTGCAGCGCGCGCTTCTCAGCATCGAACGCCGCGATGATAAATCCGATCAACAGGATAATACTGCTCACGATCTGCGCCAAATAGCGAGACGCGCCGCGCGCAAACGACAAGCCGGATCCATCGGATCGAATGACTCTAAGGCCCAATAGGAGTTTACCGGGAGTGGCGCCCTTGGTGGAAAGAAAGTAGCCGAAGTAGCCGCAGGCGAGCGCAATCTGGAACAGCACGAGAATGCCCTGCAACCCGAGATTGGCCATGGGATTGTCGTTGGCCCGGATCATTGCGAAGCTGATCGGCATCACAACGATGTTCGCGGCGATAGCGACGATGATGGCATCAATGAGGTAGGCGCCGAAACGGATCCAGAATCCAGCGTAGCGACGAACACCCATCGCGCCACCGGCGCTGCCTTCGCGCATGCGCTGCAGGAAAATTGGCTTGCATCCCGCACAGACGTAGCTGCTGCCGATGAATACGACATCGGTCTGCGCAAACATCTGTCCACAGTTGGCGCAAGTCACGCCTTGGCCACCCATCGGCGCAGAAGGTGCCTGAAATAAAGGCTGCTGGGGTTGTTGAAACGACGGCTGCTGGGGCTGTTGAAACGACGGCTGCTGGGGCTGTTGAAACGACGGCTGCTGGGGCTGTTGGAATGACGGCTGCGGCGGATGGTAGACCGGTGGTGGCGGCGGGGCCGGAGGGGCACTCGGACGAACCGTGCTCAGTGCCTGCCAGTTGGCCATTCCCTCGCGCCAAATCAGCGTATCGGGCCGGACCGCACCCTGGGAGATCAAAGCATCCAAGGATGCATCGTCAACTGGGCCAGCCTGTCGGCCATTGTCTGCGTAATACCAACTCATAAGGATGAAGCTTCGAGTGTATCATCTTCAAGCCCGCAGTGATTCAGTCATCTATTCGAACATTGGGGATACGCACGCTAAAGCGGCTTCCCTGGCCGGCTTCGCTTTCTACAACAATCGAACCGCCATGCAAATCCACGAGCCCTTTCGCAATCGAGAGTCCGAGGCCCGCACCTCGATTGCCAGCCGCGCCGGGCTTGGGAAACTGTTGGAACTTGTCGAAGATGTAGGGCAGTTCCGAGGGTTCAATGCCAGCGCCGGTGTCCACAACGTCGAACACGGCGAAGTCCCCTGCGATGCTGCCTCGCAGCGTGACCGAACCGCCTGCCGGTGTGAACTTGATCGCGTTGCCAAGTAAATTTCCCAGTATTTGTAGAACTCTCAGCCGGTCAGCCGTGAATACGAATGAGTCTGCATCCTTGTCGATGCGTAGCTCGACACTCTTCGCCGCAGCCTTGGGGCCAAGTAGCACAGCGAGTTCCGAAGCGACTTGGGCCGAGTCGCATCGCACTAGCGACAACGGGAAATAAGCAGCTTCGATGCGCGAGAGATCCATCACATCGTCGATGAGATTCTGCAAATGTCCCGCAGCCGTCAAGACGTTGCCCACATAGATCTGCTGTTTCGGATTCAACTCACCGGCCTTGCCCTGCGCAAGCAAAGTGGAGAAGCCAGAGATCGAATTCAGGGGCGTGCGCAACTCATGGCTCATCTGTGCGAGAAAGTCACGCTTCAGGCGATTGAGTCTCTCGGTCTCTTCGTTGCGTGCCGAGAGGCGGATCGCTTGAGACTCGAGAAGGTAGTTTTCTAACCCTCGATCATGGGCACGCTGCAGAGCCCTGCGGCTGAACTCATGCGAAGCACCCAAAACCTCGACCGCAAGTAACGACTGCCCCGGATGTCTGATCGCCAGCGCACGCAGGCCGATCTCGTCTCCGTTGCGCGAACGCTGGGTCCAAGGTTCGGATATCAGTGATTCATCCGGGCCATCGGCCCGCCAAAACTCGCGACAATCGTCCAGAAAATTGTCGAGGTACGAAAACGGGCCGCCAAAATCCCAGGTGCCGTCGGCATGAGTGTCCCACAACTGAGACATCCAAACAGGTTTTTCCGATACAAGAGTCAGTTGACCGCGCGATTCCTCGAACAGGGCGACGCCCAAGCTCTGCAAAACCACCGATGCCAAGTCGTCATTACGCGCCTTCATGGGTTTATGCAAGCAATCGCGTTGCCAGACGTTCGAATGCAAGTTCCACGCCATCTCCCGATTTGGCGGAAGCTTCCAGCCAATCCAACCCGAGGGCTCGAATCCGATCCGTGTCCACTTCCCACCGTTCGCGCAGATCGGCCTTGTTCAACAACAGCAAAAACGGAACATTTGGATAGGTGCGGTCAATCTCACCGCGGAGTCGAAAGGCGGTGTCGAGCGTATCGCCTCGACAGCCATCGATCACCAGAAAGTACGCAGACATGCCGCGCAAATGCTGCATCGACAATCGCGTGATCTCATCCTCGCCAGCGATATCCCAGATGACGAGAGTCACGTCGTGCCCACCGGCCTTCAGTTCTTTCTTGTCGACCCGCACCCCAACGGTGGTCAGATACCGTTCGTCGTAGATCGAACTCACATACCGGCGCACAAGGCTCGTCTTTCCGACGCCGAAAGCACCGACGATGCAGATCTTGTGAAACAACATCTATTGTTGGGGTTCGGCAATCAGCCGAAACGTGACTCGCCGTTTGGAAAATGGGTCGGGAACGCCCGATTCCTCTGTCATGGAGGTGGCAGGAATTCCTCGCGCAACCAATGCCTGCTTTGTCCAAGCCGAACGGCGTCTGGCCAGATCGACATTGGCCTTCACATCGCCCGTGGAATCGGCGTTGCCAGCAAGGACGATGCGAAGATTCAACTGACCTTCGCTCGCCACCTTGGTTGCCAATCGCAGGTCGCTGGCAATAGAATCCAGGTCTTCGATCTCTGCAGGGTCCGCGGCATGCTGTGCATTCTCAAATTTGAGAAAGCGCCGCGAGATGGATTCCTGCATCTGCTCAATGCGCCGCCGCGACGCGAAGCTCGGTTCCAACGAAAGATAAGGACTCCACGCCTGTTGGACGCGCGACGAATCGAGCGGAGTCTTCGCCAGAAGCGATACAGGATCGACGGCCATCGGATCGCGCATGCCTTCGACACGATAGGATCGCCAGCCGCGCGATTCGGACAAAACCGCGATGCCCGGCTGCTGACGTACAAGGGTCAAGTAGTCATTCCACTTTGTCTGTTCGCGCCAGTTCCAGTAAAAATAACCCAGCAAAACCGCTCCGAGCAAAACCCCCAACGGTTTCCAACGCAACGAAGGCCCTTTGAACTTTTCCGGAGCGCGCCCCAGCATACAAGTATCGAGCAACGGACGAGTCTCAGCAAACCGCGACACATCGCCGCGGAAATGTTCCAGCGCTTCGTAGTGAGTGAAGTGAATGCGTTCGAGACTCTCCTGCATGACTTCGCGCAGAGACCGTGGAGCGGCACCTCTCACTGCGCACGCCAACAATGCCCTTGGGCCCGTCTGAATCCATAGACTGGTCTCGCCGAGTTGGATCGTTTCGAGTTCATCCTTAGACCCCGTTTTGAACGAGTCACGAACAAAGTCTCGAATGGCCGTCAGCATCCCGGAAACCATCGACGCATCGCGTGACGTTGTTGGATCCGAGGCGCGATGTTCCAACAGAATCCCGGTATCTCGATGGATCAGGAAGGTCTGCTCGACGCGAAACAGCACACTCTTCAACAGGACAATCTCACCGTAGCTCTTGCCGCTTTGCAGCGCTTCCCACCGCCATTGCAGGCTCTTCACCGAAACTGATTGCTCAAGCGTCTGGTTCAGTGCGTCCATCATGTCGCGCATCGCTGCGGCGAGCGCTTTGCGAATCGCGGCACCGATGGTGGGAAACAGGACATCCGAAAAGGCATCTGGATCTCGACGAGCGAAAACCCGAAGTCCATCTTCAACGACAGGCTGCAACGACCGCCGCAGTTCGTTGCCCGAAGTTGCGCTGATATCCACCGCTCGGGCAAGGATCTTGCTGGTCTCTTCGCTGCGAAGATCGGGCTCATCCAACCGGGCTCGGATCATCTCGATCTCGTCGACCTCGCGACCGAGCAGAATTCGCCTCAAGCGTTGATATTCATCGGGCGTCGAGGCGCGCGGCGGACCGGGCTTTCGTTCAAACACCGGGATCCTCGGCTATTTGTCGGCAACGGCAGGTGCGCCGGGCGACGGAAGTTTGAAGTCACCCGTGAGGCGCATAGCCATCTCGTTGAACAATGCCGCGAGCGTGGCCCGATCGGTCTTGGCGTCCTTCAGTTCCGATACGTGACGGTCTAGCGTTATGTTGGCTTCCTGATGCCGGGTCTGCAATTCCTGCAAGAGACTATTGGATCGCGATAGGATTTCCGCGCGAATCGAGCGGCTGGTTTCGGCTGCGAGGTCGTTTGCCTCGGTGAGCCGCCGCGTCAGGTTCTGGCTCAGGTCTCGAAGTTCGCGCTCCTGCTGTTGGACATCGGATGTCCGCTCTTCGCGCTCTGCCTTCAATCGCTGCGTTTGCGATTCGAACTCGTTCTTCAGAAACGCTTCAAGGGCATCGAGCCGTTGGCGGGTCATTTCGCGGATTTCCGCGGATTCACGAACTAGATTCTCTTCAAGGCGTTTGAAGCGGGATTCATAGTCCCGCATCTGACCGCCGAACAAGATATCGCGAATCTTGTCGACGTTGCCAGCGCCAGGGCCTTCGCCAGCAAGTTGCTCTGAGCGGTTCTGCTCTTCGCTCATTTGTGTAGCAGGGTTCATGTACGTCCTCCGCGAAATTGTTGGGCCGCCGATTCCGTCTCGTCGTCCGCAGGTCCGGATGCGTTGCCCAGCAAACGATATAGTGTAGCGCGACTGATTCCCAGAATGGAGGCGGCCTTTACTTTGTTGCCATCGACAGCCGCAATCACTCTCCGGGCATGAATCTGTTGAATCTCATCCAGCGTGACCATCGTCGTTTCGCCGCTCCCGCCACGCGAGATTCCGGAACCGAGTCGAACCCGCTCAGGAAGGTCGTTTACATCGATGCGCGAAGGCTCGGCCATCATACAGGCATAACCAATTACGTTCTCGAGATCGCGAACGTTACCCGGCCAGTGATAGCGCAGCAGCAGCGTTTCTGCCCGCCGCGTCAGACCTTCGAAGTCTTTGTTATAGCGCTTCGAAAACTGTTCGACGAAATAGCGGATCAGCAGTGGCAGATCCTCGGGACGTTCGACCAACGGAGGCAGAACGATTTCCACCATCGATAACCTGAACAGCAGGTCTTCTCTGAAAGTCTTCTTTTCGACCTCTTGCTGCAGATTGCGATTCGTGGCCGCGATGATGCGGACGTTGACTTTGCGGGTGAAGGTTGCGCCAACACGCTGTATTTCCTGCTGCTGCACGGCACGCAAAAGCTTTGCCTGTGCCGCGAGGGGCAGCTCACCGAGTTCGTCAAGAAAGAGGGATCCGTTGTGCGCTGCTTCGAACAAACCTGTCTTGTCCTGCACGGCTCCGGTGAAAGATCCCTTGACGTGACCGAAAAGCTCGCTTTCCACGAGATTTTCTGGGATCGCAGCGCAGTTGCACACGATGAAGGGTCCGTTGGCGACAGGGCTGAGCGCGTGCAGCGCCTGCGCGGCAAGTTCTTTGCCGGTTCCTGTTTGGCCTGTGATAAGTGCGGTTTGAAAGTGCGGTCCGACGCGACGCATTCTTCCAAAAACATCGAGCATTGGGGCGGATCGCCCAATGATTCCGTGGAACTGGTTTGCTTCGAGTACCTGTCCGTCGAGCTTGCGCAACCTCCAGCGGCGGCGCCACTCGTCGATAAGCGCTTGCACACGCTCTTGCAGTCTGGCGATATCGAACGGCTTGTTCAGATAGTCGTCCGCGCCCTCTTGCAGGCTCATCGCGCGCTCGTCGGACGTGCCGATCTGCGTCAGCAGGATCACGGGCGTCCAATCGCCGGACTTGCGCAGCCGCCGCAGCGTCTCGCGCCCATTGATGCCGGGTGGCATCAGCACATCCAGCACGATCAGCGCGGGCTGCCAGCGGCGCACGAGCGCCAGCGCCGACTCGCCGTCCGCGGCGGTCTGCACCTCGTAGCCCGTGCGTTCCAGCAGGGCGCTGAGTTCGCGCCGGAGATCAGGTTCATCGTCAACAATCAGCAAGCGGGATTTTTCAGTCATCACACACATTCATTCTACGTGTGATTATTATAGCGACAAATGTCAAACCGCTTGCCATACAGCCGCAGCCGACTGCAACGGGCGGCTACCGGACGCGATTCGGGTCGATGACGTATTCCCACCAATTCCACGACACCCCATCCGCCGCGCCGACGATGTGCGGGAAATGCCGAAACCACCAGACATGATGCGCGCGAATGTCGCCGTCGCCCCACTCGGAGCGGTTGACCCGGCGCGCTTCGCCGGACAAATCGGGGAAAGCGTACCACGTATCGCAGCGCGACGGCACGACGCGCGGATTGCCCCAGTCATAGTCTTGTACGCTGTTGGGCGCGAAATGCACGTTACCGCACTCGGCGCGCCCCGGATGCGTCTTGTCATAGCGGATGAAGCGTTCCCACAGGTTGGCGTCGCCGCGCGTCCCCGCGTAAACCTTGCTCAGGGTCGATTCGGCGCGATGTCCCAAGTCCTCTAACATTTCCCCGACGCCGCGCTCGTCGTTGAAGCCCATGATCACAAAGCGGCGTTTGCCGTGTTCCGTGCCAGCCAGCGGCGGCGCATTGCACCAGAACGCGCCCGCGCCCGCCATGATGCTTTCGTAGTAGCCGCAGTAGGGGAAGCCGAGCAGCCACACTTCATCGATTTCGCCCGAATCGACGCGCTCGATCAGGCGAAATTCGCGCACCAGCGCCAGATAATCGACCGCATCCGGCTGGTGGAACTGGCGCGTCGTCCACGCCGCCGCGAACGACTTGGGCGTGTAGCGAAAACCATCTTTCTTCACCGGAAAGCCATCGACCACGACGCGCTCCACGATTTCGTATTGGGCGTAGCCGTCGCTGGCGCGGCGGATATCATCGCTGTAGCCCTGCATCAGCGCGTCGGAGTCGTTCCAGCCGTAGGTCGCGCGGATGCGGCGTCCGTCCGGCATGATCGGATCGTGGATGATCGCCAAGACGCGCGGATGCACAGGCGCGGGCGTCTGTCCGCTGGATCGTACATCCGGCGCGGGTTGGGGCGCGCCCGTACTTTGCGCGTCGGTGCTTCGTGCAGCGTCGGCGTTGAGCGGATGGGGCTTACTGCTGCCGAAGATGCGGCGGAGAAAGTCGTCCATAAAAATTAATCAATCTCAGTTATATTTTTTAAATAATATTTTGAAGTTGTTTCGTCCGTTGAAATTCGGTAGGTCATTTCCTCGCGTAGTTCAACATCATAGCGATTGCCAAGGCGAGCAT
>ENA-ORBV01010282-ORBV01010282.1-microbial-mat-metagenome-genome-assembly--contig:-NODE-10282-length-15037-cov-5.894719_pt1 | contig 15037 bp, 13 predicted proteins | sample MGYA00237777_ERZ505514 | MGnify/ENA primary metagenome ERZ505514 (study PRJEB26160, sample SAMN06269048) | microbial mat metagenome | isolation source: Oligotrophic lake microbial mat | place... | reverse complement strand
TACACCTCTCTATTCGTCGGCAGCGTCAGATGTGTATAAGAGACAGGTATCTCGATGCTGCCGGCGACCGTCCTGTTCTCGCTCGTGATGGCACTGGCGTTCACCGCAGTGCACTACGCCCTGACGGTCGCGCTGGGTCGAGCCGGCATGGTCGTGTCGCTGCTGCTGCTGGCCATTCAACTCACCTCGACAGGCGGGGTCTACCCGATCCAGCTCCTTTCGGCGCCGTTCCAAGCGATCAGTCCGTTCCTGCCGCTCACCTACGCGGTCGACGGCATGCAGGCGATCATCGCCGGTGGGGCACCCGGCACTGCGCTGAGTGCAGGAGTTGCGCTCGTGGTCTTTGGTTCGATCAGCATGATCATCGCTTCACTGGCGCTTCGACAGCGACGGAAGGCCGGTGCGCTCGGACTCGTTCCGATCAGTGCGTGAGCGCGGTCGTAGCGTGCGGGTGATCAGAGCCAATGCTTGCGCTTGAAGACAATGTAGAGACCCAATCCGCACGCGAGCATGAGCGCGAGCGCGAGGGGGTACCCGAACGTCCACTGGAGCTCTGGCATGAACCGAAAGTTCATGCCGTAGATCGTGCCGACCAGCGTCGGCGCGAACAGGATCGCCGCCCAGCCAGAGATCTTCTTCACCTGGTCGCCTTGGCGAACACTCTGTTCGGCGAGAGTGCGCATCTCGGCGTTCTGCCCTTGGGCCATGAGCGTCGATTGCACCGTCAAGGCGTTCTGCAAAATCACTCGGAACGAATCCGCTCGCTCGACCGCGCGCACGGCGTGGTCGAGCACGTCACGCACGTTCCGACGCAATTCGAGATCCACGTTGTACTTGTCGAAGCCAGCCTCGATTGAGTGAAGGATGCCGACCAACGGGGTCGTTGCGCGTTGGAACGCGATGGCCTCACTCGCCAGTTCGTAAATTCTGCGCGACACCTTGGGGTCCCCGTTGAACAGCTGGTCTTCGATTTCGTCGATATCGTTCTGGAGCCCTTCGACGACCGGAGCGAAACCATCGACAACTTCATCGAAGACGGCCCACAGCACAGCCTCCGGACCGAGCGCGAGCAGGGCTGGCCGTGTCTCGAGACGCTTGCGAACCCGACCGAGGTCTGGTGATTCTGCGTGCCGCACAGTGATGGCAAAGTTCGTGCCGACGAAAAGATGCACTTCGCCAAACTCGACCTCCTCGGGTGCGTCTAGATAGCGCGCGGAACGCAACACCACAAACAAGGTGTCCCCGTATCGCTCAAGCTTCGGTCGCTGGTGACCCTTGAGCGCGTCCTCAACCGCGAGGTGATGCAAGCTGAACTCTTCGGCGACTGCAAGCAGCTCAGCTTCGGTCGGTCGGTAGAGCCCGATCCAGGCAAAACCACCGTCGTCTCGAAGCTTCTCAAAGGTCTGCTCGAGCGACACGGACTCGCTCGATCGCACGCCTTCGCGGTATATCGCGTTGTCAACGATTGGCATATGAGCGCTTTCTGGGAATGCAGCTGGAAAAGCTGAGGTTGCCTACTTAGGCTAAGCCCGATACGGGTAGGTGCCCGGTTATCGCGATAGGAGGCGGGAATGGAGCAGAATGCGAAGAAGATACTGCGGCGTCGAGTCATTGCTGCGATCGGTGTCTCGGGCCTCGTTGGGCTCGTGATCATCTTGGCCATCACTCGTCCATGGCTCGCCTTCATCGACGTGCGGGTGGACGAAACCCTTCCAAGCCAAGCACCGGTCGTTCAAGAGTCCGCCGAGCCGGGAGACGGCACCGAGTCACCGAGCGCGAGCCCTGCGGCTGTGCCACTTGACCTCGCTTCGGGAACCTTCGTCAGCCACGAGCACGAGACCACCGGAACCGTGCGGGTGGTGCTGCAAGCCGACGGCACTCGAGTGCTGGCGATCGAGAACCTCTCAACGACCAACGGGCCAGACGTTCGTGTCTGGCTGAGCGCATCCGATGTCGTCGAGGGCGTTGACGGCTGGTTCATCGCGGGCGGTGCTGAGTACGTCGACCTCGGCCCGATCAAGGGCAACCTTGGCAATCAGCTCTACGAAATTCCAGCGGATGTCGACTTGAGCCTGTACAAGAGCGTCGCGCTGTGGTGCCTGCCGTTCTCCGTCTCGTTCGGCGCGGCCCAGTTGATCAGCTGACTTTGGCTGTGCGGTTCTTCTTGGCGCGCTTTCCCGCCTTGAGTTGCGTGACGGCGAAGTCCCGCGTCTCGCGCAGCATCGCAAGACGTTCATTCTCAGAATTGCATGACCGAGTGTTGACCTCGGCGATGAGTGAGCCCTTCCATTTACGAGTCGCTAGGTACTGCAGCACCTCCGCGACCGGTTGCGTTCCGTGGCCAGGCACAAGGTGCTCGTCGTCGAGCAGTCTGCCTTCTCCCATTGTGACCGTGCCGTCGGTCAGGTGCACGTGCCGCAGTCGATCTCCCATCGCCATTGCGAATTCCAGCGAGTCGCGGCCGGCGAGGGCTGCATGTGAGAAGTCAAGCGTGATCGCGTCGCAGTCGATGAAGACGGGGTCGGAACTCGGCGACTGTGCGCGAACCGTGAGGCCACCGAATCGCAACGGGAACATATTCTCGACAGCCAGCTCGACCCCGTGCTTCGCCGCAAGGTCGCGAATGGTCAATTCGAACACGCGGGCGTAGCGCGGCTCCCAGCGAAACGGTGGATGCACGACGACAGTGTTCGCCCCGACAGCCACGGCCAATTCCGCTGACTTTGTAAGCTTGCGCAGCGGATCCACCCCCCAGACCAACTGACTGAAGACGAGAACGGGAGCGTGCACCGACAGGATCGGAAGGTCGTAGCGGGCTGAAAGGGCCCGAAGAGCCGTGGCATCCCGCGTCGCCGGATCGACGGTGATCATGATCTCCATGCCGTCGAAGCCCGCCTCCTTCGCGAGGCGAAACGCGGTCTGCGTCGAGAGTGGGTAAACACTCGAGGTGCTCATGCCGATTGTGATCATCGATGTTCACGCTACGCACCATGGTTGAACCCCAACTCGCATGACACTCGACCCGCGGTGAACGCTCGATGAAGCCTCGGGGTACAGAAACTGACTGCACGCACCGCTGGTACCGTGGGAGAACGATGGTTTCTGAGACGCAGGCTGTGCAGTCCGACGCCGCGCGTATCGACAACGCGCAGTCCGACGCCGCGCAGTTCGACTTCGTGGTCGTCTCGAACCGACTCCCGGTGGATCGGGTCATCGACGCCGACGGAACAGCGAGTTGGTCGACATCCCCTGGCGGCCTGGTCGCAGCGCTCGAGCCGGTCATGCGCGCCTCGGGTGGCGCGTGGGTCGGCTGGGTCGGGCAACCGGACTTGGATTTTGAGCCGTTCGTCAACGACGACATCCAACTTGTGCCGGTTGCTCTGACCGCCGAAGAGGTCGAGCACTATTACGAGGGCTTCAGCAACGACACGATCTGGCCGCTCTACCACGACGTCATTTCGCCGCCGAGCTACCACCGCATCTGGTGGGAGAGCTACGTCGAAGTAAACCAACGATTCGCGGATGCCGCGGCTGCCGTCACGGCGCAGGGCGGCACGGTCTGGGTGCACGACTATCAGCTCCAGCTTGTTCCCGCGATGCTGCGCGCGGCGAGACGCGACCTGACTATCGGGTTCTTCAACCACATTCCGTTTCCGCCATATGGCCTCTTCTCGCAGTTGCCGTGGCGGGTTCAGATCATCGAGGGTCTGCTCGGAGCGGATGTCATCGGGTTTCAGCGGGTGGCGGATGCCTCGAACTTCTCACGGGCGGTGCGCAGGCTGACGAGCCACAACACCCGCAATCCGCTGATCGAGGTTGAGGCGAATGGCGTCGAAACCAGAATGGTCGTCGCCAAGCCCTTTCCCATCTCGATCGACACGAACAGTTTCGAGGCGCTTGCCCGAGAACCGCGAATACAGGAACGCGCACGAGAGATTCGCGAGGGTCTCGGCAATCCGAAAACCATCATGCTCGGCGTCGATCGCCTGGACTACACCAAGGGAATCGGTCACCGCCTGAAGGCATACGGCGAGCTGCTCGCCGAGGGCAGAGTGCTCGTTGAGGATGTCACTCTCGTGCAAGTGGCGAGCCCAAGCCGCGAGCGAGTTCATGCCTACATGCAGTTGCGCGACGAGATCGAACTGACGGTCGGCCGCATCAACGGTGACTTCGCGACCATGAGTCACACCGCCATCAGCTATCACCACCACGGGTACCCGCGAGATGAAATGGTCGCGCTGTATCTTGCGGCAGACGTCATGCTTGTCACCGCCCTTCGCGATGGCATGAACCTGGTTGCGAAGGAGTACGTTGCGTGCCGCTTCGATGAGGACGGCGTGCTCGTGCTCAGTGAGTTCACCGGGGCATCCGACGAATTGAAGCGGGCACTTCGCATCAACCCGCACGACATCGACGGACTCAAGGACACGATCCTCCGTGCGATCGCAATGCCGAAAAGCGAGCGCGCCAGGCGGATGCGAGCGCTCAGGAAACGTGTCAAAGCGAACGATGTCGCCGCGTGGTCGCACAACTTCATCGCGGCCCTCGCGCTCGCACGAGGCACAAGGCACGATCGTGTTTCGCCCCTCGCCATGTCAGAAGATCTCGAGTGGACCATCGACCGGGCCGAGCGGAGCTGAGTCGTCATGGTCGACGTTGATACACCCCCGCGTTTTTCGCGCCTGCCGGAGCCGCTCGTCGGTGCCCTTCGCGAGCTCGCCCGCACGAAGCGATTGCTCGTCGCGCTCGACTTCGACGGCACCCTCGCTCCAGAGGTCGACGATCCAGAGAAGGCTCGAGCGTTGCCGCAAGCCAAGGCGGCTGTGTTGCGCTTGCTCGCGGTGAAGAACACGCGCGTTGCTCTCGTTTCTGGGCGCGCGCTTCGTAGCCTTGAGCGCGTCGCCGACCTACCGGACACCACACTGTTGGTTGGCTCGCACGGCATTGAGTTTCGACTCGACAGTCCAGACATCCAGTTGGCTCTGGATGCTCGTGAGCGCGAGCGGGTCGAGCGCCTCAACGACGTGCTCACAGAAGTGGCTGACGCGATGGATGAGGTCTGGCTCGAACCGAAGCCGGCTGGATTTGCGCTGCACACGCGACTGGCGACGGAAGAGAACTCGCGCATTGCACGCTTGGTTGCTCGTACCGAGACGGCCGCAGAACTCGATGACTTGACTATTCGCGAGGGCAAGAATGTGCTCGAGTTCTCGGTGCGTTCAACGACCAAGGGTGAGGCGGTCGAGCATCTGCGGCGGTACACGAACGCCGACGCGGTGTTCTTTGCCGGCGACGACGTGACCGACGAGGATGCCTTCGCGGCTCTCAATGCCGATGACCTCGGTCTCAAGAGCGGGGCTGGCGCGACGCTGGCGAACTTCCGCGTACCTGGCCCGATCCAGGTCGCTCAGGCTCTCCATCTCCTCGCTGACTTCCGTGAGGGAGACGTGCACGAGCAGTGATCGCTCGAGCCACTTACACTTGCCACACACCACGGCCCCCGCCCTTGACGGAGGAATGATGCTCGTACTCCTTCTCGTCTTCGGCGTGGGAGCGGTCGTAGCGCCACTGATCGTTCAACGACTGGGGCGGCGCGCCTTCTTCGTCGTTGCACTGATTCCACTTGTGGCATTCATCTACACGCTCGCGCAGGGCGCTGAGGTGGTAGCCGGACGGGCGATCACCGAGTCGTATCGATGGATTCCCCAGCTGGACTTCAATATCTCCGTGCGGCTCGACACGCTCTCGTGGGTTCTTGCGCTCATCGTGACGGGCGTCGGCACTCTCGTGCTGGTCTATTGCGCGGCGTATTTCCGCGCGACCGCAGAGTCGCTCGGACGATTCGCCGCGACCTTCTTGGCGTTTGCCGGCGCCATGTACGGGCTCGTCATCGCCGACGACGTCTACCTCCTGTTCGTGTTCTGGGAAGCAACGAGTGTGTTGTCCTATCTCCTGATCGGCCACGCAACAGCTTCGAAAGCAAGCCGCGGAGCGGCATTGCAGGCGCTGCTCGTCACGACCTTGGGCGGCCTGGTGATGCTCGTCGGCTTGGTGTTGCTCTCGGTCGGAACCGGGACATCCAACATCACGCGGATTATTGAACTCGCTCCGTCCGATCCGCTTGCGATCGTCGCGATCCTGCTCGTGCTGGTCGGGGCAATCTCGAAGTCCGCGATCTTCCCGTTCCACTTTTGGCTACCGGCAGCGATGGCCGCACCGACACCGGTCAGCGCATACCTCCACGCCGCTGCGATGGTGAAAGCGGGCATCTACCTGATTGCACGGTTCGCGCCGGGCTTTGCGGATACCCCGGGTTGGCGCGAGAGCCTCATTGCTCTCGGGCTTGTAACGATGCTGTTGGGCGGATGGGTCGCGCTTCGGCAGCACGACCTCAAGCTCCTTCTTGCCTACGGCACGGTGAGCCAACTCGGTTTTCTGACCGTTGTCGTCGGATTCGGCACGAGAGATGCCGCGCTCGCAGGGCTCGCACTGCTCTTGGCCCACGCTCTCTATAAATCGACGCTCTTTCTTGCGGTTGGCATCATCGACCATCGTTACGGCACCAGGGACCTTCGCAAACTGTCCGGGCTTGGGCGGCGGTCTCCGCTCCTCGCAGTGATCACCGGTGTGGCCCTCGCGTCGATGATGGGACTGCCGCCGACGCTCGGTTTTGTGGCGAAGGAGACTGCGATCACCGCGATGGTGACGGATGCCACGGCCGGCGGTCAACTCGGCCTTATCGCGCTGATTGGAATCGTCGTCGGATCGGCGCTGACTGTGGCATACGGCGCCAGATTCTTCTGGGGGGCCTTCTTCGCCAAAGCGGGCGTCGAGCCAATCGAGGCGAATCCGGAATCGCGCCTGTTCACGGCGGCGCCGCTCCTGCTCGCCGTCAGCGGACTTGCGCTGGGGATCGCGAGCCCGATTCTGGGGGATTGGATCGCTGGATATCCGGCACTGTTCCCAGCCGGCGTCGGCAAGCCGTATGAGCTTGCGCTCTGGCACGGTTTGGAGCCAGCGCTCTTCCTTTCCGCTGCCACGATTGTGGTCGGAGCCGTGCTGTTTGTGCTGCGCGCGAGCGTCGAAGCCCTCCAGCTCAGCATCAAAGGAAAAATTCGACCGGCGGATGGCTACAGCGCCACCCTGCGCAGCGTCGATCGGCTCGCCGCAGCGACAACCGCACAGACCCAGCGCGGTTCGTTGCCCTTCTACCTCGGCGTGATCCTCCTGGCGTTCATCGGTACCGTCACCACAACGCTCATCGTCAACCGAACGTGGCCGACCGAGATCAGACTCTGGGACTCCCCGGCCCAGCTCGCTATTGCGGCCGTCATGATCATTGCGGCACTAGCGACGACCCGGGCGGACACGCGAATCCAAGGCGTCATCCTTATTGGAGTCACTGGCTTTGGAATGGCAGTGCTATTCGCACTGCAGGGGGCGCCAGACCTCGCGCTGACACAGGTGCTCGTTGAGGTGGTGACCCTTGTTGCGTTCGTTCTCGTGCTGCGCAGACTCCCGGTGCGGCTCGGTGACCGCAAGCGATCGGTGCGCCAGTGGTTGCGTGTAGCGATTGGCGTGAGCTTCGGAGTCGTGATGGCTGTCGTGGCTGTCGTCGCGGCTGGCGCGCGCAGCGCTCTGCCAGTCTCGCTCGCATGGCCAGATCTGGCGTACATCGAGGCCCACGGGCGCAACGTGGTAAACGTTGCCCTCGTCGACCTCCGGGGCTGGGACACGATGGGAGAGCTTGCGGTCATCATCGCCGCCGCGACCGGGGTTGCGAGCCTGATCTTCATCAGCGGCCGCGCTGACAACCTGCCGAGGCCAGAACGCAGCGCGGCTCGGCAGTCGATTGGCAGACAGCTCCGGCGTGCGGAAGACACTTCAAACGACGAGCGTGGTTCGTGGCTGCTGGCTGCTCGAACTCTTGCTGCCAAGAACCGCTCGATCCTGCTGGAGGTGGTGGTGCGACTGATCTTCCACTCGGTGATCGTCGTCTCGGTCTACCTGACTATCGCAGGCCACAACTCGCCGGGCGGGGGATTTGCCGGTGGCCTGGTTGCAGGCATGGCTCTCGTTGCTCGCTACCTCGCTGGCGGCCGGATCGAGCTTGGGGCCGCGGCACCGATTGACGCGGGAAAGCTGCTCGGCGTCGGCCTCGTGCTCGCAGCCGGCACCGCTCTCGTGCCGCTGTTCTTTGGTGGAGCAGCCCTCGAGTCCAGCCTGTTTGAGCTCAATCTTGGCCCGCTCGGCACCTTGGATTTCGTGACGTCAACGATCTTCGACATCGGGGTGTATCTGGTGGTCATCGGTCTCATCCTCGATGTTCTCCGAAGTCTCGGCGCCGGGGTCGATCGTCAACAGGAAGTGGAGGAGACGGTGAAGGCAGCATGACGATCTCCTTAGTTCTTCTCATCGTGATGGCGGTGCTCTACGCGTGCGGCGTGTATCTCATGCTGGAGCGCAGCATGACGCGGGTGCTCCTCGGATTCCTTCTCGTTGGGAACGCCACCAATCTGCTGCTCATCGCCATGGCCGGGCAGCCGGGTGAGGCTCCGATCGTCAGAGACGGTCTCGCCGCGCAGGATATGACCGATCCGTTGCCGCAGGCGCTCATCCTGACGGCGATCGTCATCACCTTTGGCGTCTCAGCCTTCCTGATGGCGCTGATCTACCGGTCGTGGCGGCTCGCGAACCGGGATCAGCTCGAGGATGACGCTGACGATGTTGCACTGCGTGCCGGAGCGGGTGGCGTGCGAGTGGAACAACTTGTCGCGGATGACAGAGACAGCGAATTTGACCCAGCGCAGCGCTCCAGTGACGAGGCGGAACGATGACACAGCTCGTGCCGCTCGTCGTCTTGGTGCCGCTGCTCGGCGCCGCCCTCACCCTCGTGCTCGGTAAGCGACCGATCGCGCAGCGCCTCGTCGCCATCGTGGCGCTGGTAATTGTGCTCGTCATCGGAGCGGTGCTGCTGATTGTCGCCGACGCTTCTGGGACGCTCGTCATGGAAGTTGGAGGTTGGGCACCTTCGGTCGGAATCGTGCTTGTCGTCGACCGCCTCGCAGCCCTCATGGTCGTGGTCTCGGCGATCGTGCTGCTCGCTGTGCTCGTGTTCTCGGTCGGCCAGAAGATCGCCGACGGCGACAGTGAGACTCCGGTGTCGATCTTCTATCCGACCTATCTCATTCTGGCGACCGGCGTATTCAACGCCTTCATCGCCGGCGATCTCTTCAATCTGTACGTCGGTTTCGAGATTTTGCTCGTCGCCAGCTACGTGCTGATGACGCTCGGTGGAACTCAAGCCCGCATTCGAGCTGGCACAACCTACATCGTGGTGAGCCTGATTTCATCGATGCTGTTTCTTGCGGCGATCGCAATGATCTACGGGGCTCTCGGCACCATCAATATCGCTCAGATATCGGTGCGGATGGCTGAGATACCGACGGACGTGCAGACGGTGCTGCACGTCATGCTCCTGATGGCCTTTGGTATCAAGGCTGCGGTGTTCCCGCTGTCGTTCTGGCTCCCGGACTCGTACCCGACAGCTCCAGCTCCGGTGACAGCGGTGTTCGCTGGACTCCTCACGAAAGTAGGCGTCTACGCGATTATTCGAACCGAGACAGTCATCTTCCCCGGACCGGGACTCGACACCGCGCTGATGGTCGTTGCACTCCTCACGATGATCGTCGGTGTGCTCGGGGCCGTTGCGCAAGCCGACATTAAACGGATGCTCTCGTTCACCCTGGTCAGCCATATCGGGTACATGGTTCTTGGCATCTCGCTGGGAACCGTTGCCGGAACAACGGCGGCAATCTACTACGTCGTGCACCACATCATCGTGCAGACCACACTGTTTATGGCTGCCGGTCTCATCGAACGAGAGGGCGGAAGTACCTCGATCACGAAACTCGGCGGACTCTTGCGCGCAGCTCCGGTGATCGCAGTGCTCTTCTTCGTGCCAGCACTGAATCTCGGCGGCATCCCACCATTTTCCGGTTTTCTCGGCAAGCTGGCCCTCTTCGAAGCCAGTGCGCAGCAGGGCACTGCGCTCGCGTTTGTGCTGATTGGTGCTGGCGCACTCGTCTCCCTGCTGACGCTGTACACCCTCATGCGGGTCTGGAATCTCGCCTTCTGGCGCCCAGCCCAAGACGTCGAGGGCTACGAGTCGCCGTTGCTCGACAACGTCTCAGAGGCGCCGGGCGCGCAACCCGTGAAAGAGAAGCAACGCATTTCGAGGCTCATGACCGTCGCCACCGGTGGAATGGTTGCTGTCAGCCTCGCGCTGACAGTCTTCGCGGGCCCGCTTTTCGCGATCAGTGAGCGTGCCGGGGAAAACTTGGACGGCTCATCAAGCTACATTGCAGCCGTCTTCCCCGGGGGTGTGCAATGAGCGGCACGGTCGGCAAACGCGAGTTTCGACGGCGGCTCTGGCAGCAATTGCCACTCGTTGTCGCGCTCGTGGTGCTGTGGTTGCTGCTGTGGGGTTCGGTGACGCTACTGAACGTTGTCGGCGGGGTGCTTATTGCGATCGTGGTGACGACGTTCTTCTACCTCCCGGCAGTCGAACTCTCTGGGCGATTCAATCCGTTCTGGTTCGTCGTCTTTCTGGCGCGGTTTTGCGCGAGTGTCTTCACGGCGTCGTTCCAGGTCGCCTTTCAGGCAATCGGCCCGCGCGGCATCCGCAGCAACGCGATCGTGAGGATCCAGCTCGACACTCGCTCCGATCTGATGCTGACCCTCACCGCCATGACCGTCTCGCTCGTGCCAGGCTCGGTGGCCTTTGAGGTCGATCGAGAGAACTCGGTTCTGTTTGTCCACGCGCTCGGAACGCGGTCGGTAGACGACGTCGAAGAGGTCCGCGCCGACGCACTGCGTATTGAGCGCTCGCTGGTGCTCGCACTCGGCTCGAAGGAAGACCTGAGGAGACTGAGATGATCACCGATGTCCTGTATGTGGTGATGGCGACACTCTTTTCAGCCGCAGCATTCTTGGCGCTGTATCGCGTCGTGCGTGGTCCGTCGATTCTTGACCGGATGATCGCATCCGATGTGCTGTTGACAACGACGATGCTCGTGGTTGGTGCCGAAATGGTGCTCAACGGGCACACCAGAAATGTGCCGATCATGCTCGCGCTGGCAGCGATTGCAATCTTTGCGACCGTGGCCGTCGCTCGCTTCGTCTCGCAGCAAGACGAGAAGGCGGGGGATGCCGCGTGAGCCTCAACGAGTTCTTGGACCTACTTTCGGCGGTCTGCCTAGTGCTCGGTGGGTTTCTCTCCGTTGCCGCCGGGGTCGGACTCGTTCGGTTCCCGGATGCGCTCAGCCGCCTTCACGCGGCGACCAAGCCGCAGATTCTTGGGCTGATCTTTGTGCTGGCTGCGATTGCGCTCGAATCGCGCTCGTGGTCGACGATTCTCGTTCTTGTACCGATCCTCGTTTTCCAGATGTTGACATCCCCGATCTCGGCGCACATGGTCGGGCGAGCGGCGTATCGCGGCGGCAATTTTCGCAGCGAGCTGCTCGTTGTCGACGAGCTCGAGGAGGCCATCGACGAGGTGTCACGCGAGACCGGGGCGTGAACACATACTCAGCGCGATAACCTGATTACTATGCCAGAGACGCCCGACCAGCCCATCGATATCAAGCCCCGCTCACGCACCGTCACCGACGGAATCGAAGCCACGACGAGCCGCGGGATGCTCCGCGCGGTCGGCATGGGTGACGCAGACTGGGACAAGCCGCAGATCGGCATTGCGAGCTCGTGGAACGAGATCACCCCGTGCAACCTGAGCCTCGATCGGCTCGCCCAAGCGGCAAAGGGGGGCGTGCACGCCGGCGGCGGGTACCCGCTGCAGTTCGGCACGATTTCGATGTCTGACGGCATCTCGATGGGCCACGAGGGGATGCACTTCTCCCTCGTCTCTCGAGAGGTGATTGCGGATTCGGTTGAGGTCGTCATGCAGGCCGAGCGCCTTGATGGCTCGGTGCTTTTGGCCGGCTGCGATAAGTCGATTCCCGGCATGCTCATGGCGGCGGCGCGACTCGACCTCGCATCCGTATTTCTCTACGCTGGCTCGATCGCCCCAGGGTGGGTCAAGCTCAGCGATGGCACCGAGAAGGAAGTCACCATCATCGACTCCTTCGAGGCGGTCGGTGCGGTTCAGGCTGGCACGATGTCTGTCGAGGATGCCAAGCGCATCGAGTGCGCCTTCGCGCCAGGAGAAGGTGCCTGCGGCGGCATGTACACGGCAAACACCATGGCGAGCGTCGCTGAGGCGCTCGGGATGAGCCTTCCCGGTTCGGCGAGTCCGCCATCGGCCGATCGCCGTCGCGATTACTACGCGCACCGCTCTGGCGAAGCGGTCGTCGGCATGTTGCGGCGAGGGCACACGGCCCGCGACATCCTCACGATGGAAGCGTTCGAGAACGCCATCGCGGTTGGGATGGCGCTCGGCGGGTCGACGAACATCGTGCTCCACCTCTTGGCAATTGCAAATGAAGCCGAGGTGCCACTGACGTTGGCTGACTTCAATCGCATCGGCGATAAAGTTCCGCACATCGCAGACATCAAGCCGTTCGGGAAGTACGTCATGAACGATGTCGACCGTCACGGTGGCATCCCGGTGCTCATGAGGGCGCTGCTCGACGCAGGGTTGCTGCACGGTGATGTCATGACGGTCACCGGCAAGACGCTCGCCGAGAACCTCGCCGAGATCAACCCAGACCCGCTCGATGGCAAGGTGTTGCGCTCGCTCGACAACCCGTTCCACGCCACCGGCGGCATCACGATTCTGCACGGGTCCCTCGCGCCCGATGGCGCGGTGGTCAAGACCGCCGGATTCGACTCCGAGGTGTTCGAGGGCCCAGCGCGGGTATTCGAGCGTGAACGCGCGGCGATGGATGCCCTCGCCGACGGCACGATCACCAAGGGCGACGTGGTCGTCATTCGTTACGAGGGTCCAAAGGGCGGGCCAGGCATGCGCGAGATGCTGTCGATCACGGCTCGCATCAAGGGCGCTGGGCTCGGCAAAGATGTATTACTCTTGACAGACGGCAGGTTCTCAGGCGGCACAACCGGACTGTGTATCGGCCACGTAGCTCCCGAAGCGGTGGATGCAGGACCCATCGCATTCGTGCGCGATGGTGATCTCATACGGGTCGATATCGCAGCTCGCTCGCTTGACCTACTGGTCGACGACGCTGAGCTGACAGCCCGCCGCGAGGGCTGGGCCCCGCTCCCACCGCGCTACACCCGCGGTGTTCTCGCGAAATACTCTCGTCTCGTGCACTCCGCATCGGAGGGTGCGGTGACGGGGTAGTTCAGCCGTTCATCACCCCACTCGACCCTGCACAACTCGCGACACAAAGGATCCAATAATGTCTACGGACACGGCCCCACGGCCGAAGACCACCGCGCCTGAGATCTTGACCGGTTCCGGCGCTATTCTGCGCTCGCTCGAACACCTCGGCGTCACCGACGTCTTCGGGATTCCGGGCGGGGCGATCATGCCCTTCTATGACGAGCTCATGGCATCAACGGCCATCCGCCACATTCTCGTTCGTCACGAGCAGGGCGGCGGTCACGCCGCAGAGGGCTATGCCGCATCGTCCGGGCGACTCGGCGTTGCCATCGCAACCTCGGGTCCGGGTGCGACCAACCTCGTGACGGCGATTGCGGATGCCCACATGGACTCGGTGCCGCTGCTCGCGATCACCGGCCAGGTCTTCTCGACCTCGATGGGCACGGATGCCTTCCAAGAAGTCGACATCGTCGGAGTCACGATGCCGATCACCAAGCACTCCTTCCTCGTGACCCGCCCGGAGGACGTGCCGGCAACCATCGCGGCGGCGTACCACATCGCCACGACCGGCCGACCCGGCCCGGTGCTCGTTGACGTCACGAAGGATGCGCAACAGAAGAGTGCACCGTTTATCTGGCCGCCGAAGGTCGACCTGCCCGGCTACCGCCCCGTGATGAAGGCGCACGGCAAGCAGGTTCAGGCCGCCGCCCAGTTGCTCGTCGAGGCCGAGCGGCCGGTGTTCTATGTTGGCGGCGGGGTGATCCGGTCAGGAGCATCCGCTGAGCTAATGACGTTGGCAACACTCGTCGGTGCCCCCGTTGTAACCACGCTCATGGCGCGCGGCGCGTTCCCTGACTCGCACCCGCAGCACCTGGGAATGCCGGGGATGCACGGGACGGTGCCTGCCGTGCTGGCTCTGCAGGAGTCAGACTTACTCATCGTGCTCGGTGCACGATTCGATGACCGGGTGACCGGGAAGGCGAGCGAGTTCGCGCCGAACGCCAAAGTCGTGCACGTCGACATCGACCCTGCGGAGATCGGCAAGATCCGCGTGGCCGACGTGCCCATCGTCGGAGATGCCAAAGATGTCATCGTCGATCTGACCGCCGCGTTCCGCGAGGCGGCCAAGACCACGAAACCCGACTACACGACGTGGTGGGAGCGACTCAGCTTCCTCAAGGAGCAGTACCCGCTCGGCTACGACATGCCGGACGACGGGTTGCTGTCACCGCAGCAGGTCATCGAGCGCATTGGCCAGATGTCTGGGCCGGAAGCCGTCTACGCCGCTGGGGTCGGCCAGCACCAGATGTGGGCTGCCCAGTTCATCAAGTACGAGCGCCCCAACGCCTGGCTGAACTCTGGCGGGGCGGGCACGATGGGCTACGCGGTGCCGGCCGCCATGGGGGCGAAGGTCGCTCAGCCCGAGCGCGTCGTGTGGGCGATCGACGGTGATGGCTGCTTCCAGATGACCAACCAGGAGCTCGCCACCTGCACGATCAACAACATCCCGATCAAGGTCGCGATCATCAACAACTCATCGCTCGGCATGGTTCGGCAGTGGCAGACCCTGTTCTACGACGGTCGCCACTCGTTCACCGACCTCAATACCGGTCACGACACGGTCATGATCCCGGACTTCGTCAAGCTCTCAGAGGCATACGGCTGCCTCGCGATTCGGGTGACCAAGCAAGAAGAGGTGGATGCCGCCATCCAGCTCGCTCTGGACACCAACGA
>ENA-ORBV01010280-ORBV01010280.1-microbial-mat-metagenome-genome-assembly--contig:-NODE-10280-length-15040-cov-4.112143_pt1 | contig 15040 bp, 14 predicted proteins | sample MGYA00237777_ERZ505514 | MGnify/ENA primary metagenome ERZ505514 (study PRJEB26160, sample SAMN06269048) | microbial mat metagenome | isolation source: Oligotrophic lake microbial mat | place... | reverse complement strand
GCAGACGGTTCAACACAATTTCTTCGCCTTGATCACTCTCGCCAGTGGGCAGATCGAACTCCCGAAAACGGAGCGGCGTCTTGCGTCCGTACAGCGGATCGTACGCCAGCGGATGCCCAACGCTCTGCAGATGAACGCGAATCTGATGCGTGCGACCGGTGTGGAGATCGCAGAGGAGGAGTGCGCAACCTAATTTCCCTGCCGCAGAGCCGGTACTGAGCGTGGTGTAGCTCGTTTGCGCTTCGCGCGTGCCGGTTGCCCCGAGCACGGCCATGCGCGTGCGGTCGGTGTTCGCGCGCCCGATCGGCGCATCGATCATTGCAGAGGGAGCCGTGGGAATACCCGCGACAAGCGCGAGATAGCTCTTCCTCACTGTGCGGGTCTCGAATTGGCCCTGGAGCAAACCGTGCGCCTCTTGCGTTTTGGCGATGAGCAAACAGCCCGTCGTCTCGCGATCGAGCCGGTGCACGAGCACACTATCGGCGGAGAAGGGGAGTGAGCGCTCGGCAAAGAGATACGCGACGCCGTGAAGAATCGTCTTCTCGCCAGGGAGCATGCCCGCACCCGGATGCACGGCGAGGCCCGCGGGTTTATCGATCACGAGGCACGCATCGTCTTCGTAGAGCACAGGGAGCTTCACATCCGTCGGCTCGATGTGGCCATCGGTTTGCCTTTCGAATGCCGCATCATTGACAGTGACGAGGTCTCCCTCGCGAATGCGCGCTGCGGGTTTCGTCACCACCTCTTCGTTCACGAGCACATGCCCCGCCTCGATAGCTTGGCGCGCTTTGCCGCGGCTCGGCATCCTTCCTTCGAGGGAAAGAAAGAGATCGAGCCGGTCGGGAATGGAGACAACCCATTTCTGCATGGAGGCAGTATACGCGAAGATTGGCTTGAGGGAGAGGGCAAGGGTGAGGGAAATCTGAATATTGACAGATTTGACGATATGCGTACTATGCGCGCAACTTCTGCGACGGATAACAATGTTGCAGAAGTGCGGTGTCGAGCGGACAACTCCTGCCTTCCATGGCTTTCGCTCGACACCGCGCCAACCACCGCTTTGCCCCACACGCTGCCGGGGCAAAGCGGTTTTTTTGTAGCAGCACGAAGAGGGGGGCGAGTCGTTTTCTTGCGTCTCGCTTTGCTCTACACTGAATCCATGCGTCTGAACGATCTCATCGAGCGAAACGTGGAAAAACTGATCCCCGCTGACCTGGCGGAGAAACAGCTGAAGTCCGGCAAAAAACTCCGGATCTACTGGGGTATCGATCCGACCGGGCGCATTCATATTGGCCATGCTATTAATCTTCGATTACTCCAGGCGCTTGCAGACGAAGGCCATCACGTCACCATTGTCATCGGGAGCTTTACCGCGATGATCGGCGATCCGACCGGCAAAGACGTAATGCGCACGCAGCTGACACGAGCGCAAGTGGAGCAGAATTTCGCGACGTACAAAGAGCAAGCGAAGAAGGTGATCGATTTCGAGAAGGTAGAAGTACGCTACAACCATGAGTGGCTCGAGAAGCTCACGTTCAAGGATATTCTTTCACTCTCGAGCAACTTCACGGTGAATCAGATGATTCAGCGCGACATGTTTGAGAGGCGGCTGGACGAAGGCAAAGAAGTCAGCGTTACAGAATTCCTCTACCCGCTGATGGTCGGCTACGACTCGGTCATACTCGATGTCGATTGTGAGATGGGCGGGACAGACCAGGAATTCAACATGCTCGCTGGTCGCACGCTCCAGACGAAATTGGGCAAGCGCGACAAATTCGTGATCACGACTCGGCTCCTAGAGGGCACCGATGGCCGCAAGATGAGCAAGAGCTACGACAACTGTATTTTCCTCAACGATCAGCCAAAAGAGATGTACGGCAAGATCATGGCGCTGCGAGACGAACTGATCCCGGCATATTTCCAGCACTGTACGGATACCCCGACGGCTGACATCAAGGAAATGGAGAAAGAAATGAATGGTTCGACTTTGCTCACCACAGGAAAAGGTGCAAACCCCAAAGATTTCAAGATGCGCCTCGCCCGCAAGATCGTCAGCATGTACCACAGCACAGAGGCCGCAGCGCACGCCGAAAGCGAATTCACGAATGTCTTTAGCAAAGGCGAGCTGCCCGAAGACATGCCCGAGGTGAGGCTAAAGAAGGGGAGTCTGCTCCTCGATCTCTTGGTCGAGCAGAAGCTCATTCCCTCAAAATCCGAAGGGCGCAGGCTGATCGAGCAAAAAGCGATACACCTGAATAACCAGGTGGTAACCGACATCACAGCCCCGGCCGAGAGGGGAGTGGTGAAGGTGGGGAAGAGGAAGTTTTTGAGGATTGTATGAGCATCATCAAAGCAGTCATCTTCGACGCGGATGGCGTGGTGAATGACGGCAAATTGATGAATGCGGAGCAATTTGGCATCACCTTCGAGACAATGCAGCCTTTCTTCCGTGGCCCCTTTGTCGAATGCCGCATGGGAAAAGCAGATTTGCGAGACGTTCTTCCTGCACATCTCAAAGAATGGAGATGGAAAGGAACGCTCGACGAATTTCTTGATCATTGGTTTATATCTGGAAACACGGTGAACCCAAAGGTAGTAGATACCATTCGCATGCTTAGGACTGCTGGCATCAAAACATATCTCGGCACGAACCAAGAAAAACATCGCTTGGAGTACATGCGCAAACAGATGGACTATCAAAATCTTTTCGATGGAATATTCGCATCAGCAGAACTGAAAGCCGAGAAGCCGCATCGGGAATTTTTTGAACTTGTGCACAAAAACCTGCCCTATCAGAAAGAGGAAATTCTCTTCTGGGATGATAGCGAAAAGAATGTAGAGGCTGCGAGGCACTATGGCTTTCACACCGAGCACTTCGTGACCGATGAGGACTTCGCGGAAAAGATGGCGAGGTATTTTCCGGACATCACATTCTCCTAGCGACGATGACGTCATCGTCGCTACAATATGGTGCATGACCTCTTCTCTCGCCCACAAATCCTGCGTCCCGTGCAAGGGGATTGGCAAGACGCTCGAACCGCAGGAGATCCACGAATATCTCTCGCAGGTGCCTGCGTGGGAAGTGGGGGATGACGAAAACACGATCATCACACGTAAATGGAAGTTCAAGGATTTCGCAACATCGATGAATTTTGTGAACGCCGTAGCGAAGATCGCCGACGAGCAAGATCATCACCCTGATATCCGCATCAACTACAACCGCGTGACGCTCGAGCTGACCACGCACGTACTCGGCGGCCTCACCGAGAATGACTTTGTGATGGCGGCGAAGATTGATGAGATTGACTGAGCCTAGAGACTACTCAAGATATCTCGCTCATCGGCGAAGCGAACCTTGTAGGCAAGTTGTGCAGTGCCAAGCGACGGAAAGTCACAGATGGCATAGCCGTACTTCTTCAGAAGCAGACACGCCGATACAATTGATGCCTGCTCACTGTTATTACCTGTCATGGCTTGCTTTAGGATTAGCTCTTCGAGGAGTGGCAAATAGCGCTTGAATGCCTCTTCACTTTTATCACATGCCAAAGCAATCTGCTTAATAGTACGAAGGACATCGTCGCTATCGAGATCCGACTCAATCTCCACCTCGAGCTTGGATGTCGGATAATTCTCCGGGGGCATGTTCACCCACTCGGCAAAGAGACGTTCGAATAATTCTCCGCGCTGCTTCTGCGTTAGTTGTTTTTTCTTGGCTGAAAGCACTTGCATCAATTCCGCACGCACCTCATCGGCGCGACGCGTTACATCACAATCCGGATCTAGCGAGAGCAACTCCGGCACGCGTTCGGCAACAAGCTTCTGCAGCGGATACTCGAGCGCCCAATCGGCAATCTTCGCGTCGGCACCCTTGGCGGGAAGACATCGGATCGGACGTCCGCTCGTCGATTCGCCGTTTTTAGCGTCGGGATGACGAAAAAGAGGATGTGAAGGATACGCCATCACCAACGCCTTATTTTTCTGTATGCCATCGAATTGATACTCCAGCTGCCTGAAGGACTGCTTTAGCTCTCGCTGGCCCGAATGTGCACAAAGCATTTCATCGGCGATGGCGTACGCGATGTGGATGCGCACCAAGCGACGATCACCATGGACTCTCGAGACAGGCAGAGGCTTACCGGCCGGGAACAGCTTTGTCTCCACCGCACTTACCACGTTTTTCACAGTAAACGGCGAACGCCCCAGGCCAGGCCGGAAGAAGAACGGCAATCGCTCGGCGAACGCTCGCAAATAATGCTCATCAAAGGTCTTGTGGTCACAGCTTGCCAGATCAACAGAGGGCTTGTTCATGGGCTGAACAGGCTAGCTGGACCGATTTGCCAGCGCAACAAAAAGAGGCGCCCTCTCGAGCGCCTCTTGGCTTTATGATAAGAAAAGCTCTTAGTCGAGCAGCCCGTCGAATGCTGCCTTAAACGTCTCGAAGGGGTACGCACCGCTGATCTTCTGGCCTGTGCCATCCGGCCCGATAATCCAGAAGCCCGGCGTGCCATCGATGCCCGATGCCTGGCCGTCAGCAAGATCTTTCTCCACTTCGGCCTTGTACTTGCCGGAGTCGAGACACGTATTGAAAGTGCCGGCATTGAGCCCGAGATCCGTAGCCATCTTCTTGAAGGCGGCCACTGCATCGGGTGATTGGCTCCACTCTCCTTGTTTATTGAAGAGCTCATCGTGCATCTCCCAGAACTTGCCCTGGTCATCAGCACATTCCGAAGCCTCCGAAGCCTTTTGTGCGTGTGGATGGAAGCCAAGCGGGAAATCACGCGAGACGTACTTCACTTTGCCTGTATCGATATAGTCTTTCTTGATTTGGCCGTACGTCTGCTGGAAATGACGGCTGCAGAATGGACACTGATAATCGGTAAACTCGATGAGCGTGATCGTCGCGTCTTCGTCGCCGATCATTGGATCATCATCCACCTCTGCCGGTGTGTCGTTCGTTGGCGGGGGAGTGGGCGCCGTAGGCTGCTGTGCCGTCGGGGCAGAGGGGGCCACCGGAGCCGGCTGCCAATTGCCAAAGGAAGCACCCGTCGTAGAGGCAACGGTGTACCCGACGATAATGCCGAGCAGGCCGAGCGTGGCGGCGAACCACGGATTGTTACCTGTCGAACCTGGGGAATTCATATCTGGCATGGAGGAAGATGGGGAATGACCCCCTCATCATACCTTGTGTGCTTCTCCACAACAAAAGTGATTACACTGTATGCAGCTGAGAGCGACAACTATCAGGAAACCAAAGAATCCTAAGAAACCAACGATGGAGATTCAGAGGAATCCTTGGATTGTTCGGTTTCCTTGGATTCTTTATAGGCCATGAAATTTTTTATGCACCTCTTTCAACTGCGGATTCGTGACCCCTCGGCGACGCTCGGGGCAGGCTCACCTCACCAATCCTCACAATCCATGGAATTTCTTATGAACTTCTTTTAACTGAGGATTGGTGACGTGTGTGTAAATTTGCGTCGTCGAGAGATCCTTGTGGCCGAGTAGCTCCTGCACAGAGCGCAAATCCGCACCGTTTGTCAGCAGGTTCGTCGCGAAGGAGTGGCGCAGCGTGTGCGGCGAGGGACTCGTGACGATGCCGGCGTGCGAGGCATATTTCTTTACCATTTTGTAGATGGTATAGCGCGAGAGTCGGAATCCTTCGCCTGGCGGCATTTCGTTTTGTGCCTGCGCAAAATGCACGATAAAGAGGGGAGTAAGGTGATCAAGCCGAATGTCCATGTAGGCCTTGAGCGCATCCGTCGCCTCTTGGGAGAGGAAAACCACCCGGATCTTGCCGCGCTTCCCCCGCACGCTGATCTCACGCGTCTGATAGTTGATGTCGCGCACGTTGAGTGAACAGAGCTCAGCCAAGCGCAGGCCGGTCGAAAAGAAGAGCTGCAGAATCGCATAGTCGCGGAGTCCTTCCTTCGTCGTGCGATCCGGCGCCTGCAGGAGGCGCGTCAACTCTTCCGCGAAAAGCACCTTCACTTTGCGCTGCTCTTCTTTAAATCTCTTGATCCGATCTGGCGGATAGACGTCGAGTTCCTCTTCCTGCACCAAGTAGCGCAAGAACGCGCGGAGAATCGTAAGGTGATGATTCTTTGTCCGGATGCCGAGCTCGCCTCCTTCTTTGGTGCGGTGCTCATGCAGCCCCTGCTTGTACAAGCGAACCTTATCTTTTGAAATATCCGAAAGTAAAGCAATCGGACACAGTTGTTGGAACAGTGTCAAAGACTGTCGATAATTGGTCACCGTGAGGGGGGATTTATTCTCCTCGGATTGGAGGAACTGGAGATACTTTTCGATGGCGGCGTCGATCTGCATACAGACAGGGGATTCATGGGGGCAATGACTGATTCCACATTATGCATTTTATGTGGAACATTCAATTGACACTTTCTCTAGGCAGTCTGATACCTACAACCAGAGAGGAATCGAGCGAAACCAAAGAATCCCCGTCCGAACGGCGGTTCATCCGGGCGGGCAAGGACTGAGATGATTGCCATGGCAAAGATACTTCACTCTCCTGTGTCTCTTCTGTCTCCTCAGAAGAAGGCTCCTCATAGCGCCAGAACGTCCCGAAGATCTCGTGGAAGCGTAGCATGTAGTAGGTGTAGCCGACGACTTCGCGCACAACGCTGCGGAATTCGCTCTGCGGCTGCGGATGAATGTCTGTCGGATAGGTTGACAACTCCGGCCACCCAGCTTGACGTGCGAGCAATTCGATGCGCGCAAGATGGAATCCGTCGGAAATTCCGACAACAGAGCTGCAACTTGACGCAAGTGGTTTGCTGTAGCGAATGTTCTCAAGCGTGGAATGCGAATCCCCTTCCAGCACAATATCGGACGAACGTACACCGTGACCGAGCGCTTCGCGTTGCATGACGAGTGCCTCACTGAGGCTCTTACCCTCCCCTCTTCCCTCCCCTCCTGTAAGAATCAAACGCTCTACCCTCCCCTCTCGGTAGAGGGTTGCGGCTGCGCTCACGCGACGCACAATCGAAGGACCTGGCCTGCTGTAGCCGTAAACCGCCGCCCCAAAGACCACTGCACACTCAGCCGGAAGCTCGGCCGTGCCGCGGAAATGGAGGAGAATCGAAGAAACGACACCGACGAGTAGCATCACACCGAGCAGGAGAAATGCCGCCACGAAGCCTGCAACCAGCCGAGCCAGTGAGTAGAGAGCAGACTTCATTCTTACCTATAAGGAACGATCGAGATATGCGACGGAATCGGCGGGACGGTTCCGCTCCAGGGCGGCCAGATCGAGATCTCGACGTCGTCGACCTCCGGCATGTTCTTCACGATGCGAAGTGCCTCTTCTTTGGGCAGCCCCCGCTGGGCCGCAAAGATCGCCGCAGCCAGCCGCCATTGGATTTCCGCGCTTTTCGGATCGAGATCGGCTGCTTTGCGCATTGTCTCGATTGCCTCGCGATGCCTGCCGCTCAAAGACAAAAACCAGCCCAACGCCGCCTGTGTCGAGGCGAGATGCGGATTCAGTTCCACCGCCTTGCGGGAATTGTCGCCCGCGATGCCAAGCAACACCGGATCCGGTCTGCCGCCGCTGCTGTTGGAAGCCATGCGGGAATCCGCCAAGCCTGCGTAGGCCATGGCGTTGCCGGGGTCATTCTGGATCGCTTCTTCAAATGCGGCTGTCGCTTGTTTCAGCGCGCCTTCGCGGTCGCGCCGGTTGAACAGTGCGCTTCCGCGCAGCACCAGTTCCGCTGCGTTCTTCGGAGATTCCGCAGTCGTTGCACGTGCTTCCGGCAGCGAACGCAATCCCCAGAATCCCATCGTGGCAAGCGCCACCGCGGCCGCGGCGCCGCCGATCCACTTCCACGGCGGCTTGGCCTTTGGCGCATTGAGATCGCGCAATACCCCGCGCAGTTTTCCCGCTACCGCACCCATCGAAGGATGCCGTTCTTCCGGCTTTTTGCGCATGGCACGTTCGACGATTTCCACCAGTGCCGACGGCGTGTCCGCTCGCAGCTTGCGAATCGACGGCGGCTCTGTATACAGAACTTCGTGAAACAGGTCGATCTGGCTTTTGGCTTGAAAAGGCCGAGCGTTGGTGAGCATTTCGAACAGCACTACGCCGAACGAAAAGATGTCGGTTTTCGGAGTGCTGTCTTCACCCTTCGCCTGCTCCGGGGCCATATACGCAAGGGTTCCGACCATCGCGCCCGGTTGCGTCAGTACGGACTCATCCGATGCGGACGCACCGGCTTCGGGATTCAACTTGGCGAGGCCGAAATCCAACAGCTTCACCAAACCCGTAGGCGTCACCATCACGTTCGAGGGCTTCAGATCCCGATGCGCCAAGCCCGCGGAGTGGGCGCATTCCAACGCTTCGGCGATCTGGATCGCGTACCGCGTGGTCTCGTCAAAAGGCAACTTGCGCGAATGCAGAACCTGGGACAAAGTCTGGCCGAGGACCAGTTCCATCGCAATGTAATGATGGCCGGATTCCGTGCCCGCCTCGTAAACCGTCACAATGTTTGGATGGTTCAACGCGGACGCGGCTTTGGCCTCGCGCATCAGACGGCGACGGCTCGAAGCGTCTTCGGCATCCTTGGCCAGCAGGACTTTGATCGCGGCATCGCGGCCCAAATTGAGATCGCGCGCCGCATAGACGGCACCCATGCCGCCTTCTCCAAGCTTCTCCATCAACTGGTAATGTCCCAGACGCTCGCCTGTCATTGCTACGCGATCCTGTCTCCCTCAGGAACCGTTATGATATCTCACCGCTTCAAGAAAGATGCCTCCCATGACACCTGAAACCTGGACGCTGGTTCGCGAATGGTTCGACGAGGCGTCGGCATTGGCTGGCACCCGGTTGGCGAAGTTTCTCGATGCGCTTCCCAATCCGGAAATGCGCCGCGAGGTGGAAACCCTGCTCGCGGCCGCTACAAACCCGGATTCAATACTCGATACGCCCGCCCTCGCCGGCCTTCCCGGAGCAATGGCGGAACTCTGTGACGATGCCGCCGTCGAACCAGCGTCGTTGGTATTCGAATCCGGCGATTCCATCGAGCAATATCGGATTGTGCGGCTGCTCGGCCAGGGCGGTTCGGGCTCCGTTTATCAGGCCGTCCATACCCCTGACGGTATGATCGTCGCGCTCAAGTTGCTGCGCGCGAGTGGCGATTTAGATAGCGAGCACAGCAAGCGATTTCAGCGCGAAGCGCGGATGCTTACTGCCCTGCGGCATCCCAATATAGTAAGCGTGTTGGGCGTTTTCGATACCGCGGGACGGTCGGTGATTGCGATGGAATTTGTCGACGGCGTACCGCTTGGCGATCTCATTCAGCCGGGTTGCGGGATGCCGCTAGACGAGGTGCTTCGCGTCGCCAGAGGCGTGGCTGAAGCCCTCAGTGTCGCCCACGCTGCCGGCATTACTCATCGCGATCTGAAGCCCGGCAACATTTTGGTGACCCGTCAAGATGGGCAGGCCAAGCTGGTGGATTTCGGTGCCGCCAAGCAGTCCCGCAGCACGCTTGGCGAATCCGTTGCGGGCTTCACCAGTACGGGTAATGGGTTGTTGATCGGCTCGCCGGCATACATGTCTCCGGAACAGGCGGAGGGCGATCCAGTGGATGCGCGATCGGATATTTTTTCTTTCGGATCGCTGCTTTATGAGATGGTGTCGGGCGTCCGCGTTTTCGAGAGAAGGACTATGTTCGCTTCGATGTCCGCGGTGGTCCGCGAACAGGCCGCACCTGTGGCCAGCATCGTACCGGACATTCCCGAGCGGTTCGCGGCCGTGATTCATCGCTGCCTGCGCAAGGATGCGCGGCTGCGATTTGCCGACGGCACCGCTTTGTTGAAGGCGCTCGAAAGACTGTGAGCTTTCGAGCGCCTCACCTCGGCGCATGGTTACAGTTGGTTCACGCGGACTTTGTCGCTTTGCGATCGCGCAGTTCGGTGAGTAGCTTTTCCACTTCGTCGTCGCGTTCCAGTGCCGCGAGCTTGTCATCCAGCGAATCCGCGGCCATCTCGTTGCGAGCCATGCCCACCGCTTCTGTCTGCCGGACCTTGGACTTCATTCGGACGAAAGCCCCCGCGTCATCCATCGCCGCTACGTTCCAGCATGCATCGGCGGCCTTTTTCAGCACCCTGCTGCGACGATGCTGCGCGATGATCACCTCTGCGTGCGTTTGCGTTTCGGCAAGTTTCACCTGTAGCTTCAGCAGGGCGCTCTTCAACGATTCGACCTGCGCATGCTGATCTTCCACTTGTTGCGCGAAGCTCTCGCCGGCGCGGCGATAGGTCACCGATTTTTCGAGTGCCGCACGCGCCAGATCGTCTTGCTTCTTGTCGACTGCGAATTCCGCCTTGCGAATCCAGCCGGCCGCTGTAGTTTCGTTTTCCTGCTGTTTCTTCGCCAGCAGATGATGATCGGCGATCGCCATTGCCATCTGGGTCTTCACTTGCAATAGCTGATTCTGCATGTCCAGAATCACCTGCTTGATCGTCTTTTCCGGATCCTCCGCCCTGTCGATCAGGTCATTCAGATTGGCCCGGATCAAGGTTGCCACTCGATCGAGTAACGCCATGTTCAATCTCCCTTCGATTCCTTGAGGTTCGCGATCTTGCTCATTAGGTCGGACATCTTCATGCCGGACAAAGTCTCGAACAGAGCCGGAACCTGTGCGGCCATCCGGGTCATATCTCCAGCAATCTTGTTCATGCCTGTATCCGAGCCATTGCCGGTCGACACGATGGTGATTTTGTCGATCTGCGATAGCGGAGCCGACATCGCGCGGACAATCTCAGGCATGCTTGCGATCAGCCTGTCGACCACCGCGGCCTGATTGTACTGCTGGTAAGCTTCCGCCTTCATGTTCATCGCTTTCGCTTCCGCCTCACCTTTCAGAAGAATGATTTCAGCTTCGGCCTGTCCGCGCTTGCGGATGATGTCGGCTTCCGCCTCACCCTGCGCTCTCACGGTCTGCGCACGCCCTTCGGATTCGAGCACCACACGATTCTTGTCCGCCATGGCAATCGCTTCCATGCGCAGCTTCTCGATTTCCGCACCCTTCAATACGGTCGCGATCAGCTCACGTTCGCGGCGCAGAATTTCCGCTTCCTGCACCTTTACTTCCTGTTCTTTCTGTACCTGCTGAATCTTGACCTGCTCGACCATCACCTTCTGCTGTTGGATGTTGGCCTGCAAATCGTAAGCCTTGTCGGCCTGCGCCTGCTGCCGCTTGACGAATTCAGAATACTCGGCCCTTTTCACTTCGAGATCGCGCTGCGCTTCGGCCTGCGCGGCCTGCGACAACGCCTCCGCCAAGACTCGCGCCTGATCCGCCTGCGACTTGGCCACCGCGGCCTCGCGTTGCGCCGATGCGCGCCGGATTGCCGTATCGCGTTCCGCTTCAGCCGTCGCAACATCGGCGTCACGTTTGATTCGCGCCACATCCGGACGGCCCATGTTGGAAATGTAATCGTTCTTGTCGCGGACCTCTTTGATCGTGAACGAAATCACTTCCAAGCCCATCTTCGACAGGTCTTCCGCACAGTTGGCGCGCATCCGGTCTCCCACCATTTCCGGCTGCTTCACGATCTCTTCCACGGTCAACTGCCCAATGATGCCTCGCAAATGACCCTCCATCACAAGGCGGATGAGTCCCTGCATGGCGATATCGGTCTTTGTAAGAAACTGCTCCGCAGCGGTTTGAATCGATTCCGGATCGCTTTTCACTTTGATCTGCGCGACCGCTTCGACGGTCACAGCCACGCCCTGTTTGGTGTAGACATCCTGCTGCGGTGCCACGTCGAACGACATCAATTCCAAAGACAGCTCACGCGCGGTTTCGATCATTGGAAAGATGACTGTTCCTCGCCCTTTCACGATGCGTGTTCCGCGAAATCCGTAGATGATCAACGCTTGGTTCGGTCCAGCTTTGCGATAAAGCTTGGCCATGACAGTTAAGAGAAACAGGATGGTCGCAACCATCAGCCCGGCAATCACCAGGGCGTCCTGTGGAATGTTGTTCATTGGGTCCTCCGACTAGTCGAAACCGCCGCTGAGTTCGTCCCAGCGCCGCACATACGCGATACCTCGTTCATAACGGGTCACGACTACCTCGATCTCTTTGGCAATCGCAGTCACTCCGTCTTCGGCGCGGATCGCCGCCGCTTTGCGTGATTCATCGCGCTTGTAAATCATCTCTCCTGTGCCGCCGTTTTCGTGTACAGGGCTGGAGACACGCCCCAAAACACCAATCATGTCGTAGTCAGCCGGATCCAGATCTTTCTCATTTCGCAGCAACACTTTTGCGATCAGAAAGAAGACAATCGATGCGCCGATGACGCCGCTTGCGATCGCCAGCAGCAGAGCGAAGACAAGTCCGAGGCTTGCGTAGCGTTCCAGTAAATATCCGGTCCCGCCAAACCAGGCGAGAAAAGCCGATAGCGTCGTGAAGTTAAACTTCGAGAAGCCGTGATGAAAATGTCCGCCCGCTGCGTGATGCGGCAGGTGGGCCTGGTCACCGGGCAGGTGAAAGTCCACTGCATGCATCAGAATCGCCAGCAGGCTGAGCAGGAATCCCAGGAAGAAACAAATCAGATACAGCTTTTGCGCGGTCACATCGCCACCTTCTTGAGCGTCTCGGGCTTCAGCACCTGCAGCAGCCGTTCCATGAGTCCTGGAGTCTCTAGAATCTCGTTGAAGAGTTTGAGGCAACGCCGGGAATCATCGTGCCGGGCCAAGCGCAGTAGCGCCCGACTCACTTCCGGATCCCGCTTGAACCGCTCCGCGCCGTCGATGAGCCACAAATCCAACTGATCTTCGGCAAGCCGGACGTCGGAGATCAGTTCCTCGCGAAACCCATCCGGATCGTCCACCAGATATCCCGGGTGGACCTTGAAAAAGCCCGCCAACAGTTGCCTGGTGGAGTTGGTTAAATGCGGCCGAGCGCCACTTTCGATCTGCGACAAATACGACTGGCTGATGGATTGCCGCAGTTCGGTCTTCATCGCGCGTACGACTTCCTGTTGGGTCAGTTCGCGGCCAAGACCGCGGAGAGCACCTTCGACTTCTCTGAGATAGCGTAACTTCTCGCCGAGTTTCATATTGCAATCTGTGATTGATCATATTGCAAATTGCGATTGTCTGTCAAGAGAAATCGAAAGCCCTTCTCTCAACGCTTGTCCGGGCGAATCCGCCCTCTACGCTATCGCTGGGTATTCATTGCGGATCGCAGGGCCTTCGCCAGGCTCTCCGCGGGACCCTTGCCCCAGTAATGCAGAAAGATGTATTGCGGCTCTTCATGCGTCATGTGGTTGTGAATCGCGACGATCTGGATATCGGCCTTGCGCAGAGCCTTGAGCACGGGCTGTATTTCGGCAGCGGTCATCGCGAAATCGCCATCCACAACGGCGGCGTCATCCGAGCCTGCGAACGCCGCCCACGTGTTGACGCCCATCTGCGTACCGATTCTGCTGCCATGCATCGTCGCGGGACGCCCAATGGTGGCTTTGTACATGCCTGCGTTCACTTGCCCTTTCGTCCCGAGAATCCGGTCGATCGGCCCTTTTGCGATGGAATTTGTCTCTGGAATTACGGGTCCCGCAAACTTCGATGGCATGGCTGGCCTTGCATCGCGCACCTGTTTGACCGCATCGAGGGTTTTCTTCACCGCCGTGGCCAGTTTGGCGGCGGACCCCGATCCACTGATGTGCAGGAACATCACGCGTGGGGATTCGTAAAAGAAGTGATTGTGCAGAGCCGTGACTTCGAGGCCGTTGTCGAGCGCCGCGGAGATCGCGGGATTCACTTCGTCCTCGAAAAGCACGAGGTCTCTCATCACCATGAGATCGCTGCTGTGGTTGGAGGATGTGAAGGCCGCCCAGGAAGTGAGCCCCAGGAACGGATGCATAGGGCGCCCCTCGACGGTAACTTTGACGTCAGTACGCGGGAACGTAACGCGATAGACGTCCTCGGTCGCGGTGTACGATCCTTTGACTGCGGTGAGTTCGTCGATTTTGGCGCGATCCGTTTCCGGGATGACTGCGGCGGACATGGCGAACCCGGCCGCGACGAGAAAGAGAATGCTTTTCATGCCCTTCAAGAATAGCCCCCGTCAATGGGCTACGGCTTTTCGGGCCACCGATGCCTCGGATAACGCCGCATCAGTTCCTTGCGAATTTGCGGATAGTGCCGCTCCCAAAATCCGGCGAGATCGCTGGTCACTTGGACCGGTCGCTGATTCGGAGCCAATAAATGCGCTACCAGGGGAATTCCTGCAACGTTGGGCGTCTCCTTCAGCCCGAAGAAATCCTGCAACCGCGAAGAGACCCAGGGTGCCTGGCCGGGCGCATATTCGACTTTGGCTTTATGCCCGGAAGGCAGTGCCAGACGCGTCGGCGCAATCTCATCCAGCCGCACGGGCATCAGATGTGCATTCAACGCGGCCAGCAGATTCGCCGAAGCCAAATCCTTGAGGCTCCGTTTGCCGTAACAAAGATCGGTCAGAACGTTCTGAACATCTGTCATCGAAAGTGGTTTGGACAGTTTGCCGCGCTCAAACGCGAACTGCGCCCGCGCGAGGAACTGATCGAGTTCCTCGCGATCCACAAACCGCCCGATGTCCGACTCCATTGCTTTCGCAGCCAACAGTCGTGCCGCGACCGAGGGATCCGGAGCATCGCCACCGCGCGTCTCTTCGATGATCAGCCCGTCATAGAGCAGCGACGAGACTGTCTCGACGCGTTCGCCGTTGCGATTCCATTCCACTCCGTTGCGCTCTTCAATGCGGTCGGCGAACAGCTCAATGAGCCATTCGGGTTCGATGGGATGCGCGATCCGCACAATCGGCGCGCCTTTCTCTTTGCGATCCTCGATATCGACGGCCAACAGGAACCGCGCGTGCGAATCTTCGGACAAGACTGCGGATCCGCCGCCCGCTAACGCGACCTCGCGATCGCGCAGGCGCTTGGCCACGCGGTCAGGAAACGCAGCCAGTAAAGATAAGCCCAACGCCTCGTCATCGTCGCGTCCCCGCTGGCGGATCATGCGGACAATCTGTTCGTA
>ENA-ORBV01010279-ORBV01010279.1-microbial-mat-metagenome-genome-assembly--contig:-NODE-10279-length-15041-cov-10.079391_pt1 | contig 15041 bp, 12 predicted proteins | sample MGYA00237777_ERZ505514 | MGnify/ENA primary metagenome ERZ505514 (study PRJEB26160, sample SAMN06269048) | microbial mat metagenome | isolation source: Oligotrophic lake microbial mat | place... | reverse complement strand
GCGCTATCTTGCCACACGACCAATGGGCGACAAACCAAGACAGCGTTATGTCATTAGCATCGTGGAGCATCACAGTTGCCATCACAGCGTTAAGGCACCTCCAGTCGTCCAACTAGAGCCAATGGACTATACGACGCAGCCAATGAGTTCCTCAGCGCCTTCAACAATGGCAAGACGAGCTTTGAGGGGCGGGTTTGGGAGTAATGAATCAGACCTACATACTGGGAGTTGCCCTTTACGCCCAGTCCACCAAACCAACCTTCATGAACGACTGGCAAGTGCTGGATGCCGATCAGCAATGCAAGCCAAACCCGCACACGCTACACCAAGGAAAGTGGACGACAGATGTCGCTTAACACGCTTTTTGTCCGGATTAACAAATTAAATGTCCGCTCTGAAAATAGCTGAAAGCTTTATGCAGCCGCTTTTTTAAGCTTATCTCTCTAAATTTGAGCATTAACACATTAAACGTCCAAATTCCACAAAGCAGTTGCTAAACGCCCGATTCGGACACTTAGTGTGTTAATTTTGTCCAAAACTAGGGATTTTCTTTGTCGCTATAGCACTGAGCAGAAACGGCAAACCCTTATCCTCGTTGCCTTACACGCTTTCTTCTCTAGAATTAGCGGACATTTAATTTGTTAACGAGGTTAAATAACGTGTTAAACGACAGCAGTGCTTCCTACCGCTAAAGACCAGTAGTTTGCCGCCAAGAAACTTGAGGACTGCTGCAACGCATAAGCGACCCGTGCCGAAACCTGAAACTCGCTAAAATCATCCAACCCGTTAATCACATCGATGGCTGTCTTATAAGCTTTGAGCTGTCCATCCACTTCTTTGAGCTGCATCGCCATACCTCAAGTCAAGGGTTTATTGCTGCTACACCTAGCATCGGTCACTGCCAGCGGCGATCACTCCGTAAAGTCCTGTACGGGAAGCCACAGTCAAGCTTCAGCTTGAGCTTTCAATTGCGCCGCTTCTGCCAGCAGTTGTGCTGCTTCTGCCTCCAGTAAGACAGCGCGATCGGCGTTGCTACCGTCTGGGACGCCCGTAATTTCTACCGTTTTCGCTAAGGCTTCAGGACAGTGATCAGCCTCGTCGATGGAGTCATGCTGATGTTCGCAAAGCGGATGCATCCCACCTTCATCAGAGGAATTAGCAACTTTCCGATATTTGTCAATACCGTGACCATGTTCATCCGTGATCTCTAGCACCTGCACCTTCCAAGCCATGTTAAATCTCTCGCTTTATATCCTTCACAATCATCCCATTTGGCATCTCATTTGGCGCGATCGCGTCACCCCAGCACCTTGCCCCGCCCGCTTGCAAGCAACGTGTGCCTGAAGCCGTAACACCCTGAACAGCAATTGCAGTTAGAGTGATGGCAGCCTCTGCACTGACGCTGGTTGTTTGATCACGCGGGCTGCAACATAGCGACCAGCAGGTGAGCGGCTCACGGTGATGGTCTTTGTCGTGTTGACATTGGTGCCCGTAGCACCAATGTGTGTCGCTGAACGACCGTTAGCATTGTTGCTGAAGCAAACGCGCAAAGCGTTTTGACGGGCTAGATAGCCTGATGGCCCTGTAATGGTTATGAAATGACAGTGACATCGACGGGTCATGACAGCTATAAACCCTGCCTCACAGCCGAGCATCATTGTCGCGTCAAAATTGAGCAGCATGAGGCTCGATCAAAGAGTGGAAAGCCAGCAGTAAAGTTTTCTGCCCAAGGGATACCTCGTTTCCTGGCTAACTCCACTAATGTGACTGAGCAGCAAAAATAGCGCGATTTGCAAATAAGCGGGTTTTTCTGCCCACACCGGAAACTGCCACTGGTTCAAGCTTTCAGTCTACCTTCAGTCCTTAAGCTTGAAGCACCAACTAGGCGAGCTTGAAGGCTAGAACGCTGGCTCTTCCGGATCTGTGGTTGAAATCGTATGAAAGGCTACAAAATGCCGCCCGATCGACGGCTGAAACCCAGTGATAGTTTGATATAAGGTTGTCTTATCAGCGCAAAGCCGGGAGAGCCAGAACGCTTTACTGAGAACAATAGACTTGTTGAGTAATAACAAGAAAAATGGCTGAAAGCCTTACTATGCAGTAGTTGCAGCGATTCTTGGCAAAATGGGCTGAAATGCTTCCTGGGTAAAGGTTTCAAGGATTTTTGGTCTTATTTCCAGACAACTCTAATCTTACGATTGCATAATAGATTTGCTAATCGCGCCAGATCATTTGCTCAATCACACTTGGGTTAGAAGCTTGAGTAGCCCTGACGGGGTGAGCATTGAGCGGGCTAACTAGGCAACTGCTGGCAAAAAGCGTGCAACTCAGCCCCAAAAAAGGCTTTGAGCAAATCTGACTGAGACGGCACAATCGCTCCAAAAACTGGGTTGGGGTCAAAGCAGCGAGCTTAGAATCACCGGTTGCGTTTCTTCTTCCTCTCAAACTGAGCAATTGTACGTTCATTGTCGAAGGCTCTTCAAGAAAATGACAGCATTTAAGCGCTGATCAATGGCTACAGGCTGGTTCAGTCAAACTTAATCAAATTGGCTACGGGTAAGGGGCTTTCCCTTGCTCAGCCAGTGCTGCTCATGAGCCTGTTCTAGCCAACGATTGTTTAGCAAGGAAACAATGTGATTTGTGACTCGCTTTTAACCGCTACTGCCGAGTAATGAGTTCAAGCTAGAGATGAGTGACTATAACAAGCGCTTGAGGTGCAATACTCAGCAATGTCCGTTGACGCACTACAGCCAACTGCCAATTAAAACGTAAGGTGCCCAAAAGATCGGCAACTGGTACTCTGGTGTTTTCAGTAGTGTGAGTTGGGCACGGCGCAAGGCTTCGGCTCTGGGTTGAGCTTGATTGATCAGGGTCTGGTAAAACTGATTCATCAGTAAGGCGGTTGATTCATCATTCACACTCCACAGAGATGCGATCGTACTACGTGCGCCTGCTCGGAGAGCTACACCTGCGAGTCCCAATGCAGCTCGTTGATCGCCAGCAGCGGTTTCACAAGCACTAAGCACCAGAAGTTCTAAGGGCTGCGATCGCTGTTGGTCGCGCGATCGCAGCAGGGTATTTAGTTCGTTGACATTGATGGTTTTATCCCACGCCAAAATGAAGGTCTCGTCTGCTTTGGAGCTAAATTGACCGTGGGTGGCTAAATGCGCGATCGAGAACGGTTGTGCACTCATTTTCGTTTGAAATGCCTGCGTTGTGAACTGTTGATTCAACAACACCTGACTCTGCACCTCGGATTGAATTTGCTTTAACTCGTTGCTCACATAGGGAAGGCGGGAAAAACCATGCCGCGCTTGATCCAGTCCTACAACAAGCGCATTCAATTTGCTTGACTGTAACGGTTTAGGGTTGAAAAGCTGGAGACTGGGCGAGAGAGCAATCGCATAGTTTTCAATCAAGTACTGGTGTCCGTCGTAGAGGGCTGACATGGGAATGTTTCGCAGTCGCCCATCCAGGACAAACACCAAGGTTTTAATGTGGCTTTGAGCGATCGCGTCAGCACCCGGCTGAATGAGCCAGCTATAGACTTGTTGCGATTGGATTTGCGTCTGTTGCAGCGCATCGGGTTCGGCAATGTTGCGGCGTAGTGATTCCAGGGTTTGCTCCACCTGGTTTTGCGGCAGGTTGGTGGCGTAATGGCGCAGGGGCTGTTGCGGGAGTTTCAGGATGACTTCGACGCGATCGCTCAAAATCGTGGCATAAATTACCGCTGCGGTAGGATCAGCTTGATCCACAACGGCATCCAGTTGTTGTTTCGGTGCTAGACAGGCGGCGCGAAAGAAGTTATCTAACTCGGCTAACTGGAGGGCTTCGATCGTGCTTCTGGCTTGGCGAATGTTGTCCTGACTGGGTTCCACATGGTTGTGAGGCTGCAACAATAAATCGACAAACTGTCGGTAGACGGGTTCAACCTTATCTCGGAACGAAAATTGCACATCAGGATTGACCGTCACCAGGTCGTACCGAATGGACTGAAGCTGCTTGATTGCCTGATCGTAGGCTGCGATCGCCTCTGGGATGTCTTGCTGCTGTCTGAACAGTCTGCCGAGCTGCCACTGCCACTGATAGGAAATATCGGCGGCATCAAGCGTTTGGGCAAGTATCAACGCCTGACGAGTGAGCTTTGTAGCATCTGACCATTGCTGAGTTTGCTCATAGAGATTGCCCAACGTACCGATCGCGTAAGATTCGGCGCGGGCATCTTGTAGGCTGCGGGCTTGTTGGAGGGCGATCGCTAAGATCTGAGCTGTTTGTTTCGCATCCTGTGCCAGTTTCATCAAACTCTGAGCATAATCAATCCGGGCATAGACGGCAGTGCGACTAAGCGGCAAGCTGCCAATTTGCGTCTGGATTTGTGGCAGGAGCGATCGCGCGGCATCAAGTTGATGGGTTTCCAGCAGGAGATCCAGTTGATGGAGTTGGGCGGGAACAACGGTCTGTAAAGCATAAGTGGCGGCTTGTCGATAAAACGCGATCGCAGCAGCAGTATCTGCTTGGGCAGCAGCGGTATTGCCCAAATTGAGCAGCGCTTCTCCCTTTTCTTGGGAGTTGTTGATCGCGGTTGCTACAGCTAAACTTTGCTGCAACACCTCGCGGGAAGCCGCTAAGTTTCCAGTCACCCGCAGGACATTGCCCAGGCTGCGTAGCCCGATCGCCTTCAGCGCTGAATCAGGCTGCTGCTGAAGGGTTTGAGTGGCTGCGGTAAGTTGCTTCTGCGCTTGAGGATAGCGTCCCAGAGTTTGTAGGGCTTGAGCCTGATTAATCTGATTGCGAATCAACCGCGCCTGATCATTGAGTTGAGTGTAGAGAGCGGCGGCTTGTTTCCAGGTGGTCAGCGATGTTTCTGCCTTGCCGCGTGATAATTGCAGGCGACCTTGCACATCCAATGCTTGAGCGAGCATTTGCGATCGAGCAGTCGATCGCGGTAATCCAGATGCATCCAACACGGTAAGGGCTTCCCGCACGTTGGCTTCAGCTTCCGTCCACTGACCTAATTGCTGATATGCCAGGGAAAGGTTGCTTAAGATCTGAGCTTGACCCAAGCGATCGTCCGGTTTGAAACCAGTGCTCGCTTGTTGCCACAGTGCAATGGCATCGGCATATTGCGCGGCTTCGTACCGTTGTTTACCTTGCTGCTCTAGTGTTTTGGCATCCGATACGGTTTGAGATGACTGGGAGATAGTCTGGAGCGTGTTTACCTGTTGAGCCGCGATCGGTATACTCATGCCCACCACAAAGAGTGCAACCAGAAAGAGGAGGGATGCCTGACGCTGCCATGAGCAGCGGATTCGCTCAATCCATGTAAGCCATCTGGTCATATTTTGCTCCTCAAGAACGCTCAAAAATAGCTATTGAGTGCACAATAGCCGCTTGCCAGCGAGCGCCGCCTAAACGTGATTAAACTTTATTCGATGAACAACGGAATTAGCAATGGAGTACGATCGCACGACTTCTGCTTCAATGCCAATGTCCACTTCTCGCACAGATCAAGATTCTCCCTGGAAACAGATTCTGCGTCAGTACTTTCAAGAAGCGATCGAGTTCTTCTTCCCGGCAACTGCTGCTCTGATTGATTGGCAAAAACCGCCAGCATTTCTCGATAAAGAATACCAACAGATTGCCCCCGATGCCGAAGTGGGCAAACGCTATGCCGATCAACTCGTCAAAGTGTGGCGCAAACGCGGCGATGAACTTTGGCTCTTGCTCCACACTGAGATTCAAGCCAAGCCAGAAGCCAATTTCACCGAAAGGATGTTTATCTACAACCTACGGATTTTTGATTACTTTCACCATCCTGCCATTAGTTTGGCAATTTTGTGTGACAGCAGAGCCAACTGGCGACCGAGTGTCTATGAGTTCAGCTATCCCGATACGCACTTGCGGTTTGAATTTGGGATGGTGAAGCTGTTGGATTACCAGACCCAAGGGGCAGCGCTCGAAGCCAGTCGCAATCCGTTTGCCATTGTCGTGATGGCACATTTAAAGGCACAGGAAACCAAACGCAATGCCAGCGATCGCAAAACCGTCAAGCTCAACCTGATCCGCAAGCTGTATGAGTCAGGCTACAGCCGTTCGGAGGTGGTCAACCTGTTTCGGTTTATCGATTGGGTTATGATCTTGCCAGACGGCTTGAAGCAAGCGTTTTGGACGGAGTTAAAAGCTTACGAGGAGGAAAGACGGATGCCTTACATTACCAGTGTGGAAGAGATCGGCTTTGCCCGTGGTCTGCAAGAAGGAGAACAGCGACTAGCCTTACGGTTGTTGCATCGGCGGGTGGGCAAAGTGCCAGAGTCGGTGCAACAGCAAGTTAAGCGGCTGTCGATCGCCCAGTTGGAAGCCCTGGGAGAGGCGCTGTTGGATTTTGAGCAACTAGCAGATTTGCTGAACTGGCTGGCAGAATTGGAGCCAGGGCGGGAGTGAGCAATGCCACAACTTGTTCCTCAACGGCAGTGCATGAGGCGATCGGGAAAATGATCGATTGGCTGGTTGGGAATCGCTGCCACTAAGAACATGGTGCCATCTGCTGCTCGCTCCAACGTTTGGGCTTCCACAATGGGAGCATCGGGAGCAAGGGTGAGTGGGGGCACTTGGTCGGGTTGCGTTTGTGAAACGGAGGGTCGATCGCCCGCATCGACGGTGACTAAATCCACTTGAATGGCATCGCGATTGACGGCTTCGCTGGGGGTAGGCGGCAACCCACCACGTCCGGTGATGATGAACTCATTGGGTTGTTTGGCAAGACTGTCTCCTGTAGGGCAGGTTTGCACGATGAGCCGAGACGCATCGGTGAGATCAACGGGAAGCTGTAAGAGTCCTCGGCTAGGGTCTACATCGGGTGTGTTGATGGCAACGACCCCGGCAACGCCAAAGTCAGAACTGGCGGTGATGTCACTCAGAGGCGTGAGTTGGGGACGAAACTGAATGCCAAAAATCCCCTGCGCATTGATGTTGACTCTGCCACCACTGCCGGTAAACGCATTGGCGCTAATGTCGCTATTCTCATTGGGCACCGCCACAATAAAGTTGCCCTTAAAGGTAATGTTACCGCCATTGCCCCCTGCTTGAGCCGTTCCCGCCGTGGTGGAAATAGAGCTACCCCGTCGCAACAGCAAGTAATCTTGCACTTGTAGTGTGATGTTGCCCCCCTGCCCCAATCGCGTTTGCGCCTGAATCGATCCCTGGTTATCCAGACGTAGCTGACGAGCATTCACGTCCAGGTTGCCTGCATCCCCTTGACCTTCTGAAGAAGCAGTTAATTCACCCCTGTTCGTAATTGAGAATAGTCCGGTATTCACTGTAAGTTTCCCACCCTGACCGATCCCTCCAGATCCCACTCGACTAAAAATACCACTGGGAATGCCATTAATGTCAGCACCATCAATGAACACTGCATCTTTTGCCGTAACAGTTACAGTTCCCGCATTTCCCTGTCCAAACGTAGTTGCACTGACTGCTGCTCCGTTGGTGATAGAGAGAATACCTGTGGAAATACTAATGTTACCGCCGCGACCAATCGCTCCAAATTCCACCGTACTACCAGCACCACTTGTTTGCTGTAAGTTCTTGGTAGTCCCATCAAAGGACACCGTATCTTTCGCTGTAAGGGTCAGATCTCCTGCATTTCCTCGCCCCAAAGTGGAGTTACTTACTGTTCCCCCATTGGTGAAAGAGAGGGAATCAGCGGTGATGGTGATATCGCCTCCCCTTCCAGTAGCCTCAGAAGACACGGAACTCAAAATACTACTACCAAATCCATTACTACCCTCACTATCAATAGACACCGTATCTCTCGCCGTAATGGTAATATTCCCCGCGTTGCCTTGTCCAAAAGTGCTGGCATTTATATACCCTCCATTGGTGAGATATAACTTGCCTGTGGTGATACGGATATCGCCTCCCTGACCAATAGCTCCAGATGCCACTCCACCATAAACACCGCCATTGGCTCCATTGATGTCTACGCCATCAATAGACACCGTATCTCCCGCCGTAATGGTGATATTTCCCGCATTGCCTTGACCGAATGTGATATCGTTCACCACTGCCCCATTGGTAATAGAGAGCATACCTGTAGTGATGCTGATATTGCCTCCCTGTCCAGTAGCGTCATTTCCCACATTACTATAAGCGCCACTGAGGAATCCATTGCTGCTCACACCATCAAAAGAAACTCCATCTCTGGCGACAATGGTGATATCCCCCGCATCTCCTTGACTTCGCGTGCTAGTAACCATTTGCGACCCATTCGTGAGAGCGAGTGTGCCTGTGGTGATAGCGATATTCCCCGCATCTCCTTGACCAAAGGTACTGGCTACTGCGCTCGCTCCATTGGTAAAGAAAAGCTTGTCTGTGGTGATAATGACATCACCACCCTGACCGATCGCTCCAGGAGACACCTGGGTAGCAGCAGCACTAGAAAATCCATTGATATCTACGCCATCAAAGGAAACGGTATCTCTCGCCGTAATGATGATATTTCCTGCATCTCCTTGACCAGACGTGCCAGAAAGTACTAATCCCCCATTCGTGAGAGAAAGAGAACCCGTAGTGATGCGGATGTCGCCAGTATTACCGATTCCGTCCGAAAAAATTGCATTCAGGACGCGACTTGCATCGAGGCTAACGACTTCTGTTGCGTTAATATCAATGTCGCCTGCTTGAGCATCCACAGCCCCTGAACCTGTCCCAATACCTGCCTCCAAAACTGTCCCAGTTCCAGTGCCCGTTAAGTTGCGAGCGATAACAGTAATGCTTCCACCTCCTACAGCGGTAACTCTTACGATCGCATTATTCCCGATCGCCACATCCGCTCTTGCCAATCCCTCTGGCACATTCAACCGCCACTCCTGCCCCTGCTGCGCTAGCCCTACCATGCCTGCATCTCCCACGCCTGCCAGTTCCACCCGTCCACCCAACGCAAATAACCCCGCGCCATCAATATTCACAGCGCCACCTGCCAAAGTTAAGGTTTGACCATCGGGCACCTGCAAAAATGATCCCTGCACCTGGATCGCACCTGGATTGCGCCCATATTGCAACCCGATCGGCACATTGATCGTCAGCAATGGCGGCGCTTGCGGATTCGTGGCGCTGAAGGTGAACCCGTTGTTAAACACAAGGCTGTTTGCCGTACTGGCGACAAATGATCCACCGCGAAAATCTAACTGAGCATTGGGACCAAACAGAATGCCGTTGGGATTGAGCAAAAACAAATTGGCGTTGCCCAGCACGCCCAATGTGCCGAGAATCTGAGACGGATTGCCCCCAGTCACACGGGTGAGAATATTGGCAACACCAACGGGATTGGTGAAGTAAACACCCCGTCCCACATCAACATTGAATTCTCGAAAGCTGTGGAAGAGATTACCACCGCGCCGTGCGCCCCCATCAATCAAGTCGATCGCTGGGTTAAAGGGTGTAACCAGCGATCGCTCATTGCCCAAACTATCATCGGCGATCGGTCTGAGTTGAGCGCTTGCAGAGTGGGAAGAAAGGCAGAGAACACCAGCGATCGCTAGAAATGACAATGGCTGATGCCAACGTAACTGTCTTTGAGTCATCGCAGTATCAGCCTCCTCAAAAGCAGACGTTGACCAAACAATACTTCATCTATAGAAAAATGTCGATACCGTCATGAATCTTTGAAGTGGCGGTATCCATCAAGCCATGCTCACGCTTCAACTGCATCAGTTCAAAACACCGACACCTACTAACTGGATGTAGCAGGGCAAGCTCGATTGAGACATTTTTCGCTCATTGATGCGCCACCCTGCGATCGAACCCATCCGTTAAAGCGGGAGCAATGATTATGGAACGAGAATCTAGCCACTCTAAGCAATCCATCAAAGAGGTAGTAAGCCTATCTCTCGGTGCAATGATGCTCATCATTTTTGCAGTTGTCGTTTTTTCGCTTTTCGGGAACGCCTACGTTCGGCTGATTACCAACCCTGACATCTATCCATCGTTTTTGCGTCGGTGATTAAGCATCACTGCATCAGTTCAAACTGCTGCCATCTATCTCATTACAGTCACTCCTGAAGTCACTCATCGAAGACACTCTGGCAAACCGCCAGAATCACAATTTTATTCCATTTCCATCACCACACCTAAACTGGAGCACGCCCCCATGCAACTAATCTATCGCGGTCATGCTTATACCTACACCGCAACTCACACTCAAACTGCTCGCCCACCGCGTGCCATCAACTGGCGCTATCGGTTGTTCGGAGCAACCCAGATGGAAATGCTACCTATGAGCCTCTCTACAGCCTCTCGCTCTGTCCAACCGCGTGCCATTAACTGGCGCTATCAAATCCCAGTGGGGGTCTAAATGCAACCTGGTTTAAGCACTCAGAAAACAGTCACGGTCACGCAGCACAAACCAATTCAGCACACTGACGTTGCTCCAATCAATGCCATCAGCGTCTTGCTGGTGCTTCTTCTTCCGGTTGTTGTGATCGGCGCGATCGCTGGTTACAGAAAGCGCAAGGCTACAGTTCTGCAACAGCGAATTCAACGTCTGAACCGATTGTGGCAGCTAGACTCCAGCAAAAACTTGTCTTAATTGCACGATCGCAGTGAGATCTCCGACTTCTCGAAGAAGTCGGAGATCTGAACCATCAATTTCATATCCACCTAATTCATACCTTAGAGGCAATATGGCAACTCTTTTCTCCGGTCAATGTCTACAGCCAGGGCAAGGTTTGCGATCGAATAATCAGCTTTACACACTGATGATGCAAACCGATGGCAATGTCGTTCTTTACAACCAGCAGTCTCAACCACTTTGGGCAACCAATACGGGAGGCTTAATCACACCGCGTGATTTCGCCATGCAAACGGATGGAAATCTGGTGCTTTATGACACAAACGGTGTTCCCATGTGGGCATCTAATACCTCTCATCAGCCCGGAGCCTTTCTCAATATTCAAGACGACGGTAATCTGGTTGTTTACCGATCGGGCGCTCAAGCTGAGACGGTGGATAATGCATTATGGGCAGCAGGCAGTAACGCGATGCCGGGACCAGCCGACCCAATTGCACCAGGGGCACCCAACGGTCAGGCACAGGAAATTTTGGCTACCCACAATTATTACAGAGCCGAAGTAGGGGTTGCGCCGCTGCAATGGTCAGATGGTTTGGCTGCGAGTGCCCAACAGTGGGCAGAATATCTGGCTGCAACAGGAGCATTTCAACATAGCGATAATGGTCTTGGAGAAAACATAGCGCAAGGCGGCACTGGGTGGACTTCTGTGACTCAGCTAGTTGATATGTGGGTTGCTGAGAAGCAGTATTTCACCTACGGTGCTTTTCCCAATATCTCTAGTACCGGAAATTGGTTGGATACGGCTCACTACACTCAAATTGTTTGGCGAAATACCACTGAAGTTGGCTGTGGTTTAGCAAGTGGCAACGGCAACGATGTTCTGGTTTGTCAATACAATCCAGGCGGAAATGTACATGGGCAAGGCGCTTTTTAGGATCTAATTCTGGATGTAAAGTCCAACGCTACGGGCAGTTTACCAGACAGTCTGGTGTACCCCAGGCGAGAACTCGCAAGAATTCACTTCCATGTTTGCAAGAAGTCGCAATTACTGTTCGCTGTTATTTAACAAGGAGCATACTTCCATGTCCAAAATTCTTGATTACGTTGCTCAACCTAACGCATATACCTGCCAAAGTGCCTGCATTGCCAAAGTGTTAGGAACTTCAGATGTTGAAGGGATTCGTGCTGCACTAGAAGCGATCGGCGCTCCTGGCAGTCCTGAAACGATGGGTCAATATCTTAAATCTCGCGTTCAATCCTACAAATTTCTTTTATCGGGATCTTTAGAGGAGGCGAAAGATGCCCTTGATGATAGTTGTGTCGTTATTACCCACGGTTGGTTTACCGGGAGTGGTCACGTCATTGCTCTAGTTGGATATGAGCCTGATCCAAAGACACTATCCTACCGTTTCATTGTCGATGATCCGTGGATGGAATTCAGCTTTTCATCTGCTCAGTTTAACCCCAATAGCTCTGGCAACAACGTTCGCTATTCCAGCTACGGAATGTACGCCTATTGCGTTGCGTCTAGCAGCAATGAAAGTGCCGTGCAGATTTATGGTCAAGGGAAATTATTGTCATCCGAAAAGGGTGCATGGTTGCACATCATTAAGAACTAAAAGGATGGTTTTTCTCATCAGTGCATCAGTTAATTTCGCTCACAACTACTAAAAGACAGAAGGAAATCAATCAGGACTAACGTCTCATCCCTAGAGGTTGAAACCAATGAAAGTGCAATGGCAAAAATTACTACTGATAGTCACTTTTTGGTTGACAACTGAAATTTGTTTCAACTTTCTAGGAATCGATGATGTTGCTGATTACAGCGAGTTTCTCTCTAATCAAAAGGTTTCCTACTTAGCGACAGATAGCTTTTTCCCTTAATTTCACCCACGGAGTCGTAAGCATCATGAAATTACAAGACATCATCCAACAAAACCTTGTCAAGCCGCTTGATTTTCTAGCAGAAGATCAAGAGCTATGCCGCCAAATCCAGTGCCGCCTTAACGCTCTAGGGCTTGTATCCTCAGAAAATATAGATGGCATTTATGGTGCTCAGACGCAAAGTGCCTTTACTCAGTTCAAACAAGCGACTCATCAGAATGACCCCAACCAGCTCGGTCCAGGTTCAGCCAAAATATTGATTGAACTGAAGGAGTTACCTGGAGGTGGGGGCTTGCTCTCCAAAGCGCAGGCAGAGGATGTATATGGTCGCTCAATCCAAGTTCATCAACTTAAAGATCTCAACGACTGTCTCAATCGGTTTCAAATTAACACCCCAACCAGAATGCGTCATTTCCTCAGTCAGACAGCCCATGAAAGTGGTGGCTTGCAATGGTTGCAAGAGCTGGCGAGTGGCTCAGACTACGAAGGCAGAGATGATCTGGGTAATACTCATCCTGGGGACGGTTCAAAATACAAAGGCGCAGGGGTCATTCAACTAACGGGACGATGCAACTACCAGGCTTTCTCAGATTTTATCCATGATCCCAAGGTGATGAATGGGGTTGATTACGTTAGCACGACTTACCCGTTTTCCAGTGCTGGCTTTTGGTGGCACAACAATGACATGAACGCTCTATGCGATCGCGGTGCCAGTGTAGAACAGGTGACTGAACGAGTCAATGGAGGATTCAATGGACTGGCAGATCGCGAAGCTTATTATCAGAAAGCTTGTCAGGTTATCTCTGGCTAGGATTGGGATGCGTTCCAAACCCATCTCTACACAGGTTGTAGGAAGCTGACGAACCCTTTCATTCCTCTCCGAATGCTTAGTCTGGGTGGGTTATGCTAACCCACCCACGCCAAAAATTAGCCAACTGTTTTCCTTTTTCCCAAGCTGGAAGTGCATCAGTTATGCAAAGCTCCATCTAATCAAGCGGCGTTGCTGAATGCAGGCATGAATTGCCCTCATCTCCAACCCTTCTCCCGCAGGAGAAGGACTATAGCTCTTGTTCCCTCGCCCATTGGGTGAGGGCTAGGGTGAGGGCAACTTGAGCGCTTCATACCCAGATCCAGCAACCCAAATCAAGCAGCAGCAGGTGTGAGGTTTGCTGCTGCAACCCAGTCTACGATCGCTCACCTATGAAGTAAGAATCATGGAATTACAAGTTCAACAACTTAAAAATCTGACTGTCTCCAATACTACGACACCACCTAGCACCGGACAACCGGGAGGGCGAGCGGATGCTGGGAGTCGGGGCTGTGGAGTGGATGAGTCATCCAGTGCCTTGGAATCTAAACCGCTGCAAGCCTTAGTGCCAGTGCAGAAAACAGCGAGTCCAATGTCATCTAACTTTCATGCATTATTAATTGGGATTGATGGTTATGCGACAAATCACATCTGGCGTAGTCTGCGGGGAGCGGTGCGGGATGTAAACTTGGTCGCAGACTACTTAGAGCGATCGCTCAGTTTTCAATCCTGCCAAATTGTCAAACTACTTTCCCCTAACCCCGAAGTCTCCGATCTTCAAGTGCCGCCGGAGCAACTACCCACTTACGCTAACATCGTCAAACAATTTCAAACTCTAACCCATCAGGCTAAGGCAGGGGATCAGGTTTACATCCACTACTCAGGGCATGGCGCACAAGTTGCGACTGCCTATCCTGAGCTAATGAACAAGGGCAAATGCGATGAAGGTCTCGTGCCCTGTGATTTTGCCTCAAGTGGCTATTATCTCCGGGATGTGGAGTTGGCTTTTTTGCTCGCACAAATGACCCAAAAAAAGTTGAATGTCACGTTAGTGCTCGACAGTTGCAACTCTGGAAGTGCCACTCGGGGCGACTACGAGGTGAGAGGAGGAATCGATCTCAAGTCTGGCGCGGTCAGCACCCTGGTTGCCGATCGAGATGCGTTAGTTGCCAACTGGCAAACCTTAGTAGGAGGCAATCAGGATGCCTTTTGGGTGCCGCCAACCAACGAGTATGTTTTGTTAGCTGCCTGTCGCTCAACCGAGTCAGCCTTTGAGTATGCCGTTGAGGGCGCAGAGCGACATGGGGCACTCACCTACTGGATGATTGATACGCTCAAAAGTTGTAACGCCAACCTTTCATTTCAGTCTTTGCACGATCGCATTCTGGCGAAAGTTCAGAGTCGGTTTCCAGGGCAAGTGCCTCTACTCATGGGAGATGGCAAACGCTCAGTGTTTGGAGGCAATCTTCAAATCACGCCTTATACCGCAAAGGTGCTAGGCATTAATGCAGGAAAGGGAGCTGTAACACTCAATGCTGGCATGGCTCAGGGACTCCTTCGAGGCAGTCGTTTCTCAATTTATCCGTTCAACACCCAGGATTTTACCGACCTGAACCGACAGCTTGCAGTCGTTGAAGTCACTCAAATAGACGCAGTTTCGGCAACGGCTAAAGTTCTACTGCCAGAGGATGGCGGCATTCCATTGTCAGGGACGCTAGATGCATTATTGGAACTGGGGTCGCCAGCCCTGCCGCTCTCAGCGCCTGTAGAGTTGGCACGCAC
>ENA-ORBV01010276-ORBV01010276.1-microbial-mat-metagenome-genome-assembly--contig:-NODE-10276-length-15043-cov-4.912535_pt1 | contig 15043 bp, 15 predicted proteins | sample MGYA00237777_ERZ505514 | MGnify/ENA primary metagenome ERZ505514 (study PRJEB26160, sample SAMN06269048) | microbial mat metagenome | isolation source: Oligotrophic lake microbial mat | place... | reverse complement strand
CTTCCCAGCGAGGAAAAACAAGACCGTCAGACGTCCCCTGAGTCTGACCGCACCCCGGAACCTACATGGCGGGCAACGAGAAAGGCAAGGCTCAGTGTTCGGCCTCATCTTAACGAACCTGTCGCACTATTTGCCCGAACCGCAAGCATGGAGCCTAGCGGGCGGGGACGCCACCCCGGATTTCGAGAGCCCGCTAAGGCGCGCTGCTCCGAGCTGCGAAGCTCGTTCCGTCGTTCGTCGACGTATCGTCGGACGTGAATTCGCTGATCATGCAGAGGCCGTTCGATGCGACCATCTGCACAATCACGAGGGGATCCTGCTGGACGAAGGCGGCCGCCGGTTGTCACGAGACGCGCGGCAGCGATTATCGGTTGATTTCGATTTCCGAACCAGCTGATCTCAGCGCGGCCCTTGCGACCACGCTCGGCATTTGCGTCGTCGTCCGCAAACGCCGCGAGATTTATCTGGTCGACAACGTCCGCGTCCATTTCGACCAGGTTGAGGGGCTGGGTGATTTCTTGGAATTCGAATCCGTGCTCGATCCAACCCACGACGATCGTCAAGGCCACGCCCAAGTTGCGTCGCTCCGCGATCGCTTCCGCGACGTGCTGGGCGAGCCGATCGCGTGCGGTTACGCGGACCTCGCCAGGCGCAGGCAATGCGAGACGACCGACGCCGGTCCACAGGGTTCGAACCCCTAGCGCTACGTCAAACCCTGCTATTCGGGCAAAATGATTTGAGTTTGCAGCGGGCGTCGGTGATTTTCATGTGCCATTCGACGCCGTGTAAAGTGTGGTTGACGTCGTGGGATCAGGCTGCGATTTCTGTTTGGAGTTTGGCGAGCGCGCCGAAGCGTCGTCCGGCGACGCATTGTCGCGTGAGCGAACGCGGCTCGTTCTCGGCGATGTTCAGCCAGCTGCCGTGCTTCGGCGTGTGACAGAGACGCAGGCGACGAACGACGAGAATCACCGTGGCGCATTTGGCGTAACGTCCTTCCAGCAGGCGAGCGACTTCGACGGCCCAATCGATTTTGGTTTTCGTGGTCCGCGCCGTGGCCTCGCGCCAGCCGCGGAGCGGTTCGGTGAACCTGAAGATGTTCGCCGTGCCGGTGCGATCGTATTCGTAACCGATGCGTTGCGCGTGTCGCTTCGTGGCGGGAATCGGCGGTCGCGTTTCTTTCACCAACTGCACGGGCTGGTCCATGTCCGCCTTCAACAACATCTGCGCGGGACGCGCCTTCTGACTCGATCCCTTCAACTGCTTGACCACGTCACGCGACGTCCGGCGCTCCTCCGCCGTCAGCCGCACGATATACTTCTTGTTCATGGGGCACCTCCGTGTTATCGGAAGTTTCCCAAAAGGTAACTATCAAGCCAACCCAAACTTCAGGGTTTGAAGGAGCACGCGTGTCGTAGCGCCTACCCTCGCTCAGGACCATGCGCGCCGCAAAAAGCTGATCCAATTGCCGTGCATGATCTTTTCGACATCCGCGGTGGGATAGCCGCTTTGTTCCAGCAGCTTCGTGAATTTGGCAAGATCCGCGATCGTGTCGAGATCGCGCGGGGATTGTTCGCGGCCGAAGCCGCCGTCGAGGTCGGACCCGAGGCCGCAATGATTGGCATTGCCTGCGAGTTGGCAGACGTGATCGATGTGATCGACGGCACTGGCCAGACTCACGCCTGATTCATCCGGCGTCGATTGGCCGCGCAACCAATTGGGAGTTAACATCCAGGCGTCGAGCACGGCGCCGATCACCGCGCCGCGTGCGATCAAGGCGCGCAGTTGCTCGTCGCCAAATTGCCGCACGCCTGGCACCAGCGCTCGGCAATTGTTATGGCTGGCCCAAACGGGGCCCTGGAATACGTCGAGGGCTTCCCAGAAGCTTTCATCACAGAGATGCGTAGCGTCGAGAATGATGCCCAGCTCATCCATCGCACGCAGCAGTTCACGACCTTCCGGCGTGAGGCCGCCAGTGGCGTTGGTGCCTTGTGCGTAGCGTCCCGGGCCGTAGTGAGCAGGGCCGATCGCCCGCAGACCTTGTGCATAGGCGGCTTCCAGATATTCCAGGCCGCGGATCGAGTCGGCGCCTTCCAGGCTCAAGATGTAGCCGATTGGCGCGTCGGCCGGTGGCGATGCGATTGGATCGTCCGCGTGCCAGAGTGCCAGATGCTGATCCAGCCCCGGCAGATCGACAATTTGCTTCATCTCCCCGGCCGCTTCCATCGCACGATACCACGACAGTTGCCCTTGCGTGACGGACCAGGCAATTTCCGGACTTCGCCAGCCGGGCACCAGGTTCTTCGGCCAGCCCGGCAACTGCTCGCCGGGCCGGGTGTACCTTGCCAGCATCGTCGCCACGCAGAGCCCGACGCGCCCGCGCCGCATCTCGGGGAGTGCGACGGTACTCAGGCCGCGATCGACCTTGTCGGTGAGCCCGTTTTCGGCGGCTCTGATCGCCTCGATCGGCTGGCTCAGATCCCGGTTCCACTCCAAGGCGTTCATGCCGAGATCGAGGTGGGCGTCAAGTATGAACATCGCGTTGTACCGGGGTAAAGTCAGCGAAAGTGGCGGGACGCGTCATGCTACCGACCGCACGGCTTCAAGTTAACCCGCTCAACTTTCGGAGTCCGGCCGGCCTGCCCTGGGTCGGCACGCAATCGCTCGCCAGTTGCAAGTGCCGCGCGGTCCCGTTACGCTCACCAGTTCATCGCGACCCATGTTGGAGAAGGCAATCATGTTTCAAGCTCGTTTCGCGCGCATCGTGGCGATCGTAGTTTTGGCCTCCCTGCCGAGCGCCCTGTCACGTGGCGCGGAGCCCTTGGCCGTCGAAGTGAAAACCGACGTCGAATACGGCCAAGCCGGTGAGGAAAAGCTGTTGCTCGACCTGTCGACGCCGCCCAAGGGCGATCAACCACGACCCGGTTTGATCTTCATTCACGGCGGCGGCTGGGCTGGCGGTAGCAAGAACGACTTCGCCGGTCTGGCGAAGGACTTCGCCGCCGAGGGTTACGTCGTGGCGAACGTGAATTATCGCCTCGCCCCGAAGCATGTTTTCCCCGCGCAAGTCGAGGACTGCAAATGCGCCGTCCGCTGGATGCGGGCGCATGCCGAGGAGTTGGGTCTCGATCCGGAACGAATCGGCGCCATCGGCGGTTCCGCCGGGGGGCACCTGGCGCTGATGCTCGGCGTGATGGACTCGGGCGACGGGCTCGAAGGGGATGGCGGCTGGGCCGATCAATCGAGCAAGGTTCAGGCCGTGGTAAACTACGTCGGCCCGTCGGACTTGCTGGGCACATTGCCGGTGATCTCGCAAAACATTCTCACGAACTTTCTGGGCGGCAAGCGCGAAGAAAAACACGATGCCGCGGTGAAAGCGTCGCCGGTCACGTATGTAAATGAAGGCGACGCGCCGAGTTTAACCTTCATGGGCACGAAAGACCCGCTCGTGCCGCACGATCAAGGTGTGATCCTCGCCAACAAACTCACCGAAGCGAAGGTGCCCGGTCGCGTGGAATTCATCCTCGGCGCCGGCCACGGCTTCGCGCCCGAGGAGATGCATCGCACACTCCAGGCGTCGAAGGAGTTCTTGAAGGAACAGTTGAAGGGCGAGAGTGACGAATGAGAATCTGAAAACTGAACGCTGAAAACTTCACACTTCAAACTCCCCCCATGTCTTCCGCTGAAAATCGACCCGCGCCGCGTTGGCAGCCGTTGCCGCCCTTGGATCGGCGCGTCGCCGCCGTGTTGGTGGAAAAGGCTAAGACGACGCCGGACGCCTATCCGATGTCGATCAACGCCTTGCGCGCCGGATGCAACCAGAAGAACAATCGCGACCCGGTGATGGAGGTCGACGAAGACGCCGTACAGGAATCGCTCGATCGGCTGCGGGGCGTCGGGCTAGTCGCCGAGGTGCAAGGCGGAGGGCGCGTGCCGCGCTATCGCCACTACATGTACGACTGGCTCGGTGTCGATAAGGTCGAAGTGGCAGTGATGACGGAGTTGTTGCTGCGTGGCGAGCAGACCGAAGGCGAGTTGCGTGGCCGCGTGTCGCGGATGGAGCCGATCGCCGATTTGCCGGCGCTCCGCGCGGTGCTCAATGCGCTCAAGGCCAAAGGACTGGTGATCGCGCTGTCGCCCGAGGGACGCGGCTACGTGGTGACTCATGCCCTCTATCCGCCGCGCGAACTGGAACGGCTGAAAAGCGATTTTCAACGCGTTCACGGCGCCGACTTCGCCGAGCCGGCCGAACCGGCACCAGCGCCGGTCCGGACCTCGCCTCCAGCCGTCGCTGCGCCCGTTCCACATTACGCACCGGTCGCTCAGCCAGTGCCGACGCCGGAAGGACTGGCGGACCTGCGCCGCGACGTGAGTGAGTTGAAACAACAGGTGGCGGCACTACGCGACGAGCTGTCGACGGTTCGTTCGCAATGCGACTCGCAGCAGCGCGAGTTGGAATCGCTACGCTCGGCGCTCGGCGGTTGATGCTGGTCACACACCTTTCGGCACGGCCCAATGCCCTTCCCGGTATTGCCGGTGAAGCAGTGCGTTCGCAGCTTCGTCAGCGACGATTTGCTCTTGGTCTGGATCGAACGTCAGGGCTCGGCCGACCCGCGTTGCAATGTTCGCCAGATGGCAAAGCGTCGCCGAGCGATGGCCGATTTCGATATCGGCGTTCGGCCGGCCGCCGTTGCGCACGCAATCAATGAAGTTGCGGTGATGATCCAGCAAATTGGGCGACCCATCGACCGATTCGACCAGCTTGTCGCGCGGGCCGTAGAGTTGATAGCCGTGGCTATGACCCAGGATCAGATAGCCTTCCGTTCCAAAAAACGCCGCCCCGTTTTCATAACCGTGCAGCTTGTACGGGGACCAAATGCGTTGCTCAAAGACGAGCTGCTTCGGCCGCCCGTTGTGAGCCGTGGGATATTCGTACACGATCTGCTGCGTGTCCGGGAATTGCTGGTCGTCGTCGAAGAAGTATTTCCCGCCGAGCGCGACCACGCGGGACGGATGCGTTTCGACTCCGAGGCCCCACCAGGCGAGGTCGATATCGTGAACGCCGTCGTTACCGATATCGCCGACGCCGAAGTCGTACCACCAGCGCCAGATGCCATGCAACAGTGTCTTTCGATACGCCGTTTGTGGCGCGGGGCCGAGCCACAGGTCGAAGTCCAAGCCGGCCGGCGGCTCCGTCGGCTCGGCGCGACCGATGTTGCCGCGCAGTTGACTGTTCCAGGCTTTGGCGACGAGTACTTCGCCGATCGCCCCGGAACGCAGTCGCTCCATCGCGCTCAACACATGCGGGGCGCTGCGGCTTTGCGTACCGACCTGCACGACGCGGTTATTGCGCCGCGCCGCTTCGATCATCAAGCGCCCCTCGCGGACGTTATGGCAACAAGGCTTTTCGACATAAACATGTTTGCCGGCGTCGAGCGCGAGAATCGTCGCCGGTGCGTGCCAGTGGTCGGGCGTAGCGATCCACACAGCTTCGACGGACTTGTCGTCCAGCACGCGCCGCAGGTCGGTGACGGCCTCCGGTCTGCGCCCGGTCATTTCCTCGGCCGTTCGCGCCGCCGCGGCCAGGCGCTCCGCGTCGACGTCGCAGACGTAGGCAATCTCGACGTCCTGCTGTTCGCCCAGCTGACGCAAGTGCGAACTGCCCATGCCGCCGGGGCCGATCAGGCCGACGCGAAGTCGATCATTCGGACCTGCCGTCGCGGCTAGTATTGCCTGCGAGGCGGCCGCAATCGCGGCGGATTGCCCGATCGCATGCATGAATTGACGGCGGTTGTTCATGGCTCCGGCCCTGGATTCCACGGCAAAAAGATCAACGACGCGCCGTCATCTAACACGGACGCTCGCTTTACGGCTTGCCATTCCCACTGATCGCATCGAGCTTGTCCTGATGCGGCAAAGTATCCGGCATGACGCGCACGGAGGTGGTGAACTTAAACGGGTGGATGAACCCGCTGTCGTAGACCAGTTCCACGAAATACGCCGTCCAGCCGGCCTCGGGAATCGGCACGCGGGCGACGTATTCGCCGTCCGCGGTCGCGGTCAGTTCCGCGCTAACATAGGCCGGACCGATCGTGTCGAGCCGGAAGTCGCGGGCGTCTGGATTCGTCGCGCGCCAGACGTTGACCTGCTTGGGCTTCTGCTCCGACTTCACGCGAATCGCGCCGTCGTCCTCGAAGGTCCAAGTGAACTCCGGCCGCGGGATGCCCTTGAACACTGCATTGTAGAAGGCGGCGATGCTCTCACGGGCGTCGGACCCGTCGAGCGAGTGCTTCGCGTTCGGCACGTAGCGCAGATGTTTCTCGCCCTGCAACTCGTCGAAGTAGAACTGAGATGAATCGGGGAGAAAGAATTCATCGCCCGCGGCGTTGATGATGTATTTCGGCATCGTCAGTCGATCGCGATAGCTGAACGGGTCTTCGATGGCCAGCAGCTTGGCATATTCCGGCATTTCCTTGCGATCGACGATCTTGTGCTCGACGTAATTGCCGACGGCCGGCGCCCAGAACCCGTAGGCCGCGTAGTGATGATCCATCGACGCCTTGACGTTGACGACGTCGATCACGATCGGCATGATCGCGCTCACGCGCGGGTCGGTGGCGCCGGTCAGCCAAGTGGTCCAACCACGTTTCGATCCGCCAGCCACGACGAAGTGTTGAATGTCATGCTTGCCGCCGGCTTCGCTCAGACAGAAGGCCTGCACGGCGTCCATCGCACGCACGACGCCTTTGACCATCGGCAGCCGCGCGGGCCAGGTTTCGTCGCCGGTCTTGAGGAACTGATCCCAAGTATAGGCGATCAGATCGTCTTCCACGCGGTTCACGCCGTCGTTGTGAAAAATGAGCGGCTGGTTGGGCGTCTGCTTTACTTCCACGGTGACGCTGCCGGTGGCCGCCGCGACCGCTCGCAGGAATCCATCCGCTTCGCGCGGAGCATCGCCGCCATTGCGGCCGCCGCCGATCAACAACAACGCGTGGTCCGTCGTCACCTTATCCGGCACCACGACGACGACCCAGTGCTGCCACTCGGTGCGATTGACATCATCGCTCGTCCGCCAGGTCTGCGAGGTGACGTCGAGCACATGGCTCGTTACGCCATCGCCGGGCGTCGACTGCACCACCTTCCAGCGAAAACTCGCATCCGGCTTCGCCAGGTAGCGGTCCAATGGTCCGTCGTGCGTATTGGGTTCCGCGGCGAACAGACAGGCGGGGGCCAGAAACAGCGCGACCAGCGTCGCAAGAACGACGCGAGCCGGACGAGAAAACGTGCAGATCATGGGGCGAGAACTCCGCGGGCGGGCAATGAAAATGGCCGCCGGCGCGAGGCTGCGCCAGCGGCTTCGAGGATGGCATACAAGGTCAGGAATTGCAAGCTCGGGGTCTAAGCCGAACGGAGGCGACGCCAGGCCAGGCCCAACGAAACCACGCTGCCCAGGCCCAGCAATGCGATGCTGCTCGGCTCCGGCACGACGCGCGAGGCGACGAGCTGGCCCTCAAGGACGATATGCAGGGCGCCGCCTTCACCTGAGTTCCGCAAGATCGGGATCGTCAGCGTTTCGATGTTGCCGGCCGTGGACAACGAGGCCAACAGGGCCGTCGAGTTCGGCGTGGTGTCATCGTCGTCGCCGGAAGCCAACGGCGAGTTGATCGTGAAACTGACCGGCAGGTCCATCCCAGTCGGCACGACGCCGTCTTGCACCGTGCCCGTGGCAATTTCCATCATGATGTTCCGGAACGCGACCGGAACAGCGCCGGCCGCCACGCCATAGTTGTCTTCGCCCGGCAGCGTATTGAGCTGAAACGGACCGGCAGGGTTCACCAGTGCATCAATGATGCTGCCGCCGGAAAATGTCAACACGCCGGCCGTCAGGTCGCCGGTGATCGTGCCTTGATAGTAAGCGATGTCAGCGCCCACGACCTGGGGCGTGACCGGCGTGCCGATCACTTCGCCTGACATGGTCAGAAAGCTGAGGTCGGGATTGATGGTGTACGACACGGTGGCCGCGCGCGACGCGTTCGTCAGCGCGAGGCAAACGGCGAGAAATGCGAACGACTTCACTGCCCACTTCATGGTGCGACTCCAAAGATGAGAAAATCAGCTGAGATGAGATTCGTAGACCGACCCACGGATCACGTAGCCAGATCGCCACTAACCCGGAAGCAAGCGCATGTTATCCGAGCGCGCGATACTGAGGATTTCTATTGCGGCGGAACCACCACCCGCCAGCGAATGTTCCCATGAGCAGCAGCGCCGACGTCGAGGCCTCGGGCACAGGCGATCCGCCCGGCCCGACACCGAAGTTGTTGCGCACGTTGTTCAGGTCGGTGATGTCGACAATGCCGTTAAACGGCGCCGTATCGCCGACGATCGGATTGCCTTGGCTGCCAAAGTTGTTGCGCACGTTGTTGAGATCGGTGATGTCCACGTCGCCATCGTCGTCGGTATCGCCCGTGACATCAGCGTTGACCTTCTGGTACATCGCTCCGATCGTAAGTCCGGACAGCGGCGCAACGCCAAACGCGAATTCCAATGCGCCGGACGATAGACTGCTGTTGACCGCGAGGTCGAAGAAAATCAAACCTTCCGGAAACTCCTCCGGATCATTGCCGAAAAAGACGACCTGGCCGATCGTCGGATCGGTCGGGTGCGGCCCCACGGTCAGCCCCAGATCGATGGCGGATTGCGGAATCGTGACGGGGCCGTCCGGCGTGCGCCAAAAGCCGAAGAAAGTGTCTTGCACCAGTCTCCAAGGCTCGAAGCCGAAATCGACATTTGACGCGGAGATCGACCAGCCGTCGAAGACGAGGTCGTTGAACGACAGGCCGTCTTCCGTATCGTAGATGTATTCGACGACGATCCCGGATTCCTCAAAGCCCAATGCAGGGCCAAGGTTCGTGGCAATGCCTCCGGAAGTGCCCGGACGGTTCGTCGCCCGTTCGTTGATCACCATTCCGAGCGGAGACGTCCCGATAAACTCCGGAATGCCGTCAAACGTGACGGTGTCGCTGTAGTTTCCCGGAAAGTTGAAGGCCGTGACCTGGTACTCGCCGTGCGGTTGGGCGACGGCCGAGTGCGCTAAGCACGAAACGGCCAATGCGCACCCGAGCGCCACGAATCGCTGATACATTACGAGGTTCCGCCTAGTGAGTCCGCTGATTGCGCCGACCGGTAGGATGCCGGCGACTTCCATCATCCGGCACTTTCGGGGGAGTGTCAAGAAATTTGACGGTGATGGAGCGACGACGGCGCGTCATTGTTGCGGGATGCAGCGATTGTAGATGCGAATCGTGCGTAATCGCCCACATCCGCAGCTTACAGACGCGAATCAGGCGCCGCTCAGCGCGGCCCGAAACGCGGCCAGGCGGGAACGCATCGGCCCAGGCACGACGAGTTGGTAGTCGGGACCGACGGGCGCGACGTCGAGCGTGATGAAGGTCGGACCGTTGGCCGAGCGAAGCTCGTCCCAGCCCTGCCGCCAGTAGTCGAGCGCATCAAATTCATGGGATTGAGCGAAGCCGGAAGCGGCCGCAACGGCGGCAAATTCGACCGCGTTCACCGCCCCCGCCGTCATTTGTCCGCCAGTAACTTCGTAGCGGCCGTTGTCTAACGCGATAACGGTGAGATTCTTTGGCGCAGCCGCGGCGATGGTCACCAGGCAACCCAGGTTCATCAGCAAGGAGCCGTCGCCCGTGAACGCGATCACCCGCCGTTCCGGCATCGCCATCGCGAGGCCCAGCGCAATCAGCGGCGACTGGCCCATCGCCGATGGCAGATAGTGAAAATCGAGCGGGTGCTGCGACAGCTTCGGCCATTCGCGCGCGGAACCCATCGTGGTCACCACGATTTCCTCGCGTCGAGTGCGCGCGACTACTTCTAGAGCGGCCAGCAAGGGAATCCGGTTGGAGCTGTCAGCGTCGGTCATCACATGCTCCCTTCGGCGATCAGGGTCACACCGGCCCGCGATTCCGTCTGGCAAGCAAGGAAGTGATTGCAGAATTCCGTGATACGCCCGGGCCGGTCGATCAGCACGTAGTCGATATTCCAAGCCTTTAACACCGGCTCGGTGAACTTCTTGGCCGTGTCAGGCGAGTTCTCCACGAGATAGCTGCGATAGCCGATGATCGCATAGAGCGGGATTCCGAGGTCGAACAGCACGTTCCGCAGGGCATCGCCGGAATCGAAAAGCCCGGTGTTTTGAATCATCACCAATGGCGATTTGCCGCCAAGTTGCAAGCCGGCCGCGATCGCCCAGGCTTCGCTTTCGCGACAGACGCGAACCAGCGTTAGCCCCGGCGCGGCCTCCAAGGCGGCCTCCCAGACGCCCAGGGCGGAATCGGGCAGCCACACGACATGCGTTACGCCGAGTCTTTCGAGCGCCGCTGTCAGTTCTTCACCAATGAACATCCGTGTTACCTCGAGGGTCGAGCGGTGGTGATCCATGAGAAGGGACGATCCGCCTCGTCCACGCGCAGCTCGTATTTCAGCTTCGCTTGGGAGAGCGTCTTGCCTAACAGCATGCTGTAGGTAATGCGTTTTTCGGGCAGGTTGATCATCACCGTCGATAAGTCAATTCCCTGCCGCGCGAGCGCGTAATGATCGAACAACATCGGCAACTCGAGCCGTTCGCTGAGCGACGCCAGGACATCCGTGGCGGCGGTGTCTTCGATTTCCACCGCCAGAAACTCATAGATATCCGGCACCAGCTTCTCGGGCTTGACCTCCGGCTCAAAACCGATCGGCCACGACTCTCGGGCCGGGTCGGTTGCTCGCACAACGAGCACCACGTCGCCGCCGCGCTGTCCCATCGGCACGACGACGAGGCCCGCCGAGCGAACCAGGTAAGTCAAGCCAACGCCGAGCGATAGTCCGCGCAGTTCTTCGCGATTCTTTTCCGCTGCGGCGAGCGCCTGCTGCGCCGCAGGATCGAGCGCCACTTCGTGACGGAGCTTTTCCAATAACATCGGCAGGGCGTCGATCGGCGCCAAATCTGTGGTCGACGCTTCCATCGGTCGTCCCAGGTCTTCGCGCAATTGAGCGAGTTGTTCCGCCGTCAGGCCAAAGGGTCCATTGGCGGCGCCGCTGGCTTTGTCGATGCCTTCCTCGCGGAGTTGCTTGAGCCAGTCCGCGATGCCGTCGCGATCGCGAATCGAAAAGCGATGCCCCGGCACGATCAACTCGTTCCGCGTCGAAAGCAATCCATAGACGCGATAGTTGGGGGAACGCTTCGTGCCCTGATCCACGACCTCGGGGGCCTCTCCGGGGTTCTTTTGCCGGATCTGCAGACCGTCGACGCCAATCGCAGTCAGCACTTCGTACCACTGCTGCGCCGTGGCGGCAGCCCGCGGGGTTTCGGCGCCAATCGTCAATTCCACCCGCGCCGTCTCCGCTCCGCGGGCCGGCGCGGCGATCAACAAGAGTCCGGCGGCTAAACCAAACCGTAACATCAGGAAGTCCGGGTTCCGGGTTTCACTGCCAGGCGCCCTGGTGGAATTATAGCACTCAAACCCACACTAACCGGAAGCGCCAGCGAGGGGGAGACGACTTCGCAAGCCGGCGCGCCAGGGCGCTGAAAACCCTCGCCTAACTCCGCCTCGCTGGCGCGCCAGGTTAGTATAGGAGTCCGCCAGCAACTAGAATGCGAACGCATCGCACCTGCACTGGAGAGCATCCGACATGGCCCAAACGCTCACGCCGAAGCCTGGCAGCAAGTTCAAGCTCGCCGATTTCGATCCTGGCTACAAAGGGGACGCCGACAAGGACAGCGCGCCGGCCGCGCTACTGGAAAACGTCACGAAGCTCGACGACCTGGCGTATCGCTTGTACGCCGAGAACCGGCGATCGCTGCTGATCGTGCTTCAAGGTATGGACACGTCGGGCAAAGACGGCGTGATTCGGCACGTGCTCACCGGGATCGACCCGCAGAATTTTCAGATCACCAGTTTCAAGCAGCCGAGCATCGAAGAGCTGGACCACGGATTTCTGTGGCGCATCCATCACGCGGTCCCGCGCCGCGGTAACATCGGCGTCTTCAATCGCTCGCACTACGAAGACGTCGTGGTCGTGAAGGTGCTGGGGCTCATCGATCAGGACGAATGCCAACGGCGGTATAAGGCGATCAATGAATTCGAACGAATGCTGATCGAAGGGGGCACGACCGTGCTCAAGTTCTTTTTGCACATCAGCAAGGAAGAGCAACTCGAGCGACTCCGCGCGCGCTTGGACGACCCCAAGAAGCGCTGGAAATTCAGTCCCGCGGACGTCGAGATGCGAAAAACGTGGGACGCGCATCAAAAGGCCTACGAGAACGCCCTGGTGAACTGCAACACCGAACACGCACCTTGGCACATCGTGCCATCAGACCGCAAATGGCGCCGCAACCTGGTGATCAGCCGCGTGTTGCTAGAGACGATGGAAAAAATGAACCCGCAGTTCCCGAAGGAACATCCTGACTTGGACAAGATCGTGCTGGAGTGAACGGAGGATTCACCATGGAGGGAGGACGTCGTTTGGAACCGCAGAGACGCAGAGGGAAGGGTGGGGAGAAGAGAGACGTAGGGCGGGCCGCGCACTCCATTCGTGTTTTGTTGCTTCAGCGCATCGCGCAACAATGAATCATCGGTGATTCAATGACGTAAGGCCCGCCGGTTCGCAAAACTGGCGGGCCTTACCGTTGCGATTCGCTATCATTCAACAAATGCGGCGATGTCCAGGTCAACTGCGTCCATGCCGCGCACGGCCCGTGCTATGCAAACTGCGAACTGAACACTGAAAACTGAACACTCCCTCACTGCTGCTGCTGCTGCTGCTGCCACAACTGCTCCAAGTCGCCTTGGCTTCCGCCGCGGGCGACCGAGGTGAGCGGGACGTCGAGCGGGGGGAGACGTTCGAACCAGGAGTTCGGCGGGACGCGGTCGAGCTCTCGGGTAGCGACGCGGACGGCGATGGTTTCGTCGCCGGTGCCGCGGAAGACGCCTTTGTTCGGCGTGACGTCGGTGAAGTCGCGGCCGGTCGCCACTTTCACGTAGCGATCGTTGACCAGGCAGCTATGCGTGGGATCGAACGCGATCCAGCCCAACTGCGGGAGCCAGATCTCGCACCAGGCGTGGCTTTGCGATTCTTTGTTCGGGCGATGCACGTAGCCGCTCACATAGCGGGCCGGCACGCCGAACGCGCGGAGGATGGCGATCATCAAATGGGCGAAGTCCTGGCAAACGCCTTTGCCTTTTTCCAGGATGTCGTCGATGGGCGATGTGGCGTCGGTGACGAAGCGGCCGTATTCGAAGCGGTCGCGCAGAAAATCGCCGACGCGATGAATCCACGCGCCGATCCGCTCGGCATGATGTGGACGCAACTCGTCAAGGATCGGCTGCAATAGCGGCGTCTCGTGTACCGGTCCGCGGAACGACAGGAAGTCGAGCACCTCGCAGCCGGCGCTGTCGAGCGAAATCGGAAACGTCGCTTCGCAGGCGGTCAGGTCGGTGACGCGCACGTTGGTTTCCACCACGCTGGCCGCCAGCAGGCGCACCAACTGATTGGGCGCGAGCAAGTTGAAATGGTGTACGCGATTGCCGAAGCCGTCGAGGTAGCGGAACATCGACGCGGTCTGGCTGACCACGACATGGAATGAATGGCAGCTTTGCCGGTCGTCGCTGAGCGGTTCCATCCGCAACTCCGTCAACCACTCGGCAACCGGTTCGCTGTACTCAAGACGCGTTTCGTGCTGGACTTCGAGGATCATGGGAGGGAAGGAGGCTGAAGGAGACGGGAGGAGTAATGGAGTAATGGAGTAATGGAGTAATGGAGTAAGAAGCAGGGCGTGCAACGCTCTCAGCCCCGAAGGGGCGCAAGATAATAGCCAGGGGTGCCAACCCCTGGAATAAACGCCGCGACAACAACAAAAGCCCCAACGGGGCGACACTTATCGATAATTTCTTTGTACTTTACTCCTTTACTCCTCGCCCCCTTACACCAACGCATACTGCAAATTCACTGCCACGCTCGCCTGCGCGCAGCGTTGCGAGGTTGAAGCGAGGAATTCGGGCAGACCTTGTGCGAAGACTTCGTCAGGATCGGCATATTCCAGTTCGCTGATGGCGCGGCCTAGAATGTGTCCGGCGCGGCCGCCGCGACGGCCGGTATCGCCGCCGCCGATGTCGTCGAGGGCCTTGGCCGCCGCTTCCAGGCAGAAGCGGACGGAATGCGGAAACTCGGGGTTGAACAGCAGGAACTCAATCACCCGCTCCGGTTCCACGCGGCTGATGTACAAACGCTGATATGCCTGATAGGCGACGCAGGCCTTGAGCACGCTGGCCCAGTGCAAGTTGGCGAGCGAAAGTTCCGCTGGCTCAACCAGCAAACGCAATTGCCGGAAACGCACGTCCAGAACGCGCAACGTTTTCTCGGCGCGCTCCAGGTATTTGCCAAGCTGAATGAATTGCCAACCCTCGTCGTGGGTGAGCGTGGCGTCGCACACGCCTTGAAACAGTTGGCTGCCGATCTGAACCGCGTGATACAAGTTGTGCGGCGATTCCTGCGCGTGGCCGCGGAATTCCGGGTCGTTGAGCTGCCAATAGAGTTTGTTCAACTCGCGCCACATATCGGAACTGATCGACCCGCGAATGCTCCGCGCATTATTGCGCGCACGGGTGATGCAGCTCATGATGCTGGTGGGCGTCCGCATGTCGAACGTCAGTTTTTCGCTGACCACGACAGGGAGCGGCCGGTCTTCTTCCTCGCTGGGGGGCGCCAACTGCAAGACTTCCAGCAGCGCCAGCCATTGCAACTCGTGCGGTCCGGCTACGACGCCGTGTAAGTCCAGGTCGAGGTGAAAATTCACCTCCAACATCCGCGCAACATGCTCCGCCCGCTCGGAGTAGCGGCTCATCCAAAACAAAGCATCGGCGACGCGACTGAGCATGAGTAGTTCCACTGTCTCTTGTGATTGACCTGGCGTAACTCTTTTTGTACACCACTCTTCCGTTGGCCATGACGGCTGGGGAAGGAGGGTGTGATGGAGCGCCGGTTTGAG
>ENA-ORBV01010275-ORBV01010275.1-microbial-mat-metagenome-genome-assembly--contig:-NODE-10275-length-15044-cov-5.197768_pt1 | contig 15044 bp, 9 predicted proteins | sample MGYA00237777_ERZ505514 | MGnify/ENA primary metagenome ERZ505514 (study PRJEB26160, sample SAMN06269048) | microbial mat metagenome | isolation source: Oligotrophic lake microbial mat | place... | reverse complement strand
ACGATGCCTTGTGGGGCGACGAGAGCAACCCAGCCATGCCCGGCCAGTTTCATGGCGCTGACGAACTCGACGGCGGTGACGGCCACGATGTGCTGGTCGGCGGCGGGGGTGGCGACACCTTGATCGGCGGCGCGGGCGACGATCGACTCGACGGCGACGACGCTTTCGGCATTCTGCTGGGCACGTACCACGGTGCGGATTACCTCGATGGCGGCGACGGCGACGATAGCTTGGTCGGTGGGGGCGGAGCCGACGTGTTGTTCGGTGGCAGCGGCAACGACACGCTGGCCGGCGACAGCCCGGCGGGCGACGATGGGGATGCCGCGTTTGACGGCGACGACAGGCTTGACGGTGAGGCGGGCCATGACCGGCTGTTCGGCGGCGCTGGCTCCGATACGCTGTCTGGCGGCAGCGGCAACGACCATCTCGACGGTGGAATAGGTGCCGACACCTTGTGGGGCGGCACTGGCGATGACATTTACATCGTCGATGACGTTGGCGATGTGGTCGTCGAATTCGAAGGCGAGGGCGCGGATACCGTGTTCAGTTCGGTCGACATCGCCTTGCCGGACCACATTGAAACCCTGTTCATCACCGGCGAGGCCGCGGTCGCGGTGGTCGGAAACGACCGCGGCAACACCATCTTCGGCAACGGTGCGGCCAACCACATCGTGGGCGGGGCTGGCCATGACACGCTGCGCGGTGGCGGCGGCGCCAATATCCTGCAAGGCGGCAGAGGCGACGATGTGTATGACGTGGACCATGCTGGCGACCAGGTGGTGGAGCGGGAGGACGAAGGATTCGACCGGGTTCACACGACGGTGTCGTACACCTTGCCGGAACACGTCGAGCAGCTGGTGGCCTCGGGATCGGGCAACCTCATGCTGGTTGGAAATACCGGCGACAACAGCATCTTCGGCAACATCGGTGACAACCTGATCTCGGGTGGGGCCGGCAATGATTTCCTGTCGGGCGGCGCGGGCGACGATGTCTACCTGTTTCGCCGCGGCGACGGACACGACACGCTCGACAATGTCGATCTGCGCATGGACACCGCAGATGCGTCCGTGGCCGCTGCCGTGGACACCGTGCGCCTGGGTGACGGCATCGCAACCGGCGAACTTGTTGCCTGGCGCCAGGGCGACGACATGGTGTTGTCGATCCGCGGCACGGCCGACCAACTTGTCGTGCTGGGGCATTTTGCCGCCGAGTCAACCCAGGGTACCCGGGTGCTCGACCAGCGGCTCGATCGTCTGACATTCGCCGATGGGCAGGTATGGGACGCCGCGGCCATGCAGACGGCGGTCGACAAGGCGCTGACAAACCAGGCACCTTCGCCACGTTATCCAGTGCCCTCCCTGCACACGCATGCGAATGACCTGTTCGCGTATGTTTTGTCTGCCGATATGTTCGCCGACCCGGACCCGGACGACCTGATCCGCTACGAACTGCGCATGGCCGACGGTGCCGGTTTGCCCGCATGGCTGGTATTCGATCCGGCCACCCTGCGCTTGTCCGGTCGCCCGCTGGTGGCCGATATCGGCAATCTGGATATCGCCGTATGGGCGACCGACAGTTATGGCGAGTCGGGCGGGGCGCTCACCACGCTGACCATCCATCCGATGAACCGCCCGCCTGTGCTCGCGACGCCGGTGCCCGATCGGGCATTGCCTTACCGCGGCGACTTCAGTTTCCAGATTGCCGCCGGTACCTTTGCCGATCCGGACTGGGGTGACGGCTCGCTGCAACTCAGTGCCAGCCTGGCTGACGGCACGCCCCTGCCGTCCTGGCTGGCCTTCGGCGCGTCGACGCATACATTCAGCGGTTTTGCCGACAGCGCGGTCGTGCTCGATGTCCAGCTCACCGCGACGGACCAGGGCCAACTGCAGGTGACGGACACATTCCAGGTCGTGGTCGGCGGGCCGGTGGTTGACGGCACCGCGGCAAACGATGTGATGAACACGCCCGGTTCTGGGGGAACCTTGCGCGGCCTGGATGGCCATGACACGCTCACTGGTGGCGCGGGCAACGACATTTTATTCGGTGGCACCGGCGATGACCGTCTGACCGGCGGGCAGGGCAGCAACTACCTCGATGGCGGCGACGGATCGGATGGTCTCATCGCCGGTGAGGACGTGTTCGGCTCCACCGGCAACATCCTGATCGGTGGTGCGGGTAACGACACCCTGCAGGCGAGGTCGTTTGCCGACGACAACCTGTTCGACGGGGGCACCGGCGACGACACCATCACCGGCAGTGGCATGCGCGACAGCTACCGATTCAGCCGGGGTGACGGCAAGGACACCATCGTCGAGCGGGAGACGGCCTGGGGCTACCGCGGCGACGACCTGCTGCTATTCGGCCCGGACATCGCTCCTGGCGACGTTGTCGTGAGCCGCTCGCTGCTCCCGGGACAGGGGAACGACCTGGTGTTCGCCGTGATGGGCGGCGATGACAAGATCACCGTGAAAGACTGGTTTGCGTCGACGCCGACTTTCTCGCACACGGAGAAACGGATCGAACTCGTACGTTTTGCCGATGGCACCATTTGGGGTTCTGCCGAACTGGGCGCGCAGGCGCTGGTGGTGCAGGCGAGTGCAGGCGACGACACCATGTTTGGTTCCGATGGTGACGATGTACTGTTCGCAATGGGCGGCAACGACACCATGAGCGGCGGGCGGGGCCGCAACGTCCTCGATGGCGGCGCCGGCAACGACGTGTTGTATGCCGAGAGCGGCGAATACATCGTCACCCGGTTTCATGCCGGCGGTGTCACGCAACAGACCTTCTGGGGCAGCAACATTTTGCTCGGGGGTGCCGGCAACGACCGCTTGATCGGTGCCGGCTCGGCGCGCAATACGGTGTTCGACGGTGGACCGGGCGACGACACGCTGCAGGGCGGTCGCTACAACGACACCTACCGGTTCGCACTGGGCGACGGTCGCGACACGATCACCGAGGCGTCATCGTTACCGGGTTTCGACGACCTGCTGCAGTTCGGGGTGGGCATTGCGGCGTCCGACATCGGCGTGCACCGGGCGGGCAACGATCTGGTTTTCAGCCATGGCGACGGTCTGGACTCCGTGCGGGTACTCGACGGGTTCTCCAGCCTGGGTCAGCAGATCGAGTCGGTGGTGTTTGCCGACGGATCGCGGTGGGAGCTGGCGGCCATCGCGGCCGTGTTGACGACCGATCGGGTTGGCACGCCAGCCGGTGACACGTTGACCGGCGGCCCTGGCATGGACAAGATGCTGGGATTGGCCGGTGACGATGTGCTGCACGGTCTCGACGGTAACGACACGCTGCACGGCGGCCTGGGCAACGACAGCCTGTACGGTGGCAACGGCACCGACCTTCTCCGCGGCGGGCATGGCAACGACCGGTTGCATGGAGGCAGCGCAAGCGACCTGCTGGTCGGCGATGCAGCCGGCGAGATCGCAGCGGACCAGGCGCTCGAATCGCTGGTAGTGGTTGCGCGGGGCTCGGTCTGCCTGGGTGTGTGGCCGCGCATGGAGGTCTGGATCGCCGGCATCCGGGTGCAGTCGTTCGATGTCGCTTCGGCCGACTTCACCGACTATGTCGTCAGCCTGCCGCCCGGCATCCGCGCGAGCAGCGTCGACATTGCCTTCGTCAACGACGCCTGGCGTCCCGATCTGGGCCAGGATCGCAACCTGTACCTCGAGCGCATCGTCGTCAATGGCCGGGTGTTCGGTGCCCGCGATGCCGGCGCTGTCACCGATTTCGGCACCGGCGCCGCTGCGTTCGACGGCGTGAATACCGCCTCCAGCTGGGGCGGCCTGAGCAGCCATGGCGCGATCCGGTTCAGCCTGCTCGGCAGCGATTGGCTCGACGGTGGCGCCGGCGCGGACACGCTGATCGGTGGTTTTGGCAACGACGTGTACCTGGTTGACGATCCGGATGACGTGGTGATCGAGACCGCCGATGCCGGCCATGACATCGTGCGTGCCAGCGCCAGTTATCGGCTTTCCGACAATGTCGAGGATCTGGAGTTGATCGGCACGGCGACCATCGACGGTATCGGCAACAATGGGCGAAACACCTTGCGGGGCAACGCTGCGGCCAATGGGCTCGATGGCGGCGCCGGAGCCGACATGCTGGTTGGTGGCGCGGGTGACGATCGCTACATGGTCGACGATGCGCTCGATCTGGTCTACGAGGTGGCCGGTGGCGGTATCGACACCGTGTGGAGCAGTGTCAGCTACACCCTGCGTCCCTATGTCGAGAACCTGGTGTTGACGGGCGATATGTCGATCGACGGCACCGGCAATACGCACGACAACCAGCTCACCGGCAATTCGGGTCGCAACACGCTCAGCGGTGGCGCCGGCCAGGATCGGTTGCAGGGAGGGCGTGGCAACGACAAGTTGCTTGGCGGTGACGGCGCCGATCGGTTGTGGGGCGATGCGCCGGATGACCAGCAGGCGCAACCGATGCGGATCGACAGCCTGGTCGTGTATGCCAGGGGGACGGTCTGCCTGGGCGAATGGCCGATCATGCAGATCTGGATCGGCGGCACGCTGATGCAGAGTTTGCGGGTCGACTCCCCGGATTTCCAACCGTACCGGGTCACTGCGCCGTTGGGCATCGATGCGAACTCCGTCGCCATCCTGTTCACCAACGACGCGTACCGTCCCGACCTGGGCCAGGATCGCAACCTGTACGTGGACCGTATCGACGTCAATGGCCGCGCGTACGGCGCCCGCGAACCCGGCGTGGTGCTGGACTTCGGCAGTGGCGCCGCTGCGTTTGACGGCTACAACACGGCGTCGAGCGGGGGTGGCATGAGCAGCAACGCGGCCCTGCATTTCGGCCTGGATGGCGCCGACCTGCTTGATGGTGGCGCTGGCATTGACACCATGGAGGGTGGTCCTGGCAATGATGTCTACCTGGTCGACCACAGCCTGGATGTGGTGGTGGAGCACGCGGGCGCGGGCCACGACATCGTGCGCGCCAGCGCCAGCTTCACGCTGGGTGGCTTTGTCGAAGACCTGGAGTTGACGGGCTCGGCCGCGATCAACGGCACCGGCAATGCCATGCAGAACAGCCTGCGCGGCAATGGTGCGGCCAATCGGCTGGACGGTGGCGCCGGGGCGGACATGCTGGCCGGTGGCGGCGGCAACGACAGCTACGTCATGGCGCGCGGCCATGGTTTTGACACCATCTACGAGAACGACGCCACACCGGGCAACACCGACATGGCCGAATTCCTCGGTGACATCAGCGCCGACCAGCTGTGGTTTCGCCGGCTCGGCAGCTCCCTGGAGGTCAGCGTCATCGGCACGGCCGACCGGTTCGCGGTCAGCGGCTGGTACAACGGCAGCGCCCGCCGGGTCGAGCAGTTCCGTTCCAGTGACGGCAAGACACTGCTGGACGGTCAGGTGCAGGCGCTGGTCGATGCAATGGCTTCCTTCGCGCCGCCGCCGGTGGGGCAGACGCATTTGTCCGACGCCCTCGCCAGCCAGTTGGCACCAGTGATCGCTGCAAACTGGTTATGAAGTCCGGCGAGGTATCCTCGCGCCGTTATTCGAGGCGTCGGTCCGTGTCTCTTGCGCGCCCACGCAAACCGTTCAAAATAGACCCGAAGCGGGATGCTCTTGCATCCTGCGCAAGAAAGCTTGGAGCCCTATGCGTATCGCCGACTGGACCCCTTCCCTCAAACGCCAACCCCAGGCGCTGGTGGACGCCATCGTGGCGCGCCGTGGTGGCCGGTTGCTCAATCTCGACAAAGCGCTTCTGTGGAGCGAACCGGTGGCACGCGGCTGGAACATCTTCATGCGCGATGTCCGCCATGGCCTTTCAACGGATCGCAGGCTGCAGGAGTTGGCTATCTGTACTGTTGCATTGGTCACTGGCGCGAGCTACGAATTCCATCACCACGCGCCTGACTTTCTGGCCGCTGGTGGCGAGCAGCGCCAACTCGACGCCTTGCAACGCTATGTCGCAGACGCAATGCCCGGCAATTGGACCGATGCCGACTTGACGCACATCGAACGGGTGGTCGTGCAGTTCGCCACCCAGATGACCCGGGACGTGCAGGTCAGCGACAGCCTGTTTGCAGAGATGCGCGAACACTTCGACGAAACGCAAATCGTGGAGTTCACGGTTGCCATCGCAGCCTACAACATGGTGGCGCGGATCCTGACCACGCTTCAGATCGAGCCAGAGACCTGATCGTGCGCGCCTACGAGGGACGGCGATCAGGCATGGCCACGAATCGCATGGGGGTCGTCGCGGCCGTTGTGGTCAGGCTGCCGCGTTTGCGGCCAGCGCGCTGTGCACCTTGGCCGCCCATACGGCCTTGTCGTTGTAATGGGGGACAGGTCCAACGATTCGGCAGGTTGGGTGCGTTATCCCCTTAGCAGGGTGGGCAGCCACATGACGATGGCAGGGAAGCTGGCCAGCAGCGCCAGCAGGAAAAGATCGGCAGCGATGAATGGCATCACGCCGCGATAAATGGTCCGGATCGGAATGTCCGTTGCCATGCCGTGCAGCACGAAGACAATGATGCCGATCGGGGGGATGATCATGCCGAGCTCGATCACCACGACATTGATGATGCCCCACCACAACGGGTCGTACCCCAGTTGTTCGATCACAGGCAACACGAACGGCAGCGTGATCAGCATCGCCGCGATCTCGTCGAACACCGCACCCAGGACGAGGTAGGCCAACAGAAGCGCGAAGATGATGCCGATGGGCGCGATGTCGAGATGGCCCACCAGGTCGACCAGCGCCTCTGGTACACGGGCCAGGGTGATGAAGTAGGTGAACACCGAGGCGCCGATGATGATGATGTAGATCATCGCCGTGGCGCTGGCCGATTCGCGCAGACCGGCCCAGACGTTGCTCCAGTTCATCCTGCCGCGCATCACGGCAAAAACCAGCGACAACACGGCTGCTACCGACGCCGCTTCGTTGACCGTGAATACACCACTGTACAAACCGACGAAAACCGTGACCATCAAGCCCAGCACGGGGCCGGCCTGCCGCAATGCGGCCCATCGTTGGGGCCAGGGAACGACTTCTGCCACGGGTGCCACATCGGGTCGAAACCGCACGACCAGCGCAATGGCGACCAGATTCAGCGCGATGGCAAGCAGGGCCGGTATGACCGCGGCAATGAACAGGTCGAAGATGAAGGTCTTGGCGACGATGCAATACAGGATCATCACGATCGATGGTGGGATCAGCGATTTGAGCGTGCCGCCGGCCGCGATGGTTCCGGTGGAAAACGCGTCCGAGTAACCGCGTTTGCGCATCTCCGGCAGTGCCGCCTTTGCGAACGTGGCAGCGGTGGCCGTGGAGGATCCGCAGACGGCTCCGAAGGCTGCGCACCCGGCAATCGTGGCATAGGCCAGGCCGCCGCGCCGGTGACCCAGAAAACTCGCCGCCGCCTTGTAGATGTCGGACGAAAAACCTGCTGCCGTCGCAAACGTTCCCATGAGCAGGAACAGCGGAACGGTCGCCAGGTCCACACTGGAGAGCAATCCGGAAGGCTCGCTTGCCAGGATCGTGAATGCCGGCCCCCAGCCGGCCTGAAGTGCATAACCCACCACACCGACGGCGATCATGGCGAATCCGATGGGAACCTGGAGCAGGATCAGCGTAAACAACGCTGCCAGACCGATCCCGGCGATGGTCAATGGACCCATCGTCGGCGCTCTGAATGAAGGCGTGTCATGACGACCCGTTCGCAGGGTGAATGGGGTGAATGGGGTGGAGGAGGTGGTTCAACGTTGCGCGTGCTCGAAACGGCCGGTCAAACGGCCGATCTCCAGAGCCACAATCACCCACTGCACGACGACCGCACTCCACAGGATCACGGCTACCCCGTACCAGAAGGGTGCGGTCGGAATGTGCAGGACCCAGGTCGTCTCGTTGGCATGGGCGATCTTGCCGGCGAATACCGTGAATTGCCATGCCAGTGCCACCATGACCACGGCCACGACCAATGCGGCCAGTACGTCCAGGAATTTGCCCAGCCGCGGCCCGCCGACCGACTCCGCGACACGAATCGTGATGTTGCTGCGCTCCATCAGGCCAACCGGAATGCAGCAGGAAATCGCCAGCGCGATGGCCAGCCCGCCGACATCGCGGACACCTTCAATGGGTTGATTGGCGAGCCAGCGCATCAACCCGTCGAACAGTGTCATGACCGCCAGCACCATCAGGGCGATCAGTCCAGCCACGGACAGGGCGCGAGTGGCTGTGAGGCCGGCGCGCTCCAGTTTCTGGAGCATGCCGGCCCTCGAATGGTCCCGGTTATCGGCTGGCACGAACTTTGACTATTTCAGCTTCGACCAGCGTCAGAAGTTCCTTGTTGCGCGGGCTTTTTGCCACCCACGCGTCGACCACGGATTTGAACGCGGGTTGCATCGCATCGAGATCGGCTTGGGTCGGAAATACCACCTTGCGCTTGGGATCGGCCTGCAGGTCTTTGATGACCTTGTCGTTGTACTCTCCCACATACTGATTGAATCGGGCAGCCGTCCATTCACCGCTGTATTTGCTGATCGCATCCTGCGCGGACTTGGGCAGGCTGTCGAATTTCTTGCGGTTCATCAGCACGGTCAGCGGAACCACACCCAGCCGCGTGAAATAGTGGTAGTTCGTGACCTTTGAGATACCGAAGTCCACCAGCGGCGCCGGGTGCGATGTGGTGCCGTCGATGGTGCCGCGGCTGATCGCCTCGGGCACTTCCGTTACCGGCATGCCGATCGGCACGGCACCGAGCGCCTTGACCGTTTCACCTTCCAGCGCGCCGGAGGCCCGGATCTTCTTGCCCTTGATGTCGGCGATGCTGTTGATCGGCGTTCGTGCATGGATGCTGTAGGGTGCGGTGCCAAACAGCGCGATCGGGTAGAAATCTTCGTATCCCTTGATCTTTCCGCTGGCAACGAGCCGCGTGAACACGAGTGTTGCCTCTTGCAGGCTCTGGAACACGCCCGGCAACTCGAGCACCTCGTTGTCCTGAAAGCGCCCCGGCGTGTACGACGCAATGATCCAGGCCATGTCGGCGACACCGTCGAGCACCATCTGGGCTTGCTGGAGCGGGCTGCGGCCCAGTGCACCGTTGGGGAACAGTTCGATCACGACGGCGCCATTGGTCTCCTTGTTGACCGCGTCGGCAAAGGGTTTGAAAACGGATAGGTAGGTGATCTCCTTGTCCGGCGAAAAGATGGAGAACTTGAGCTTGATGGGCGCCGTCTGCGCGCCAGCGACGCTGACGGCGCACAGTGCCGCACCCATGATCAATACGCGAACCTGCTGGAAAACCTTCATGATTGACTCCTCGTTGTTGATGGACTGATCCTCTGCCTTCTTCTTGTACGTCTGGCTTGCGGGCATCTCAGTCGTCCGCAATCGTGTTCTTCAGCACGCCGACGCGATCGATCTCGATCTCCACCACGTCACCCGGTTTCATCCACAGCGGCGGCGTGCGTTTGGCGCCAACGCCCCCAGGCGTTCCGCTGACGATCACGTCGCCTGGCGCCAGCGTGGTGAAGGTGGAGATGTACCGGATCAGCGCGGGTATCTTGAAGATCATCTGCTCGGTCGTGGCCTGTTGCACCTGCTTGCCATTCAGGCGCCCGGTCAGGGTCATGCTCGTATTCGGGGGAATCTCGTCGGCTGTCACCATCCATGGACCAAACGCACCCGTGCGGTGGAAATTCTTGCCTGCCGTCCATTGCACCGTGTGGCGCTGCCAGTCGCGGATCGATCCATCGTTGTAGCAGCTGTAACCGGCCACGTAATCCCAGGCATCCTTTTCGGCGACCCGACGACCGGCCTTGCCGATGATCACTGCAATCTCTGCTTCGTAGTCGAAATGCGTGCTTTCGCGGGGCCGCAACATGGGCTGATCAGCGCCCACCTGCGAGTCGGCGAAACGCACAAACAAGACCGGGTTTTCGGTTTTTTCCCGCCCGGTTTCGACGACGTGGTCCTCGTAGTTCAGGCCCACGCAGAGGATCTTGTCGGGATTGGGTATCACCGGGAGCAACTGCACCTGTGCCAGTTGAAAGTCCGGCGCCGCGCCTGTTATTGCATGGCGGGCCTTGTCCAGATCGGCCGCACCCAGGATGGAGCGCAGATCGGGGTGGCTGCTGCCAAGGCGTCGCGCCAAATCCACGATGCCCGCGTCCGTCACCGCTCCGTAGCTTGCTTTTCCGTCGTGAACATAACTTGCCAGTCTCATCGAGTTCTCCTTTGCACCATCGTCATTGCACAACCACTGGGCTTGCCGAACGCGTGTGGACCGTGGCAGCCCGGGAATTCATTCGAAATCGCGCCAGACGGTCAGACGCCGGCGCCCGGTGATCAGGCTGCGCACGATTAGGGGGGCCAGCGCGATGCGACGAGCCCGGTGGTTGGCTTGTGCCAAGGGTGTCTCCATTTTTCGATGATTTTGCGCAACTTTATAGTCTTCAGGAATAATGTCAATATTCAAGATTTGTTGCAGTGCAGCGTTGACATTTCTGCTTGGTGACATGGAAAATTTCGTTAAGTGAGACTTTTCCAATGCCAGATTTGATTGCAAAGCGAGGTTCAAGAATGTCTCAGGTACCCACCATCAGCTTCAGCCATATCGGCATCTATGTCAGCGATCTCGCGCGCATGGAATCGTTCTATACGCGGTTTCTGGGGTTCACCGTCACCGACCGAGGCGACCTCGATACGCCGCGCGGAAAGGTCAGGCTGGTGTTCCTGAGTCGCGACCCCACAGAGCACCATCAGCTCGTACTCGCCACCGGCCGGCCCGACAGCGGCGGCTTCAACACCGTGAACCAGATGTCGTTTCGGGTCGACAGCCTCACGACACTGCGCGCGCTGTACCTGCGCATGATCGAAGGTGAGCTGCGCGAAGAAATGAGCGAGGTTTCTCCTGCCTGCCATGGCAATGCGTTGTCGGTCTATGTGCGCGACCCTGAAGGCAACCGACTGGAGTTGTTCATCGACACCCCCTGGTACATCGATCAGCCCATGCGCGTGCCGTTCGACTTCTCGCTTGATGACGCGGCGATCTGGGCCTGGGCCGAGCAGCATGCCAGTGCCTCGCCCGGATTTCGGCCCCGGGCCCAATGGGTGCATGAAATGGAGCTGAAGATGGGGCTTGCGTGAGCACCTTGCGTTCCACGCTGGCCGTGCTGTCACTGTTCTCGCCCGAGGAGCCGGTCTGGACTGCCGAGCGCATCATCGAGCGACTCGGCTTGACGCGACCCACCGGTTACCGGTATGTCCGCGAACTGGTCAGCGTGGGATTCCTGGTGCGCGTGGCCACGGGTTGTTACGCGCTGGGACCGCGCATCATTGCGCTCGACTACCAGATCCGGCAGAGCGATCCTTTGTTGAAGGCCGGCCTTCCGGTGATCCAGGGCCTGGTAGCCGCAAGTGGCTGCGAGATCAATCTGATCGGACTGTATGGTGAAGAGATTGTCACGACCCACCAGCAGCACGGCGTCGAGCGCCTGTCTCTGTCCTTTGGGCGCGGACGGCCGATGCCGTTGTTTCGCGGTGCCGGCTCCAAGATCATTGTGGCCAATTTCGCCAGCGCAAAGCTCAAGCGTCTGTATGCAGCGCATGCCGTGGAGGCTCGCCTGCACGGCATGGGGTCCGACTGGGACAGTTTCAAACGCACCATGGCCCTCATCCGGCGTGCGGGATATGCCCGCTCCGACGGTGAACTCGATGCCGATTTCGTCGGTATCGCCGCGCCCGTTTTCAACGCAGATGGCGAAATACTGGGCAGCGTGATCGCCGCCTTGTCCCGCGCGCGGCTGGGAATCACCGATCTGGACCTTCTGATCGGGCTGATCACATCGGCGGGGCGCCGCATCAGTTCCGACATCGAACTGATCGGGCATCCGCGCGCACGAATGGAGAGCCCGAGTCCGGCGGGTGCCAGCGCGGCAATTGCGCCATGACGACGACACTGACACCGCAGTTCGACGTTGCCATCGTTGGTTACGGTCCGACGGGCGCCGTGCTTGCCAAGCTTTTGGGCCAGCGCGGCTGGCGTGTGGCGCTGGTCGACCGCGAGCCCGGTTTGCTGAACCTGCCGCGCGCCGTGCATTTCGATGGCGAAGTGATGCGAATCTTCCATGCCGCTGGCGTCGCAGACGTTTTGCTGCCGTTGGTGCGCCCCTCGCAAGGCATGCAGTATCTCGATGCGGCGGGTCGTCTCATGCTGGAACGCAAGGCCGCGGGCACGGCCGGCATTCATGGGTGGGCCAACAATTATCTTTTTCACCAACCCGACCTGGAACATGTGCTGCGTGCTGCCGTGGCCCGCCATCATGCATGTGTGACCCCGTTTCTCAGCCACGAGGTGGAGTCTGTCGCACAACAGGGCGACGGTGCCACCGTGATCGCCCGAGACCTGGTGCGTGGCACCGTGCGGCATCTGCACGCGCGCTGGCTCGTCGGTTGCGACGGTGGGCGATCCATCGTGAGGGAGGCGCTGGGCAGCAAACTTGTCGATCTTGGCCTGCATCAGTCCTGGCTGGTCGTGGATGTGGAGTTGCAACGCGATGTCGAATTGCCCGTGGCCACAGTCCAGTACTGCGATCCGGGCAGGCCGATGACCTACGTCAACGTGGTGGGCCGGCGCCGCCGCTGGGAAATCATGCTCATGCCAGGCGACGACCCGCAATCGATGATGCAACCCGATGCGTTGTGGGCCACGCTGTCGCGCTGGATTCGCCCAGGCGACGCGACGCTGGTGCGCCATGCGATATACACGTTTCATGCCCTGATCGCGGATGGCTGGAGAGACCGTCGCTTGCTGCTGGCGGGCGACAGCGCCCATCAGACACCTCCGTTCCTGGGGCAGGGCATGTGTGCCGGTGTGCGCGATGCGTCAAACCTCGCATGGAAACTCGATCTGGTGCTGCGCGGCGCAGACGCCAGCTTGTTGGACAGTTATCACAGCGAGCGTGCCTCGCATGTGCTGGAATACATCCGAACGGCCGTGCGCTTGGGAAGCATCATCCAGACAACCGATCCGCAAGTTGCCGCGCAGCGTGACCGCCAGTTCGTCGAAGGTGGGCCGCAGGAAATCGTCAATCTGGCGCCGCCGCTGGGGCCAGGCCTGCACCATGGCGAGGGTGCTGGCGGCACCTTGCCGGGCCAGCCGCGGCTACAAGATGGCCGCTGGCTCGACGAGGCCCTGGGGAACACATTCGCCATCATGTGCGCCAACCGACGTTTTTCGGATGGTTTGCTCCCGGACGAGCACGCGCGACTGGGTACCCTCGGTGTCGCCTGGCTGACCGATGCTGCGCTGGCGCCTTGGCTGCAGCAGGTCGGCGCAGATGCCGTGGTGCTGCGTCCCGATCGTTACGTATTTGGCATTGCGAATTCTTTGCACGAACTTCGGCAACTGCTGGGCAGACTGCCGACCGTCACGCGCGCGATGTCACCTGCCGAACCCTGCAACATATTGGCCCAACCCGGCTCTGGCGGAACGTCAAACACTTCCCAACCCTGAAGGAGATACCTCATGAACCGTAGACCCTTGAACCCGATCACGGAGGCGGATATCTGCCAGTTCGAAGAGGATGGCGTCATCTGCTTGCGCGGCATGTTTGACCAGGATTGGATCACTCGCATGTCTGCCGCGGTAGACCGCATCATGGACGCCGAGAACCCTTTGGCCCGCCCGCGTGAAGTCACGCGTGCGCTGGGCGGCACATCGGGCCGCTACCACATCAACTCCTTCGTGTTTCGCTGGGACGACGATTTCAATCATTACGTGATGGAGTCGCCCAACGCCGAAATTGCCGCGCGACTCATGCGCTGCGACGAGGTGCGTGTCTTTTATGACCAGGTTTTCGTCAAGGAGCCCCGCACGAACGAGATGACGGACTGGCACCACGATCTGCCGTTCTGGCCGATGCGCGGCAACCAGATTCTGTCGGTCTGGGTCGCGTTGACGGATGTGGGGCCGGAGAACAGCGCACTGGAATACGTCGCGGGATCGCACAAATGGGGCAAGTTCTACCGTGCGGCGATCCCCGACAAGGATCCGAACTTCAAATCCGATCTCGAGGAGTGTCCCAATTTCAGCGAACTCAAGGGGAACCCGGACTACCGATTCCTGTCCTGGGAGATGAAGGCCGGCGATTGCATCGTGCACCATCCGCTCACGGTTCATGGCGCACCGGGCAATTTCTCGCCCACTCGGCGGCGCGTGGCAATTTCGACCCGGTACTTTGGCGATGATGCGCGCTGGGACCCGCGGCCAGCCACCATGAAGATCACGGGCGACCCTCAATTGGTGGCCGGCCTCCGCCCGACCGACGACGACATCTTCCCGGTCGCCTGGCGCAAATCCGATATGGCTTCGATGGTTTGACGATGCGCGGTCGCGGGTGTTCGGTGAATCCGATCATGGCCCGGGCGCTGGCCGATCGTGCCGCGGTCTGTGGGCCGCAGGCTGGGCAACGCGATCACCGGTCTAAACTCGCGCGACCACCTATCACGACACCGCACCATGACGAACCGTATCGACCAACTGGAATGCTGGGTGCTGCGCGCCCCGATTGCCGAACCCGTTGCCAACGCGTTTGGTGCCATGACCAACCGCCCGGCGGTTTTTCTCAAGCTCACGGCCAGTGACGGCGCCTTTGGCTGGGGCGAGGTATTCAGCAACTTTCCGCAGGTGGGGGCCGAACATCGGGGACGGCTGGCGCGCAGTATCTTCGCACCCTTGCTCAAGGGTTTTTGCGCCGACGATCCGCAGGCGGTGCGCGACATGCTCGTGCAACGCACCCGGCTGATGGCGATCCAGTGCGGCGAGCCCGGTCCGTTCGCCCAGATCACCGGCGCGGTGGACCAGGCCTTGTGGGACATGGCTGCCCGCCGCGCCGGCGTGCCATTGTGGAAGCATCTCGGCGGGGGCAGCGGCAAGGTCCGCGTCTATGCCAGCGGCATCGGACCGGACAAGGTGGTCGAGGTGATGCTGGCCAAGTACCAGGCCGGTTATCGCGCGTTCAAGCTCAAGATCGGGTTTTCGCCTGAAC
>ENA-ORBV01010271-ORBV01010271.1-microbial-mat-metagenome-genome-assembly--contig:-NODE-10271-length-15056-cov-5.533614_pt1 | contig 15056 bp, 11 predicted proteins | sample MGYA00237777_ERZ505514 | MGnify/ENA primary metagenome ERZ505514 (study PRJEB26160, sample SAMN06269048) | microbial mat metagenome | isolation source: Oligotrophic lake microbial mat | place... | reverse complement strand
GCCCCCGCCGTTCGCCTGGCCCTGCCATCTTCTTCGTTGTCATGAACCACCTCCACCCCGAAACTAGGGTGAGTAAGACGTCCACGAAATCGGGTCAACTCCAGTCGGCGCGTGCAGCTGCCGCCAGCTCGGCGAACACCTCTGGCAAACCGGCGCGCCTAGAACCGGTGCGTGTAGTTCGCCTTGAGCGTCCCCTGACGTTCCAGCGACGACAGCCGGTCCTGCACCGGGTTCAACCAGTTCTGCTGGTAGACGAAGAAGACCGAGTTGCCCGGGTTGACGATCCAGACCAGCCGATTCTGCGTCCCGACAATGCGGCTCACGTTGTCGTACTGCACGTTGAAGTTGAGCGACACCAGCGGTGTCAGGTCCACTCCCGCAAACAGCCGATAGAGCTGGGTGGAAAAGTCACCCTCGGGCAGCGACACGCCGCTGTAACCGTAGTTCGCCGTGAGGTTCACGCCGGGCAGCGGGCGGGCGGTGATGTCGGCGTTCCAGTCGGACTTGCTGCCCGTCCAGAAGCCGAGGCGCTGGTAGCTGGCCATCCCCGAGATGCGACGGAACGACGCCGAGCTGGCCTCGACCCGGTAGCCGAAGTTCTGGTACTCCCCCACGGGAATCACGAACCGCCCATCGCGCAGCACGTCAAACGGAGCGGCGAGCTTCTCGAAGTTGCTCAGCAACCGCGTGGAGATCACGTCCCCCGTCTCGAAACGCAGGCGGAACGGCACCACCTTGTGATCCACCGTCAGCGGGACGAAGTCCATGTCGGTCAGGTACTCCAGCTCGTACTCCCAGCTCACGTCCCGCACCCACCGGCTTCGTGTCACCAGCGGCGTGTAGGTGACCGTCGGCTGCAATCGCCGGAAACCGATGCGCGGGGCGAAGCCGACCGCGGGGTCGTAGGCGGTGCCGAACTCGCGGTAGGAGACGTGGGCCTCCCACGGACGGTTGGGGAAGTTCAGGCGCAGACCGCGCACCGACCGGTCCCAGAGCGACGTCTTGCTCCCGCCGGGCGTGCCGTCCGTGTGCACCACCGCAAAGGCCTGGAACTGCAGGTTGCGGCTGCCGAGAAAGCGCGACGTGTTCATCTCGAGGTCGGCGCCCAGCGTGTGGCGATCGGGAAGCGAATCACCGTCCGTCGCCCGCCGCGTGTAGATCAGCCCCGCGGTGCTCTCGCGCAGGATGTTGCGGCTCACGCGGGCGACGGTGAAGTCCTCGGGTGGCGTCCCGTTAGGCGCGGGACGCGTGCGCATATGTATGAAGCCCACGTCCTGCGCCCCTACGCGCCCGATGAGCTTGGCGCCGCCCAGGATCGGCACCGGCGCGCTCCCCGTCAGCCCGATGCGCCGGCTGAAGAACGGGTTCGGGCCGCTCGCCGGTGCGAAGTTGAAGACCGAGGCCCCCTCGAGGAAGAAGGCGCGTCGTTCGGGAAAGAAGAGCGGAAAACGCGTCAGGTTCACCTGCCGGTTGTCCACCTCGGTCTCGGCGAAGTCGGTGTTGATCGTCACCCCTGCCCGCAGCTTCGGCGTGAGGCTGTAGTTCAGGTCGATGCCTGCCTTCGCTGTGTTGGGCGATGTGCCTGAACCGGGTAGCACCGAACGATTGGCGGCGATAGCATAGGGAATCGCCTCCAACCCCACTCCCTGCGAAGGACGCCCGAGCCCGACGAGCTTCCCGGCGTTCTGCGGCCTAACCAGCCCCTGCGAGCGCCGGTGCCCCGACCAGAGCATCTCCTCATTGCGACGGCGAATCGTGCGCTGGAAGTTGATCCCCCATTCATCGGAGTCCGCGCGGAAGTTGAGCGTGCGGAATGGAATGCGAATCTCCGCCGACCACCCGTGCGCCCCGCGATCGACCCACGCCTGCCAGATCCCGTTCCACGCCTTGTTGACCGACGTCCCCTGCCCGGTCTTCAGCAGCCCGTCGCCCATGAGCCCGGCCGGATTGATCTCGAAGAAGTAGGCGTTGCGCTGGTCGCCGAACGTGTCGAGGATCCACATGAACCGGTCGTCGGTCCCCAGCCCCTGGTCCCAGCGCCGCTGGAATGCCTTGACCCCATCCGGCTCGGAGTCGTGCAGCATGGCGCCGATGTACAGGTAGTCCTCGTCGAACATCACGCGCACCTCGGTGCGCTCGCTCGGCTCCCCCCCTTCGACCGGTTCCTGCATCAGGAAGTCGGTGATCGGCGTCGCGCGCTGCCACGCCCCCTCGTCCAAGCGTCCGTCGAGCTTGAGCGACTCACCTGCTTCAAGCCGCTGGGCCTGGATAACCTTCGCGGGGGCGTCCTGTGTAGAGAGCACCGCGGGCGAGACCAGACACGCCCATCCGAAGAGTGGGCGTGCGACGAACCTGGAAAAGTGCCGGGCAATCACCAAAAGTAGGCGGGACACCGCCACCTACGGCTGCACCCGACGCTCCTGCCGGAACTTCTCCATCATCCGGATCAGCTCCGCATTGGTGAACGGCTGCCAGCCGTGCGGTTTTTTCGGGCGCCCGTACTCATACGTGAAGTCGGCCTTGGGACCGTCCAGCTTGGCCGTCTCCTCCTCCATGAGATAGACCGCCAGCTGCAGGTAGTGGTTGTCCATGTCGCCGACGTACGTGTGTACCTTGCCGGCCAGCTGCGGGCCGATCCGCTGCCAGTTCTTCTTGAGGTACACAGTGAGGTCGAAGTTGTCGCGCCAGTACTCGGCCACTTCCTTGTCGATCGTCCCGGTGCGACGGTCCCACAGGCGGCGCGGATAGCCGTCCTTTCCGGCCGGCCCATATGAGGCATCGAAGGCATCGAACTGCTGAGCGCTGCGCGCCTTGCTCCCGAGCACCGCCTCGAGCTGGCTCATCTGCCGAACCGTCACCAGCGGCTGCCCCTCTTCGGTCTGCATCATGTACCGCTCCGGCACCGGCGGCTGCGCCCCGTTGGGGACAAAGGCGTTGGTGTCGGCGTAGTTGTCCACAAGCTGGTTGCGCCTGAAGTCGACCGGGTCGGGATACAGGCACCAGCCGCCTCCGAAAAAGTCCGGGCGCTGGATCTGCAGCGCCAGGCACTCCCATCCGCCCGTCGAACCCCCGGTGAGGAAGCGCGCGTTCGGCTCGGGCAGCAACCGGAACTCCTTCTCCAGCGCCGGGACCAGCTCGTTCAGCAGCGCGTCTTGATACGGACCGTGGTTGGCAGAGTTGACGGCGTACGAGTCGTCGTAGTACGGCGTGGGGTGCTGCCAGGTGATGGCGACGTAGCGCGGCATGTCGTCGCGCTGCCAGCTCTCACCGAACATCCACCCCGGCTCGCGCGCGCTGCGTTTGAGACGCGCCGTGCGCTGATCGGCCGTCTCGCTCCCCGGCTGCTCCGAGAAGCCGAACGGTGCCCCGAGTCCGAAGTGCCCCTGGATATAGACCGCCGGGTAGCGCCGCAGCGGCTCCTCGTCGAATCCCTTGGGGAGCAGGACCGTTGCCCCGATGTAGGTGTCGTGCCCCCACCACTTGGTGAGCGACGGCGACTTCATCTTGATGCGCTTGACCCACCTGGTGTCCGGCGGCACCACGACCGGCGGCAGCGCGCGCGTCAGCGTGAGGCGCACCGGCGTCTGGCTCTTCGGGTCCCAGCGCACCGTGACCGGTTCGCTCACCAGGTTACCGGGGGAGATGTTCCAGTGCTGCCCCTCCCACTGGTCCCAGTGCACCCAGAGCGTGTGCCCGTCGGCCCGCGTCACCTTCGTATAGACGTTGAGCACCGCCTGCACGGTGTACTCGCCAGCCGGCATGTCGCGCAGGCTGGCGTGCGGGTAGCCGAGTGTATCCGCTGTAATAACGGCCGGCGCCCCCGCGCGCCAGTCGCTGACGTCGGCCGCGAACATGGGGGCGGTGCCGCCGTAACTCCCCGCCTGCAACCGCGGTTCGCGCTCTCCGTTCCGGGCGAAGATGACGAAAAGGCGACCGGTGCGCGGTCCCTCGATCGGCGCGGCGTAGCGCACCTCCACTCGTTGTGCGGCGCTCGGTGCGGCGAGTGCCGAGAGCAGGAGGGCAGGCAGGAGTGTGGAGCGAAGGCGCATTGGGGCTCTCATGTTCGAAGCGGGCGAAGTACGATGGGACGCTATCTCACGATCTCACGCGTCGGCGGGGTGCGGATGCCCCCGCAGGCGCGAGCGCACGGGAACGACGTGTGATATGGCTGCTACAGCCGCTACGCGGAGCCGCGCTGCGATGTTGGGGAGGACCGGCCCCGTGCGGCCCCGCGCGGCCCTGCGAGGCTCAGGGAATCGGCTTGACCGCGTCCTCGAGCAGCTTGGCAGCGCGCGACACCAGGTCGCCCTCACGCTCCAGCGCGGCCGCAAGCTTCGCGACCTGCTCGTCCACCAGCGTCCAGTCGTTCTGCTCGATCGCCTCGCGCACCCCCGGCTTCGTCGTCACCCCGTACCCCGTGTAGTAGCCTGGGGCATAGAGCGCGTGCTGATCGTGCGCTTCTGGCGCCACCCCTGCTTGACCAACTCAGCGGGCATCGTTAGTCGCGCAGGGGAAGGCGAGTTAAAAAATACCGAACAGAAACCGAAATAGCCATGACCGCCTCAATGTCGACCGACTGAGCGGGTCTGTCCGGTCGGCCATCAGCACATCACGCGACGCGGCGCGCGATATGGTAGCGGGCATCGTGCGCGAGCGTGATCTCGCCCATGAGCGCGAGCGTGTCGAGGTGCCGCTGAATCAGCTCGAGCTTTGCCCCGGAGAAGCTCGCCGCAATGCCGGCCGCGTCGAGTGGTCGTTGGGCGAGGAGCGCGGAAATGGACGAGATCTGCTCGACGGCGGTCGTCGGCCAGGGGGTCCTTGCGGTTGCGGCCTCAACCGCAGCCTCGCCGGCCTTGGCCGACTTGCCGCGCTTCGGCTCCGGGGCGCGGGTCTCGTCGAGCGCGAGCGTGGCCGGTGCCTGATCAGGTGCGAAGCGCGGAATTTGGTATTCGGGACGCAGCCATCGGATGAGCCCGTGCTTCTCCTCTTCCACGCGCTCGTCGTGCAGCGCGACGAGGCGTTCGAGGATCTCCTCCTTCTCCATCGGCCAGGGCCAGCCGTAGGCCTCGGCGACGAGCTTGTCGAGATCGTCGTGGAGGTCGCGGAGGATACCGCAGGCGGCGAGTTCGTGGATCGTGCGCTCGGCGGGGGTGAGAGGGGCGTTGGAGCGGAGCTTTCCGATGACGTTGTACATCTTGGTTATCGTCACCGACTCGTTCCGCTGGAGCGCATCCTTCCGCAAAAGATCGATACGCTCCGCAGTGTGACCGATGGACTGCCGAAGGTTCGACGAACAATCGGGGAATGGGAACGCGTCGAAACAGAGCGGATTGTTGTATCGAAAGGTATTTCCGACGCCAAGCCGTGTGCCAGCGGCGCGCGACCAAGTAGCGTGAACAGAACTCGAGAGAATCCCGAGCAGAACGTGGTCAGAGACCGCGAGCACGACGACACTGTTGTCCGTCGACGCATCCTTTTCGATGCACGAAAAGGTTCGATGCGGAGTGGTCTCGGCCGTTACAAGAAACGAAGACAGGCCAGCGAGGGCCATCCGCATATTTCGCCGCGGCTCGCCAAGGCGCCACCAGAATAGTCTGTAGGCTGCGCGACGGTTCGCGTCACGGTCGGGTTTGACCCTATCGATGACGATTCCCAGCGCACCGGGAAATTGCTGAGCGAACTCAAGTGGCTCGAACCCGAAATCGATGATGAACGTACCTCGCGGACGTTGGACGAGGTCGCTGCCATTGAAATGCGGACGAATGACGGCGGAGTAGTTCGGTAGTGCCCGAAGCCGCTCCCCTTCAACTTGCTCGAGCACAAAACCGCTACCCTGTGGCTGAACTCCGCGGAACGCGAGTCCTTGGTTCGCCCCAAGTGCGACCTTGGCGGCAGAAAAGATGTCAACGCCGCCAGTGAGGTCTGGATTGATCCGAAGGACAGAGATGTACTCAAGAGTCCCTTGGGTGGAGACATGAAGCAATCGCCCGGGCAGATTTTCTCCGAATGCGCCGACCGTCATGGACACCCGGACCTCAGCATCATCTCCACCGTCAGTCCACGGATGATCTGGCGCAGCGAACGTGATGGAGAGCCCTCCTTCAATCGCGTGTGCGACGACGGCTGCATTGAATCCTTGGACGATGCTATTCGTCGTGATGAGCCCGAATCGCTGACCCACCGAGCCTCGCATGTGCTCGCTTGCGCGAGACCACCAATACATGACGACGTCGATGCTCGCCGAGAGTTCGGGGTATGCAGCGCGGAGAGCTTCGACATACCCATCTCCTAGCGCTTCGCGAACCTTATGGCGACCCAAGTACGGCGGATTCCCCACAATGAACTCCGCCTCCGGCCACTCCGCCGGCCGCGCATTCACATACTCGTAGTACGGCAACCTCGCCGCCGGATCCGGCACGAGTTCACCAGTGACCGGCGACACGATCCGCGGCGTCGGATCCGGCCGATCCTTCTCCGGCCGATGCACCACCGCATCGTACGCGAGAATCGCATCCCGACACTCGATCGTCCCCGTATCCTCCAGGATCGGATCAGGCGGCGTGCGTCCACCGTGCGTCTCGCGCCAGAACTGGTGATAGCCGATCCAAAGCGTGAGCTCCGCGATCTCGCGTGCCCACGGCTTGATCTCGATCCCGAAGAACTGCCGCGGATGCACCTCGTCGAGCACCAGCCCGCCCTGACCACCACTGACTCGCGCGAGCTCGTTCAGCACCTCGTGCTCCACCCGCTTCACCGCCGCCATCGTCACGTACAGGAAGTTCCCGCTCCCGCACGCGGGGTCGAGGAACCGCAGCGACCGCAGCCATGAATGGAAGTCGAGCAACACCTTCACCGCCTGATCACGCTCCTTCTTCTTCCCCGTCTCCTCCAGCTGCACCACGGTCGCCTGCACCGCGACCCACTTCTCACGGATCGGCTCCACCACGGTCGGCTCCACCAGCCGCTCGATGTACTCGCGCGGCGTGTACTCGGCGCCGAGCCGATGCCGCTCCTCGGGGTCGAGCGCGCGCACGAGCAGCGTCCCGAAGATGCTCGGCTCCACGCGCGACCAGTCGTACTTCGCCGCCTCGATGAGCAGCGCGACGTCGCCGGGCTCGAGCGGCAGCGCCTCGCGCGTCTTGAAGAAGTGTCCGTTGAAGCGATGCAGCATTTTCGCGCCGAACATGCCACCCTCGTCCATCGTTTTCCACAGCAGCTCGAGTGCGGCCTTGAGGTGCGCCGGATCGCCCGACTGCTGCGCGGCCTCGAGCGTGTCGCGAAAGAGACGCTGGGGCAGCAGCCCCACGTCCTCGGCGAAGCACGAGAACACGCAACGCATCGTGAAGCGCGCGACTCGCTCCTGGTCGAGGCCGCGATCCTCGAGCGCCGCCGAGAACTCTGCCAGCCGTGCCGCGATCTCCTTCGTCACTGCCTGCGCCCTCCCGCGCGGATCGCGCACCTCGGGGCGAGCGAAGACGTCCTGCAGCAGCGCGATGTCGTCCATGCGCTCGTGCAGGGTGCCGATCGCGATCCGGCGTCCCGCGCCGAAGTCGCCGTAGCTTCCGCTCCACCGATCCCAGAACATGAGCGTTCGGGGAACGTCCACCACCATCAGATACGGCGGCGGCGTACCAGAAACGTGCGAGACGTAGTTCCGGACCTGCCCAAAGGCCCTTCGAAGCAGCGCATCGTTGATCTTCGACCCGTCCGACATCTTCGCTTCCATCGCGAAGTGTCCGGCATGCCAAGCGTCGATGAAGTTGGTCGCAAGTTCTCCCTCGCGGTCCACCACGCGCACGGGAAGCTCGAACCGATACGCTTCGGTCGGCGGCGTCGGAGAAGGGACGCCGAGCGCCTGACAGAACTGAAGGAACCACGTCTGGAAGGCTGCGCGCTCGTTCGCTTCGACACCGGCCCACGTCTCGGCTAGTGCACGAAGCCGTACTGCTGCCTCTGCGGGGGTCGGGAGTTCCACGGTCACGTCCGATATGATACGCGATGAATGGCCCCTGCACACGGGCCCAGCCCAAGAATTCGTCAGGGCGAGAGGGCAGGCCGGGCCGCCCCACCGCGCGCTCAGCGATTCGACTCCGCCACCGCCGCCTTCATCCGCGCCACAAAGTTCGGCACGAACCGGAGATACCGCGTCTCCTGCACGCCCGCGCTCTGCGAGTAGATCACCCCGCCGTCATGCGACGAGCGATTAGACCATCCCGGCGTGTCGAGGAACTTCGGGTCCTCCCCCCACTTGGTCGGCGCACCCGTCAGGTCGCCGGTGACCGGATCGAATCGCGCCAGGTACCACGTCACGCTGGAGCGGTACAACAGCTCGGTCCGGGAGAGCCAGATCGGCTCGATCGCCCCCCTGTTGACCTGCAAACGCTTGCCGTTCGGCGGATAGTCGCCGACGAACAGTTGCGAACTCATCGAGGTATGCCAGGCCACACGTCGCCCGTCGGGCGAGATCGCGACGAAGACGCCCTCGTCGAACAGCGTGTCGATGACCACCGGCCGCTTGGAGATGTCGATCCGCATTGCGTAGGCGGACCGCAGGTCACGGGCGATGAGCGTGCGTTCGTCCGGAAAGTCGAGCACAAGCACCGAGCGCCCGCCATCCTCGACCCGCACGGCGATGCGATCGCCCGACGGACTCCACCATGCGCGCATCGATCGGACCGGCCGCCGGGACAAAACCGAGCAGACCGTTCGCCGCGAGATCGTAGTGCACCGCGCCGAGCGCGTCGCGTTTGATCCCGCTCACCATTGTGACCGACCGCCCGATCGTGTGCTGCTTCGCGTCGTACGGCGCGGCCCGCATCTCGCCATCGATCGAGACCCAGATCAGGTGATCACCGTCGATCAGTCGGAACCCCGACCCTGACACCGTCGCACCCGGTGTGCCTTCCGGTGTCCTGATCCGGATCTCCCGTGTCACAAGCGTGCGCGGATCGCGCGGTCTCGTCGAAGCTGCACAGGAGCAGCTTCTGCGTCTCGATCCATTGCCCGAACACGCAGCGCGCAGCCTGGCCGAGCGCGCGCTCCTCCACGACGCCGCTCTCTGGGTCGATCCAGACGACCCGATAGCCATCCGATGCGACCGCGACGATCCGGCGGTTCGAGATCCATTGCAGGTGCGTGAGATCCCCTTCGATGAGTCGGCGAGGCTCGCCACCCTCGATCGGCACAAGGAGCGTCCGGTTGCCGGTGACGAACACCAACTGCTTGCCGTCCGGCGAGATCCGCGCCGCCGTGCCGCCGTCGGTGCCGGTGATGCGGCGCGTCGACGCGTCCACCAGACTGCGGTACCAGAGCGAGACCGAGTCTCCGCGCTGCGCCGTGTAGACGAAGAAGCTCCCATCGGACGCGATCGACAGGTTCCTCTTCGCCGATCCGAAGCCGGTGGCGCCGATCGTCGCGACAGCCGAGAGCGGGGTGGAGTCGGGGAGGGCGGCGTCGAAGATGGCGTTGCTCGTCGACCCGCTCACTCGGCCGGCCGACGACCGGCCGAGCGTCCATCCGCCCGCCAGTGCGAGCGTGGCGAGAACGCCGGCCGCAGCGATGAGCGTGCCGCGATTGATCTCGGCCAGGAAGCGCTCGCCGCCGAGCGCGGCGGCGAGGTCGGGGTGCAGGACCTTGATCGCGACCTCGCGGTCGTGCTTGAGGTCCTGCGCGAGGTACACCGTCGCCATGCCGCCCGCGCCCAGCTCGCGCTCGATTCGGTAGCGGTCGGCGAGGGCGGCGGCGAGGCGTTGGTCCTGCGGGGGAGTGGTCACGGTGGGAAGGTATCGTTCGACCGCGCACCGGGCGAGCGGACGGCGCAGGGGATGATCACGCCGCGCACATCGAAGTGAATCACGAAGATCGGTCCAGTGGCACGGCTCCCGGGCTCGCCGCCCTGGCCCTGGGCTTCGCGACCTAACGCGCCTCCCGCCGTCAACGCGGCCGGCGTTCGCGGACGACTTCGGGGAAGTTCTCAACGACGACCATCCGGTCGAGCGCGCGCTCGCCCGAGCCGCGAAGGCGCGCCATCAACAGCCGTCCGTCCGGTGCGACGTCGAGAGCTCGAGACGCTCGAGATCGAAGGGCACCGCCATCAAGTCACCCTGATCGGTCGCGATCGACGAGAGTGGCGTGATCTTCGTCTCCGATCGCGAGAACGGACGGGTGCAGCGATTCGACCTCACCGGCAAGTATCTCGGCGAGTTCGCGAACCTGGGCCGGATCTATTCGTTGAAGGTCAGTGGAGGTGCGCTGTGGCTCGTCACACAGTCGCTGGACCTTCCGAACTCGGCGGCGGCCGGATGCTCAAGCTGGATCGCGCGACCGGGAGACTGCTCGGCTACGTCGAGATCACCGATGGGCACGTGGTGGATGTGCTGGATGACGGTCGCATCATCGCCACGCGCGAAGGAGCGGCGTGGTTGTCACAGCCCATATGGGGACTGGGGAATGACTCCGCGGGCGCAGATCGTTAGCGTGGTATGGCGGCTTGCTGCGGCAGCCCGATCTTGCGCAGCACGGCAGCCCACCGCGGATCGCCGTGCAGCACGTCCAACTCCCGGCGGGGCATGATGAACAGACTCCAGACATCGCGCCGCGCGATACCCTCGTCGAGCGCGCGGAACGCACCGTCGACATCGCCGACCTCGGCCAGCCATCGGGCGCGCTCGATGGGCAGGTTGCGGCTTCCCGGTGCCACGGCAAGCGCGCGAAGCACGGCCTTGTAGCCCCCGCGCGCCCATGCACGGCGCAAGCCGTCGATGTCGCTACCGGCGCGCGTCGACGCCTGCTGCGCCCGCTCGAGGGCTGAGAACATCGCGGCCGAGTCGCCGCGTGCCCCATGCAACTGCACCACCTCGACGAGCGAGAGGGCGAGGTACGGCGCGACGTCGAGACTTCGTTCGAACCAGGCGAGTGCGGAATCGGGATTGCTCTCGCTCTTGTAGGCAGAGCCCACATTGTACATCGTGATCGCGAGCTTGGGGTCGAGGACGAGTGCTTCGCGCAGATGGACCCACATCTCCTCCTGGCGCCCTGTGGTGAGCAGCAGATCGGCGAACCACTTGTGTCCCATCACATTGCGCGGGAACTCGGCGGTCACCGACCGGAACGCGCTGTCGGCAGCGACGAAGTCCCAATCCTGCAACAGGAGCAGGTACGCGAGCGCAGCATGCGCGTCAGCGAGTTCAGGAGCGAGTCGGCGCGCGCGTTCGGCGGCGGTGCGGGCCTTCGAGAGCAGCAGGGTGGGGCTCGTGCTGTCCACGAATGCCTGCGTGATCGTCGCGTTGGCGACGCCCGCCCACGGTGCCGCGTAGGTCGAGTCCCGCGCGATCGCCTGCTCGAAGAGCCGCAGCGCCCGCATGAAATCGGAGAGCGATCGCCGGTTCCAGAAGTACAGCCCCTGCAGGTAGAGATCGTACGCCTCGCGATCTGTCGTCCCGACCGACGATCCGAAGTTCGCATTCGCCGCGTACATCCGCCCCTGCAGTGTCGTCACCACCGCGCGCACCACCTCGTCCTGCACCGCGAAGATGTCGTCGGTTTTGCGGTCGAAGGTCTGCGACCAGAGGGTGACACCATCGGAAGTCCTCACGAGGTCCGCCGTGATGCGCAGTCTGTCGCCCGCGCGCTGCACGCTGCCACCGAGCACCGTCTCCACCGACAGCGCGCGGCCGATCTCACGCACGTCCGTCTGCCGGTCGCGGAAGGAGAACGACGACGTGCGCGCGGCAGTGGTGAGCCCCGTGACATTCGTGAGCGCGCTGATGAGCGTCTCCGCAATGCCGTCACCGAGGTACGCGTTCGACTTGTCGGGGCTCAGGTCCGAGAACGGTAGCACGGCGACGCCCGTGAGCGTGCCGTGCGATGTCGTCGCGCGCGCGCGGATCAACGACGCACCAGCGAGGCCGAACGCGATGACGATCGCCGCTGCGGCGCCGATCATCAGACGACGTGACTTGGCGGCCGTGCGCGTGACCGCGACGTTGCTCGTTACCGGTTCGGCGCGACTCGCCAATTGGATCGCCGACGAGAACTCCGCCACCGGATTGAACCGATCCACCGGGCTCTTGGCGAGTGCCCGCTGCAGCGCGCCGGCAACGTGCGCCGGCACCGCCGGCCGCAGGTTGGTGATCGGCGGGGCCTCGACGGCGATATGCTGGCGCACGATCGAGGCCGCAGTCGGGCCGGAGAACGGCGGTTGCCCGCCGAGCATCTCGTAGAGCACGCAGGCGAGACTGTAGAGATCGCTGCGGCCGTCGGTGTCCGCTTCGCCCGCCGCCTGTTCAGGACTCATGTAGGCCGGCGTGCCCATGGACGTCCCTGTCTGCGTCAGCCGTTCGCCACCCGCTGCGCTGACGGCGCGCGCGATGCCGAAGTCAGCGACCACGGCGTGTCCGCCTTCGAGCAGGATGTTCTCGGGCTTGATATCGCGGTGCACGACGCCGCGCGCATGCGCGTAGCTCAATGCGTCGGCCACCTCTGCGGCTATGCGCAGCGCGTCGGCGATCGGGAACTGCTTCTCCCGTTCGAGCCGGTCCCGAAGGCTCTCTCCTTCCACGAGCGGCATCACATAGAACAGCAGGCCGCCCGCCTCGCCGGAATCGAAGAGCGGCAAAATGTGCGGATGCCGCAGGTTGGCGGTGGTCTTGATCTCGTGCAGGAACCGCTCCGCGCCCAATGACTCTGCGAGACTCGATTCGAGCACCTTGATGGCGACATCGCGGTCGTGGCGGAGGTCGCGGGCTGCATACACCGTGGCCATGCCGCCGCGGCCGATGATGCGCGTGACCGTGTAGCGGCCTGCGAGCGCGGCGTTCAATCGAGTGAGAGGGGCGTCCATCAAAGCACCTGCGCGCGGCGCATCACCGCTTCGCACTTCTGCCGGATCTCGCGCGCGACCTCGTACGGATCACCGTCACTGAAGCGCGGGAGGAAGAGTTCCACCGAGAGCGGACCGGCGTATCCCTTCGCCGCGAGCTTCTGCAGCATCAGCACGATGGGTGACACGCCGTCGCCGGGAATGATCCGACTGGTGTTGTCGAGCAGCTCGCGCGGCATGTCGGGCACATCCTGGAAGTGCACATGGTGGATCTCGCCCGGGCGGATCTCATCCATGTCCTCGAGCTTGTTCAGGCCCGACCAGAAATGGTAGAAGTCGAACATGACGCCGAAGTTCGGATGTGCGGCTGCACGCGTCGCCTTCAGCGCCGTCAGCAAGGTGGACATGTAGGGCGAGGAGCGCACGAACTCGACGCTGCACCGCATGTCGAACGCGCGGACCGTCTCACCCACATCGCGCATGTTGTCGACCACCGCCGGGTACTCGTCCGCTGCGAGCTTCTGCGTACCTGAGGTCGTGATGTAGACCTTCTTGAGACCGACGGACGCGAACAGCTCCAGGCGCCGCTTCAGACGGTCGATCGCAGCGGCGTGGTCGGGATGCGGTTCGAGGAGCCCGGTGACGCCCACCGCGCCGTGCACGAGCGTGAGACCATTGTCTGACAGCACCTGCCGCGCGGCCTGCACCGATTCCGTGACGAGGAACTCCTCGAGCAGCCCGGCATTGAGTTCGACGTTGGTGACGCCGGCCCTCGCCCACCCCTCGAGCGCTCGGCGATAGCCTGCGCCGGCGGATGTGTTCGTGTGCAGGCAGAGCGCCATCCCGGCATGCGTACGGGGGACCGTGAAGTCGAAGTTGATCCGATGCGCAAGCAGCGCCAACGGCGCGAGGAGCACCGATCGTCTGGAGGTCATGGAAGCACACGCTACGACGGCGCCAGTACGACGGCAAGAGCCGGGAGGTCGCCCTGCCCCGCACCCCCCAGCGGCCACAGGTCGATGCAGGGTTCGGGCCGGAGCGCTACCTTCTCGCCGCGCCGGAATCGCCTGACCAGCTTCCCTGACCATCGGGAATGAGATCGGCTATGCCATGCGGTGGCTCCACACATTTATTGATCTCGGGACACGGCATGAGCAAGCTGGCGAACTGCGGACGATGATGCGAGGAGCGATCGCGTCACCGACGTCGCGATGCAGTTACGGGCCACGCTCGGCGGCTCGTACACCATCGAGCGCGAGCGCGGCGGCGGTGGGATGAGCAGAGTCTTCATCGCGACGGAAACGGCCCTCGGACGCACCGTCGTCATCAAGGTCGCCGCGGCGGTCCCATCAGGGCACCACACCGTATACTCGACCGACCTCGATTGAATCTCCTCCCGACACTTCTTGCTGCACGGATCGGCATCGCTTGATCTGCAGCAACAGGCGGGCGAGTCGCTCGCCGGGCGCGTGGCCTATCTCGAGATGACGCCGATTCTCGCGCGCGAGTTGGCAACAAACGACGCTCGCGTGAATGACCTGTGGGTGCGGGGTGGCTTTCCCGAAAGCCTGCTGGCCGCGAATGACGCCGACAGCATGAAATGGCGACAGGACTTCGTGCGCAGCTACCTCGAGCGCGACGTCCCCATGTTCGCGCCGCGCCTGCCAGTTGGTCGGCCGACTCTGGCGCTTGCTTGCGCACGCGCAGGGCACTCCCGTCAATAAGGCAAGGCTCGCCGCCAGCCTCGAAGTGTCCAGCCCCGCGATCGTTCGCTATGTGGATCTGCTCACCGACGTGCTGCTCGTGCGGCGCCTGCCTTCCTAGATCGGGAATTTGGGAAAACGCCTGGTACGGGTGCCGAAGCTCTACGTGCGAGACAGTGGTCTGCTGCATGCGCTTCTCGCGATCGAATCGCTCGACGATGTGCTCTCGCATCCGGTGGTGGGCGCCAGTTGGGGAGGGTGCGTCATCGAGCAGTTGATCACCGCAGCGGGGGACGATCGGCTCCCCTCTACTTCCGTACGGAAAAGGGAGCGGAGGCAGATCTGCTCTTCGAGCGTGGAGGTCGCGTCGAGATGCTGATCGAAATCAAGCGGACGGCGGCGCCCACAGTGTCGAGGGGCTTGCGCTCTGCCGCTGCCGATCTGGATGCCGCGGCGGTGCACGTCGTGCACGGCGGATCGGAGATTTGGCCCATGGGTGGGGGCATCACCGCGACGTCGCTGGCCAGCTTGGT
>ENA-ORBV01010270-ORBV01010270.1-microbial-mat-metagenome-genome-assembly--contig:-NODE-10270-length-15056-cov-6.781227_pt1 | contig 15056 bp, 11 predicted proteins | sample MGYA00237777_ERZ505514 | MGnify/ENA primary metagenome ERZ505514 (study PRJEB26160, sample SAMN06269048) | microbial mat metagenome | isolation source: Oligotrophic lake microbial mat | place... | reverse complement strand
CCCCGACGCCATCGAAAACGCCGTCGACGCGCTCGTGGCCGACGTGATCGCCTGCATCGCATCGCTGGGCTGGGACTGCGCGGTCGGATCAAAGGCAACCTCCTCCGATTGCAGCGGGTCCGTGTTGTCCTGCGGCTTCCCGGCCCCCTCCTCCCCCCCTCCCACAAATCCACTGCCCGCTTCCCCGGTGAAGTCCGAAGCTTCCGGTTGCATCTGGAAGAGCACGATCCCACCCAGCAACAACACCAACAGCAAATGCAGGAGCAGCGAGACCGTGAAGTACCGCATCCCCGCAACCCGCCGCACCCATCGGCTCAGCCGAAGCGACAAGGGCTCCGCCCGTCCGCGACTGCTGCGCGGGGGTGTGTTCCTGCGGGGGCGTTTCTTCATGCGTCCGGGGGGGGCATAGCGCTCAAACACTCATCAACTCAAGGCCCGAATGGCAAGGCGAATGTGCTCCGTTTCAGATGCCTGCTGCCTTTCATGGCGCTGCGGGAGACGCCCGGCTTGGAGCGCGGTTTCGACAGACTCAAGGCCCCGAGCGGGCCAAGGGGCTCCGACCCGGCTGCGCTTTGGATGGCCACCCGGATGGGCGCATTCACACCCAGCGTGCGATTCACGTTGCACGTGCGATTCACATTGCACGTGCGATCCAAAGCGGCGCTCCCGCGCGCCGCACTCCATGGCGCTGCGCGCAGGGGGAGGGGCAGAGATCGCAAACGCAGAGGCGCCCCGGGGAGCGAACTGCAACTACCCGAGTCGGAACCGGACCTCGCGGACCGCCCGAGGACCGAATCGCTCCTGGAGTTTCTCGATGATGCGTTTGCGCCAGACCCGCTCGAGTTCGTAGCGGACCGTCGGCTGCAGCACCTGCACGACCAGCAACCCGTCGCGGAACCGGACGGGACGGCTGTGGCTGGCGAGAAACGCGCCCACGATGCCGTCCCACGCCCGCTGCACCTCCGCCTCGCGCGCCGCATCGGTGCCGATCAGCCTCCGGAGCAACTCGCCGGCGGCCGCCCCGGCGTTCTTCGTGCGGTCGGGGGCCGACTCGGGGGTGTCATGACCCCGCCACTCCGCCAACACTTTCCGGCGAATCCAGGCTTCCATCGAACCCGTTCCGGCTGGAGACCCGAAGGACCGGGGAACTACTCCCCGTCGCTCCCAATCGCCTCGACGGGACAGCCCTCGAGCGCTTCCTGACTCTGGCGCGTCTCCTCGTCGTTGTCCGGCTGCTTGAACACGAAGGAGTGACCCCCGTCGTCGTTTCGCTTGAAATTGTTGGGCGCCGTTTCGCGACAGAGGTCGCAATCGATGCACTGGTCATCGACGTAAAACTTGCCGGATGCGTTCTCGGGATACTTGTTCGCGGGGTCAGCCATGGCGGAAGATGAGGTTAAGAACCGGTACGATACGGGCCGGGTCGGGCGATGCAATCGAAAAACCGCCAGTTGAAAACCGCCAAGCCACACGCGGCAGGGGTGGTTCAAAATGGGGGAGCGCCCCCCCCCCGGCCACCTTGAGCGGCCGGAGGCGGTGTCCTGCTGGGTGCCCAGCCGTCCGGGAAAACTCCGCCCCCGATGACACCAGGCCACCGAGGATCCGTTCGCTCACCCACTTCCAATCAGGCCCGCACCCGGCGGCTCAGAGGGGGAAGCATTTCTGCAACCCTTCGCGGAAGCCGATCGGGTTGTAGCCGAGATCGGCTTTCACTTCCGACCAATCGGGGTTCGCGTGCTGCGAGACCCCGGCGATGGCGTTCCACGTGAGCGGCGGGTTCTTCATCGTCTTGCTCGCGATGGCGGCAAGGGCCTGGCAGAGCGAGAGCGGCAGATGCACGAACGGCCGGTCGGCCCGCTTGTGCTTGAGCATCAACTTTGCCATATCGCGGATCGGCAGGGCCTCGCCTCCGCAGAACGGATACGTCTTGCCGTAGGACGCCGGGTTGTTCGGGATCGCCAGAAACCCGCGCATCAAATCATCCACATGCACCGGATTCTTGAGCGCATCCCCCGGCCCGATGAACGGCACCACCGGATACTTCATCAGATAATCCAGAAACATCATGAACTCCTGCCCCCCGTATTCGTTGTAGGCGAGGGTCGGACGGATGATCGTGTACTTCATCTTGTCCTGCTCTTTCACCAGGCGTTCGGTCTCCCGTTTCGAGAGCGAATACGGGGTCGTGTACGGGTAGGTCACCGAGATTGACGAGACCAGTACGAAGTGCCCGGCGCCGCACCGGATGCCGCCTTGGATCATGTTCCGGGTGCCGTTCACGTTGACCCGCTCGAACACCGACAGGTCGTTGCTGATCAACACCGCCGCGAGGTGATAGATCGTTTTCACTCCGTCAAACGCCCGCTCGATGGTTTCCATACGGGAGATGTCCCCCTCGAGAATCTCCGCCCCCGTTCCCTCGAGGCGTTTGCGGTGGGGATGATTGGGGATGTCCAACACCCGCACCTGGTTGCCTTTTTCGAGCAGACCCTTTACCAGGGTGGTGCCCATCACGCCGAGTCCGCCGGTCACTAAAATCATAGGGTTGAGCTGCTTGGGAAGCCTCGAAGGTCAACAGCCTGCACCCGCCGGGGCAAGGAAAAAGCCGGGCTCACTTTCCCCCGGTCATCGCCACCGACTGCACGAAATACCGCTGGGCCGCAAAGAACAGCAGCACGCAGGGAAGCATGCAGACGACGCTGGCGGCCAGCAGGAGATGGGCGTCGGTCGCGCCGTACTGGCCGCGGAACGCGTGGAGGGCCAGCGCGAGGGTGCGCATCCCCGGATCATTGAGATAAATGAGCGGCCCCATGAAATCGTTCCAGGCCGACAGGAACGTGTAAATGGCCACAATCGCAATGACCGGCCCGCACAGCGGGAGCAGGATCCGCCAGTAAATGCGAAGGTTCCCGCACCCGTCGATTCGGGCGGCCTCGAGCAGTTCCTCCGGGATCTGGGCGAAAAACTGGCGGAACATGAAAACGTAAAAGGGCGAGGCCAGCCACGCCGGGATCACCAGCGGCCAGATCGAATCCACCAGACCGAGCGAGCGGAACAGGACAAAGACCGGGATCATGGTCACCTGAGCCGGCAACATCATCGTGCTCAACATCAGGACGAACAGGATCGAACGCCCGCGGAACCGGAACCGGGCGAACCCGAACCCGACCAGGCTGCAGGACAAGACCTGGCCGGCAATGGTGAGCGTGGTGATGACGACGGTGTTGGAGAGCGCCGGCCAGAAGTTCATTTTCTCCGGGCCAAGCGCGCGCGGGTAGTTCGCGAACTGCGGGGCCCGCACGGGGGTGACGAAATCGCCGGAAGCGACTTCGGCCTCGGGTTTGAGCGAGCCGTTCACGACGAAATAAAACGGCACGAGAAACGCGAGCGAACCGAGCGCCAACAGCGCGAAGACAAGGAATCGCCGACCCGGGCTCATTGTTTCAGGCCCTCGTAATAGACCAGCCCCTTCGAGGCCCGGAACACGAGCAGGGTCAGCAACAGGCAGAGCAGGAACAGGACCCACGCCATCGCGCTCGCATATCCCATGTTCTGATATTCGAACGCGTGCCGGAACAGACTGAGCACATAAAAGAGCGTGCTGTTGCCGGGGCCGGCCCCGGTCATGGTGTATGCCTGCGTGAACACCTGGAAGCTGCCGATGATCGCCATGATCAGGTTGTAAAAGATCAGCGGACTGAGCATCGGAAGGGTAATGTGCCAGAACTTCCGCATGGCCCCCGCCCCGTCCACCGTGGCCGCCTCATAAAGGCTCGCCGGGATTCCCTTCAACCCGGCCAGGTAAAGAATCATCCCGCTCCCCACGCCCCAGAGGTTCATGATCACAAAGGCCGGGATGGCCCAGACCGGGGCGTCGCGTCCGAACCAATCGGGGGGCGACACGCCGAGCGGGGCGAGGAGCGGACGAAGCACCGCGTTGAGGATCCCGTAATCGTTGTTGAAGATCTGGAGCCACAACATCGCCAGCGCCACCCCGCTCACCACGCTCGGCACGAAATAGATCGTCCGAAACACCGCGATCCCGCGAACCGGGCTGTTCATCAGCATCGCCACCGCCAGCGCGGCGATCTGCCCGAGCGGGACCGCGAGCACGACGTAATAGGCGGTCACCCGCAGGGACTGGTAGAACGAGGGGTCGGCGGTGAAGAGCTGCGCGTAGTTTGCGCCGCCCACAAACTCGGCGCGCGCCATCGGTTCCATCGCACTCCACCGGGCAAAACTGAGCAGGAGCGACACGACCATCGGCCCCGCGGTCAACAGCAGAAACCCGATCACCCACGGGGCGATGAACGCCCATCCGGACCGTTCCTGGGCGCGATCCAGCGACCCGAGCCGTTCGGCGCGCGCCCGCCAAAACAACAAACCGGCCAGCGCGGCGACACCCGCCGCAGCCGTCCATCCCACCATGCCCCACGGCATCGGCGGCCACGGGTTTCGGCGCAACGGCGAGTCGAGTTCCGCGAGCCAGGCCGCCTCGATCTCACGGGCGTTGGTGAGGGTGTCCTTCAGGCCGAGCGCGGTCGATTCCGTGATGCGATCACCCAGGATGTTGGCCCACTCGCCCTGGACCGGTTCCTGCGAGATGCGCACCTGCGGCACCGATTCGAGAAAGACCCGGGCGTTGTGCGCGGGGATGCCGGCGGGGGCGAGAAAATCGTCGGACTCGGCCACCGATTTCAGCGCGGGAATTGCAAGACCGGCCCGGGCCTGCTGCCGCTGCCCCTCGGGCCCCGTGAGAAACTTTAACAACGCCAGGGCCCGCTCCGGTTGCCGGGTCTGGGCCGACACTCCCCAGGCGGTGTGGAAAACCTGCGCGGGACCCCGTTTCGGATCCAGCGAGGGCACAGGCACCACATCCCATGGGAACGACTTAATCGACAGATACGTCGGCACCATCCATCGCCCGACGGGGCCGATGCAGCCGATACTCCCGTTCATGAACTCGCTCCCGCCATCCTTTGCAATCCCGGTCGGGTTGTAAACCGTCCGATCCTCCAACCGCAGCCGGGCAATCCGCTGAAGCGCCGCCTGGGCGGGGGGTTCATCGAGCAAGACATCCCGGAAATTCGGAGCCCCGTCGGGCTTCGTCCCAAAGAAATCACCCCCGTGATTCCAAACCATCGACAGCAGGGTGCCGGGGCTGACCTGAAGAAAACCGCCGTAGATCGTGCGCCCGCGAAAGTCCGGCGAGCCACCCAGGGCACGGACGCGCCGCATCACCTCCGCGAACTCATCCCAGGTCCAGCCGTCCCGCTGAATCTTCGCCACATCGATCCCCGCCCTCCGGAACAAGTCGAGGTTCACGTAAAAGACCAGGGTGGTGAAATCTTTCGGCAACCCGTATTGCACCCCGACACCTGTCCGACTGGTGGCCACGTCGAACCGGTACGCATCCAGAATCAGCGGATAGAAATCATTCACCCACTCCGGATCGGTCTGGCGCTGCGCGGCCACGAAGTCATCGAGCGGAAGCAACAGCTTCATCGCCGACAATTGAGCCATGCTTTCCGGGCGCAGATAGAACAGGTCGGGAGGCGTCCCCGCCGCCAGCATCGTGCGCAGCTTGCTCTGGAATGCCGCGGATTCCGCGTGCACCCGGCGGACGCGCACCTCGGGATTCAACCGCTCGAATTCCGCGGTCAGGTTCGCCACGATCCGGTCCTCGGCCGGGTTGCCCCAGTGCAGGACCGTCAGCGTGATCGCCCGCGAACGGTTCGCGCGCCAGTGCTCGACGGCACGCCATCCAAAATCCCAGAACGACCAAAGCACCAACCCCGCCGCGCACACGGCAAGGACCAGCTTCAGGGCGCGGGAAAGGGGCATTGCGTTCCGGGGGGGCGGTCCCTTGCCCATACCGCGCAGCGCCCGACTGCGCAAGCCTCGAGGGGTGATGACGGACTCGGACCGTTCAACCGACCGCCTGCCAAAGGAACAACGCCCCGCACACCGCCACGGCAACTCCGCTGACCCGCACCAGGGCGCGGCCCACCGGCCAGCGGTGTGCGACACCCACCGCAATTCCGGTCACGTGAAGCAGGGCGGTCGCAAGAACGAACCCGAGAATGTAGGCGGATCCGCTCGCTCCCACGGGCAACTCCGCGCCGTGCGCCAAGCCGTGAAACATTGCAAAGAATCCAACGGTCGCAAGAGAAAGCCAGAGGGGCGGACGAAACTCGGTCATCACCAGCACCCCGATCACCACGGCGGAAAGCGCAATCCCGATCTCAACGCCCGAAACCGCCAGACCTGACATCCCGAGCAGAGCGCCCAGCGCCATCACCCCGGGGAACACGACCGGCAACAGCCACATGGCCCGACGCCCCAATTGCGCCGCCCAAAAACCGACCGCCAGCATCACCAGCAGGTGGTCCAGCCCCGAAAACGGATGGTGCAACCCGCTCGCCAACCCCCCGGCACCCCCGTGTTCCGGGTGCGCCTGGGCCAGCATCGGGAGGAGAAACGCGAGGGAGCCGATCCATGTCAATCCAACCGATCCCCGGCACGAGAAGGAACGATTGCTCGAAACCGTCGAAAGGGCGGGCGTGTGCATAACTGCCATTCTCCCCGACGAAAGGGCGGTTGTCCAGAAATCTGAGGCACGCAGCGTTCACTTTTCGCAATCCGTGCCCGCCAAAGCGGCGCTCCCGCGCGCCGCACTCCATGGCGCTGCGCGCGGCGGGAAGCGCACGTCAGGCGGTGGTTTACGAATCTGGAACGGTTCCGTAACGGCGCCGGTGCGGAACACAAACTCCTCCACAGGTGACGCGGAATGGCGGAGGGGGTGGGAGTCGAACCCACGGTGCCTTTAACAGCACGCTCGATTTCGAGTCGAGTGCCTTAAACCACTCAGCCACCCCTCCGGGGATCTGAACGCCCGCGCAACGCAGACGAAGGAAAAATCTACAAGGGCCACCCGCCCCCGCAAGCAGAAAGCAGGATCAGAACGTGTGGATGAACAGGCCGGACCGCAGTTTCGGTTCGAACCAGGTGCTCTTGGGCGGCATGATCCGGTCGGCATCGGCGATGGCCATCAACTGGCCAACGGTCACCGGATGCAGCGAGAACGCCACCGCAGCGCGGCCGGAATCGACCGCCGCCGCCAACGCGGCCGTGCCGCGGATCCCACCGACAAAATCGATCCGCTTGCTGATGCGCGGATCTTCGATCCCGAGCACGGGGTCCAACAATCGATCCTGCAGCACGCTGACATCGAGCGCCGCCACCGGATCGGCGTCGACGATCGGGTCCCAGGCGAGGCCATGCCAGTTCCCGTCGAGATACATGCTAACCCGCCCCGGTCGGTCGGGCTCGGGAGCCGCCCGCCCGGTCAATTCGAATCGCTCCCGGACCTCGGCCAGAAACTCCGCGGACGACCGTCCGTTCAGATCCTGGACCAGTCGGTTGTAAGGGAGGATCCGCAACTGGCTCGCCGGGAACAGCACGCACAGGAACCAGTTGTAATCCTCTTCGCCGGTGTGCGCCGGGTTGGACGCCCGGCGCTCACGCCCCACCCGGACCGCGCTGGCGGTGCGGTGATGCCCGTCCGCCACGTACGCACATGAAATGGCCTGGAACAGCTCCCGGAACCGGTCACCGCCCGGAATCCGCCAGACCGTGTGACCGACGCGGTCGGGAGCGGTGAACTGATAGAGCGGCGCCCCCGCGGCCACCTCCGCCACCAAGGCATCCAACGAAGGGCTGTCGCGATACGTCAGGAACACCGGACCCGTGTCCGCCGAAAGCTCCCCAATCAACCGGGTGCGGTCATCCTCCTTGTCCTTCCGGGTTTTCTCGTGCCGTTTGATGATCCCGTTTTCGTAATCGTCGATGTGACAGACAACCGCCAGTCCGGTCTGCACATGGCCGTCGATCGCCTGGCGATAGAGGTAAAGACAGGGCTCGGATTCACGGACGAGCGCTCCGTCGGTCTGCAGTCGCCGGAAATTCTCAACCGCCTTTGCATAGACGGCGTCGGAATGGATGTCCGTGCCCTCGGGCAGATCAATTTCGGCGCGGTCGACGTGAAGCAGGCTCACCGGGTTTCCGGCGGCGAGCGCAGCGGCCTCGGCGGTGTCGACGACGTCGTAGGGAACGCACGCCACCCGCGCCGCCAGCGCGTCGGCGGGGCGGAGGCCTTGAAAGGATCGGATCCGGAGCATCGGTGCTTGATAGCGTGCGCGCGAGCCCGGCTCAACCCGGATGTTTGGGCTCGTCTCGGGGCCCGGGACCCGATATGGGCGGGTCGGTTCCCATGCCCCAACCCGCCGAGCCGACGCCGATTCACGACCCGCCCCGTCACGGCTGGCGCCGGATCGCCATCGCATGGGCGTCGGTGCTGCTTCCTCTGCTCATGGCGTGGGCGGTCATCCTGCCGCTTCGGGTCGACGTGCCACTCTGGGATGATTGGGAACGGGGGCCGCTTCTGGCGAAATGGCACAACGGCACGCTCGGGTTTCGCGACCTCTACGCGCCCCACATCCAGCATCGGCTGGTGGTGCCACGGATTGTAACCCTGGTCTCCAACGCGATGACCCACGGCAACCTGCGGGACGAACTGGCCGTCAATTTTGCAGTGATCGTCCTGACCGCACTCGGCGCCGGTCTGCTTGCCTGGCGATCGCTCGCCCCGGCCGGATGCGCTCCGTTCATAGCCTTCCTCGTTTCCGCGCTTCTCTGCTCGCCGATCCAGTACCAAAACTATCTCTGGGTCACCACGCTCGGCATCGCAATTCCCGCCCTGTGTCTCGTGCTCGCCATTTTCGCATGGCAAAGCCGGTTTGCCGTTTGGATCCGCTTTGGGCTCTGCCTCCTGCTGGCACTGATCGGGACCTACAGTTTCGGCCACGGCATCGTGCTGTGGCCGGCCATCCTGCTGCTGCTGGCCTCGGGAGATGAACCGCCCGCCCGACGCGTTCGACTCTGCCTGCTCTGGACCGTGATCGGGGCCGCCACCGCAGCCGCCTATTTTCACGACCTGCACAACACGGCTCACCCAACCCACGCCTATTTCGAACAAAGTGAGCAGGCCACCGCCCACAACCTGGCCCTTCTGAAGACCGATCCTGCAAAACTGGGTCTGTTCTTCGTCCGGTTGCTCGGCTCCCCTCTTTGCAGGGCGCCCTACATCAACCTGCTCGACACCGCGCTGGCCATCGGCTTCTGCATCCTCGCATTGCTTGCCGGCGCAGCCGTGATCTGGTTTGCCCGCTTCGGCGACCCGGGTTTCCGGCGTCGAGCCGCACCGTGGATCGTGCTCGGAGCCTATGGCGTTGCGTGCGCCGCCGCGGTCACCTGGGGACGAGGCGGCTGGGAAACCAGCAACCGCGCGCTCACACCGCGTTACATCACGATGGCCCAGCATGCCGCGGCCGCCGCGCTGGTCTTGATCCCGCTTCTCGTTCGTCGGCGCACGGCCACGGCAGCGGCCCCCGCCCTGGCTCCGCTGGGGTGGGCGTTGGGCGGAGTGTTTGCGGGCTGGATGCTGCTCCAGTGGATCCAGGGCGCCCGACTCGCCTCCGCGTGGGCCTGGGGCCGGATCCAGGCGAAGGCCCAAATGGTGGTCCTCCCAATCACCCGACCCTCCACGCTCAAATTGATCGACTCGGAGCTGAGCTTCGTCCGCACCCAAATGGATTTCCTGTCGTCCAAAGGCTTTCTCAACCCTCCGCCGCTCGACAGTCCGTGGCTGGACCGGTTCCCGGAGGCAAAGCGCCCGCTGGCCCCCGACAAGGGAGGGATCGATCCGGTCGGGTTCGAGTCCGGCAACTTCGTCGTGTCGGGCACCGCGTTCACTCCGGGCTCCGCACGGCCGGCCGATGCCGTGCTGATCTGCGACAAGTCGGAGGGCCGATGGCGGATCCGGCAAATCGCCGACCCGGAACTCCCGCAGGGCGAACCCCGTTTCAACGTCGATTTTGAGTTCACTTCGCAACACATCGGCGGGGGGTTCAAACTGCTCCCGCGCTGGGAAGCCCGGATCCGCGCGGATCAGGCCTCGTCGCCCGACGGGGAATGGTCGGCCTGGATCCTCGACGGGACGAAATGGCGGGTCACCCGCATCCCCGGCACGATCCTCCTCGGCACACCGCAGGCGGCAGCCCACCCTGCTCCCCGATGACCCGCGAGGCCACGAAGGCCGTCGGCCTCCGCGCTTCCATCCGCGGCCGATCACTGTAACCTCCGCCCTCGGTGACCCCGGATTCCAGCGATCATTCTACCCCACCCGATCTTTCGGCCGACAGACGCGGTCGGGCCGCTTGGGGGAGCCGTCTCGCCTGGACGCTGGCGGTGTTGATCCCCCTGATGCTCACCGGCTTGATGGTGCGCCGGAATGCGGTGAACGTCCCGATGTGGGACGACTGGGAACGCGGACCCCTGCTCGCCAAAGCGGTCGCGGGGACGCTGGGATTCCACGACCTCTACGCGGCCCACATCCAGCACCGGATGGTGTTCCCACGCCTCGCGATCCTGGCGCTCAACCGGCTCAGCGGCGGGGATCTGCGCTGGGAAATGGCGGCCACCTTCGCCCAGGTCGCCCTCACCGCGCTCCTCGCGGCGCGGTTGATCGCACGCACCCTCGGCAGCTCGGCGTGGGGAGCCGCCTTTCTCGTCGTGGCGTTGGTGCTCCACCCCATGCAGTTCCAGAACTTTCTCTGGGGCATCCAACTCGGTTTCGTCACGCCCGCCCTGGCTCTGCTCGGCTGCCTCGTGCTCTGGCAGACCGGCCCCGCGGTGGGTGGGCGCTGGATCGGTTGCGCGCTTTTGGTCGGGGTCGGGAATCACAGCTTCTCCCACGGCATCCTCCTGTGGCCCTGCCTTTTGGGGTTGATGGCATTCGACCCACGCACCCCGCTGCCGCGCAGAGCGGCCTGGAGCCTTGCCTGGTGCGCCCTCGGCACCGTGGTGCTCGGCTTCTACTTCCACCATCTCGTCAACACTTCCCATCCCATCCATGCTTACGGACTGACGACCGACGGCCCTCAAGTCGATGCCACCGCCGCTCTTCGCGAGACACCCGGCAAACTCTGGGCCTTCTTCCTCACCCTGCTCGGCTCACCCTGGGCCCGGATCTTCCCGGGCGACACGGTGGACCTCGCTCCCGGCCTCGGTTTCGCCCAACTCGCCGTGTTCGTCCTCGCTGCCCTCCAATCCATTCGCCACTGGCGCGATCCCGTCAAACGCACGCGATTGCTGCCCTGGTTGATCGTCGGGCTCTTCGCCATCCTGAGCGCCGCCGCCGTGGCATCCGGGAGGGCGGGAGTGCTGGGCACCTCCCGCGCCCTCAGCCCGCGCTATCTGGGAATGACCCTTTACCTCCCGATCGCATGCATCGCCCTGGGAACGATCCTAACGGAGCTCCGACAAAGCCAAAGCCTGGGAGCGGCGACCTGGCCCGGCCGCTTCCGCGCCCTTTGTGGCGGGATCCTGATGCTCGCACTCACCCTCACCTGGATGCAGGGGGAACGGCTCGCCGCCGATTTCTCCAACGCCCGCAGACAAGCAAGGGCCCGGTTGGCCCTGCTGCCCTTCATCCGGCCCGGCCAATCGATCCTCTCCCTCGACGGCGACGCGGCCTTCCTCCGTTCCCAGGCCGACTTCCTCGACGCCCACGGCTGGATCCAGCCGAAAATCCTGCGGGAACCCTGGCTGGACGCTTTTGCGGCAACGACACCGCTCGCGCCCGGCACCCGGGTGGGCATCGACCGCGTGACCCGGGAGCCGGAAGCTTACCGGATCGAAGGCAGAGCCTCGCTTTCCAAGCCCCAACGCCCGGCCGATGCCGTCGTCCTCTGCCGATCGGAGCAGGGTCGCCTCCGAATCATTGCCGTGGCGGACCCCGCCCTCGCCAAGACCCAGCTGCTGCTCCGGGTGGATCACGAATTCTCGCATCGCCAGGACTGGCCGAAGCTCCAAACCGACCCATGGATCTGCCGCGTGCCGGCGGAACTCTGGCCGCAGCCCGGGGATCCGCCGTTGACCGCATGGGTGCTTGACGCCCGCCGGTGGAAAATTCGTCAGATCGAACAGCCGATGCCGCAACCCGTCGCCGGTCCGTAACGGATTGGCGGCGGGTCGGCACCCCGCCAACGCAAGGCGCGGCTCGCTCTTCCAGCCTGTCCAGACCGGCAGGCGGCGGGATCGGTCTCCGGCAGGCAGGGCGGCCGACGCGGACTCGGTCGTCAGGGACTACGACAGCAGCGGAAGACCGCTCGGGATTGCGTGTGGGGCTGCGGTCAATGGGAACCGCCACCGAGTGGGATACTCCTACGACAACGCCGGGCGACTCGGGAGTGTGCAGTACACGGAGGCGAAGGATTATCAGCGATTCCGGTGGGACTATGCCTACCAGAGCGGGAGCGGGGGGCTGGTCAGCCAGATCCAGACCGCTGCCGAATGGAAGGTCGTCGATTCAACTACCTGGTGGGATTCCCAGCCGGGAGCCGTCAGCCGCGTTCAAGCCTGGGAAACCACGCGGGATGTGCTGGACTCGGTTGAGAATCTCGGAGCTGGCAATTCCACACTCTCGAAGTATGATTACGCCGTGAACAACCGCGGCCAGCGCACGCAGGTGGTGAAGACCGGATCGGCCTTCGCGGCAAATGCGTTCCATGCGTGGGGCTACGATTCGAAGGGGCAGGTCACCAGCGCCAACAAGTATCTGGGTACGAACACCGGGAACACCAGTCAACCGGTCAACGCCGAGCATTTCGGGTTCAACTACGACAACATCGGGAACCGAAACTGGGCATCGGTGGCGGGGAACACGACCGCCAACTACACCGCGGGCCTATTGAACCAATATTCCAGCATCACTTCGGGCAACACCACCGAGAATCCGGTCCACGACGCGGACGGGAACCTAATCGAAGATGCCGGCTACCTCTACAGCTGGGATGGCGAAAACCGGTTGGTCGAGGTCGAGGACAAGGGGTCCAACCAACTCTGGCAGTATGCCTACGACGCCGAGGGTCGGCGTTATTGGGCCGGTGGTGGGTCCGTCGAACGGTTTTTCGTTTACGACGGTTGGAATGTGATCCGGGATCGGCAGGTGTGGACCGGGGGTGAGAGCAGCGACTATTACGTGTGGGGATTGGATCTTTCGGGGACGATTCATGGCGCAGGCGGGGTGGGCGGGCTTCTGATGTGGCTCCAGCCGCAGAGCGTAGGGTGGAACAGCGAACTGGAGTTGCGTCCGCACTGGTATACGTATGACGGGAACGGAAACGTCAGCGATCTGGTGTCGGGCGAATGGGATTTCACGAACTTCCTCGACCCGACGTTCAGCTCAGCCTTGGAGAACCACTACGAATACGGGGCGTTCGGCGAAGTCGTCGCGACGGAGAACCGACCGGAGAACCCGTTCCGATTTTCGACCAAATGGCACGAGGGGAACGGGTTGGTGTATTATGGGTATCGGTACTATAACCCGGAAACGGGGAGGTGGTTGAACAGGGATCCGATTGGGGAGCGGGGTGGCTTCAACCTCTTCTGCGCAACTTCAAATAATCTGAATAATGGAGTCGACCCCTTCGGATTGCAGCCTTGGCAAGAGTACGGTACGATTAGTGCCGCGGCCAAAGCCGCAGCGGGGATTGTGGGGAACAACGACTGGGATGATCGTGAATACTCGGCCGCCTTGTATGAGGCGACCAGACTATCAGACAGCAAAGTATTATACATGCACGGAGACATTACGGCAGGAGAGTCCGCAAGTGAAAATTCTAGAAATCTTTCAACCACCCACGTCAAGACGCAGGCCAGTGGGAAGATTCCTGATCATATAAAAAAGAACTACCGATGCATCACATCTGGCTCTATTCACAATCACCCCTATGCTAAAGACGGAGATGGTTCCTCGAAAGACATGGAGGATTACAAGCGATCGGGTACGCAGCAGGGACGTCCTGCGTTCTCTGGGAGCAAATACGATGGTAAGCCGCCAGGAGCAGATACGCCCTGGGATATTGAAAGGTTTAACAGAAATCAATCGGACCGAATGGGCGCGGTCTTGCAACAGACCTATTTTGTTGTGACGAATCCAGACGGGCGCATATGGTCGTACACGCCGCCAGGGGGCCGCAAAGGTCCCAAGAACGATCCTTATCATCCAGACTACTTTAATGAGGTCCAGAGATGATTGCGCTCAACTGCATTCCCTCGGTCTGCCTCGTTGCGCTTCTTTCCATCAGGTCGCCCTTGCACGCCGAGGACCCGGCAGTCGAAGAGTCTTCACGCGCACGAGATTCTATCTCGGCACTGACGCGGAAGTTGGAAGTTCCTCGGGATCTAGAGAAACTCAGGAGGGAACGTGGTGCCGCTGTTCTCTATCGCGTTTTCACTTCGAGATGGAGTGGACGCGTGACGGGGACCGGCCTTGTGTCGATCTCCCAACCAGATTCGGATTCGATAACAGGCGCATTGATCCCCGGCCAAGCGTGGGTCGAGTTCAAAATCGTAAGCAATACTGGAATAGAGCAGGGAAGACGTCAACTGTCCATGGAGGAAACGAAGCTGATCCTGCAACTGGTCAGGCAAGAGGAAGTATTCAGACTGCCCGAGCAGCCGACTCCAGAGGGTTTGGTGGAAGACGACGCTGGGCAATACGAGATCTACGGCCCGGGTGCATTCGGCGTCTACTTGGAGAGAGCTAGCGGAGTCCATGGCTACGGCGTGGTGTATCGTCCAAGCGACTCGGGAGGCCCAGTTAGGCGGGTTGTTGATGTAATTACGGAGATTGCGGCTTCCGCGGTAAGGAGTGCCCCCGCCGAAAAATAGCAGAATGGTCGGATTCGGGTTCTTGCAATTGATCAAGCTGGCTCATTCTGTCTTTAACTTAAATGAGGCCGGGTGAGGCTGTAAGCGGGACGCAGCAAAGGGGAGGGCGAAGTCCGATGACCCGCGACTTCTGTCGGAGCTCCAGGGCTGGGAGTGAATGAGGTCCTTAACCTCGGATAGCGCGCGAACAATTTGGCGACGGGCATCGCCAAAAGCGCGGTGCTCAGTCCGCGGGAGGCTGAAGGCCTCGCTCCATCCCA